>Ga0164293_10004322_pt1 | contig 12144 bp, 16 predicted proteins | sample GEODES118metaG_FD_111487 | JGI IMG/M metagenome (GOLD analysis project Ga0164293, IMG submission 111487) | Eutrophic lake water microbial communities from Lake Mendota, Wisconsin, USA - GEODES118 metaG | ecosystem: Environmental > Aquatic > Freshwater > Lake | place: USA: Lake Mendota... | reverse complement strand
TTCAATTGCGTTTAATCTATTTACTAATGATGATGTTGATTGTGATGCGGTATATTCGTTAAAAGAAGATGTTTGTAATCTTGCACTAATTCCGTTTGTGAATGCAGTATTTAATGATGATTGCGAAGATGTGAATGAATTTAAAGAAGTTATATCAATTGAACTACTAACAAATCCAAATAATGTAATTTGTGCAGATGAAGATATAGTTCCAGCTGGAATTGTTGTAGAAGAACTAATAAATCCTAATGATGTAATTTGTGCAGATGAACTTATTACACTTCTACCTTTTATTTCAAAAGAAGATGTTACACTTTCTAAAGATGCTAATCTGTCTCTATCTAATATATTAACTCTAGAAGTAACTGCATCTGCGAGGGTATCCAACTCTATTTTATAAGTTATACCACCATCTACACCAACTATTGTTGTATTTAATGATGCACTTTCTAATGCCGTTAATTCTAATATCCTTTTTCTTACGTTTGCCATTTATTATATTATTATATCTAAACCATCTTCGGTTGTTATGATAAAACCATCTTCAGTTGCAATTGGAATATCTACCAATTTACCTATAACATAAATATCATCAATTGTTACATTATCAAAATCTATATATTCATCATTTAATGTAATTACCACATCGTTTCCGATTTCTTTTATTGTATAATTTCCTGGAATATGTAATCCATAAACTAATATTTCAAAATTATCAGCAGATGCTCCTTCCGTTCCATAATCCAATGCTACGTTATAAATTGTAAGAGTTCCAAACCCAGTATTATCAAAAGCATCTATTATTCTTGATACGATTCTTCCACTAAACTGTAAAATTTCATTATGAAATTCTGATATTTTATTTTTATTATTTACTAATTTAGTTGAATTTGGATTTGAACGAATATGTGATTGATAAGAAGCTGATGATGGTAATTCTATATTTAATAAGCTACCTGTGATGTATAACTCATCATTTAAATTATTAGGATTTATTTTTGGTATAATCCTATTTAATTTTTTCGCATTTGAATTAAATCTATTAAGCATATCGTTCTATATCTCCTTCCATTTCTATGTAGTCGATGCTATCCAATTGATATTCAAAATTAGATTTTATAAATTTTATTAATAGCCCACTACTACCTTCTTCAACTTCATAATCTCTTGCACTTATACTTTGTGTATTGATATAAACTTGTAACCTATCTTGTGTAGTTCTATATTCAATTTCTCGTAATATACTCACAAATCGCCAACCTGTAGCTTCATAAATCCAATAAATAGAATTTGTTAAATCCTTTGGAGTTAAAACTGCTTTAGCAGGTTTTCTACTGATTTTTTGTGTTATATCTAAAAGACTTCTCTTCATTACACATTTATAAATTTACCTGTTATAGAAATTTCATCTGCACTATCAACTGCAAATCCTAAATTTGCTTGAATAAAATTAATAGTTAAAGATGATGATGTTATACCGATAGAAAAGTGTGTATTATGATAATAGCGTATACCATTTATATAAACTTTAATATCGTATGTACTATCACCAAGTACTATACCTGAAGTAACCACTGATATTAACGTAGGTGGAGTTTTTATTAATTTTATCCCACCAAATGTAATGGTATTAGATACTATTGGATTTTGTATTTTACTATTATTTAAAGAAAGAAAATCAATCAAATCTTTATTATCATAATATGGTGATGGTGTAGTTAATATACCTTCCAACCTACCAGTTCCACTTGTTACATCCGTTTCAGTTGATACCACTACTCTTTTCGTAGAAAATGATTTTTTAGTTGTATCTTCTCCATCGAATTTTTCAGGAAGTAAATGAGCTTTAACGGATAAACTAAATTCAATTCTGTTAACTCTTTCAGTACCATCCCCAACTTCGTTTATTACATTAAAATCTCCTAAACTTGTTCTAAATTGAAATCCATTTTTATCACCCCAATATGTACCAGTGTATTGTAATTGTTCTATTACTGAATTTAAATGTTCTATGTAAGAAGTCCAAACCATGCACTCATAGCTTAATTCTACATATTCTGGCATCTGAATTTTATATATTTCGTATTTTGGTTGAGAATTATTTCCCAATAGTGTAAACCTATCGTATCTATTATCTTTTGAATATTTTGTAATACCTTGATAAGTTACATGCCGATTTTGCATTGGCATTGCATCATCTTTAGCAATAGATGTTCTACGAATCATCATAATCGGTAATTGAAGTTTACCATTTGCATCTCTGTAAACTCCCTGTCTTCTTGCTCCATTCCATCGTTCGGAGTTTCCATATATGACAGGTATTTTTAAAGATTTGCCATTATCATCTAATGTAGGTAATACCGTATCTTCCAAATAAGACATCATAGCATAATCAATATCAAATAAAGATACCGATTGTCTTAATTCTCCTTTTTCCTTTTTAGTTTGAAGAATTCTCTCCTGTTTTCTTAATGGATTTGTAGACATATTTTTATGTTATTCTCTTTTCAATATTAAGATTAGATTTACTTACTAAAAATGCAAAACATACTATACTATAAGTATTAGCAGGTAAACCACCAATAAATTGTACTTCATTCATATTACCTATTTCATAATACTGATTATCAAAATAAACAACATCACCTATTTCAGGATGTATATTTCGTTCTTCTAATAATCCTCTATCAAATTTAAATGTTATATCTTGATTTGTATCTGGACCAAATCCTTCGTATAGAGCCGATTCAGGTTCTTTATCAATTAATGCGTATAGTTCTACGCCTGTATGCCAAGTTTTATTTAATGATTCACCATAGATATTTACCTTTGTTTCATTTAAATTTATTTTGTATAAAACGACAGTATTTTCTATAACAGTATCAACCAATTCTCTGGCTATACTTTTGAAAAAATCAATATCTCTACCTAATAAAAACTTTGGCATATTATCCTACATATATTTTAAGTGGAACTTTTCTCAACATTTCTTGCTGATGAGTTGATTCGTGTGCTTTATTTTCCATCACATTTTTTCTACTCAATTCTTCCAAATTTTCTCTTAATTGAGTTATCAACATATCTTTCTCCACCTGTGCTTCAGCTCTCAATGCCGCTCCATCCAAGTTAACTTCACCATCTGGAATTGGAACTGAAGAATATTTTTCTCTAATTGCTCCTAATAATTCTTTTGAAAGTGCTAATGTATATTTTCTAATCCATTGTTTACCAACATCGTTTATATTTGAGTATTGAATAAAATCATACGGAATATCTGAATAATCCGAAAGTGAATCTGCTTGAACAGTTTGAGAATCATGTTCAAATTCATCTCTACTTATGTATTCAAAATAAACTCTACTAACAGTTCCATCGGTAGGTACAGGAAATATTTCTAATTTATTATCTACTATATTAAATGTGTGAGCCGATTTACGAATATGGTCATTTAATTCAATTTGTTGCATTCTTAACACATCTTCGTAAATAGGCATCATTAAGAATTGTGCAGCAGGTGAAAAGTTTCCAAATCCCAATTCTGATATTAAGTTTAAAGTACCTTGTGCTCCTACCGAATACGGGTCAAAGAATCGTGCAATAGCAGGAGTTGCTTCGTGATACACTCTAGTTACATCCACCGTTGAACTTCCTGTAAATAGTGTAGAAAACGATGCAGATGTTTCCACATCAACAGATGAACTCATTATGTTGTATTTCTGTTGTCCAGCAGTTAAATTGATATATGCTTTTTTAATTGAAGTTGAACCACCTACTCCTGCTAATGTACCATATTGTTGGGACATACGAACTGTTGTTGGTAAATATGAACCCTCAACAAGTGTTTGTGAATAATTTGAAACCTTACCTTTTGGCTGTCCTTTTAGGATATCAAGATTATTGCGAAGATTGAATTGATTTATTTGTGCAGAATATTCCGAAACGGATTCTTCAAAACAGGCCCAAATTTGTTGGTTATCTAATTCAATATTTACAATCGGATACCCCAATCTCTTTGCAACCCAAACGGCTGTTTTTGGTGCATCAGTTCTAAATTCTGCATCCGAATCATATAATCCAAACGGAGTTGCTTCTGCGGATGCTGATGCCGATAAAAATGCGGATGCCGTTGAACCCGACCAATATGTGTTTATAGACATAATTCTTAATTATAGTTTTACTACTATAAATATGAATATATAAAATAAAAAAAGAGGGAACATTACTGCTCCCTCTAATTTAATTTAAAAACTCTAAATATTAAAGAGTATCTAAACCGTCAACTAAAATTTTACCATAGAATTCTGGTCTTACGATTTTCTTTGCGTAACGAGTCATAACACCTCTACGTGGAGTAAAGTTGGTTGGGTCGTACACTAAAGGAGTCATAATCAATGGTACATACGGTGCGTAAACTGCTCCAGTCTCGAAGAAGTTAGAACCTTTGAAACCTAACAAGATTACGTTTTCAGTCATGTAAGGGTTTTTGTAAACATCGTATCTGTTAGAGATTTGTCCGATGTTAGTTACACCTGCTGCGAAAGTTAACGCATCTTTACCTGGGTTAGCAGAGAATCCGTTCATAGATTCCAAAATTGTAGCTACGTTTGGAGAAACAACAACGAAGTTTGCTCCACCTCTCATAGTCAATTGGTGAATTTTGTTAGATACTTTTTGTAATTTGATACCCAAAGTTTGGAACCAAGTGTTCTTTTGGTATGCAGAAGCTGCTGCCGCAGAAGAATCAATTGAGAAACCAGCACCATTCCACTCATATCCTACTTTAGATGACCAGTATTCAGTTGTGAATGCGTTCTGCTGCAACATTTCAAGGATTTCCAAATCAATCTCCAAAGAGATATATTCAGATAACATTTGAGTTAATTCAGCTTCTGCATCTACAGAGTGATATGCGTTCAAATCTTGCGCCAATTCAGGAGTCCAAATTGCTTTTAACTTACGAGTCTTTGCAACGATAGGTTCTGATTTCAATTCCAATTCAATTTCTGGAATTGCCAAATCTGTTCCTCTATCTTCGAAATCTCCACGAGAGATATCAGTAGGTTGTTTGTGGTATGCCAACGATACACCAACAGTAGCCAAGTTTGATAAACCAGTTACAGTTGCAACGAATTCAACATTTGAACCGTTTTTAGTAGTGTATTGAGGGAAAATTCCATTTACTGCTGAACCAGTTAAGAATGTTGGTTCGAACGCTCTAACACCATTGAAATCTGCGTCAGATGGTAATGGAACTATGATTTTCTTCAATGTGTTACCTGCAAATGATGCAGAAACTGAACCCGAAGTTAAATCAAAATCGATATCAGCTAAAGATGCTGAAGCGAATGTTGAAGTGATTTCTGCAGTAGCATTGTTGATTGTGTATCCAAAACGTCCTGCACCATACAAACCACCTTCAGCTGCTTGAGTTGAACCTAATTTGTTACCAGCTGGGGATAATGAATCTTTACCAAAAGTACCACCATTACCGAATAATGAAGAACCTGTAAAGTTTGGATTACCTGCTGGGTTAGTACCATATTTGAAATCCATGTAGAAGATAAGACCTGAAGGTAAGTTCATTGGTTGAACTGAAACGAATTCTTTCGCTGCAATAGAACCGAAGATTCTTCTTACCAAAGGTAGAGCTACACCAGCCCACTCTTCCGAACCGTTAGATGTACCTGTACGAGTTGCCTCATCCAATAATTGCTTTGCTTGGTTTTCTAACATTACTGCCATACCATGCTTTGTAGTTTCAGAACCTACTCCTTCAAGTAGTCCTGTTTTTTCCCATTTGCCTTTCAAACCTCTGGTTTGCTCAAGCATCACGCTCTGTGGGTTCGCGCCGCTCATTAATTTTTTAATGTTCATTTTGAATGAATTTGTTTGTGTTATTTAATTATTTAATAATACCTGCTAATTTCTTAAATCTGTTAGCAAAATTAACCGATTCATTAATTACCGCTTTAGCTTGTGCAGGTTTTGTAGATTTAACTGCTTTACTAGCGATACCTTCTGAAATGGCTCTTTTAGTTAATTTGTTAGAAGATGTTGTATATTTGAAATTCTCTGCTAATGTAGAGAATACCAATTTAACCTCTCTAACTGATTTTGTTCTATCCAAAGTTTCAATCACTTTCACTTTTTGTTCGTTAGTCATATTGTGTGCTCTGAATAATTTGTTTGCAAATAAAAGCTTTGCATTTAAAAGGTTAACTTCGTTAATAGTTCTTTGAAGAGATTTGATAGTTTTGTAAGCTTCGTTTAAGTCTGCTTTCAATTCTTCTTTATCTTCTTCTTCATCAACTTTCTCTTTGTCACCTGCCATGTCCGCTTCCATTTCACGAAGAATTTCATCCAAATCTAGTGTATCATCTTCTTCTTCAGCTTCGTTTGTTACAACAACTTTAGGAGTTTCTCCTTTGTCAGTACCTGCTTCAGAACCATCTGCTAAATTTTCTTTCAATCTTCTACGTGATTCTCTTAATCTTTTAGATTCCATTTTTGGTTCTTCTTCCGAATCTTCACCTTCTAATTCAGCTAATTGTCTTCTCAATTCTGCAATTTGTGCTGCGTTAGGGTCTTCTTCGGCCGGCATTTCTTCTTCTGAACCTTCTTCGTCACCTAATTGTGCTTCCAACTCTCTGATGATTGATTCTAAATCCATAGCATCTTCTGAATCTTCTTCTGAATCCATTCCGTATTCAGCTTCCATTGGGTCTTCTTCGGAATCCATTCCCATTTCGTCATCAGCTTCAGTTTGTGCAAACGGATTTGCTTCTTCACCACCGAATTCATCTTCACCTTCTAATTCTGCTAATCTCGCTTTTAATTCTGCGATTTCTGCTGCGTTAGGGTCTTCTTCTTCTTCACCACCGAAGTCATAATCATCTTCTTCGTTGATGTCTGCTACTTTTTTGTAGTCAGTACCAGCTGCTTCTGGCTTACCACTATCTTTCTTTACACCTACTGATAAATCAGTGATTGCATCATAAGACGGGTTTGCACCAGGAGTTTGAGGATATCCAGCGTCTGATTTAGACCCGATACCATCTGAACTCAATTCTTCGTTTGTAGCTTCTTGTTCTTCATCACCCATTTCTTCAGCTTCTGCTCTCATCTTTTGAGATAAGATAGATTGAAGTCTTGGAGTAAATGCTTCCTCAAGAGCCAACTTTGCGTTTGCTAAAGCGGTTTCTTTAACGGCTTTGGCATCAGCGATTGCTTCTTTCAATAATTTTGAATTTGCCATTTTTTTTGTTGTGTGTTGATTGTGAAGTTATTTCTAAAAACTCCAATAGAATTATGTTGATTGTTCGGTCACACCTTATAGGGAAGGGTATTCATTAATCAACTACATTTGAATTAAAAAATCCTATATAAGATAGGATATTCGAGGATAAATATATAAATTTTTTAGAAAACTAAAGAAACCCCAAATCTTTTTGATTTTTTCTTATGGATTTTTCTTTTTGTAACCTATTTTTAACGGATGGTTTAACAAATGTTTGTCTTTCTCTTAACTCTTCTGTTTGTTTAATATTTTGAATTTTTTTCTTATATTGTTTCAGAGCCGATTCTATATTACCGTTTTTAATATCAATTATAATCATAATTATTATTGATGATTTACTAATTTATATTTAGTTTTATATAAAAGTGATACTATTGTATCTATATCGTTTTGAATCCAACTGTCTTTTAATTTAGGATTCTGTCTTAATCTAGCTATCATATTACATAATGTATCGAAATATTTAATAATATTTTTAATATCATTATTTTTATCCAAAGTTCCAATTCCTGAAATTTGAATTAATCCTTCTTTTCCCTGATATGTTTCTACCAAACCATCAATTAATTCACCAATTGAATCATAGTATTCACCTAATGCTAAATGTGCAGAATGAGAACCAATTCCTTTAACACCTAAATGAAATGAGTGAGCTTGAGTTCTACTTTGTAATAACAATGATGCTAATTCTTCCATTTATTTTATTTTTAGGCTTTCCATTTCATTGCCTGCATTTTCTTACTCATATCAGATGTTATTCCTCTTTCGGTAGCCTCATCATTCATCGCTTTGGTTGCAGTTCTTGCCAATTCTAATTCTAATTCTTCGTAATTAATATCTGGATTATCTTTATATTCTTTTAACAATCGTTGTGTATATGAATCATTAATAAACGCCGTTATCCAAGCTGGTCCGATTCCTGTAGTAGAAACAATATCATTCATTCTACTAATAAATCCTCTATTACTATATAATGATTTATAAATTGCTTTTAAAGCTCTCTGTACTCCAACACTTCTACCATGATAATATGCATCGACATTATCAGCTAATTTACTAAAGAACATAGTAATAAACCCAAAGAATGCAATAGTACCAAGTATTGCTAATAATCCTAGTTCATTTAAAGGTTCTTTTTGTGACATTATTTTTATATTTTAATTAGTATGTTCCAGGTCTATCACCCTTTTTCATAGTATCTGCCCACATTTGGAACATTTGCTTGATTTCTGATGGGAGTTGTTTATCTCTGATACTCAATGTACCATCCTTACTAATATGAGCAATTATTTTATAATCACCATATTGTTCTTCGGCTCTATTCCAAATAGTTAAACCATTTCCCATCCATCCAGAACCGATATCGTATTTTTTAGCTTCTTGAATTGAAGTTCTACCCAATCTTTCTTTCATAACTTTTTCTGAAACATTAGCTATTTCAAAATATCTACCTAGTACATTCCCCATATCTTCATATAGAGCTTCCAATCGTTGTTCTTGTGCTTTCGCTTCTAATGATTCTTTTTCGAATGAGGATTGTAATTTTTTTAACTCACTCATATTTCTTTTAATAGTAACTCTATCAAACCAATCACCACCTTCTCTTAATGTATATTCTTGGGCAGCATCTGCTATAGCTCCCAATGTTTCGGCAACTTGTCTAATATCGGATTTTCTACTCATTGCTTCTCTATGTTGTCCATAGGTAGAAATGATTTCCAAGAAATGTTTTTTCATTTCGGTTGGGAGTTGTTGTAACTCTTCCGATTCTTTGAGTAAGTTTTTTAAACGTATCATATTATTTTTTTAATATATCGTTTTTCTTAATTTTTGAAACGTATCTCATCATTTCTTGTTTGTCAATTCCCATAGCATCGATTACCTTTGCTAATACAAGAATTTCTTTTTTACGAGAAAGACTCATTCCTTTAATTTGAGCTACCATTTTGTCCAAATATCTTTCTATAGATACTGGTAAATTGGTATCTAAATCATCCAATGCTTCCTTAACTACTTTATCGTTAATTGCTTTTCCAGGTACTAAATTTACTAGTTTCATATTTTTACTTTATTTTATTTTTATACACAACTACCACTTGATATGATTGTACCACTACCACTTACTTGATAATAAACAGAACCTGTAGCGTAGAAACCGTTTACTGCAGGATTCCATACATCTGAATTTTGATATAGTTTATTACCAACTTGTAGATTTGAACCCGATACAATATAGTATGAACCTAAATTAACACTAGCACATACCGAACCAGATGCTGCTTCGTATGCCATAGTAAACATAGTATGATTACCATTTACAATATCAAAACTCCAACCTCTTGAATTAAGAACAAAAAGTGATTCTCTACCTACTAGTCCAGGTGTTGCGTTTGTTCCCTCACCATTATCATTATCAAGGTCTACAAATCCACCTGAAATACTACCACTAGCTAATGCTAGAAGTATATTATCTACTGCGGTTTGAGTTAAAGCACAGTCATTAACTAATAATTCTCTTCCATTATCACCCAATGGTTGGGTTGAAGATATAATTAATTCGGTTAATCCTAAATTACCATTAAAATCAAACTGTTCTAATGCAGGTAAGTTAGATATATCTACTGAACCTACTATCCCACATTGGTCAAAATCTATTAAATACAAAGAATCGCAATCCGATAAATCAGGTAATCCTGCTGAAAAATCACTATCATCTAAATAAAGACGTTCTAATGATGTACAACCACTTAAATTAACGGATGTTAAACAATTAGTACTACTATCTGGTGCATCGTTATCACTTAAATCTACTTCAATAAGTGTTGACATTCCAGATAAATCAACAGATGTTAAACTATTGAAATCTGCAAGGAATTCTTGTATATTTGTTAGGTTTTGTAAACCTGTAAATGAAGTTACTGTTGCTCCCATAATATTTTTATTTTTTAATCGTCTCCGTTAAATTCTAAATAGGTTACCAAACTTATATCATCGAAACATATTCTAGCAGTATATTCTGTAAAGGTATCTGCGTAAGAGTAGTTTACTTCAAGTTTATTACCACCATCTCCATCACCAACCCCACCATCACCATCGACCGCTGTTACACCAGTAGTTGTTTCACCATCACCCCATGTTATTGTATAGTTAGTTGGTGCAGATGTTTCAATCCAAAATTGACATTCAGTTCCATCCGATGTGTTGTTTACGAATTCGATACAACCAGATGGTAAACCTTGTTGGATAACTCCTCCACCACCACTACTTGCTGCTGCAACTGCTAAAGCTTCTGCTCTGGAGATTTGCTCCTGTATGATAGCAAATCTCTGCATGGTTACTTCATTAATATAGATTCTATATTGTCTTTCTTGCTCGTGTTGCGGTAATTTATTTATGTTAGGTAAATTTGAAAACTGATACCAAGTTAGTTCATCTAAAAACATATCATTTATTAGTTTAATTCTATTATAATTTCTCTCATTAAATCTTGTGGTTTACACCACTTACCACATTCTTCTGCAACTTTTGCCCATTGCTTTGATTCGTTCATTGGTGCCATAAATGCTCCATGTGTAGATGGGTTAGATACAAAATCCCACCCAACCAATTCAAAGTCTTCCTGAACCATTACAGTTCCATCTCTCAATTCCTTTACTGAACCTAATCCTCTCGATGAGATACCTAAACGGATGTTGTTCTTTAATAATTCTCTTAAAATGTTTCCTGATGGGGTTGAAAGTATTTCTACTACACCGTATACATCATCACCTTCCCAATAAATTTCTCTAATGTTATGTGATACATTCTTTAAGTTGATAACAGGAGAATCAGGATGGTCCAACTCACCCAACGCTCTGCGTTCTTTGATAAGTTGTTTGTATTTTTGACATTCTCTCTCTAATATTTCTTTAGGATATCTTCTACCATTTTGGTTAGCAGCACCTGCTCTTTGCAGAATACCCTTTACCAAATAGGTTCCATTTTCTTCTTTTTGAAGTTTTGCTTCAAATAAATGGGTTTCTATTAATAATCCTTTATTCATCTTATTTTATATCTTTTTTAACTTTTTCAATTGCCGTGTCTTTATCGTTAGACCAAGCTTTCAAAAATATATTTTTTAAACCACTTTCTAAATCTGCTTTATCAACATTATCGTTATTTACTTTTTTAATAAGAGATTGAACATACGCAGATTTAACCATTTTATCTGCAGCTGCATCGTTTACTCCGTTATTCTTTTCAATATATTCAGTAACATCACTTATAAATTTTTTGTTTGATTCTAATTTATCTAATATTCCTGATATTTCTTTTTCAGTTTCTTTAGAACCATTAAAGTATTTAACTCCTTTTTCTATTAAGTCTGTTATATAATAGAATGCAATTTTACCAATAATAATACTACTTAATGTTGCAAGTATTCCTAAAGCTAAATTTTCATTTACACTTTTTTTTTTCATTACTTCAATTAAGATGGATTTTAACTTTATCATCTCCAAGTACCTCTTGCTTGCATAAGTTTTTTAAACATTTCAGGTTGTTTCGCACGGCTCTTTTCTAATTCTTGAGTTAATCTTTCTACTTCTGCTTTAAGTTTGGCTGGCCATTTATCATAATTTTCCCACGGAAATTCAAATTTATTACCAAGTGTAGTTCTTATCAATTGGCGTTGTTTATCCAATATTGCACTACTTTTAGCAAGTGATGCTTTATAATCGGCTTCCAACTTGTCTATTTCTTTTCCTTTGAATTTATCAAGAACTGGTGGCCAGTCAAATCTTTCATCTCCCGCTTCGTTTGTTTTACCAGCTCTTAATGCTGCTAAATCTGAACCTTCAATTTCACCA
>Ga0164293_10004320_pt1 | contig 12147 bp, 14 predicted proteins | sample GEODES118metaG_FD_111487 | JGI IMG/M metagenome (GOLD analysis project Ga0164293, IMG submission 111487) | Eutrophic lake water microbial communities from Lake Mendota, Wisconsin, USA - GEODES118 metaG | ecosystem: Environmental > Aquatic > Freshwater > Lake | place: USA: Lake Mendota... | reverse complement strand
CACATGATACTACCATACCCATCTCACAGCCGCAATTATGGATACGCCCAGAAGAGTTGCGTAAAACCCCGTCCCAGTTCAAAAAAAATACATCATTCAAGAATCGCGGTAAATACAGTCATCGTGCTACTGCGAAAACTCGAGAAAATATTGACACAGTCCGTCCATAATAGTTGGTCAAGTGCACTCACTGTAAATAGCCGTATCGCTGATTCGGCTCTATGGCAAGCGGTTCGGGTAATAAAACAGGCAGCTTGGTCATAATAGATAAGCTATCCAATGTGCGGAGTTGGGGCACGACCGGCGTCTGGGGATTGACTAAATTCGTGGACCCAATGCCGCGAAGTTGCGATTCGACATCGCAATAATTCCCGCATAATTGGGATGGGGCAATGGACCCAGGGAGAAGCCCATTTCCAGGCAAATGATTTGTGTATGCCTCGCCCGCGGCGGAGTTTAAATAAGTACGATATGTGTCGATGCGGTTATTTATTCTTTGTTCAAGAGCATAATTTCCGGGCGTGTTTTTATTGGATGTGGAGGCCATGAGAATAATAATGTATACATTACCTATATACATTATTTGGGGAGACCAAACAATGTTTGTGGGGAGGGTGGAGGTGGCGGCATATGTATAAAACAGATTTCTACTCCATTTATTTGCGAACTGCATAAATGCAGTGCATATGCACAACGGCACTAATTCAACAATTCTAATAACTGTTTGTATGCGGGCGTGGTTTCGGTAAGGCTATCCGGACTATTTAAAAAAATGCAAACACATTCGTGGAAAAACGGCAAATATTCGTATGCATATAAGATGGCGACCCCAATTTCATGGTCGCGCGAAAGGAATCGGGCGGCGGCTAGTTCGTATAATCGTTGAAATATTGGCAAATGCTTGGTTTGGTTTCGAATATATTGCATCATAAGTCCAGCGGATTCCTCATCATATTCAATCTCATCGCGAGTTTCTTTATCAAAATCGTCACCCAACTCTTCTTCTAATTGTTTGATGGAATCCGGATAATTGTCTTTGTTCATTTGAAATATTTGACGCAAACATTGCCGATATCCAGTATTTGTCGTATATTTTGGAACAATCAGGTGTTTTGGGTACATGGTCACTAACTATACTATGAATTGGAATATATTTATATTCATTCGAATGAATATAAATTAGTATTATTTACGGAATTGTAGAATATAGCAAAAACAGAGTCGGGTGGAGTCAAATATGTAGCGATTTAACGCTTCTTTTGGGACTTCTGTTGCTTCTTCTGCTGTTGGCGCTTCTTTTGAGACTTCTTCTGGGACTGCTTCTTTTGTTGCTGGCGCTTCTGCTGTTGTTGCTTCTGCTGTTGTTGCTTCTTCTGTGACTTCTTCTGCTGTTGTTGCTTCTTTTGTTGTTGCTTCTTCTGCTCACCACCCATGACGGCGGATTCAGGTGCGGGAACGGGTTCGTTAATTGGGGCGTCCATATCTGGTTCTATATATTAACGCAACAAAATAACTTTGCTAAAGATATTACAACTATTAATGGTGAAATATATGTAATACTAATTTTTAGTTGATGTATCTAAAGATTATTTTCTGGAACGACGAGAACTTCTAAATTTGCGATTTTTCTTGGAAGATTTTCGGTTTTTTCTGGAAGATTTGCGGTTCTTGCGGTTTCCACCGCGGACGGTGTCGTCTACTTTATAATATGTCGAGTTTGCCGGAAGTTTATCATCGGCAACACTAGATGTGCCGTCTTCTTTAATCTCAAATCTCTGAGCACTATATTTGCCGTCAACTGGTTCGGCAACCTCTACATATATGCCTTTATTCTCCACTTTAAATTCCGGCTTATTTTGAAGTGATTTTACGCATGCTTTGACTTCTGCTTGTGATTGTGCTGCGTCTGCCATATTTATACACTATAATGACATTTTATATTTTTTACGAAATTCCCTCTAAATAATGGAACGAAACAACTAGTCGAATCATGAATCCATTACAATAATACTTTACGAGTTTTAGTTTTGCCGCCGTTTTTTCGCATTTTTTTCGATTTATTGTTTCCTCCTTTATATATACCACTTAAATCAAGCTTTGCCGGAAGACTAAAATTCCTCGATGTAACAAACCCCGGAGTCAACTGTCTTGACAATGACAATGAAGTACGAGAATCCGCGAATTTTGATATATCTCTATAGAAACTCCTAGAAAGAGCACCATAAGTGCTTAACATCTTATTAAAATAAACCGGCAATTTGTTTATTAAGACCGTTAATGCATTCACCAATCGTTTTATTTCGTCTGGAAGTGGAATGTCAGTATTCACCAATAACTTGGTAAAATTATTTAATGTCCCAAAATCCTTTTCTTTATATAACGTTGAAACCGCCGTGCCAAGATTTGATATTGATTTGGGCTGCCCTGAATGAATATTCACAGTTTCAAATAATTTTTGCATTTCGCTGAGTAAGGTACCTAATTGTGTTTCAAAATCGCTTCTTGCGGTCTGTCCCATTTTGTTGAAAACATCGCTATTATAATCATCATGCAACTGATTATATGATGGTATTTTTGCTTTGATTTTTTCTACTGCATCTTTTACTTCTATATAATGTGTTATAAAATTTGAATTTGATAAAAGAGTTGGCTCGGTTGACGCACTATATAATAATTTAAGTAATGGAATTAATCGTCTATGTACATATTGTGGAATCAGTTCCATTTTTTGATTTAATACAGAATCAACATCGTTCTCGTAAGTTAAAAGTTTATACTCATCTATCGTTTTTTGTAATACAAGCTTCAATTCCTGTGTCTCGTCGACAATAACTTGTTTATCATCGTCATTTTGTATATTACTATTATCATCAAAAATCTTACCGGTTAGATTGCGGTTCATACTTGTGAAGGCGTTTTTTATTTCGGCAATAGCATCAGCATCTTCGGGTTTAAATATTTCTCGAAGTTTAGATATAATATTGTTCAGTTTCTTGTCACGGTCTTCAACAAATGGTTTATATAATTCATTAATTTGATCGGGAGCGAGTGAGTTAACTTGGTCAGTGCTTAACTTACTACTCTCGTCTAGTTTGGAACGCAACTTGATTTGTGCGATGTTTAAAGAACCAATATCATTTTCTAACGCATTCACTTTTTTCAAATATCCGTATACCAAATCTGCTTTTTTAATATTTTTACATACGCTGTCTGGAGAATTTGCAGTAAGTTTATCACAGTAATATTTTAATGCATTTATTCTTAATTCTGGTAATGCTTTAATGATTTCATCAATCGTAGAATTTTGTGTTAAAACATTCGTAACAGCAGCAAGAGCAGAAGTAGCAGTTGTTTGTTCTTTTATCAAACTTTTAGTTAATGTCTCAATCGATAAAGTACCATTGTTAATCATGCCACTTAATTTTTCAATATCACCTTTACTCATTTTAAAAATGTCATTGGCACCATCATTAACGGTATACATATCGCTATCCAACTTAATTATATACTTATCGCCACCAGGCGCAGCTGTATATGTATATGTATTTGCCATAAACCCTGTATATTATATCATAACAAATATAATATGCAAAATTACCTAAATCACTCGCACCTAACGATTCTTGCGAGCAATGTCACTGTTCGGCATCTCGCGAGTAGACATGCCACCTCGAACCCAGCCCTCCATTGCCGCCTCTTCCACGGTATGGGACGCGTCTTTCACTTGGTTCTCCATTTTGCTATCCGTAGGGTACAACGAATACGCGCCGAAAGATTTCTCCATGATTGTCGACACGCTCTTCTTCTCCGTAACGGGCTCGCCCTGCTGTAATTGAGATTCCAATGCAGGGTCGCAGCTGCCTCTACCTAAATAGGGGACGGTAACAAACGGACGAGAAAACAACTGCAGTTTCTCCAACGGGCGGTCCTCCGTGGGCTTTAACTTCAACATAGATTCCTTGTCAACCGCTGCATTGTGAATGCCATTACCATTCGCCAACCCGTTGAAATTCATGGTGGGTTGCTGCATGGCAAATTGCACGTGATGATCGCTTAAAGTACTACTAAAATGGTCGGTCAACATATAATTCGCATAATGAGTATTTGCCCCATTTCGCTGGGATTGGTCGGTGGAATCTGCACCGATTCGGGCAGTATTATTAAATGTGTAAGGACTAAGAGAAGCCATGGTATCTGCGATTTATTATAGTATACAAAGAGATAGTATTTTCGATGTAAAAATATTATCAACAAAACGTCACATTGCAAAACCCACCAAAATCTGCAAAAACAACCTAAATAGGCCATCCCAAAAATATTGCCTTCGCGCGTTCTCTAATTTATGTGTCTCGACAAATTACGGGCGCATGCGAATTGATTGCCCTCTTTACATGAAATCATACTACCGTAACAGAATTCCGCAAACCCCGCCTGGTCATTTGGAATGGTAGTAGATGGATTAGAGTTGAACGGTCGAAGCGATTGTTCGAACATGAGTTCGCTTCCCGCATCCTTAAATAACTTGTCCGCAATATCCGGATGGTCCGGATTGGCATCCGCTACGAATCGCTTTGCCTGCGCCAAAATATCCTTTTCCACTTTTTTATTAAACGCAGGTGGGGCGGGTTTTTTATTGGGGTTATAATCATAGTCAGTAACCAAGACGTTCCCGAACGGATTGCTTGAATCCGGCTCTGTGAAAATACCTTCTGGGACTGGCATGTTATGTTTCTTAAATAGTTCCTCCGCAATGGGGGCATTACTAAACCCCTCGCTCGCGCGTTTTTTGTCCAGGTTCTCCATTTCTTGTTTATGATAATGGTATAACATGTAAATTGCACCTAATGTAACAATCGTAAACAGTATTGTACGAACACTCTTCGTAACAATGAAGCTCAACATCGCAAATGCAATCACGGCTCGCGTAATCGCATTCAACTTCTGCTCGTATGTCATACCAGGAGCAGGGAAGAATTCAAATGTATAGGGTTGTTGGAGGAGAACATTGGGATTTTCCCCCCAAAACGGAATTTGTCTACGAACCCGCTTTATTTTGCGAGTCATATCATCGACTGGGTCAGGCATAGAATGTTGTGTTTCGACTGTTGCATTATCATGGCGCGATTTGTTCTCGGGTTTACTTTCTACATTGGGTTGGTATAATCCTTCTGTTATATTGGAAGCATGAACGGGTTGTGACATAATGTAATAATATTCCTGTATATATTTATATATTATATTGTTTCATAATATATAAGAAAGTGCTAAATACATAATCCATCGTTCACCCCCCATTCCTACCCAAATCCCTTCGTCCGCCACAATCCTATGTTCTCCAATGTCTAGAAAAATGACCCTATAACTCGCCCATTATTTGTTTTGTTCATTCGTCTTAAGTGCCGCCACAACGCTCCCCTTTTGCTTCACACATTCCTTATCAATACTCAGTGTCTCACACTTAGTAGTTTGCGGAACAATTTGTAGTATGCATTTTGACTTTTCTCCGTATAATGGATCGGTACACCCTACTTCTTTTACTACTGTCGCCTTCTTCGCAAAATGGACACGTTTTTGTGTTTTGTTATTTCCATTATTCTTTGTGCTAATCGTACACCGCGACCGAAAATGTTCATACCGTTCTCGCACAACTTCATAAGTAAGTCCAGATGTTTTGTGCAACATGGTGTTGATTAATTCGTGCAAATCAAACACATATCTCGAAAACGACGCTCTATTTTTCATGTGTTTCATGGTGAGCGGTAACTTTTTATAGTTTTCACGCAGATTCGCGCGACATTTACCACATGGCAATACATATCGTAGGCTCCACATGAACGAGAAATAGTGCATTTTCTCTTGTTTGGTTGGGTTTACCGGGTAATTAAAACTCATCGTGTGTAAATAATGCCACATTCCCGGCCCCCATACAGTGGTTAACATACCGTCATTGCTGTTATAATCATCTTCGCTGTACACTCGAGTTATTTCATCCACACTTGGTTTACTGGATTTTGACCCACCAGACACAGTTCGACTGTGACCAGTAGATTTTTTCCTGGTTTGCGTATTTGTATTCTTAGAACTTGATTTCATGACTATGCTCGTTTCGTTTATATATTCAAAACAAAAAAAAATATACTAAATGTTTGTAAAGTATTTAGTCAGTTCGTCGGTAGAAACGCATTATTTTATCTGTCTACTATATACACTTATACAATGGTCCAAATTCTAGACGTCTTGAATAAATACGTCCGTCCATACAAGCGTGCCTTTCTCTTTTTGGTGATATTCGCAGTATTTGTCTACGTGATATATTGGTGGATGAACCAGTCCAAGATTGAACCAGCCAAATTCGATGATGTTGCAAACTCGACTGACAGACGCAAGGACGTCGTTATTTACTTTTTCCATGCTGATTGGTGCCCGCATTGCAAAAAAGCGGCTCCAGAGTGGCAAGCATTTAAATCATCGCATAATGAAAAGGTGGTAAATGGTTATACCATTAACTGCCAAGATGTTAATTGCACCGACGAAACAAATACTGAGAGCAATACATTAATCAACAAGTTCAAGGTTGACTCGTACCCCACAATCAAAATGGAACGCGACGGGACAATCATCGATTTTGACTCAAAGGTCACATCATCCGCGCTAAGCAGCTTTGCTAGCGTTATGTTGGCAAATTAAACCGGATGCACTACATTATATTGTGTTCGAAACAACTCAACGCCGGCTTTGATAAGCTCTTCTCGAGCAGACCGTTTCTCTGCCACATTGGTAATATTTGTTAACGACCTAGTATCAAATGGCACCGAAAATAAATACCGTATTTTGCAGTCGGCACTCGACACAATTTTTTTAAGTACTTTATTAAATAAATGTATGGTATAATCGAATAATGATAACATATGAATGTCTATTTCGTCATTATTTACATCAATATTTTTAATCCCAAATATATGATCCGGATTTGCTCCATTTTCGATACATTGTTTGATGGGATAACTCACGCAAAATCCGCCATCACAATATAGATTGTTATCTATACAAATTGGTTTAAACAACAACGGTATTGCGCACGATGAATGCACTGCATCAACCAGAGACCAGCTAGGATGGGTCTTATATGAAACATCTACAGGTTCAAACGTGTTTACGTTGGTCACCATTATATGTAGTTCTATTTCGGTTTTTTGAAAGAATTCTTTCATGGTTACTGTGGGTAATATATCATTCCCTAACAATAGCGGTTTAAGTATTTGTTCCGTCACTGCACGTGTAAATATGCCATTATTCTGCACGCATGAGAACAAAGTATGTAAATCATAGTGAAAAACCTTTTCCCATGGCCGTTTTATGAAATAGTCGTCCAGTGTATTCCAATCATAACGCAAACATAAAATGGTCGCCAAGATTGCACCAATAGACGTACCATAAATCGTTTGAATGTGGTCAATATTCCACAAGTTTTGTTTATTCGACGCCTGTAAAATACCATAATAAGCTAATCCCATCGTACCGCCGCCGGATATCACAATATGTTGTATATTCGTTTTCATATTGGCTATCGTAATCGGTTCAGTGTATGTATATTCAGGCAAAAACTCGTCGTCCACGCGGACAACCGATTTTGAATCTATTGCATATATATTCATTTTTGAGTAGGATAATTGTTATATTACTTATTAGTGATATATTACGTAATATATTTATGTTTTTTATATAAGCATATTACAATAACTAGTCTATGTCTAATTTTTTATTTTCTACCGACGAAGAAAGTACTGGAAAAGTAAATATTGATGAGTTATACGATAAATCACACCAGCGAGATTTGAAACAACTGTCTATTTTCAATAAAATCCTTAATCGTATACATAACAAGATTAAGATGACCACGCGCGGACAGAAAAAGGATACACATGTATGGTTTTCAGTGCCTGAATTTATATTTGGAGAACCGCTATATAATCAAGGCGATTGTATAGGATATTTAGTTGTACAATTAGAAGAGAATGGGTTTCATGTACGATATTTACACCCGAATGCGCTATTTGTGTCTTGGGCAAATTGGATACCATCCTACGTGAGAACCGAAATTAAGAAAAAAACTGGAAAAATATTAGACGAAAAAGGCAATATTATTCGTGATTTGAAGGCAGAAGAAGCCGATGAAAGCGGAGATATGAATTCAAAATTATTTAACGACAAAAACAACAATTTACAAAAAGGAAAAAAGGAATATACACCGCTCGATCAATATAAACCGACAGGTAGTCTTGTTTATAATCAGGAAATGTTTGATAAATTAGAAAAGAAAATGCGGTAATTTACGATGCTTCTCAAATTCATTATTATGCTGTAAATAATAATGAACTTTATTTTAGGTTTTACACAATATTATGTAATTACACGTATTTATTTGACAGAACCGGATGCCTTATCCCATGCAGTGGTTGAATATGAGTTAATATGCAAGAACTTGTCCGCATTTTGTTTCCAGTAATTCACTTTATTTTCAATCACTTGTTCAGCTGGCGTTTTGGGATAAACCTGATTTTGTTTGGCATTCATTCGAACCTTATCTTCATCAGTTGCCGCCGGTTTTTTTCCAAAACAATTGACACCAAATCGCGCATATGGATTGGCAATGTATCCCCCATTCACACCTGGCCGTCCACAATCATTTTTATGGCTTGGCATACCTGGTTTTTGTTGACCGGCCACAGTCGATGCACAACCTCTGTTTTCATCTACTTTTTGTAATTTCTCCCATGTCTTCTTTTGTGTTGGAAATAAAATCATTTGTCCAGCAGACCACCCATAATTGCACCATTCTGCACCATTATTGTATGCATTTTCAATCTGGTCATATGTGGCAAGTGTTGAGTCGTATGCTTTGCAGATTGCTTGTGCGTCTTCGTATGTGTATAGATTATTCGATACGTTGAATACCTCTGCATTGGGGTCTTCGGTCGGTTCTTTTTTACATTTGTCATCTTTTGGCACGACTGCTGGGTCGGGTTTGGGTTCACTTTTGGCAGGAGCAAAAAAGGGGAACAAATCGAAAAACGAAATCTTCAGCACATATTTAAAAAAATCAATGAATAAAATAATAATAAATATTAGCCATACACCGCCTTCGATAATGGACATAAACATAGGTTTTGTCAATGAATCCATCGGTATACGGAACAAATATGCAATTACATAGAACATAATGAGGAACGCAGCAGTTGTGAAGACAGATGCCGGGTTGTTTATGTAATCCACAAAATTTGTAGTAATACCCTGAAAGAAGCCAGCATCAGGGTTTTGTTGGTGAGATTGATACACACTGTATGTAATAATGCCCAACATCACCAAAAATAACATGTCTAAAGACCTACTTAAATTCATATTAAATCCGTCCGGATTTTCCCCCTTATTAAAGAATTTGCCTAATACATAGTAAACGACGAAATATACGCCTAAAAAGCCAAGCAACATACTCATATTTGCCGCAGTTGCTAAATTGGAAAAGGTGGAAACACTACTTGTCGAACTGGTATTTGTCGACATATCCACAGGTAGCGGTATTGTAGCTCCCTGACCTGGTAAATTAACGGCAGTATTATTAGTAGGTAACGTATCGGCGGTAGTAGGTAAAATAGCTGGTGTAGTATCGCCCATATTATTTATAAATCGAATATATTATACACAGTTATTTTTTTTACGATAAAACAAACAGTATGCCGCGGGTGAAATAACTGCCTCTGGGGTATCCACAATTTCGACATCGCGGTCGTTATAGTGTAACCACACATTGTCTACGTTTCGTACGAAGGCTGTATAATGCCCGCCAGTAACGCCACCAATATGATTGCAGATTCCGTAGAGTTCATACTTATATGTAGACGCCCTATATCCACATGCATATTTTGTCAAATCCAAATCGTCCAATGGGAACATTATATTATTGTTCACCTTACCCGTGCCATCGGGGGTAAACCGGTTTAATGTAATCACCACAATTTGCGGGAAATTCCAAAACCGGATTTGTTTCTTAACCCCTTCTTTTTGTCCCGTTTTTTCATTAAACCATGCATTATCGCCGTCCAATATTTCGGGTTTGGTATAATGATCCATACAGTCGTATAATGTTTGAAATGCACGTGTATTATCGGTAACTGGTACGTCTAACACGAAGAAACTTTCGGGCTTTATTGAATGCATGACCCCTGTTTCGTTCGATTCAATCACCGATATGTATATCCCATAAAACATATTCATGATTTCGGAGTATTCGTTCAAGTATGTTTTTTTCAACATTTCATAACACTTAATCGCAATGTGGTCCAAATCGTTTTTAGGGGTTCCATTGATATTCATTTTTACATGTCTCGAAATACTGGAATGTATACAATCCATGAAAAAAAGCAAGAATTCCGGCATATCATTCTGTGCATGGCCTGTAAATAAGTCACGTCCCTTTTCCTTTGCGATTTGTTGAACCTTGTACACGAATTTCCGCGGCGCAATGATTCCATTGCCGCTCCACATTATTTGCCGCAAATCGTTCCATTCATTCAATATAGTTGTATCTGGTATTTCCTTCTTGGGCAATTCTGCAGTCAGGTTTGCATCTAATGCATCATTTAATTCATATGTATTGTTAAGCACTTGCATGCATGCATTTAAAAAACACGTGTTTCCCAGATTCTCCAAGCCAATCCTGCCTTTGTTTTTATATTTGGTCAAATCCATTGTATTGGTAAACGTATGTTATAATGATATAAACATATATATCTTTATATTATATTGACAAATGGATAATAATCGCCCCCGTACAGGTAGTTATTCGCATTTTACAGAAACTATACAACAAGTTGTCACTGAAGCTATACGAAGTTACTTTATGGGCAATGGACATTCTACTGGACCACAACCACCACGCAATACTACTTCATCGTCACAGCTGTTTGCTACTATTCGTGACTTAATTCGTTCAAATACAACAGTAATTGACCGATATAATTCCGTGATGCATGATCATGTTCGAAGTACCCGGGAATTGATAGATATTATTCGTATATTGGCCGGCCAACAATCTCACCCAATTCACCGTAGCGGGAACCGGCCAACTGGCGCCTCCGCATACGATTATTTTCCACAAGAACCCCGTCGACCGCCTCCCCTGCGGCAACCAACCGCGAATAACTTATTTTCATATTTGCTGTATCCATCTACGATAAGACCCCGTGATACAACACTATTTCAGGACGTTATTATACGACCTACGCAGGCTCAAATTGAGACGGCGAGTGAGTCATTTTAATATGATGGAACGGTTGAGCTATTGAATACACAATGCCCGATAACGATGGGTGAATTTCAAATTGGAGACCGGGTACGCCGGATACATTATTGTCGGCATTCATTTCATGAAGAATCGTTTCTTAGTTGGTTTCAAAATCATGTTCGATGTCCAGTCTGTAGACATGATATTCGCGAACATTCTGCCCCTCCTGCTACAAATCAATTAAATGACAGCGACGATGATGACAATAATGATGATGACGATGATAGTGACGGTGCATATAATTCTCGCCATGCCAATAATGGAACGACTGGTTCGTACACCGTGCATGAGCCAACAACTGCACCGAATCCGCACCCAACAACCACACTACCCAACAATAATAATCGAAACAGTACGAATAGTTTAGGGAATTCACTTGAAATATTACTGCGAGCCGCATTGGCAATTGACCCGAGTAACAATAATGCAAACGATTTGCAACAATATTTACGTACAGCGATTGATATATCCAATATACCGGTTTTGTCATTTGAGTTTCCTATTGAATATGAAGAATATTATGATTCTTCGAATAATTTGCTAGGGCGCGGATTTCTGGGAATAAGGTAAGCCAGCTCGCCCCATTACCCTTCAAAATATATCAGCATGTATTATGCATTGGGCCGATATTTACACACACTCATATATTCGTATTGGTGTAATAATCACCGTTTTTGTTATACTGACATGGTTCACATCCGCATTGCATATAGATAATGCGGCGAAAGATGTATTATTTGCAATGTATGCGTAAAAAAATAAAATAGTTGGATGTTTCCAAATATTTTACATAACAATAATGTTTG
>Ga0164293_10004319_pt1 | contig 12148 bp, 8 predicted proteins | sample GEODES118metaG_FD_111487 | JGI IMG/M metagenome (GOLD analysis project Ga0164293, IMG submission 111487) | Eutrophic lake water microbial communities from Lake Mendota, Wisconsin, USA - GEODES118 metaG | ecosystem: Environmental > Aquatic > Freshwater > Lake | place: USA: Lake Mendota, Wisconsin... | reverse complement strand
GCCCATAACGTGAGTAAAAATCGTGGTGTAAATTGGTATCGCAATCGAACTGGTTAAATTCGTTTGTTTGGTCGAGATTAACGAAGTGTAGATCTATAGCGTTAGGTAAATCTAAGAAGTAAGAGTGAAACTTCTTGTCTAATAGGTATACTTTTTTATGGAGCTTTAAAAACTCTTGAACCATATTAAAATCCAAGTAAAAGCTTTCTGAGTGTTTGAAAGGAAATATGTAGCCCTTTTCACCATCGTTGTAATATAGTAAACTTGGGTACGTCAACTTCGGGTGAACTCTATCGTTGCCCGCTATTAGTTGTACGAAACACTCGTCTTTAATATCAAGGTTGCCGAATTGCGACAAACTTTCTACAATGAAATACATAACCTTTTAATTTGAACTAAATATAATCAATCCAATCGATTCTATTCAATTAATCTATGTAGTGGGTCTTGAGAACTTTGTGTATTCACCGCCGATAAACTCTATAAGACCCAAGAAGTTTTTGCCAGCGTCATCAGTATTCTTTTTGTTTACTTCTATAATGCCTAATCGTATATCGTACTGAGAATATCTTTTTGTGTTTAAGTCTCCGGTAAGCTTCCAAAAGATCTGTGTCACCAAGTAAAAAGATACATCGTATCTAACTGTTCCATTCACAAACTCGTTGTACTCTTCCGAAGAGATTTCGGTAACAAAACCTTTGCTGTTGATCTTCTTGATAAAATATCTAATGAAATAGCCTCTAGTGTAATCTTCAACTGTGGGTTTTGGATAATAAGATAAAGGTTCTAACGCTTGGGTTTTTGTAACGTTTGTTTGTCTTAAGAATTGGTTCTTTACTGAAGACGGTAAATTAGAAGCGTTTAGATAATCTGAGTTACCGTAATTTTCAAAAGGCTTTAGCTCTTCGTTTGGTCCTACTATGGGATTAGGTCCGCTATAGAATTTATTATCGTATGTTTGATAGTAATCACCAGAGTAAGGAACACCATTTAGTAACAGCGCATTGCCTGTTGTCTTCTGATCTGTTTTTACTCTAAATGATGGATAGTACTTTAACATGGATTATGTAGTTATTGAGAATATGGTTCCTCCAATTGTTATGCTTCCTTTTCCTTTTAAAGCTGCTTCTCTATTTTTTAATCCTCCTTTTACTTCATAACTAGCTATATTATATGCTGTGAAAAATAAGTAGGCATCTGGAACTTTGGATAAATCGCTTACTAATGCAGAATATATTTGAGTGGCTGTAGCGGGATCAGGACCAATTAAAAAATTAGGTCTAGGAGAATTTCCATTTAAAGAGTTGCCTGTCACAGCTTCAAATTGAACAGGTTTCGTAAGAGTTTCTGAAATTGTATTAGCGCCTAAATATTTTTTACGCGTTCTATTTAATATAACAGCAGCGACGTAAGCTCTTTCTTTTTGATTATCAGGACCTCCTCCATTATTAGAAGCTTCCGCGAATATAGCTGATATTAAATCACTAAATTCTTTAGAACTTATTTGACGACCTAGATAAGTTTCAACTACGTTTTGAGCTTGCGTATTCGAGGCTACAAAATTTGTGGTATTAGAAGATCCTGCATTTTCTGGATTAAAAGTGGCTTGTCTTCCTTTTGTTAAACCTGTATTCAATAATCTTGTTTGAAATTCTTCTCGTCCCTTAAGATATGTCATATTCGCTTTAATAGTTGTGATCCACTGGTTGTTTTCTATTGTATGGACATTTCCAGTAGTCATAAATCCAACTTTTTTATCGCCAGATCCCGCCTGTTCTGATACTTTTCTAATGTTGTAAGTATACGGAAGAAATTGATCTGGTATCGTAAAACCTTGCATCATGTTAAAACCAGAAATTCCATCTAAACTAAAATTAATTGATACCGGGATCATTGCTGCAGCTCTAGTAGGAGCGTCTAATTTATTCTTACTTAATTTTTCAATTAGATAACCCGCTGCATGATTAACATTTTCCATAGAAGGATTGTAAGTGCCATAAAAATCTTTTACATTTTTATTGAATCTTATAGACGAAGCTATTGTACCTGATAATATATTTGCGTTTGGTAAAGATAGTATTCCTGTTTTGTCATCCCTAGTTATATTGGCATATTCTGCTCTTTCACCAAGAATTCTATCTTCATAACTTTCATTGATATATCCAAAAGGGGTACCGTCTACAGAATTAGAAGATTTTTTTTGTACTTCAGCATTTGCGCTTATCGCTAGTGTACTCGATATTCTATTAGATATATCAGTTCTTAAATCCAAGCTTCTAGCTATGGATTTTTTTCCATACACAGGAAGATCGAAGCTAGAATTTTTAGGAACTATGATTTCGTCTTCAAATCCAGGCACTAATTGATCATCTACTATTTGCAAACAATTGGCGCTATCATCGTAAGAAAATCTAAATATATTGAAGTTACCAAGAGTTTTATTCATATCAGAAAGTACCTGCTCCACGAATGCTTTTAAGTATACCGTATTAGTTTGATCTTGAGAAAAGAACTGTTTGATTATATCGAAAACATAATCTATGTTTACCAATACATTCATTATTCTACCTCTGTATGTGTCTATTTTTTCTAATCCTTTAAATCTTGGAAGATCTCCTGAAACAGTATCATCATTAGCTGGATTATACAAGGCAGTGGTATCGTTTGGTTTTGCGTTGTCTGTACTTATTATATTATCTCCTGATAAGACTTCTTTAAAGAATAGCGTTTTATAGTCATCAAAAGTTCCCTCAAAAGGAATTAAGAATGTCATAGCGTTACTTGTCATGTGGCAAGGGTGGCTCAAACAAAAATTGGTTTGCGGATTGTAGTCTATGTATAAAAGAGGAGTTGTTTTTTTCTCTTCTTGTTTTTTATCGTATAAATTACAGCAGTGATTTATTATAAACATTAATAACCCTAGTTGAATATAAACTGGGTGATTTAATCTTGTGCCTTCGCTTAAGTCTTGATTAATTTCGTAGGGTAAAACATAAGACATTAATAAAGCCTTGTAATCTACTTCTGCTCCTTTTGGTATATCAGTAATTTTATTAGAGAGTATCGCAGCATTAAATCCGTATTTTATATTTTTTTGGATTGGGTCTTTTTCGTCAAGAGTTTTATTTACTATTGCATCAATATAATCTTTGAATATTCCATTAGAAAATAGATCTGTGACAAATTCTTTTTCGGTTAAACTTACTTCTTTTACTTTTCTATCGAGATCTATTTTAGCAGTTTCTTTTAGAGCTTTTTGCAAAGAGTAAACTTGTATGGCTCTTAACATAGCTTCCAAAGAAGATTGATATTGTACAGCAGATTTAGTTTGCTCAGTACTTGTATTTGAAGTGGGATTTGCTTTTTCTGCAGCAATACGACCCGCATTTTGATCGGCTAATTTTTTTTGTTGGAATTTATAATCTATATATTCACTAGTTTGATCTTGAGAGGCTTTCAATATAATTTCTGCTATTAAAGAAGAGTCCTCTATTTGAATAGTAAAAGGTAATTTTAAAGTGTCTTTTGATGGAATAGTTTTTGTTTCGTCTCTTCCTGTAGCTGTGCTAAACTCTGTTTTTGTTGTGTTTAAATTTAATCCCCAAGAAAAATCTCCTTTTATAAAAAGAGCGAATTTATTATTATTGTCTATTCTTAAAAAGTAAGAGGTAAATTTTAGATTTGGCTCTCTTTCTTTTAGTAACTGTTTTAAAAATTCAGAAGCTATGGTAGCTTTAGTATTACCGTATGTAATATTGTTTCCATTAAACGTATCTACAAATGTTAATTTTGCAGAAAATTCGTAGGGATATCCATTCTTATATGTACTGTTATTTACAGCATTCGTATTAGAGAAGTAAGTTACTCTTTTAGAAAATTCTGAAAGATTATTACTAAATCCGCTTGTTGTTAAGGCGGCTATGCTTTGTCCACCAAATATTACAGTAGATATGTAGCTAGCATCTAAACTTAAACGCTCTACAATATTAGTTATCTCTTTAGAATATCCGGAATTTCCTTGAAGTATTATGCCTTGTTTGGTTAAATAAAGTAAATCTTCGTATATATAATCGTACTGTCCTCTTTGAGTATAATCTAAAGTTTTGTTACTTGATACTAATTTACTAGGAGGTAAAGCGTACTTTCTAAAAAATGATTCTTCTATAAGACTAGCTGGGTAGGATCCCATAACGCTATTTTCGTCTAGTCCTTTATCTAGTTGTTGTTTGCCTAATAAAGATTTAAAAATACTGTCTTTTCCTTCCTTACTAGCTTCTAATTGTTCCAAAGCCAATTTTTCTTCTGCGGCTTTTTTTGTTGCGGCAGCTTTGTCCTCTTCTGCTTTTACAGTAGCCTCATTTTGTTTTTGTATTTGCGCGTATATGCTATTTAAGGCTTCTACTTGAGCTTTTACTAAATTAGGTAAAGTTGCTGGTTGATTTATTTGTAAACTGTCTGCTATGGCCCCTATACCGACTAATTTTAGTACACAATCGTAACCACCTTCTTGATTGTATGAAAAAGAAAAATTAGTAACCAATCCCAACATACCATCGTAATTGCCTTGAGACTCCCGTCTACTTTTTCCCAAAGCTTTATTTATTTCTCCTTTATCTAATTTTTCTTTAAATGGATCTAAGGAAAAAAGTTCAGAAGATTTTAAATCGTCGGAATCGGAAGTATAGTAGAATGTATTTCCCCACTCTAAAAACATAGAATACCCCAATTTAAAGTATAGGGCGTCCATTACATCCAATTGACTTTTGTCCCAAACTTTAAATTCTATATTAGCTGATCTAATAGAACCCAATCTGCCTTGAGTTTCTATTACCACTCTAGTTAAACCTGGCATTGGACGATAACCAAAATCTCTTACCTCTTGATCTCCCAATAAAGAGTAGGTTTCTTTAAAACCTTTTCTTAGTGCGTAGTTATTTTTACCGCTTTGGTTATTGTACTTAGAAACTCCACCGTACAGCACAAAGTTTTTCGCTAAATCCTCAGCTTTCGTTAAAGTTAAGCCAGTTAATTTACTAAAATAGTTTTTGTCTGATTGTGCGGTTATATTGATAGAAGACACTAATCTAACCCAACCGCTTTTATTTCCTAGATACAGTAAGTTAGCATTGTCTCTAGAGTCTAAAGTGCCTTTTTTACTTCTAGTTTGTAACTGTCCTAAAAGCCAATTGGGAATGTGTGTACCAATGACGTTAGATATTTTATTATCGTTTTGTGCCATACTATCTTAGTGAGTTAGCGTTTCTGTATTGGTTAACTACAGACTGAATATCTGAAGGAATTCTTAATTGAGCGCCTGGTGGTGGACATAGAGAATCTCCTGGTAATGCGTTAGCCGATGCTATAACCCACCAAAAGCTAGTGTCTCCGTAAAAGTCATAAGCCATTAAATCTAATCGATCGCCTAATACTACTATCACATAAGTGTCCTCTTCTGAAACTGGAATTTCTGGATAAACGTTGTTGACATAGTATTGGCTACCTGTTGCTTGGTATTTTATTATGTCTATATTTTGGTATCTGTTAAAGCTCATATTCTTATGTTATTGGTAAAGAATCTCCCGATTTTCCTAAACCATTTCGTTTCATTATCGGTTATTTAACGTTTCGTTGATGTTGAAAAGTAATTCCTCTCTAGTTGGAGCTGGGCTATTACTTTCTTGATTGATACCCGCGAAAATAGCTAAAGCGTTTTGAATTTCGGGTATTGCGGCTTGACGTTTTCTTTGCTCTTCTGTTTTACGAGTATCATTATCTTTCTTTTGTAAAGTATCAACTATAAAGTTTCCGTTTGCCAATAAAGCAGGCGTATCTGTAAGATCTTGAGCTCTTCTTGGTAAAATATCCATAATTGGTTTGAAGGTAATGCTTACATTTAGGTAGTGCGGTAATTCGGCTACTTTTCTACCGCTGTATGCTTCGTTCTCTTGATTTATTTCCCAAGACGCATTATCTTCTATTGTAATATTGATACTCTCCAAAACTCCTGGTGTTCTATATAAGTAATCACCAATGGTTAATTTAATAATTGGAGCTCTCATTATAGACGTCTTGTCACTATAATCTGGGTAAACTTGACTAGTTAGATAGTTAAGCTTCTCGTACATTGGTCTCAATTCAGGTCTTGACTGAGCAAATATTTTGAAAGAGAAAGAAACTGTACGATCAAATCCTTGATATGTTCTAAAGTTTTCACCTCTACCCAAGTATCTAAATGTGTTGTATTCTCCAGAGTGATTATCTGATATGCCAGATAAAAATGCTCTGAACACTAAAGCTGTTGTTTTTGTAGGATTGTCGTTAGATATAGCTTCGAAAGCAAATTTAATTATGTCTTTAGCGTAATCATTTTCAAATGGCGAGTCGCCTTCGTTAACAGTAAATGGCGCCAAGGCATTCAATCTGTCTATACCCACGTCTGTGCCTCTAACGTAAGATACAAAAGGATACTTAGGATTCAATCTACTAATTCTAGGATCTCCAGGATTTCCTGCGTTCATTCCGTTTTGAATACTTTGATTAGAAAAATTCCATGCTCTTGCTTGTTGCCCTGGACTCGCTACTTTACTTCTAAAATCTTGTATGTTTAAAACGTTTTGAAATAGTGCATTTGCTCCGTTAGTTTGTTGCTTCTTTATCTGATCGTAGGTAAGAGTAAGTATGTTAGAAACTAATGTTGTATCTGTAGCTCTTCTTACTACAGTTTTTCCAATACCGTAAGTAGAACCTGGTCCTTGTATATAATCGAATAAGATACTTTTATTCAAAGACATCCCTAAAGTATTGTATAAATTAGGATCAGAGAAAACAACTTCTCTATTGCTGTTAAACATTTTAGTTTGATAGAACGCTAATAATCTGTTTCTTGCTTTTCCGTTTACAGTAGTAAATTGCTTTTGAATTGTAGCAGCGTAAAAGTTTTGAAACTGAAAGCCATTGATACCGATTCTGTCAGGTCTGTATCCTGTGCCAGAAGTTAATACAGCGTTTAGTAAGTTTTTTCCGCTTGAATCGTATATCCACGTATTTGGAATAGATCCAAAAGAAGTAGCTTGGTAACCTTGTGTGGTTTCCATTCTAGGATTTGTTTTCTGTAATTCAACTTGCTTCTTTAAAAAAGCAGGTCCTTTAGATCCGTCTTTAAGAAACTTTGATATTCTTAATTGATCTATCTCACCGGTTAAAGTTCTTCTAGCCGTTCCAGTTCCTGGGTCTAACTCTGATCCGCCTCTTATTGGATAATCTAAACTGTTTCTGTTTCTTTGATAGAATTGTAAAATAGAATTTGTAACCGGTCCCGCATCTTGCATCGGAAATTTAACGTAAGGTAAACCAGAATTTCCCCCTTGCGGTTGATCCATTCCGTATTTCAACGTGGTAAAGTCTGTCTTCTGATTTAAGAAAACTGAATCTGTTAAGTTAGGAGAGTTATAGTTTAGTGGCATTAAGAGTTATATCTAGTTGTGTCAAAATTTGTGTAAGAGTTGTTTTGAAAACTATTTAATATTAATTTACCGGTTGGAACTCCGTCTAACATAACGTTTCCTGTAACAAATCTCACTTGCGCGTTAGAAGTATCTGATTTTTGATTTGCTAGTTTTGTCAACAACTCAACTGTTTTTCTTGAGTTATCTGCTGTCATTTTAATCACTTGTAAACTGTTAGCTCCCAAATAAGTTTCGCCTGAATGAACTTCGGCAATTCCAGAAGTTTGAACGTATCCGCCTTCGTCTAGTTTACCCACGCTTTTGCTTCTCATACTTTGAGCAAAATCTTTAATTGTATCTCCGTAATCTTCTGCTATCTCGTCTTTTCCAATTAAAAATATATTTGCTATTTTAGCAGCGCCGTTAACAAAAGTTCCTATACCCTCTAAAAGAGATGCGAAGAAATCTTTCAATCCATTTACGAATCCTTGAATTTTACTTGGATCCGACATAAACTTTATTGCTGTGTCTACGAATTCAGTAACAGAAGAATTAGAAGTTAATTCAATAAAGCCTTGTTTAATTTTATTTATAAGACCGGCTAATCTCTCTTGAGCAGTTCCGCTTACTAGCTCTATGTATTGCTGTTTCTCCTGTTCGTTAGTGATATCTTTTAAAGTCGCATATTTTGCTTTCGCTAATTTGTATTGCGTTTCAGCATCTTCGTTACCTTTAGCTCCAATGTTCTTTAAAAATTCCGACTTTTTCAACATATCTGCCAGCGTATCTTTTGTCAAACCAAGAGCTTCTGCTGTTGCAGCTTGTTCGTATCTATTTGATTTTAAAAAATCATTTACATTTCCAGCATTTTTTGTAATCTCTTCTGCAAGTCCAACTAAATCGTTATTTAAAGCAAATTCTCTGGCTTTATTAAGATTCATTTCTCGGCCTGTCAATACTTGGGCTTCCATTTCTTTACTAATAGAAGACTCATAGTCCAAGAAAGAATCGGCCAACGCATCTACCTGTTTTAATTCAAGACCCATTGCTTTTACTTGCAGTACGGCCTTTGTAATTTTTTCTGGATATTTGGAGAACGTTAATCCTAAGTAACCGCCTAAATTACTAACCTCTTTTAATACCGCTTTGTAATCTTGCGTTGCTAGCCCAGCTTTTTTAAGATTTTGTACTTGTTGCAATACGTTTCCAACTATGTCCGCCGACTCTTTTCCGGTAATTACAGAAGCTTGAGCAATGCTGGCTTGTATATCCTCTTCTAATCCAAGGATATCTTTTAATTTTATATTAGTGCTTAGTATCTCGTTAGATAATATGGATGTAGTGCCCAATTGTCTGCTAAGATCTATTTGAGCTTGGTATAATCTTTTAGCATTTAAAAAAACGTCAGAGCTATTTTGAGCTATGTTACTAAAGTTGTTAGCTAGCTTTTGAGATTCTGCAGCGTCCAAACCAAGTTCACGACCCATTTTTACGAACTGAGAATTGGCATTGACCGCCAAATCCATAAAGGTCGACATTAAATCTACTACTCCTCCTAATAATCCGCCAACTAAAGGTATTTTTTCTAGCAATCCACTAATTGGCTTTGTAAGATTTTGAATAGGACCTTCCGCTAATTCGCCTCCGATAGATTTCATTCCATCAGATAACATCTTAGTTGCTCCAGAAAATACATTCATTAAAGATTTTGAAATCTTTGTGGCTATTAAGGCTAAAACCGCTGGATCTTTTAATGATTCTAATGCTCCTTTAAATATAGCGCTCAATCCAGCTCCAAATACCTTAAAGTTAGTAAGTAATTTGCCAGGCGCTGCTTTTAAACTATTGAAAGCGTTATTAAATCCTGCACTTATTTTTTTAGGCACACCTTTGACTCCGTCAATTAAAGACGTTCCAAAAGATTGTGCGCTATTTTTTAATCCATCAGATATGCTCGTAAATAATCCTTTATCGTTTACAGAATTTTTAACGTCTGCAAATTTTGTTTTTATTTTAGAGAAAAATCCATCAGTTTCAGGTATTTCAAAAAGAGGAATTGGTTCTTTGCCTTGAGCTTCTCTTTGAGTGTTAATTGCAGATATTCTTTTGTTGCGCTGAATTAGCTCTTCTTTTTGTGCGTTTAATTCGTTTTGAGCTTGTATCTGCCTAGCTTTATCGATCATCGCTTCGTATACAGAATCGCCTAAACCTAATTTTTTAGAAAAGTTTTCGAATGCTAAACCTGTGAGACCTATAGAATTTTTAATCTCTTTCTCTTTAGCTAACTGTAAGGTTAATTCTTTTGTTGTAGCGCTTAGTACTTCTTTACTTTTTAATCTAGCTATATATTCTCCTTGAAGAGGCGTTAATTCTTGAGATTCAGCCTCTATTCTGTCCTCTATTACGGTCAAAGATTGTTTTAGTAAATCTATTCTGCTTCTATCTCCTTTTTTTGCGGCTTCTCTTAATTGAGTCTCTAATTTATCTTTATCACTTAATAAGCCTAAATACTCTTGAGCTCCATTTAACTGTTGCGCTCCTGCGATCTTTAATTTTAATTCAGTTTCTAATATCTTAGCTGATTGAATAAACTCTTGTGACTTAGTTTTATTTATGTCATTTTGAATTCTCTTAATATCAAGACTTGACGTTCTAAATCCATCAATAGAAGCTCTTACCTTATTGTAACCAGTAAGTAATTTACCCAATTCTCTAACTTGATCTTTGATAATGTCATTAAAGTCATTACCATCTCTCAACATCTGTCGTAAAGACTCTTTTAAGTCTCTAGCAGAATCTGCGGCTTTGGCTGACGCAGCTGATCCTGCCGCTTCATTTGGAGTAGGACCGGTATTTCTATTATTTTGATTTTCGTTGGCCATGGCTACAAATAAATATTTAAGCCTTTGGTTTTGCCTTGCTTGTTACGTAAGAAGGTTTAGATTGGATATTTTGCTTCACTGCGTCAGGTATTTGCATCTTGGGTTTATCAGAATTCTCAGTAAGAACTTTGTCGTTATCGTTCTGAGCTTCTTGTAACCTTTCCAGATGATCTTTTATCTTTTTTATATTGAACTTTCTCTTTGAGATGTCCATGTTCCAGACCTCAGTATAATTAAAGCCTCCTCCACCGTGATAAACAAGGTCGAAGACTTCAGTCATGAATACCGATCTATATTCCGCTCCCGGGAAAAAAGAACTCGGCTGTCATTGGCAGCTCGTCGATGACCTCCTCACCATCTTTAGTCTTGAACGTGATTTTCGTATCTATATCTGGAATAACGCTCTCAATGTACTTTCTTAAAGGCAAAGAGTCTTGAGAAAGTAAAGCGCCTGAATCAATAAAGTCTCTTACTGTCTTCGTAGAGTAATCTCCATTAACAGAAGTGATCTGATGTTTTAGCTTTGTTGTCAATAAACCGGGCGCTGCTTCTCCTAAGTTCTTTTTCATGCCCTTCATCTCTTCGTCGATTTTTCTGTCTTCGGCAATTGTTAAGGCCTTGAAAGTAACCGTGTTTTTTGTGAAAGGCAGTTCGAAACTAAATTCGTTCTTTTCGTTGAATAGAGAGGTGTCTACGGCTTTGTACTTAACAGATTGTAAGTCACCTTTTACAACTTCGGATTCCATTGTGTTTGGATTGAAGTAGTTAAACGAGTAGTCTTTACCGTAAGCCAATATTCTAGCTGCGATAAGAATAGCGTTCCTGTCGCCCAGGATCAGATCCTCGTAGTTTATTGGAGTTTTAATGATAGACTTAAGCATCTTTTCAATGGCTAAGCCCTGACGTAACAGATTCGCATTGGTGAGAATGTCCTCTTCTCTTGCGGTCATGTATTTGATTTCTATTTGCCCTGCAGCCAGCGGGGAATCTTTAGGGTATAATAAACCCTTTGATGGAAGATCTACCATTTCGGTAGGTACTGTAAACTTTGGTTCTGACATGTAATAACTATTTTAAATAAATATAAACTATTAAAATTTACGGAAACAAAAAAAGACCGCGGTGAGGCGGCCTTTCTTTTATATTCGTTATTTGCGTCTTAGAAGTTCAAGATAGCGTAGTCCATACCCAAAGTCATTGTTAACTCTGTAGGATCTGAAGTAGACCAATCGTAGGTTCCGAAGTTTGTTTCTTTGATGAAAGCGCCCTTGCAGATCCACTCTGATACGATATCTCCAACTGGTCCAAGGATTGACAAGTTAATGTCTTTCTTGTAGAAGTCAGAATAACCGTTTCTACCTGTTACAGACTCGTGGTGTAAACGTACCCATTCCATAATAGCTTCTTGGCCTGATGGACTGATTGGGTTGTATAAAGACAATGTGATGTCTCTCCACTCAGCTTTTCCTTTAATCTTACGGTAAACGTTGATATGATCTAATTTGATCTCGTTTAAAGTAAGACCTGGCGCATCGGCTTTTTTAATCATATATGAAGGAATACCGTCGATGTACATTACGAATCTATTCGATACTGTAGGTTCGAAAGCGGTAAACATTATTTCATTTGGGTCTAATACTGGCATTTTTAGTTGTATTTAGTATAAATATTACTTTTACTTATTTTTTCTTCTCGTCTGCTTTTTTCTTATCTGCAGCTTTTTTGTCAGCAACCTTCTTAGCTTCCGCTTCTTTCTTTTTCTTCTCGTCAGCTTTTTTCTTGTCTTCAGCAGCTTTTTTAGGGTCTACTTTTTTAGCTTCG
>Ga0164293_10004318_pt1 | contig 12151 bp, 9 predicted proteins | sample GEODES118metaG_FD_111487 | JGI IMG/M metagenome (GOLD analysis project Ga0164293, IMG submission 111487) | Eutrophic lake water microbial communities from Lake Mendota, Wisconsin, USA - GEODES118 metaG | ecosystem: Environmental > Aquatic > Freshwater > Lake | place: USA: Lake Mendota, Wisconsin... | reverse complement strand
CCTGTTCGCGAGTGGAATGCGTAATCTCTCGTTCGAACCTGGCATCTCAATTGACGAGCTGCGCGAGTTCGTCTCTGAATCGAGAAGCAATACAGAGACGAACTCGCGCAGCTCGTCAATTGAGATGCCAGGTTCGAACGAGAGATTACGCATTCCACTCGCGAACAGGTCATACGCAATCGTGTCGAAAGGCGGCCCTGGCTCCCAGACGACGTGCCCCCAGGCCGTGAACGAGTACGGGCGCACGGCAACGGCCATCGACGTCGGAAAACGCGTCAAACGCTCCGTCAGCGCGTCGAACGCCACCGCCATAGCGCGCTCTGTTGCCGAATGCTGCCAGCCAAGCTGACGCACGCTCGGGAACACGCGCTCCAAAAGGCGCGTGAATTCGCGAAGCGCCTGCACGCGCGGGTCGTTCTCCGGAACGCTTGCGGAAAGGCTCGAGCCTCGGAGCGATGCCTCCGGCCCAACCGACGCGGGCGCACCACCAAGCCCTGGCGCGACCGAGGACGACACCGGGGAAGCCGCTGGTTGCGCCTCTCTCGGTTTAGGCGGTGCCGAAGGCGCTGCGGGTGAAGTCGAGTCCGTCGTCCGCGGCGGCGGGAGCGACGCCAGCGGCCGAACATCGAACTTCGGCATTAGCGCAATCAATGCATCTTGCATCTCTCGGGCATCAGCGAATCGGTTACGTCGGTCCCACGCGAGGGCCTTGTCGATGCAACGAATCACTTCGATCGGCAAGTTCGGCGCAAGGCGCGCAACCGACGGCACCGGCTTGCTCGCCGCCATGACCAAGGCCTCTTGCTCTGTGCGCCCGTTGTTGATGCGATGACCTGTGATAAGTGCATGCATCATCGCCCCGACAGAGAATAAGTCGGCGCGACCATCGAGCTCGTCGACGAGACCGATCGCTTGCTCCGGAGACATATAGGCGGGCGTTCCCAGAGCTGTGCCCATGGCCGTTCGCTCCGATGTTGCATCTCGCAGTTGCGCGACACCAAAGTCGAGGACTTTGACCTCACCCGTCGTCGTAACAAATATATTCGCCGGCTTTAGATCACGATGAATAACGCCGATGTGGTGACATGCGGCGAGACAGTTAACCACGCGCTCGCAAATCTGAAGGACTCGCCCGACGTCGACGGTTCGGCCGCTTTTTTTCCAAAGATCGCGGACAGTCTCCCCCTCGAGCAACTCCATTACGAGAAATGGCTCGCCCTGCTCGGTCACATCATCGTCGAGCACGCGGACAGCAGCCGCATGATTGACCAAGTTCGATACATATCCTTCGCGGAGAAAGCGGTCATAGACGACTTTTTCTCGCGCGAACTCTGCGTGAAGGATTTTCAGCGCAGCGCGCTGCCCGTTGCGATGCGACGCCCGAAAGACAGCCGCCATCCCGCCAACACCAAGGAGGGCTTCGATGCTCCACTTGCCCCGAATGACGGAGCCAATGCGCGCGGCATGGCCTTCATCGGTCGCTGGAATCGAGGGCTGTACAGATTCGACCACGTGCACTTCACCGTTCGTCGTTAAACGTATGCCGCAAAAGCATTGACGGAAGTATGATGCAAATTACATGCACCTATTCGCGAAGAATTATTCCGTTGCGCCTTGTTTTTCATCGCTGTCGTCACGCTCAGGTTTATGACTAAAGACGCCGAGGCATCGCGACCATTCTCTGATCACGATATCGGCCCCCTCGGTCGCGGAACAGAGGAATCCGTGTCGCTCTCACGATGTTCCAAGCTCGCTGGCAGGCATGATCGCGCTGCAACGCGGGTCCGATGGCGGTTCACCAGCGGTCATAGGCCCCGGGTCACTTGACGTCACGAGACGCGCATCGAGCGGTGGTCTGGCCCTCGGCGCTTACCTAAACGCGCTGCGCGAGTGCGCGGCTACTGCCGACGCCCGAGCAAGAGGGCGTCCGAGCGCGAAGCATCACGCACCATCGCCAGCACCCCGGCAGCCACCATCAACGCCACCGCCGCGACAACCGCTGGAGCCACCGCCCCAAGCGCAACCGCAAGCGTTGCCAGCGCGTGGCCGCACGCGGCCACAATCACAACGTTTCTACTTTTTTCTCGAGCAGCACGCGCGAGCGTCAGGGCACAAGCCGCATCGCGAACGTCGTCAGACGCGAGCGCAATCGACCACTCCATCGAGCCCCCAGCGGTCGCCATCGCAACGGAGACATCGGCCGCGCCAAGTGCGCCATCGTCCGGCGACGGATGTCCGATCGCCGCAATCACGCGCCCTCCTTCGGCGAGAGCCTTCACTTCGGTGCCTCGATCATCGGGCAACACCTCAGGCCGCACATGCTCGATACCCAAATCCTGAGCGATCGATTCGCACGTATCGCGCGCTTCGCCACTGAGAAGCACCGGCTCGATATGTGCATCACTCATGGTTTTCACGGCCGCACGGGCGCCCGGGCGGAGCCCATCTTGCAGCGCAAGCAATCCCACGAGACGTCCCGCAAGCCCTACGAGCAGCACGGTTCGGCCCTGCGCCTCAAGCTCGCGCACGCGCTCGTCGGCCATGGCAACACTGACTCTTTCGCGAAGCAAAAACGCACGACTTCCGACCACAACTTTCTGGCCGCCCATCGCAAGCGCCGACACGCCCAGCCCCGGATGAACAAGTGCAGAACGCACGCTTTCGGGTCGCACATTGCGCGCGCGCGCGGCGTGCAAAATCGCAGCGGCGAGAACGTCGGTCGCTGCCATCTCCGCGCCCGCCGCCAGACTCAACACGCGGTCGGTCGCGTCGATGCCAGGGGCACCCATCTCAGCGTCGTCAAAAACACGGGTATCAAAGGCCTCGGCTGTGACCAACTCGGGCTCGCCAAGGAGCAGTGTCCCTCGCGAGCAAATCACGGCAACTTCCGCCCGGGCAGCCGCATCGAAGGCCGCCGAATCTTTGTAAACCACACCTCGCTGCTGAGCCGCGATAAGCCCGCGCACATGCGCGAGCGAGGCCGCGACGACCGCCGCTCCGCCAACAACAGCGTAACCTCCAGCGCTCGCCGCCATCAGCGAATCCGACCATGTTCCCCCGGTGAAACGCCGGATGACTCCCGCCAAGAGTGCGGCAATCGGCGCGCCCATCTCCACAACGCGACGGGCGTTCATCACAAGCGGCGCCCGAACCTCGAGAGCCTCGCTCGATGGTGCGAGCAAACGCAACCACGCGCGATCGAGCCCCGCAAACGTGGTTTTTACACGTAATTTGCCCGCCGTTACGAACGCGCCCGCCACAAGCCAATCCCCCTCACGCTTCGGGGCGCTATCGGAGGACCGAAACCACGGAGCAACATCGGCTTGCCCGGACACAACAATGCCATCGACCGGAACAATGGCCGGCGCTTCGACAACAACAACGTCGCCAGGCTGCACCGAATCAGCGGCGACGTCGACCACGTCCTCGGCTTGCGCGACCCGAGCCGAACCTCCGAGCGCGGCCGTTACATCTATCCGTGCATAACGCACGCTTTGCTGCGCCCGTGACAGCCATACATCCACAACAGCAGCGACAGCAACGGCCAGCCCGACAAACCCGAGGTGCCCGCTAGCGCGCGCATTGCGCACCGCGAGCGAAACGAAGGCACCGATGGCAGCACCGAGCACAGGCGCGGTCACCCCCCAAGGCGAAGGCTCACTCGGATCACGCGGCCGCAGCACGCGATGCGTCGCGAACCACGCCACCGATGCGAACGCACAAACAAGTTGCAGAAGCGTTGTTTTGTAGCCGGCGAGGCCAATCGCGAACGCCGTGACCCCCAGGGTCGTGACGACCACCGGTGTGAACCGCGCAAATCGCACAGCCCAGTCCGTCGAGCCTGTCGACCCGGCCGAATCCGGAGACGCGACCGCTGGAGGCGGCACACTGTCACCGACGCGGGCCCGTTCGGGAGCAGGCCAGGTCCGCGAAGGCGCTGCAACGTCGAATGTCGACAATCCCTCAAACACGGCCTCACGATGGATGTATTGCACAACCTGCGAAGCGCTCGGGGCGTGAACATGCTCGCTTGGCTCGAGGGCCGCGTTCGACGGTGCGTGGCGCGGCGCTTGGTCGATCGGAAACACCGACAACGTGCGCTGCGGCACAGGCACCGGAAGCGCGCGAGGGATCTCTTCGCGCGCCGGCTCCTCGCCCACCGAGGTCACTGCGTAGACCACTTCGGTTGTTGTCGATGCGACCGACGCGACCGGAGGCGGTTCGGCCGTCATCGCATCAAGGCGACCCACGGTGACGCGCTCGGTCAGGAACGACGTGCGGCACGTGGGTTTGCAGAAGTAGCGAAACGCTCCTTCAAGGATCGCAACATGCGCTGCCCGCAGCGGGTCTACCGGAGCGCCGCACCCGGCACACCTGGAGGACAAGCGGGTGCGCTCTAAATCATCAGCCGACATCGCACAAACTCAATGTACCCTGCACAAATAAAGCATTCCGGAAACTCGAACTCGAATGGCGCACCGACCGGATGCGATCATGCCATCGATCGCAGCACGTTGCGCAGTGCACCGACTCCTTCGTCGAGCTCGGCCTCGGTCACCACGAGCGGAGGCGAGAAGCGAAGCACTCGCTCTCCTGCAGCGGTCAAAAGCAGGCCTGCATCAAACACTTTGGGCAACACGTCGCGAGCGACCATTCCCGGCTTCAACACCAAGCCTCGCAAAAGCCCCTCGCCGCGTTCCTGCTCGCACACCGAAGGGAACTCCTCGACGAGCGCGCGCAACCTTCGGCTCAGTCCCTCGCCTTTACAGGCTGCACCTCTCACGAGATCCTCTTCTTCGAGAATCTCGATAACGGCCCGCGCTGCAGCGCACGCAAGGGGATTGCCACCAAACGTTGTGCCGTGTGTTCCGGGAGGAAGCGCTCCGGCGAGCGCTTCGGTCGTGAGCATCGCCCCGATCGGGAATCCGCCGCCCAAGCCTTTGGCAACAGAAACCGCATCGGGCTCGGCTCCCGATTGCTGAAACCCAAACCACCGCCCCAAACGCCCGACGCCGGTTTGAACTTCATCAACGAGAAGAAGCGCGCCATGTTCCGTGCACAGCGCACGCAATTCGCGCAAAAAACCCGAAGGAGCAGGGATGACTCCGCCTTCGCCTTGGACCGGCTCCACGATAACGCCCGCGACATCGGGTCCCATCTGCGCACGCACAGCGGCAATATCCCCGTAGGGGACATGCACAACGCCCTCCACCGCACCGAAGCCCTCGCGGTATTTCGGAGTCCCGGTCATCGAAAGCGCGCCCATCGTACGACCGTGAAAAGCATTGTGGAATGCAATGATCTTCGTGCGCCCCTCGCCCTTCGCGTAGGCATGACGGCGCGCTAGCTTGAAAAGCGCCTCATTCGCTTCTGCACCCGAGTTGCAAAACAGCACGCGCGACATTCCGCTGCGCTTGCAAAGCTCGTCGGCGAGCAAAATGCCCTGCTCGTTCAAAAAGTAATTGGACACATGCATGAGCTGGGCGGCTTGCTCCGCGATGGCTCGCGACAATTTGGGGTGCCCGTGCCCAACGGCGCAAACCGCAACACCCGCCGCGAAATCGAGCCAGCGGCGGCCTTCGACATCGAACAACTCGCACCCCTTGCCGCGCACGAACACAATCGGTGCCGGCTTGTAGTTGCCGTAAAGACGTGTTGACGCAAGGCCCAGGAGTTCGGCGCTAGAAGTCATGGCGCGAAGGGTAGTCGACAGAGCGAGAAAGAAAAACTTGCTCGTTGTCGACGCCGCACGTTCCGCTCCGCGAGCGAAGCCGTGCAACGCAAGCATTTCGATGCCTGCGAGGTCTCGCGTTGAACGAAGAGCGATGAGCCTCAAGCCTCGCGTGGCCGCGCTCGAGCGGCTACGAGCGCGTGTGCAATCTCGGCGAAGCCTACCCCTTCCGAGCTCGGAGCCACCCAGCGAGGAGGCACCGAAATCACCCGCGCGTACCGACGCACATTCGCCACCCCGAAGGTTGTTCGAAACGCTGCAAAGCAGCTCGCGTCGTTCGTGCTGTCACCGACGAAGGCAAACCGATGCAGTGCAGCTCCCGGATCCATGTTCCAACGCTCACGAGCAAACGCAACCGCTCCGCTCGCTTTATCGTCGCGCTCGAACGACGCGTGAACGTGCACCGACGAGCGCGTAACGCGGGCTCCTTCGCGTTGAATCGCGGCCATCAACGCGACAACAACCGGCTCGCTCACCTGCGTGCACTCTGCAACGTCCCATGCAATATCCGCGCGACGCCCCATGTGGTCATCGGCCAAACTCACTCCAGGAAATAAAGATGCAATACACATCTTTAGCGCGCTAAGCCGCTCCTGCCGATATGCAAACGTCGCGCTGTCGTTCACGCGAACCGCAATCGCTCGCCCTTCGCGAAACACATGCACGGCTCCGTTTTCGGCGACCGCGCCGTCTATCGGCCACTGCCGCGCGATCACCTCCGCCCAGCCACTCGGCCGCCCCGTGACAGCAACGAGTTTAAATCCTGCATTATGCAACATCCACAACGCGTCGTAGGCCTGCCGTGTGAGTAAGCCGCCTGAAAGGACCGTATCGTCGAGGTCGAACAAAAGGCCTTCAATCGCGTGCGCATCGAGCGGACCGAACGCGGCAAGCTCTCTCATTGCTTTTCGACGCGCGCGATCAATGCCTTGAGATACAGGCCCTCGCCGAAGGCCGCTGGCACCGGATGATCGGCACCTTGAAACGCGCGCTCAAGCACCACGGCACGGGCATTTGCGCGCACGGCGCCGGTCGCAAGAGCTCGGGTGAGGGCCACAAGATCGACCGCGGCCGAACACGAGCACAAGACCAAAAAGCCTCCTGACTTCGTTGCACGACAGCCGAGCTCCGCGAGCTTCGCGTACATCACGAGCGCTTGCTCACGCGCGCCTTTGGTCGGCGCGAGACGAGGAGGATCGACAATCGACAAGTCAAAGGCATCCGGCGCTTCGGCCATGAAACGACGCGCATCGCCGCGGTGATACGTCACGCGATCGCCGAACCCGTTGAGCGCCGCCTGAGCCTTTCCCGTTGCGATCGCAGCCGCGCTCTCATCGACGCATGTCACATCGGTTGCGCCGCCACGTGCCGCAGCAAGACCGAATGCACCGACGTACGAGTACGCATCGAGAACGCGCTTGCCCGCGCTCAACGCTTCGACGCGCGCACGAAGATCTCGCTGGTCAAAGTAAAAGCCCGTTTTTTGGCCAGCATCGCTTGGAAGCGACCACGAGATTGCGCGCTCACAGAACGTGAATGCCTCCGGAAGTTCACCTCGCACGAGGCCTTTGGATTCGGCGAAGCCCTCGAGCTTGGCCGCTCCTGCCGGCGTGCGATCGACAATCGCTTTCGGTCGAAATACAGACTCCAGAGCATCAAGAATCAACGCTTTTCGATCGTTCATTCCAAGCGTCAGAATCTGGATCACAAGCACATCGCCGAAGCGATCGACGATGAGGCCCGGCAGTTCATCGCCCTCTGCGTGAACCGCGCGATATCCCGTTGTGTCGCCCGCCGCGCCCAGCCCGAGACCCTCCCGCAAACGCACCGCTCGCTCGATTCGTGCCTTGAAAAAATCGGCATCCATCGGCGTGGCGTCGTCGCGCGTAAGAAGCCGAACGGCGATGGCAGAGCCTGCAGAATACAACCCTCGCCCCAGCAAATTGCCCCGCGGATCGACGACCCGGACCTCATCGCCGCCAGTGACGCCGCCTTCGATGCGATCGATAGCTTGCGCGTAAATCCACGGATGCCCTGCCCATACTGGCTGCACATGACCAGGCTTTAAACGAACCGTTGCCACGCGGTGGTGCGTAACACGACTCGGCACCAAAGAACGACTCCTGTCTGCAATGCGGGTCCTCGCGACTCGTGGGCTACGCCAGCCGGGATCACGGTCGACGTTACGGTCGGCGGCCGCAGTTTGGTGGGTTTCGCTCGGCGGCCCTGTCGCGCGCTGTCATGGTCGCCCCCGTTGCGTGCGCTTTTGTTTCACATGGAGATCTCTCGGTTTTCGAGGCATGGTGAGGAAACCACTTCGAAAGCGGGTCGTCTCAAAGTTGCAAAACGCACGCGCTGCACCTGCCTGTACATCGGGAGGTGCTCTCGATCGTCGTTCTGTGACTGCATCGACGACGTCACGGATTTTTCACAGGCGGTGTTTTCATGAGCTCACCCACGAGTCACGGTCAAACCAAAAGCAACTCTACTCACCCATCACGCCCGGGCCGCATGCCGCGCTCCCGGCAGCGCGTCTTCGCGTGCATGGGCGTAGGTCTCGCGCTCGGCTTCTTCGCCCCCGCAGTGGCGCACGCAGCCGATGCGAACCCGGGATCCGCGAGCACCGATGACCTCGAGCCTTTGCCCGCGCCAACCGATTCATCCGTATCGCGCACGCAGCCTCCCAACGGCGAGTCCGCCGGACAGCGTGGCCCTTCCGACTATGCCGCATTGCCCGCACCTGTACCGCCGCCTTACGTGTACATTCCACGCGACCCTCCCCACACCTATAAGTGGGGACTAAATTTGTATCTGGGCGGCCTTATTCTCGAAGAGGTACGTCACTTCGATGCGAGCATGGGCGTATTGGGGCTCGGCGTGAGGTTCCGCCCCGTGCGAGGGTTCGCCATTGAGGCCAGTGGCGAACTCGGCGGGGGTTACGACACACGCGACCTTCGGCGTCGCGAGACATCAGCCTCACTCAGCGCTCTCGTGTACTTGAATCCTCGCGACATGGCGCAGATTTATCTCACTGCCGGCGCAGCGTGGAGCCGCGCGCGCATCACCGACGTGCGCTACGGAGTCTTCGAGCCTGTCGGGGAAGACATGTATCACCACGTCGGCGGCATCTTCGGCGGAGGCGTCGAATTCCGCGTCGCGAAAGCGATCGCCATCAACACGGACCTGCGCGGGTTTTACCGCGGAGCTGTCGATTCCGACGTGACGCTCAACCCCGGGCTCACCGGGGTTCGAGGCGTGACCACCGACCGCTCCACAGGTGCGATCCTCCGCGGGGGCCTCACGTTTTACTGGTAGCCAAAGTGCCGGCGGCCGAACCGCTCCGGACGGCCCCGGCAATTTCGGAGACTCTAGAATCATTAAAGTAAAATAAGGAAAGCGCCAATTCGGACGAATCCGAAGAGGCGCTTTCTGAAAACAATCGAGCGATTTGGTCGCTGTCATCGCCGCCGGCGCGACAGGATCACCGAATCGCCGCGTTTGGTTACTGAATCAGGTCTTTGAGGGCCTTGAGGGCCGTCGCACGAACCTTCTTCGAAGCGGGCTTCGCGGGGAATTGCTGCATCTGCCCCGTGAATGGGTTGCGACGCTCGCCCGCCGGAATCGCCTTCTTCTTTACGGTCTTGAGCTTGAGCAGACCCGGAACGACGAATTCGCCGGGACCACGCGCGCCCAATTGCTTCTTGATGAGGTCGGTAAGACCCTCAAACACTTTTTGGACACTCTTCTTATCAAGCTCACTGTACTGAGCAATATCCGAGATGACTTGAGCCTTCGTCATGCGCTTTGAAGCAGCCATTTGCGATTCCTCCTATCGAACGCAGCGACACGTTTTGCCAATCGTGCAGAACCATTCCGTGCGGCTTTCCGAAATCAGTAACCCGAACAGCGATGTATCCAGGTTCTCTCCGCGACAATCGCGCGTAGTGAACTCGTGAAGCACACACACGTTGTGGCGCGGACTCGAGTTTTACGGCCCCGAATTCGCCTCACTCGTTCAGGGTTAACATCGGCTGTTTCATTCGGGCAAGGAAAAATACGGTCCGAAAGCGCTTTTTTCGAAAAATAGCTGCGCACCGCACGCTCACATGTCGCCCAATAGCCCGTAATTTCCCAGAGTTATCGTTGCGCAGGCGGGCTGCACTGCGCAGCTTGTGACGCTTGGCGTGGGCATAACTACGGAGGTTTGCTGAGCATCGTTCGTATTACGAGTCTCGGCGGTGATGGCCCACAACGCCCCGCCTGGCAGAGCCGAGATCGGGCGCAACGGTTCGTTTACGGCTTACGCTTGCCTGCGGTCGCTGGCGCAGCCGCATCGCACAAACGCTGCGTTTCGCGCTTCATGCGCCGGTCTTTCGCAGGGGTATCGTGATCCCATCCCAATAGATGCAAAATCCCATGAGCGAGTAACATCGTTACTTCGTCCAAAACGGCCACATTCCGGGCCTCGGCTTGGCGGCGCGCCGTCGGAACACTCACAATGACATCGCCAAGCACCTGCCCGGCCAGCTCGCCGAATTCACCTTCATGCATCGCGAAGGCAAGCACGTCGGTCGGGCGATCCATGCCTCGGTATACCTTGTTCAGCTCGTGGATGGTGGCGTCGTCCGTGAGGACGCACGAGACCTCCGCTTCGGCGAGATCGAGCGCCTTCATCATCGCGCGGATGCGCCTTAGGATCTCGGCGCGTTGAATTCCTACGTGGGGACCTTTTTGCAGTGTCAATGCGACGCTCACGTCCGGTGCGGCTACATGCTCCGGCGCCGAGGGTCAACGATTCGTGACGGAAACTTGCCCGCGCCGCCTGCCCCGAGAGACAGTTCCGCCATGGGCGCAGCATCGAAAATTGCAGTTCGCACGCTTCCCACTCATGGCCCCGAGCGCCGCAGACATCGCGTGTATGTTACGCGCAACACCGAGTATCACTTCCGCGATGGGTTTTGCGTCGCGGTGCGCGACCGTCGGACGGGCGACTTCCTCAATGGTCACCTCGCGGTTCAGCGTCGGTTGCAGGGGAGCCTCCGGTTTTTCGCCAATGGCGCCATCGTCCCCAATGACGGCGAGCCTCAACCCGGCGAACCCTTGTACTTTGCAGCCGACGGTCGCGACTTAGTCACAAGCCCCGTCGAACTTGTCGCTCGCCCGCCGAAAACCGTCGTCGCGACTTATCCTGATGCGCCGCGTTCCGACTCGAAAGCCCTCCCGAAGAACACCAAAAGTCCCGCGCGCGCATAGCTGTCGCCGACCGGGCGCGACGCGTTTTGCGCCTTCGGTTCGATACGGCCGCCAGTGAGTCACAACGCCACGTGGCGTTACGAACAATTCCTAAAACAATGGAAGCACCTAAGGCGCTCCGTGGAGTGCGATCCCAAAGCTGTCCCAAGAGCAGCGATCACCTCGCTTATTTCATTCGCGCCTCGCATTCGCTCTTCGTAAAGTTGAGGCGTGCTCACTCTCCCTTTTTTGTCTGAGATGCGTGCGCGTCCGTTGCTCACGGCGCGCCTGATGCTCGAACCCGTGGAGATTGCACATACTCGCGAATTGTGGACTGCAACCGACAGTTCGCGCGCCTCTCTTGAGCCTTGGCTTTCGTGGGTCCCGTTCACCACCAACGAAGATTCAACCGGCCGCTACGCTGGAGCGAGTGCCGCCGATTGGGATTCCGGTCGGGCGTGTCGATTCGCGATTCGCGATCGCCAAAACCGTAGGTTCCTCGGTGTGGTGGGCCTTGAATCGCTCAGCCACCTGCATGATGCCGCGGATTTGGGCTATTGGATTCGCTCGGATGCCGCAGGCCAAGGTTTGATGACCGAGGCCGCACACGCCGTTGTGCAATGGGCATTCCAAACGCTCGGAGCGCATCGCGTTCGCGTGGCTGCCGCGACAGACAATCACCGATCGCTTGGAGTGATTCGCAAGCTTGCCTTCCGCTTCGAAGGCATTGCGCGTCACGCCGAACGTTGCCAAGGGCGCTGGCTCGATCATGCCATTTTCGCGCGTCTTGCGACCGATGCGCGAACCGACCGCGCGCACGCCTAAACCGCGCAGGTAGAGCACGTGCATCGGGCGTTTTCCTTGCTCGGCACTGCCGCCGTTGTCGTCACTCTCAAATGCGTCCCGAACCACACGATCCATCTGGGCAAAAGGCCATCCAGGTGTAACGTTCGGCTCCGAGCCTATGCCAACGCATTACCGATTCCGCACATCTGCACGAATCACCGCGCTTTCATCGACCGCAGCCTTTGTTGGACTCGCCTACGCTTGCGCGGCAGTCACGTCGGGCCCGCAAAACGACGATCCGAGCGAAGAAGGCGGCGATGCGGGAGCGAGACGCATTCCGCGCGTTTCACCGCGGCCGAGTCTCGATGCGGGCCCTTTCGAGGGAACCACAACGCCTACGTG
>Ga0164293_10004316_pt1 | contig 12152 bp, 15 predicted proteins | sample GEODES118metaG_FD_111487 | JGI IMG/M metagenome (GOLD analysis project Ga0164293, IMG submission 111487) | Eutrophic lake water microbial communities from Lake Mendota, Wisconsin, USA - GEODES118 metaG | ecosystem: Environmental > Aquatic > Freshwater > Lake | place: USA: Lake Mendota... | reverse complement strand
ACTGCACACATTTATCTCAACTCAGAAAAGACGAGCGTAATTTATGGACACATCCACAGAATTGAAACAGCGTTTAAAACTCGTGAAGACTATGATGGTCCACGCACCATCATGGCTGCCTCTCCTGGTTGCCTTGCTCGTATTGACGGCGCTATTCCGTCCACACGCGGGGGTGTAGATCTTGACGGTCGCCCGTTAACACGGTATGAGAACTGGCAACAAGGTCTTGGTATCGTTACTTACGAAGATGACCAAAGTCACCGCTTTACCTATGATGTAATCCCCATCTATAACGGTTGGGCTCTGTATCATGGTAAAGAGTACAGCGCCGAATAACTATGACGACTATTGTTGGCGTACAAGGTGATGGGTTTGTAGTTGTTTGTGTTGACTCACGTATTTCAGCAATGGACGCAGGTGGCTTTGCCACCCATATCGGAACCTTAAGAGAAGGTTCAAGCAAGGTAGCAACTAATGGAAAGTATTTACTTGGCGCTGCTGGAGATGTACGAGCCATCAACATTCTCCATCACGTCTTCCAACCGCCGACACCGCCACCAAACCTTAAAGGGAAGAAACTTGACCAGTTCTTTACGGCGAAGTTCATCCCGGCACTCCGTGAATGCTTTGACGCACAAGGATATTCCATGCCAGACAGGGACGATAAAGACCACATTGCAGAACATGGGTCAACCATCCTTGTAGCCATTAACGGAGTTATCTACGTTGTTGACGGAGATTATTCATGGGCTTCAGAAGCCAACAGTGTTTACTCTATTGGTTCAGGTTCTTCATACGCACAAGGTGCTATGCAGGTGTTGACCCACAATAAGAAGCAAACAATCCAACAGGCTAAAACTAGTGCAATTAAAGCCCTAAACATTGCCGCACGATTTGACCCGTATACTGGGCCACCGTACCACTCATACATACAGGAGTATGAGGTAACCAACAAAACCCGAAAGCCTGTATAATCGGGTATCCCCAACTTAGGAGAATATATGAATAACACTAAAGTAGAAACAGCAGACGCAGCACTCAAGGGTGTTGTTTTGGGTGCCCTTACATATGTAGGTGCAAAGTGTGACCTTTCGGCAGAAGTAATTGCTCTTGCCGTTCCTGCCGCAGCAGCCCTTGTTTCAATTGTGTCCACCAAGATTGGACCAAAGAACACCGCTCTTTTGTTGAGTGTTGCGACTAAGGCTATGGCAGCAGCACCTGTTGTTGAGAAAAAAGTAGCCAAGAAAGCCGCACCCGCAAAAAAGAAGTAACATCGTAAGTATTCTTCTTCTTAGAAAAGGTGTAATAAATGCCTATTGATTTTTGGTCTCCGTCCTATCGGGCGGCATCTAGTGACTTAACCGTAGCAATCAGTCCATTAGGATTGGTTGAACTTGCAGACGAAGAGTTTGAAGTTCACGGACCAAGACTCAATAGGTATTCCTCTGCGTGGGCTTGGTATCTAGGACATCACTGGTCACACCGCCGTGAGATGGGTGACAACAATGTCACGATGAACTACATCAAAACCATGTCCGATTTCATTACTAACTTTTGTTTTGGTAAGGGCATTCAGTTTAAAGTTCCTGAGCAAAACCAAGCAATCATCCCTCACCTGCTTCACGAAGTTTGGGATAACCACAATAATAAGCATTACCTTCTTTGGCAAATGGGACAACTTGCGTCTATAACTGGTGACTGCTTTGTCAAAGTTGCCTATGATGAACCATACACAGACCCAACTGGAATGGTTAAGCCTGGGCGTATTCGCATCCTCCCGCTAAACCCTGCTCACTGTTTTCCTGAGTATCACCCACATGATAAAGAACGCTTGCTTAGATTTAAACTTAAGTATCGCTTTTGGGGTACATCCCCTGAAGGTACTCGTCAGGTGTATACCTTTACAGAGATCTTGACAGATGAATCAGTTCAACAGTTTATTAATGATGAGTTGATTGATCAATATGCAAACCCAATCGGTGCTGTACCTATTGTCCACATTCCTAACATTACAATAACTTCATCGCCATGGGGTCAGTCTGATATTTGGGACATTATCCAACTAAACCGTGAACTCAATGAGAAGATGACTGAAATTTCAGACATCATTAACTACCATGCTGCCCCAGTAACTATCATCACTGGTGCTAAGGCATCACAACTAGAGCGTGGTCCTAAAAAGGTCTGGGCTGGTCTTCCTAAAGAAGCCAATGTGTTTAACCTTGAATCCCGTGGTGAAATGGCTGGTGCCATTGAATACGTCCAGATGATTAAACGGGCTATGCATGAAATTACTGGTGTACCTGAAACAGCCTTGGGACAGTTCCAACCAGTGTCCAACACTTCAGGTGTTGCTCTTGCAATCCAGTATCAACCATTGATGAACCGTTACCAAATGAAAAAGATTCACTTTACCAATGGTCTTGAAAAACTAAACGAAATCATCATTAGGACAGCATCTGTTTTTGTACCTGAATTGCTGCAGTATGACGCATCACAAGCAGCACAGCCTGAACCAGACATGCTTTTGGTCCTTGATCCTAATGACCCAAACACTTATAAGACCACTATTCATTGGCCCGAACCACTACCAGTAGATGCCCTCATTAAACTAAACGAGGTGCAGGCAAAGATGGCTTTAGGTATTGAGTCTAAGCGTGGAGCCCTTGCACTACTTGGTGAAGAGTTTCCAAATGAGAAGATGGTTGAAATCTTTGAGGAACTACGAGATGATGCTCTTGATCAAGGTGCACTGGATATGCTCCGTGCACAAATTGGTCAAGCAGTAATGATGGCTACAGGATTATTGCCTCAAGGCGGAGGCTTAGAAAACGTGTCCGCTGGAGGTGCTAATGTTAGTAGTGCAGGAAGTCCCCAAGGGGGCGGAGTGCTTCCAGGTGCTGGTGTCCCACCAGTAGAAATGGAATTGATGAACCAAATGACTAGCAGGGCATACGGCGCAAGATTCGCTCAACGCCGAATCCCTGATGAAGACAAATAATACGTTTATATAAATCAAGTTAAGTTAGTATTTGCTGAACAACACATAGGAGAAAATTATGGCAAAGCAAAGTAATGATGAAATCCTTATTCCCGTAGAGGCTGTTGCAGCCTTTAATGAAGCAGTTGAGCAAGTGGCTCCACCGCAAAAAGGTAAGACATTCACCGAGGATGAGGTGGAGAGCATTCGCAAGCAGGAAAAAGACAAACTCTACAAGCGCATTGAAGAGGCTGAAGGCCGCTACAAAAGCATGGAAGAACAAATCACAGTCCTTGCAACTGAGCGAGAAAAAGCAATTAAAGAAGCAACTGAGATCTCTCGTAAAGAAGAAGAGATTCGTCGTCAACGTGAGTTTGATGAACTAAGCGCAAAAGAGTTGCTTAAGCGTGCAGAAGACGACTTCAATGTCAAGATTCAGAATATTGATAAGGAATGGCAGACACGCTTCCAGGCTATTGAAGAAGAGCGCCATGCCCAAGAAGCCCTTCTTGAGAAAGAGCGCCAATTGCGTGACCTTGAGACTTATCGTCAACGCCGTATCCATGAATCACAGGAAGAGATTATTCCTGAACTTATTGACCTAGTAGCAGGGAATACTCCAGAAGAAGTTGAGGCTTCTGTGGAAATCCTCCGTCAACGAAGTGCTGCTATCATAGAGAGTATCCAGCAAGCGACTCAACCGAGCCGTGTTAAAGGTGCGGCGGTAACGTCACCATCTGTTGGACCCATGGAAACCCAAACGGAATACCAATCGTTGAATGCGGATGACATCCGAAATATGACAATGGATCAGTATGTTAAAATGCGTGATAGGTTATTGAGTTCACGACCTAAAGGTCGTTTCTAAGTCAGGTTTATATCCATTAATTATTAAGGAGCAGTTATGGCACTTCCAGGCCCAGTAGGTGGCGCAATTACAGGAGCAGGACTCACGTCGGTAACGACGACGGGTTACTCATCGGATGCAACACTTTCACCAGCAATTCAACAGATTTGGTCAAAAGAGATTTTGTTCCAAGCAATGCCAGTTCTTCGTTTTGAACAGTTCGCTGTCAAGAAGACAGAACTTGGTGTTCAACCAGGTTTGACAATCAACTTCATGCGTTACACCAACCTTGAAACAGATGAAGCAACAGGCGCAGTCTTGACTGAAGGTGTTCGTATGGAGCCAGCCTCCCTATCAGCATCACAGATTCAGATTACGGTTGCTGAACAAGGTAAGGCAGTTGCTGTCACCGAGTTGTTGCTTAACGCAGCATTTGATGACGTAATGGCATCTTCCAGTCGTTTGCTCGGTCGTCAGATGGCACAGTCCATGGACATTCAGGCACGCAACACCCTCTACCAGAACGCAATTCCGTTCGGTGGTGGCGCAGCAGTTCCACCAGCAGTTGTCTTTGGTCGCAAGACTCTTGGCTCTACTCGTGGTTCGCTTGCACCATACGATGCAGGCACCTTGGGTGATGCAGCAAACCCAGGCTACCTCTCGCCTGCATCCATCAAGGATGCTGTTGAGATCTTGGCTGGTCAGAACATCCCACGCCTTGGCGACACCTACGTGTGCTTCGTTCACCCATCGCAGAGCCGTGCGCTCCGTGACTGGCCTGAATTCATTGAAGTCACGAAGTATGCCGCTCCAGGTAACTTCATGCTTGGTGAAATTGGTCGCCTCTATGACGTAGTGTTCATTGAGACCACCCAAGTCAAAAAGGGTTCTGGCCCAGCAGACATTGATTCTTCGGCATCGGGTTCGCAGGCTGTAGCCGCAGAATCATACAGCGCCTTGATGATCGGTGACAACGCCTTCGGACACGCCATTGCTTTGCCAGTGGAACTCCGTGACGGTGGTGTCATTGACTTCGGTCGTGAGCATGGTTTGGCTTGGTACGCAATCTGGGGCTTCGGTATGATTACTGGAGAATCCCGTGTTGTGATTAACACCAAGGGTGGAGCAATCGCTTCCTCGTAATAACTTGTAATAGGCTTTGGGGGGGTTGGGAAAACCTCAGCCCCCCTGAAAACTTCATAAAATAAGGAGCAATACATGTCAGCAAAAAAAGCAATTAAAGAATTTATTGAAGTTGAAGAAGACCTTTATGTTTCAGAAATACCTGAAGCAGAAGTTTTGGACGCTAGGTTACTTTCAGACACTATCAATGCAAGAGTAAAAGGCACTTGGACCCAGTATTGGGGAACAAAGCAATTTTCATTTGTAGATGGTACTCGTTACAAACTACCCCGTGACCTTTTCAACTACTTGAAGAATTCAGGAAATATCTACGACACTCTCTGAGGTTTAAATGGCTGGATTAACAGTACCCAATGCAAGTGACTATGGTGTAACTTTCCAGAGCATTGATCAAGCAGAACCAGATTCTCTTGATTTTCAAATCCTAGGTAATGGCAATCATGGCGTAGTTAGTGGTGCAAACATTACAGTATTTTCTGCTGGAACTGGTAGCGCTACTTTAACAGCAGGGGAAGTCATTGTAAACAATGTTTACTACCCTGTAGCAACAAGCACGGTCACTTTTGATGCTGCTGATGCTGATCCTCGTTTTGATATTATTGTTGCATCGGTTACTAGCGGTGTTGCTACCTACCTAACTGTTAAGGGTACGGCTAGTGCAACCAATCCTGTCTTCCCTGCAATCAGTGATAACCACACTGCACTCTACGCTATTTATCGTAAATCAGGTGTTGCCTTAAGTGCATTAAGCGCTGTAGATAAACGTAAATTTGTTGAAGATGCATTACGCAGCGGGACAACCGCACCAACAGCAACAGTGAACCCTGGTGATCTTTACATACGGACAGGCCATACACCTGAACTAAACCAATCTTCTCTATATGTGTATTCATCTACAGTTGGTTGGCAAAACGTTGCTAAGTATGAAGGACCAGTTGATGAAGGTTTGAACCCATTTCTTTTGGTTGGGTTGTGAGCGAAGAAACAATCCCTACTCCTGAAGGTAGCATTACAGACATTATTAGGGTACGCCGATTTAGTTTAGGCAGATTTAGGGAAACGCAGCCCGCTATAGGACAAGAACTACAGGATACAGTTCCTGGTTCTGGTTCTGGTGATCAATAATAAAGTAAACTAGATCAATGCGAAACCTTTATGCTACTGAATTTGTCACGCAAGTAACTGACATTGCTAGGGGATTTCTTCGTGATTACCCTAAGTTCTTTCAAACATCGTTTGATGCTGTAGGGCGTACCTACGAATTAGGCATGCCCAATATTGACCAAGACCTGCTGTGGGTGGCTACTTATACGGTCAACACCCCTACAGAAGTTACCTCAGACACTAGTGCATCCGCATACTATTCTTTGGATGCTCGTAACGGTATTATCCGTTTAAGTAATACACAGGCTGCTGGAACAAAGATACTTGTAGAAGGTTATTACTACGATTGGGTTTTGCCCTCTGATCTAAGGTTTTACGCAATCCATGCTATAGAGCAACATACTTATAATGTGGATACACCACTAGAAAGTATGAACCCAATTGTAATTGACACCATTGGTATGGCTTGTGTGGTTGAAACCCTTTGGGGACTAATGACTGAATACAGTAGAGATATAGATGTAACTACCTCCGAATCTGTACACATCCCTGCCAGCCAACGATTTAGAATGGTTCAAAGCCTCCTAGAGTATTGGATGCGAGCATACGAAAAGCAAGCAAGGGCGCTTAATATCGGGCTTGATCGTATTGAAATACTTAACCTTCGTCGGGTTTCTAGGACTACTGGGTACCTTGTACCTATATACAAACAACGAGAACTTGGTGACTACGGCCCAATTGAGCGAGTCTTCCCAGAGATCGGTACTGGGAACATTCCAGTTGACGCAGATAATACTGAGCCACTTCGTCAAGATGTTGTTATTGACCTTACCCCACAGCAAGGATACTTATCTACTGCGTTAATGGGGTACTAACCTATGGATACTAGGCGTGAACTTAATTTAATTAGGAATAAGTACCACCAATACCAACGTAACTCAGGGGAGTTTGTTACGTGGTTTGAGTTTATCCCTTTTGGTCAAGGGGGTAGCACCTTAGATGATGTGTATGACGAGGGAAATATGTCTACGGGCGGTAAGAAGTATAAGGATGGGATTGTCCTACCTACCTTGATGATTACTGAAACTGAAGATACTAAAAGGGCAATCCCTGAAGGTCGTCAGCCAGTCCAAGTTTTAAATGCTGTATTTTCTATTGAGGATCTTCGCACAGCGGGGGTTAGCCAACCCTTTGAATACCAAAGACACCTAAACGATATGTTTTTTTATGATGCTCGCTATTATGGGGTATCTATGTACCGAGTTCGTGGTCGGGCAAAAGATGATGTCCTCGTAGTCGTTGAAGGCTTAGAAATATACATTGATGAGGAAATGGTAAACGATCCAGGTCCTGAAGCAATGTCTACTCAAGATTACCCTTGGCCTCAAAAACTACCAATGGCAACCTGATAAACTTATATTGCTTGATGCGCGTCAAGCGATACAACGCCTAGAACTAAGGAGACATCATGGTTGCTACACCTGTCGTTGCCCAAAGTTCTAGTTCCAAGCAACTAATCCAAGGATGTCCTGCCCCATTAGCATTCTATGGTGATTTGTTTTTAAACCTAGAAACATACCTAGGTGACATCCTTGAGGATGCTAGGAAGTCCGAAGTTTCCCGTATCCAAGGAGTACTCCCGCAAAAAGATAGTCGGTGGGACCCTATTGCAAAAGACTTTAGGATTACTTGGGACAGTGAAGATAACTCTTTTGCCTATGGTACCTTACCTGAATCACAGCAAGAAGCAATGGATATAGAGTTTGGTTCTCCTGCGAAGTCCATTATTCGCCATGAAATCTTAACCGCCAACCGAACACTTGGTGCAGAAATAAACAAAAGACTTAAAAGACTTGCTGAAACAGGGCGCAGTAAGTGAAGACTGGTTTTATCTTAGCGGAAGATGAGGCAATTAAAGCCAGGTTTAGTTCTCTGTATGTGGTTGATGACCGCAATGCCCAACGCCCAGTCAAGGTCTTTTTCCGCTATCCCGAAGGTGAAACTGAACGAGAATACCCGTTTATCACTATTGAACTTATAGACATCCTCCACGCCACAGATCGCCAGCACTCAGATAACCCCATCTATTTTGACACTACCAATGCTGCCCGTTATGAAGATAGACCAGCATTTGTGTCATATTGGCCTAGTGAGTTATCCACAGTCAGTGCCAGCCATTCCTATTCTGGTAGTGCCCAATTGATGATTGCTGACCCATTTATCCCAGTAGACCTGCTATATCAGGTATCTATTTATTGCCGTTCTGCACTACATGACAGACAATTAACTTCTATGTTGTTGTCTAAAATAGTCCCTTTTAGATTTAACTCAATTACCATTCCTGCCGATAATACAACCCGACGATTTGATATGCTAGATTGGACTAATGCGGATCTCTTGGACACGGAATCTGGCTATAGAAAACGCATATTTCGCAAGGTTTTAACCTTAAAAATGTCAGCAGAAATAACAGGACAAGAGTTGGCACACTTGGAAGAAACGAAACCTGTTACGTCAATCAGTAGTACAATTAGCCATCAAACTTATGTTTTTAACTCGTGATTTCTTTATCAAAAACCCCCACTAAGTTAGAGGAGTAAATAATGGCATACGAACGCCCAGGAGTATACGTACAAGAAGGTACGTTTGCGACAAATATTGCACAGGCTCAAGGACCAACTACTGCTGCCTTTCTAGGAACAGCAGAGCGTGGACCAACCACGCCAACATTAATCACTACTTGGGCGGCGTACAAGTCGTTGTTTGGTGATTTAAACCAAGTGTACGATCTTGGTTACGCTGTGTACCATTACTTTGCTAATGGCGGACAATCTGCATATGTTTCTCGTGTTGCTGATGCCGCAGCGGTTTCCGCAGTAGGTTCAGTTAATGCCACTCCTACTGGTGGTAGCGCTGCACCATTGACAGCCTTCGTTGCCAAATCTCCTGGTATTTGGGGTAACAACCTAACAGTTGATATTACTTTTCAAGAAGATACAGTTGTTACTGCAACTACTGCACCAAAAGTAGACCTTGATACACTGTTTAGTGTTACTGTAAACCTTTCTGGGGTTCAAGTAGAGAACTGGTCTGGTTTGTCTTTTAATCCAGCCGATAACCGTTTCCTATCAACTGTTTTAGGAAACTATTCGTCGTATATTAATAGCGCTAGTGTTGTTGCCCTTGGACCAACTGCCGAACTAACTGTTGTTGGTGTTGGTGTTGGTGACTTGGTAACTACCGTAACTTTGGCTGGTGGTTCTGAAGGTAGTTCTATTGACGCTTCAGATTGGGCAAGTACTTTAGATTCATACGAAACTATTGTTCCTGGTCTGTTGTTTAACCTTGTGGGTCAAACCTCCTCTACGATTATCAATAATGCACTTTCAGTTATGAGTGTTCGTGGTAACTCGTTCTTGATTATTGACAGCCCACTTACAGCAACTACTAAGCAAACTTTGGCAGATGCTGTTGAGCCATACACAAAATCAAGTTATGGTGGTGTGTACGGTCCAGCCCTTAAGATGTTTGACCCAACTAAGACAGGTGCTGCGGCTGTACGTAACACTTACCCAGGTGGTGCAGTTGCTGGTGCGTTTGTTCGCTCAGAAGTTTCTCGTGGTATTTCTAAGGCACCTGCTGGCTACGGTTTAGATATCCGTAACGTATATGGTTTGGTTGCAACACTTACCGAAACTGAACAAGGAACACTCTATAAGGACAACCAACTTAACTTGTTTACGCTTGTTCCAGGCGTTGGTGTCATTATCAATGGAGCCCGTACACAGGCTCGCAATACCAGTGATAAGTTTGTATCAGTTCGTCGTTCTTTGAATTTCCTCAAAGATACTCTAAAGACAACAACTGCCTCAGCATTGTTTGAACCAAATGACGAGCGTTTGTGGACAGAACTAACTGTACGACTTACTTCGCTACTTACTAACTTCTGGGGTACAGGTGGTCTAAAAGGACGCACAGCACAAGAGGCTTTTTATGTAAACTGTGGGTCAGCAAACAATACGGCACTTGATATTGAAAACGGAGTAGTTAACATTGAAGTAGGTGTAGCCTTGCAGTCACCTGCTGAATTTATCGTAATCACCATCAGTCAGTGGACTGGTGGAAGCACAGTAACCACTAATCTCTAGGAGACACTAATGTCATTTGCATCAACAACAAGAACTGATCCTCTACGTAATTTTAAGTTTACGGTGAAGTTTATTCCTATTGGCGACGAACTAAAAGGACTAGTAACTGGTATTGGCGATCTTGGTTTTGCCCAAGTCGGTGGTCTGTCTGTTCAGAATGAATTGATTGCCTACCGTGAGGGTGGTATGAATACACACCCGCATAAAATGATTGGTCAGTCGGACTTCCCTGCTGTTTCTTTTGCACGTGGTGCCTTTGCTAAGCAATCCCAACTGTGGGATTGGCAAAAGTTTATGCATGCTTGGATCAACGGTGGCGCAAGTGGTTTTGCACAAGGTGCTAGAGGTGACAACTCAAACTACCGTTGTGACATTCTAGTTAAGGTTTTTGATCATCCGTATATGGCTGGTGATGCAAAGTACCAATTGGGTAATACCGATGCTGGGGATGTTAAACCAGGTAACGTTAAGTTGGCTTTTAAAATGTTTAACTGCTGGCCTGGTGCTTATGGTCTTAGTGATCTTAATGCTGGTGATAACGGCATTATGGTTCAACAGATGAACATCCACCATGAAGGTTTTTATGTTGCGTGGAGTGATGAGGATATTGCAAATCTTGCAGGAATCTAATAACTAGTTATTAAAATACCATTCGTTTATTAAATAAGTAGGAGTAATAATGCCAACACAATCTGATGCCTTAGCCATTAACCAAGCCATATCCGATCCAGTACCCCGTATTCAGTCGTCACCAATCGTATCTATTGAGTTGTTCCGAGGAGTCAAAAACAACGATACGGGGGATTGGGAAACTACCGCAGTAGTTTCTGAGTTAACTGGTGAGGACGAGGAAGCACTTGCAGCCTTGGACTCTGACGATGATGTTTTGTATGCCCAATATATGTCAGCACTTTTAAAAAGAAGTGTTGTGTCTATTGGTAATACTTCAGTCAAAAGCAACCCAGCGGTGATTGATTCGCTCATCATTGGGGATAGGGATGCATTGTTTTTGGCTACGGTCAAGGCTACGTATGGGGATACTCGGGAATATCAAATTAATTGCCCCCACTGTCGTGAAAGTAATGATGTACTTATCAACCTAAACGAGTTCCCTAATAGGGATGTGTCTGTTAACCCAAAGGAACAAATTAAGATTTTCCTTAAGGACGGGACAGTACAGAAGTTTAACCTTGTTACTGGATCTGATAGCCAGCATGTAAGCAAACTAGCAAAGAGCATTCCAGAGCAAAACACTATGCTTATTGCTAGGTGTGCTGATTGGGAAGGTGGGGAAAAGCCAGCCGACACTATGGTTTGGGCTAAGAAGTTGGGGATGAAAGACCGAGCAAAGATTATTGATGCACTATTGGAAGCACAACCTGGCCCAGAAATCAAGGAGGTGGATGCCCACTGTGCCCATTGCGAAAAACCTTTCCCAATCATGCTTAACTGGGCCTCACTTTTATTCGGCTAATTTAGTAGTAACATATTGGGAGTACGATTCAATAGCAACTGTTTACAAGGGCTTTTCGCTCAACGACATAAAAACAATGACTGTGCGCCAAAGAGCCTACTGGTCAGCAATGAGTAAGTGGCGTAAACAGGAGTCATAATGGCAGAGAAAAACTTAGGTGACCTTCGTACCAAGTTCAAACTTGATACTGAGTCTATTGATAAGTTGGCTAAAAGCGTTAAAGGCGTTCGTGGCGATTTTGAATGGCTTAGTAAAAACTTAACGCAAATCAATACTAAGTTAGATAAAACACTTAAGGCTCTACAGGGCATTCAAAAACTAGGTGGTTTACAGGGTGGTGGAGGTGGAGTAGGCGGTAGAGGAGGTGGCACTGGTGCTGCTGCCCTGCAAATGCTCAATGTGGCTATTCAAACACTTGATAATCGCATTAACAGTAACTATGAAAGATCACTTGGT
>Ga0164293_10004315_pt1 | contig 12156 bp, 13 predicted proteins | sample GEODES118metaG_FD_111487 | JGI IMG/M metagenome (GOLD analysis project Ga0164293, IMG submission 111487) | Eutrophic lake water microbial communities from Lake Mendota, Wisconsin, USA - GEODES118 metaG | ecosystem: Environmental > Aquatic > Freshwater > Lake | place: USA: Lake Mendota... | reverse complement strand
GTTTTTCCAAACCGAAAGCGCTCAGCGTCTTCGTGTTCAAGTCCTTTGCCGCCACGAGTTGATCGCGTGACGCCTTCTTGAGCCGCTTCACAAACGTGCTCGCCTCCAAACTCGCCAACACCGCCGCCAGTTCGTCCGACACCTTCGCAAATTCGGCCAGCAGCAGCTTCTGCTCATCAATCGCCTCGTCCATCTTCTGCTGCGCCGGCGTTTCCGCCGGTTTCGTCTCTTCCTTGCCATCCTTCTTCTTCGAGGGTGCCGCCGCCATCTGCGTCGTCGGCAGTTTCATCGTGCTCGGCTTCGGCGGCGACGGCTTTGCCTTCGGATCAGCCGCTTCCGGCTTCGCTTTGCTCATCGAGCCTTCTTTGTCCGCGATGCTCGGCATGTTCGCCTTCCTCTGCTCTTCCGTCGAAGCCTTCCCGCCCTGCGATCCCTTCGGTAAATCCGCCCCGTTCGCGATCTGCGGCGCGGATGGCTTGCTCTGCGCTCCCTTGCCTTGGTTTTCCCCTTCGCCCTCTGCCCTGCGCTTTGCGGCTGTCCGTCGCTCTTCGCGCTCGCTTTGGCCCCCGAACTCTCCTTCAGCAACTCTGCCACGCTCGGCATCCGCTTCTTCGCGATGTCTTGCAGCGATTTGAGCAACGTCGCCCACGATTCAAGCCGCGCCGCGTCGAACTCGTCATTCCGCGTCGCCTGCTCCACCAAACTGCCTCCGCTTTGGTTCAGTGCGCCCAGCCGAGTCGCGTTCGCATTCTCTGCGCTGGCCTGCTGCGCGATTTTGCGGCGATTCTCCGGCCGGTCTAGCTCTGCGGCGCTCATTTCGCGCAGTTCCTTGTTCGTCGCATGCAGCTGTTGCTCGCGCTCATACGTCTCCCGCGCCGACTCCAGCCACTTGCCGAACTGCTCCGTCAACCACAGCGCGTGATCCGTCTTGTTCAGCACATGCAGCAGAAAAGCCGCTGAATACGCACGTTTCCGGTTCGGCAGGTAATCCTCTGCCCAAGCGCGAATTTCGAGCGTCTGCGGCTCCACGCCGTCCCGCGTCGCGCTGAACGTCGCCTTCGCCGCCAGCGTCTTTTTCTCCGGCTCTCCGGCAGCGGCGATTTTGTCGCCCTTCGTCTTGTCATCGTTCACGCTGCGCCATTCCAGGCCCGTGCGGCGGATGCCGAAGTCGTCCTCGATGTTCACATCAAATGATACGACCTCCGAATCCAAAACCACCTGCTCTGGTGTCTCGCGCTTGGCCGCTAGACGTGGCGCTTCGTCCGTAATCGCATTGATCCGCAGCACCAGCGGCTCACGCGGCGTCAAACCATCGCGATCCTGCCACATCACGCGTTTTTCCACGTCCGCGTCGATCTTGCGCAGCGGCGTCACGATCTTCGCGCCGGAAACCTTCTCCTTCGCGCCGTCCACCTCCGCTGAGGCCAGTTCACGCGATGCCGTGGCCTCCAGCGCCGCCTCCGCGCCCTTCAACACGCTCACCGCGCCGCCATGCACCTCCGTCACCGGCTCTGTCTTGTATTGCAGATACTGCGGTAGCCGTGTGCGAATGGATAATGTCGTCAGCTCCGGCCGCGTGCGCGGCAAAACGCTCAGCGTCTTGCGCACATCGCCCAAAGACAGCTTCAACTCCGCATCCGTCTTCTGTGGTGGAAACACCAGCGGATACGCGCTCTCCTGCAAACCGCTCAGCACGGCCGCTTGATCACCGATCCGCGCCTTGGCGCTGGATGGCGACCAGCGCGTGTCCTTTTGCAAGTGCACCTTCAAATCAAACGGCTCCGCATACGGCACCACCAGTCGCTCCGGCAGCGCCTCGATCTTCGCGAAGGTGAAACGCTCAATGTTCTTCCACGGCATCAACCAGCGGGCCAGGCTGTTCCTTGCCGCTTCATGCGCTCCTAGCCATGTAGCGGCAAATACGACGATGAGAGCGCCCGCTGCCCAGGTCCAGCGTACGAGCACCGTCGCCGGCATGCCTGGTTTCAAGTCGCGATCCTGAACAGCAGTGGCTGCCTGTTCCATCGCGGCCTGCACCAGGCGCTCGCTGCGGCTCGCATCCTCATGCCGTGCCAGTTCTACGATGCCGAGCAGTTGATCGCCCAGACGGGGAAAAGTCCGACGTAGCAGTCGCGCTGCGTCCTCCAGCTTCTGCAACCGCCACACCCAGCGATGCCACATCAACGGCAATCCCACAGCCAGCACCGACGTTCCGCCGATCATCAGTGTCCAACGCAGCCAGACCGGTGTCTCCATCGCGCGATCCAGCACGAACAACATCAACCACGACGCATATACGCCGACGATGCCGGTAAGAACCCCTTCGAGAATCTTCACCAACCACACACGCTTGCGAAAATCAGCCAGCTTCGCTTCTAGAATGGGCGGCAGTTCCGTTTTCATAATTCGAGGATGTTATCGTGATTGAACGGTCATGACGAGCTTTTGATTGGGATCATCAAAACGCTCCCGCCGCTCAGGTTTCCCCGCATTTCCGCAGCGCTTCCGTGACGAGGCCTGGAGCCAGCCAGAAACCCGCGTCTGCTTCGAGACGCTCGATCACCGGTTTGATGGCGGGCAGCAACCCCGTCTTCCTCGCTTGCATCAGCACGCCAAGAACGCCGATCACCGGCACTCCCAGCAGGTGCGCCGCGCGTCTTCCTGCCGACTCATCCATCAGCACCGCGTCAGCATGGCTTTCCAAGGCAAGCGCCAACGCGGCCGTCTCGCCCGTGTGCAGGTTCGGCATGGCTGCAAGCTTTGCGGGAATGGGCGAGGCAGGACGGATGGATGCCCAGCCGGGCATGAGCAGTCCTTGAAAACGTGGCTGGTGCCGACTCAGGCGCTCAAACTCCGCTTTCACCTCTTCGGGAATCCAAACCTGCTGAAACAATCCCGGCAGCAAGCCGGCCTGCCCCACGCAGCAGAGGTTCAGGATCACCGATGTGTCCGCCACGACGATCATGCCGGGAACAATTGCGCGAGAGTGTCGATGTCGTCCTGAAGATCAGCGGCGGAGTATTGGCGGGGTATTTCCCGTTCGTGCAGCGCGGTCTGGAAGCTCACGAGGTCCGTCCCGGCCAGATCCGCGCCCGCGACCGCACTGATTCTGCCGCGCGCATACAACGCGCATGCCAGCTCCAGGCGCAGATCATCCGCGCTGAATCGCCGAATGGCGCTGATTTCCGGAAGTTCCAAAGTCATAGGCGGAGTCTATTCACCCCCTCCAGCACTGACAAGACGTGATTTGATCATCAAAACGCCCCGGCCGCCTTTCTCCCCACCCAAAACAATCCCATCAGCACCACCAGCAAGCCCGCCCAAGCGGGATGCGCCCAAATGGGCAAGCGGCGTTCTTGAAAAGCGGCTTCGGGAATCGCGGCGATGGCATCGACGATGCTTTGCGGCTTGGTGGCGTCTAAAACGGCTCCTTTGGTGAACTGGGCGATCTCTTTGAGCACGTCGATCCGTGCTGGCTGGCCGCGTTTTTCGCGGCTGGTGCCTTGAATCGAGATTTTGGTCTCCAAACTCGATCCGGCCTCGGCGCAGCTCAGCATGACGCGATGCTCGCCGGGTTCGCTTGGCGTGAAGGTGGCGTTGAAGAGACCCCAGGCTTCTTCTCCAGCCGGTAGCAGCCGCAAGCTTGATACCTTGCCGCTCGGCGCTTCGATTTGCGCGATCACCGCGCCATCGCGCAACGGCTCGCCGGTCACGCTCATGACGTTCGCATTCAGCGTGAGCACATCGCCGGTGCGCGGGCGATCTGGCGAGTAAAACAGGCGCATCTTGTCGCCGCTGCTCATGTTGCGTTGGTAGGCCATCCAGCGCACCACCTGGCCCCAGAAGCGGTAGTGATACTTGTCCTCGACGCCTTTGCGCCAGCGCCACGCGCCGTCGGTGCCCATGAAGAGGATTTTGCCCGCGCCGTAGGTCTTCGTGACGATGAGCGGCAAGCGACCATATTGATTCGACTCGCTGCCATGCGTGGCGAGCACTTCGCTGCCTGCTTTGGCACGCAACGCGGGCGCATACCACTGAAAGCCCGGCAGCTTGCTCCAAACGCGAGCACTGGCCTCGTCGCTGTCTTCGAGCTTCGTCAAAAGGCTGCGCATGCCCGCTTCGGTCAGGGCAAACTTGCCCGGAGCGCTCGAACCCCAACCGCGAGGCTGCGCCGCGTCCCAAATCACCGGCAGCAGATCGGCCAGTGGCGTCTCTTGCAGCGTCGATTGGAAGCCGTGGAAGCCGGGCATGAAGACGAGGCCGCCTGCTTGATCGCGCACGAGCTTTTGCAGCGCGGTGCATTGCTCCGCGGTGAGCTGGCCTTTCTGCGTGCCGACATCGCCGAGGAAAATCACATCGAACTTCGTCAGCTCCTCATCCTTCGGGAATTGGTCGAGGTAACCGCTTCCCACGCCCACTTTGCCGAGACCCGGATGCAGCAGCAGGCAGTTCACCTCGACGCCAGGATCGCGTTCGAGCGCGTTGCGCAGGTAGCGATACTCCCAGCGCGGGAAGCTTTCGATCACCAGCACCTTGAGCTGCTCCTTGCGCACGCTGAGCGGCGCTTCCTGCGTGTTGTTTTCGGGATCGCGTTCGTTCGGCGTCCTGGGAATCGTGAGCGTGAGCTTCGCCTCGCCCGGTTTCTCCGGCTTCCACGCGATGGCATCCTGGTAACGGCTCATCGCCGGCAGTGTGACCTCCTTCGTGAGGATCTCTCCGCTCGTCGATTTCATTTCGAGCACCACGACTTCATCACGCGGCAGCGAGCTGTCGATGACGAACGGAATGCGCAGCGGCTTGCCCGCCACGGCGAAGGTCGGCACATCGAAACTGCTCAATTCGACATCCGGCAGCCGCGTCTCAGAGCCAACGGGCACCGCAAACACCGGCACCTCGCGCATGCGCAGCCGCGTGGAGGCTTGGGAAGGCGGCGATCCGCTGTTCCAGTCGCCATCGCTGATCAAAACGACGGATTTCAGGTTCGGCTGCTTCTCCAGCACGCTGAGCAAAGCCGCGTGAATGTCCGTGCCATCCGTCGTGGCGGGCGAAAAAGGCTCGATGACCACGTCCATGCGCTCTTTGAGCCGCGACCAGAGTTTTTCGTCGATCAGCGGCTTCACCACGGACTCACGCGAAACCGCCTCCTGACCGCGAATGACATCCTTCGTGCTCATCGAGCCCGAAACGTCCGCCAGCACAACCAAAACGGGTTTGGTCTCCGGTTTGAACGTCTCCAGCCACTCCGGCTGCAAAAGCGTGATCGCGATGCCGAGCGCGATGATCACGCGCAGCAACTCCAGCCATCCCATGATCGGTCGCCACCCGCTCCGCCGCCACGCCATGAACGCCAGCCCCGCCACCGCCACCACAAACGCCACACCGACGGCGAACGCGACGGGCGTGGGATTGAAGACGAGCTGGGAAGTGGTGGGCTGCATCAAGGATTCACGGTTTGAACTTCACGCTTAGCAGGCATGCACAGCAGCGCTTCTCCAAGCAGCGCGATGGCCATCAAGAACAGAAACGTGCGCCACACCTCGCTGGCGAGGCTGGTTTCGTTTTCGACTTGGTCCTCGATGATGTGATGATCCAAACCGGCAAAAAGCTCGCCGAGAGCCGTTTTGCCGAGGAAATCCGGCAGATCCTCGCGGAGCGGGCGATTCAGCGCTACGAGCTTGTCACCGCTTTCGGCGATTCCGGCTCGCAGAGGCAGTTCGGTGCTCAAAACGGCTTCGCCGCGTCTTTTCCAGTCGCCCGCACCAAGCGCGTTCGTTCCTGCTTCACGTTGTTGAGCTTTGCCAAGACCGCGTGCGCCATCATTCAGCGCCCGGTGCAGCATGGCGAACATCACGACGCCATCGCGGGCCAAGGTGGAGGCTCCGGAGCCAGGCAGTGTGCCGAGGAACCAGAGTTGGTTTTCACCCGTGGTGTTCGCGCGCATGAGCAGCGGCTGATTTTCACCGAGACGGGCCAGCGGCGTGCCTTCGCCAAGGATGTCGCAACGGCGCTGCACTTCGAGATCGCCGAGCGGCAGCGCGGTGCCGCTGCGCGTATTCGCCAGCAGACCGGCGTCGTTGCGCCACCAGCTCACGGTGGCCGGTTTGCTGTCGCCACTCCATGCGCCCCAGTGCAGACCGGCGAAGGCATTTGTGTTCGGCGTTTCCGGCGGCAAAAACAGCACGCAGCGGGCATTCGCGAGCTGTTTGGCGATGAGGTCGCCCTCCTTCGGCAGCGGCGCCTGCCAGACGATGAGCGCGGTGTCGTCCCACGCGATCTCAGCGGCTCGCGAGGGCGGCAAAACGCTGCACGCATACTTCCGCGTCGGGTCCGCAGCGGCTTCGAGCGCGGCTTGCAGCGGGGTGAAGGTGGCCTCGTCCTCGCTGACGATCACGCTGCGCAGCACCGGTGGCTCGGCGAAGACGAAGTGGAAGACGTTGTCGCTCGGCGCGGCATCGGCGGGCAGTTCGACGCGTCCGTGGCCCTGCTTCATCGTTTTGGCGATGGGGATGGCATGCGCCTGCAACACCAGCTGCGAATCCTTCATCTCCGCTTTGAAAGTCGTGCTCACATCGCCCACGACGAAGCGCAGCGGCAGTTCGAGTGGCTCTTTGGCCGAATCCGCACGCGTGACGCGCACATCGAGCAGCAACTCGGCTTTTTCCGCCGTTTCGCGACGCGTGACGCGCTCGACGGCGATGCTTAAATTCTGCGCGACGGGCTGTGCGTAAGTTAAGAGATGAAAGCGCACGCCTTTGAGGCTGGCGAAGCCGCTGCGCAGTGCCTGCCAGCGTCCGCCGCCGGCATCCCAGTCGCTTTGACGCAGGTCGCTGAGCACCCACACGTCGGTGCGGCCGGTTTGATTCGTCGAGATGTAATCGAGGGCGCTTTGCAGCAGTGCGGGAACGTCCGCGCTCGTGTCCGTGGGGCCGGTCATCGGCAGATCGGTCAGCGACTCCGGTTTTTCGAGCGCCTGCGGCTGAAGATGCGCGTTCTCGATGAGCACGAGCTTCGAGCGTGTGCCCACCGTGTCGCGTAAGGCCTGCGAGAGCTTCGCGAGGCCCGCGCTGCGTTTGCTGCTGCCCGTGGCGAGGTTTTGCTGCTCCATGCTCGCCGAGCGGTCGAGCAGCACGATCACCGTGTCCGGCACACCGCCCGTCAGCCCGAGCAAACCGCCCGCCATCGGCCGCGTGATGACAAACAAAATCGCCGCCACCGCCAGCACACGAAACGCGAGGATCAAAACCTGCCGCAGCCGCGACAGGCCCTTGTTCATGCGCTGCGCCATGCGCAGAAACATCATCGCCGCCCACTTTACCTGCCGCCGACGATAGAGGTGGATCAAATGAATGATCACCGGCAACGCCGCGAGCGGGAGAGCGAGAAGCAGCGCTGGGACGAGGAAGGTCATGGGGTGTCGTCCGACTCAAAAAGTTTCTGTTCACAATCAGCCTCTCTGGCGGCCGCTTTTCGAGCGCTGCGTGCTTCCCAAACGACCAGAATCACCATGGCGATGGCGAGCACGCTGTTGGCCACTGGCCAGTTGGCGTCTTTCTCGTCTGCCCACCAAGCACAGCCACGTTGAGTTACTTCGGCCAGCTGCACAAAAAGCAAAATGTGCAGGAACGCGTTGCGCCGCGTGTCGCGCCTGAGCCAGACGAGCCAACTACATGCGAGCATGCCAATCATGTAAACCAAGCCGCCTGGGATCCACCCGAGTAGTCTTGGATTGTCCAAGCCCTTGAGCAGTTCCCACATGCCAAGGCAGAAGTAAGTGATGCAAAGGCCCAACTCGGCAGCCCAGAACCCTTCAAGACCTGAGGCTTTTTGTTTTGGATACCGATCAATCGAATCGTTCTTTTCCATCACCTGCCTCCTTTCTTCTGCACGCGGCTGAGGAGGAACTTGGCGAGCACGTCGTCGTATATTTCGCTGAGTTTGACGCGGTGGTAGTCGATGCCGGTGGTGCGGATGAGATTATCCTTGCTGGATGTATCACAATTGATACCATTGGCTTTATGGCTGCTAAACGTCCTCTGCCTGTGGTCTTCTTCCGCACTGCCAGCGGGAATGAGCCTGTGCGGGAGTGGTTGAAGCAGTTGCACGCCGACGAGCGCAGGCTGGTCGGCGAAGATTTGCAGGTGCTTCAATATCGCTGGCCGCTGGGCATGCCGCTCGTGGACAGCCTTGGCGACGGCCTCTGGGAGGTGCGCAGTCGGTTGCCGACACGCATCGCCCGAACGCTCTTTTTTGTGCATCACGAGGAGATCATCCTGCTGCACGGCTTCATCAAGAAAACGCAGAAAACACCCACGGAGGACAGGGCGCTGGCCCTGAAACGCAAACATGCCTACATCCAAAACAGCTAAAAAGAAGAATCCACATCGCGGCAGTAGCCTGGGGGACTTTCTGAAAGAGGAAGGAATCCAGCAGGAGGTCGAACTCGCCGCCTTGAAGCGCGTCGTGGCGCTACAGCTTGCCGACATCATGGAGAAGAACGGCCAGAACAAATCCGCACTTGCCGGTGCCATGGGCACCTCGCGTGCCGCGCTGGACCGGCTGCTCAATCCTGAATGCAAATCCGTGACGCTTTCAACGCTCACGCGTGCGGCAAGTGCGGTGGGGCGGAAGGTGCGCATTGATTTCGTCGCGGCTTGAGCGCGCGGCAGTATCGCCGCCCACTGCACCTGCCGCCGACGATAGAGGTGGATCAAATGAATGATCACCGGCAACGCCGCGAGCGGGAGAGCGAGAAGCAGCGCTGGGACGAGGAAGGTCATGGGGTGTTGGTGTGCGTAAAGCGAGGGGCCGGCGTGCCTTTGCGGGCTTCTTCCTCCGCATTTGCCAGTAGTTCCTCCAGCTCTCTAGCGTCCTTTGGTGCCCTCCAAACCTGATACGCGATGAATGGTAGGAGAAGCAAATGCATGGCGGCCAAGGTCCAGTCGGCGGACAACTGATCGTGCGTCATTTCTCGAGCCGCCATTGAAAAGCCTTGTGGCACAAAAACCGCCAGAAGCATCTCACCAGACTGGCCGCAGATGTTACGCCGCCTGATACGAAGCCACGCATACCCTATGGTCATGATGAGCTGCAAGACAGCAACCCCATGCCAATCGAGTAATTGATGAGGTTTGAGTTCCAGCCTCCATGCTGAGTAGAATCGATAAACGGTGAACGCGATTAAGAAGAGAAAGCCCAAAAAGTCTCCGGGTCGCATGAAGCTGTAGTGCGGCAGGCGCTGCCGCGATGGTGGAAGAAGCTGTTTAAGCATCGCCAGCTTCCTTTCTCACACGGCAGCGTCGTGGATTTCGGTGCAGACTTGATGGGGCTGTCAGCAGCATAAATCAGGAAGGTGGCAGGAACCGCAGGATGAACTCTGAGGGGCTAATGGCGGGAACTGGGGAGCTTTTGAAGTCGGCGATGTTCCGCGTGATGATGAAGGAAGCACCCCGTTCGCTTGCGGTGTAAGCGACTGCGGCATCTTCGAAGTCAGAGAAAGGCATCTGGCGAACTTTTTTCCAATCGGAGGTGTTCAGTCCGTGAATTTCAAAATGAGTGAGAATTTTGTCCACGGCTGTTTCGGCTTCGGTCGTCGATGCATGCTTCTCGAGAAGATAAAACAGGATGGTCAGCCCGTGACTGGGACAAATGCCTCGCAGAGAACCTGCGACGACTTCATTGAGAATCGTCTGTGAGTCGGCCAGAAAGGTCTTACGGCTCAAAAAGACATCCAACAGGATGTTGATGTCCACGACCACGGTCATGAGTGCTTTTTCTCCATGTGGTCGAGGTACGACTCACGCGGGTCGCCTTCAAACTTGATGACGCCAGTGGCACGGATGACGTCGGGATGAAGTGGGCGTCGTTTAGGACGACGCAGCGACTCCACATGGGCGGCAAAGAAACTTTCTGGCGTCATGCCGTTTTCCTTCGTCCACTCTTGTAGAAAGGAGAGATTTTCGTCCGAGATGGGAATGGTCAGGGTGCTCATGATGGCATTTTATGCTGATGGCCGGTTTGAGGCAACGATGGGTTTCGCACCTTACCTTCCCCCTTTTTTCTGCACACGGCTGAGGAGGAACTTCACGAGTACGTCGTCGTACTTTTCGTGCAGCTTCACGCGGTGGTAGTCGATGGCGGTGGTGCGGATGAGGTCGTCGATCTCATGCATGTATTGCTTCACGGCTTCACGGTAGTTGCGGGCGATGAGGCTGGGGTCGGCGAGGATGGCTTCGCCGCCTTCCAGGTCGATGAAACGAGCGGGTCGGTCGAAGTCGAAGTCGAGTTCCTTTTGATCGAGCAGGTGGAACACGGCGACGTCGTGCTTGCGGAAGCGCAGGTGCTGGATGGCTGACTTCAATTCAGCTGGAGGCACGAAAAGGTCGCTGAAGATCACGACGAGCGCACGTTGGCGGATTTTGTCGGCGGCGTCGTGCAGCGCAGTGAGCAGTGTGGTGTCGCCGATGGGCTGGATGGCGGCCATTTGATCCAACACGAGGCCGAGATGGCTCGCGCCGCGCTTGGCGGGAATTTCGACAGATTTTTCGGCGAGCGAGTGGAGGCCCACGGCGTCGCCCTGCTGCGCGGCGAGGTAGGCGAGGGTGCCGGCGAGTTTTTTGGCGTAGTCGAAGCGTGTGGCTCCGGCGGGGCCGAAGCTCATGCTGCCGCTGGTGTCGATGAGCAGGCAGAGCCGCAGGTTGGTATCGGCCTCGAATTCCTTGATGTAAAAACGATCGCTGCGGCCCCAAGTGCGCCAGTCGAGGCGGCGGGTATCGTCACCGGGGACGTATTTGCGGTATTGGGCGAATTCGAGGGAGGAACCGCGAACCGGGCTGCGGTGATGGCCGGAGACGTTGCCGAGCATGGCCTGACGCGCATTCAGCGGCAGTGCCATGAGGCGGCTGAGCACGGCGGGGTCAAGGAAGGATCGTGAATTCTCAGCCATGGTCGTAGCCCCCAGGTTTCGTCCTCGTCCTCCTACTCGAACTCGTCCTCGACTCCAAAGCTCTCGATACACCTGAAACTTCATCGAACCGGTCCACCAGCTTCGTCAGCATGCTCACGATCCGCACCAGCATCGCCTTGCCTTCCTCGACTCGCTTCACCGAACACGCTCGCTTGGCGACCAAAGCATCCAAACACGCTGCGCATTCGGTGGCGGAACCTCGGGCATCGTCAAAGAAGCGTGCGCGGAGTTGACTGACACGTTTGCCATTGCCCTCCGCCGTGTTGAGTAGCTGGGAAAGGCTGGCGCGGTCGAGTTGGTCGAGGGTTTCGGAGAGACGAGCGCCTTTGATGTCGCGAAGCTCTTCGAAGAGGTCGGTGAGCCACGAGATGAAGGAGAGTTCGAGTTGGTAAACATCGAGCTTTTCGTGGTCGAAGAGAGCGGTGGGCATCGCGGAAGAGGTTCGAGGATTGGAAAGGGAGAGGAAGGGCGGTTCGGAGCGTTTGGAGGTGCGGAGCGGATTGATCGAGTTCGCGTAGGAGGACGAGGACGATTTTGCGATGAGCGCGATCAGGCCTTCGCGAGTTCATCCACCAAGCGCTTCGCCACATCGCGGCTCGTCACGCCATCGCTTTCGGCCGTGAAGGTGGTCATCACGCGATGACGCAGCACTGGTTCGGCGACTTCCATGACGTCTTCGAGGCGCACCATGTAACTGCCATTCAGCGCAGCTCGCGCTTTGGCACCGAGAATCAAATACTGCACGGCACGAGGACCGGCTCCCCAGCTCACGAGAGGCTTGAGCCACGCGGGGGCCTCACTGCTGGCGGGACGCGTCTTTCTGGCGAGATCGACAGCGAATTCATAGATGTGATCCGGCACGGGGACGCGGCGGACGAGATCCTGGAAGGCCAGCACCTTGGCGCCATCCATGATGTGCTCGAGTTTTGGCAAAGTCTGGCCGGTCGTCGTCTTCGCGATGGCGATTTCTTCATCGCGGCTCGGGTAATCGACGCCGATCATGAACATGAAGCGGTCGAGCTGGGCTTCGGGGAGCGGGTAGGTGCCTTCTTGCTCGATGGGGTTCTGCGTGGCGAGCACGAAGAACGGGCTGTCGAGCGTGTAAGTCCGGCCGGCGACGGTGACTTTGTGCTCTTGCATGGCCTCAAGCATCGCGGCCTGCGTTTTGGCGGGGGCGCGATTGATTTCGTCGG
>Ga0164293_10004311_pt1 | contig 12160 bp, 9 predicted proteins | sample GEODES118metaG_FD_111487 | JGI IMG/M metagenome (GOLD analysis project Ga0164293, IMG submission 111487) | Eutrophic lake water microbial communities from Lake Mendota, Wisconsin, USA - GEODES118 metaG | ecosystem: Environmental > Aquatic > Freshwater > Lake | place: USA: Lake Mendota, Wisconsin... | reverse complement strand
TGGCCTACTGTCCGCACTGTGATGGGCCGCTTTTCAAAGGCAAGCGCGTCGCGGTGATTGGCGGGGGCAACTCAGGGGTCGAGGCGGCGATCGATCTGGCCGGCATCGTCGAGCATGTGACCTTGCTCGAGTTTGCCCCCCAGTTGAAAGCCGACGCGGTCCTCGTGGCGCGGCTGAGAAGTCTCGCAAATGTCACGATCCTCGTGAATGTCCAGACGACCGCGATCACCGGCGACGGCGCCAAGGTCACCGGCTTGACGTATGCCGACCGGGCGAATGGGCGCACGCATGAGGTGGCGCTTGCCGGCGTGTTCGTCCAGATCGGGCTGGTGCCCAATACCGAATGGTTGCGGGGTACCGTCGAGTTGTCACGCTTTGGCGAGATCGTTGTCGATTCAGCCGGTCAGACCAGCATGCCTGGCGTGTTTGCAGCGGGGGACTGCACGACCGTGCCCTTCAAGCAGATCGTGATTGCTGCGGGTGAGGGCGCCAAAGCCGCGCTGGGTGCCTTTGATCGCCCGATTCGGCAGCCGGTGTTGGAGCCGCTCAGGCAGGCGGCCTGAGCCTCGAGGACGAGCGACTGCAGCAGCGCATCCGAGGTCCGAACAAGGTGAAGGTGAGCCGCTGATTGACCTTGCGCCAATTCCCGGGGCGGTTTTTGACTTGCACGTAACGATTCGGCACGCGATACTTCGCGGCTCCCTTTCAGCACTTGCCAGGGGTCGAACTGGCCCCCGGCTCCAGCGTTTCTTCAATCATTAAACAGGAGACGAAGATGCCCGTCCACCTTCAGGTCAACGGCAAGGCGGTTGCCCTTGACGAGCCTCCCCATACCTTGCTGTCGCAGGCGCTGCGCGAGCATTTGCGACTGACCGGTACCCATGTGGGCTGTGATACCGCCCAGTGCGGTGCCTGTACGGTCCTGGTTGATGGCGAGGCCATCAAGTCCTGCAATGTGATGCTCGTGCAGATGGAAGGGCGTCACGTCATGACCATCGAGGGTCTCGGTGGTGCCGGCGGCAGCCTCAATCACATGCAGGAGGCGTTCCGCCCGTGTCATGGCCTGCAGTGCGGTTTCTGCACGACGGGCATGGTCATGAGCGCGGTTGCACTCTGTCAGGCCCACCCGGACGCCACCGAGGCCGAGATCCGGGAAGGCCTCGAAGGCAATCTCTGCCGGTGTACCGGCTACCACAACATCGTCCGGGCCGTGCGCGAAGGCGCAGCCATGATGAAATCAGCCTGAGGAGACGAGCGATGGGTGCAACCGATTTTGCCAATCTTCCCCATATCGGCGAGGCGCTGGTTCGCAAGGAAGACTACCGCTTTCTGACCGGTGCCGGGCAGTACACCGACGACATCGACCTTGCAGGGCTCACCTACGCGGTGTTCGTCCGCTCGCCGCATGCGCATGCGCGGATCCGCTCGGTCGACAAGTCCGCCGCGCGGGCTGCGCCGGGCGTGATCGCCGTATTCGACGGTCAGGATGTTGCGGCCGACAAGATCGGCGGGCTGCCCTGCGGCTGGCTGATCACCAGCACGGATGGCACGCCGATGAAGGAGCCGCCTCACCCGGTGCTCGCTCAGGGCAAGGCGCGCTACGTGGGTGATCATGTCGCGATCGTGATCGCCGAGACGCTCGAGGAGGCAAAAAACGCCGCCGAACAGGTCGTGGTCGACTACGAACCGCTCCCCTCGGTGGTCGACACCGGCAGCGCCAAGGCCGCGGAGGCCACGCGTGTGCACGACGAGCTGTCGGACAACAACTGTTATCGCTGGGCGATTGGCGACAAGACCCAGGTTGATACCGCTTTTGCTTCGGCGGCGCACATCACACGTCTCGATCTGGTCAACAACCGACTGGTGCCGAACGCAATGGAGCCGCGCGCCGCGGTTGCGCAATACAACCGTTCGGGCGACGACTACACCCTTTGGGTCTCCAACCAGAATCCTCACGTCGAGCGGCTGCTGATGACCGCATTCGTGATGGGCCTGCCCGAGCACAAGGTACGGGTGATTGCGCCGGACGTGGGAGGCGGCTTCGGTTCCAAGATTTATCTTTACGCCGAGGATGTGTGCCTCACCTGGGCATCTAAAAAGATCAATCGACCGATCAAATGGACCTGCGAGCGCTCCGAGGCGTTTTTGTGTGACGCCCATGGCCGCGATCATGTCAGTCATGCCGAGCTCGCCCTGGACAAGGATGGGCGTTTCCTTGCGCTCCGGGTGCACACCGATGCCAACATGGGCGCGTACCTGTCGACCTTTGCCAGCTGCGTGCCGACCATCCTGTATGCGACGCTCCTTGCCGGGCAATACACGACGCCTCAGGTGTACGCCGAGGTCCACGCCTGGTTCACCAACACCTCGCCTGTGGACGCCTACCGCGGCGCGGGTCGTCCCGAAGCGACCTACCTGCTCGAGCGTATCGTCACGCGCGCAGCCTGGGAGATGGGCTTGCCGCAAGACGAGATCCGTCGCCGCAATTTCATCACCTCATTCCCCTACCAGACCCCGGTGGCGCTCCAGTACGACGTGGGTGACTACCCCGCCTGCCTGAACAAGGCCAACGAGATGGCCGACGTGGCGGGCTTTGCCGCCCGCCGTCAGGCTTCCGAGGCGAAGGGCTTGCTGCGCGGCATCGGCTACTCGAGCTACATCGAGGCTTGCGGCATTGCGCCCTCCAACATCGCGGGTGCCCTGGGTGCGCGGGCGGGCCTCTTCGAGGTCGGTGAGGTACGCGTCCACCCGACCGGCAGCGTCACGGTATTTACCGGCTCGCACAGTCATGGACAAGGTCACGAAACCACCTTTGCGCAGGTCGTGGCGGCGCGCCTGGGGATCAGTCCCGATCAGGTCGATATTGTCCACGGCGATACGGGACGCGTTCCCTTTGGCATGGGCACTTACGGTTCGCGGTCGATTTCGGTGGGCGGCGCGGCCATCATGCGCGCGCTCGACAAGATCGAGGCCAAGGCCAAGAAGATCGCAGCGCACCTGCTCGAGGCGAGCGATGCGGACATCGATTTTGCCAACGGCGAATTCACTGTCCGGGGCACCGACAAGAAGATCCCGTTCGCGCAGATCGCGCTGACCGCCTACGTGCCTCATAACTACCCGCTCGACAAGCTCGAGCCCGGGCTGAACGAGACGGCGTTCTACGATCCGACCAATTTCACATTCCCGGCCGGGACCTACATCTGCGAGGTCGAGATCGATCCCGAGACGGGCGAGGTGAGGGTGGACCGATTCACTGCGGTTGATGACTTTGGCACCATCATCAATCCCCTGATCGTCGAAGGCCAGGTGCATGGCGGCCTGGCCCAGGGCATCGGTCAGGCCTTGCTCGAGCATTGCGTATACGACCGCGAGACCGGGCAGTTGCTCACGGGGTCCTTCCAGGATTACGCGATGCCGCGGGCCGATGATTTCCCTGAGTTCCGGATCGGCCACGTGTGCACGCCCTCGACCGTCAATCCGCTCGGAACCAAGGGCTGTGGCGAGGCGGGTGCGATCGGTTCGCCCCCCGCAGTGATGAACGCGGTCCTCGATGCCCTGGCACCGCTGGGCGTCCGTGATCTCGACATGCCGGCCTCGCCCAACCGGGTCTGGCAGGCGATACAGGCGGCCCGCAAGGCCTGATCGATAGCCCTCACAGGAGCCTGAACATGTATTCATTCAATTACGAAAAACCGGCCGATGTTGCAGGTGTCGCCCATGCCCTGGCTGCGGGCGCTCAGGCGCTGGCAGGCGGACAGACGCTGATTGCCTCGATGAAGCTGCGTCTGTCCCAGCCCGGGACCATCGTTGATCTGGGCGGCATACCCGAGTTGCGGGGCGTCTGCCGGGATGGCGATTCCCTGGTGATTGGCGCGATGACCCGTCACGTCGACGTGGCGCGCAACCCCGAGGTCCGCTCGCTGATTCCGGCGCTCGCACAGCTCGCTGGGGGCATTGGCGACCGTCAGGTGCGGGCGATGGGCACGATCGGGGGGTCGGTTGCGAACAACGATCCGGCCGCTTGTTATCCCAGCGCGGTGCTTGCGCTCGGTGCAAGGATTCGGACCCAGCGTCGCGAGATCCCCGCTGATGCCTTCTTTCAGGGGGTGTATTCGACTGCGCTCGAGGCGGGCGAACTGATCACCGCGATCTCGTTTCCGATTCCGCGTGGGGCTGCATACGCCAAGTTTCGCCAGCGGGCCTCACGTTTCCCCTTGATCGGCGTCTTTGTCGCCGCCACGGGTGCGGGCGTTCGGGTGGCGGTCACCGGAGGGGGGAACGGTGTGTTCCGCCATGCGGGGCTGGAAGCCGCGCTTTCACAGCGATTCAGCCCCGATGCGGTCGATGCAGTCGAGATCGATGCCAGCGCGCTCAGCAGCGACCTGCACGCGAGCGCTGCGTATCGCGCCCAGCTGATCCGGGTGCAGACCCGACGGGCGGTGCAGCAGGCTCATGCTTGAATTGGCGGCGCGGTTTAAGACGGTCGATGAGCTGGCCGACGCCTTGAGGGGCGTCGGCTATTTTGCGCCCCGCTCACTCGTGACGGCGGTACTGCTGGCCCTGCGGCTCGAGCGACCCTTGCTGCTCGAGGGTGAGCCGGGCGTGGGCAAGACCGAACTCGCCAAAGCCCTCGCCCGCATTCTCGGGCGGCCGCTGGTACGTCTGCAGTGCTATGACGGCATGGAGCAGCGCGAAGCCCTCTATGAGTGGAATCACGCCGCGCAGTTGCTGCACATGCGGGCTGCCGGCGAGCGGGTGGGCGGCGATCTTCTGGAGCGCGAGATCTACCAGCCGAGGTTCCTGATCCGCCGACCGCTGCTGCAGGCGCTCGAGGCGCCCGCTCCCGGTGCCGTGCTCCTGATCGACGAGGTGGATCGAGCCGATGAGCCCTTTGAGGCGTTTCTGCTCGAATACCTGGGCGAGTATCAGGTCAGCATCCCCGAACTCGGCACGGTCCGCGCGCAGCACACGCCGGTGACGCTCCTCACCAGCAACCGCACCCGGGACCTCAACGACGCGGTCAAGCGGCGTTGCCTCTATCAGTGGCTGGACTATCCCGACCGTGACCGTGAGCTCGAGATCATCCGCAGCCAGGTGCCTCAGGCCAGCGCCAGGCTCACCGCCCAGGTCGCGGATTTCGTCGGGCGTCTGCGCGCCCAGCCGTTTGCGGATGCGTTTCAGCGCGCACCGGCGATTGCCGAGGCGGTCGAATGGGCCCGGGCGCTGGTGGCGCTCGACACCCTGAGCCTCGACCCCGAGGTCGTGCAGAACACGGCAGGGGTCCTCTTCAAGCAGCGCGACGACGTGGCAGCACTCACGACCCTGATCGATCAGCTGCTCACCGATCCGGCCGGTTGAGATTGATTACGCTGCTGGGCGATGCCCGGTCGGGCAAGCTTCCCGAAAACATCGTCGGGTTCGGGCGTGCGCTCAGACGGGCGGGTGTTCCGATCGACAGCAGCCTCGTCCGGCTGGCGCTCGAAGCCGTCGGGGTCGTGGGGCTGGATCGACGCGATGATGTGCGAAGCGCGCTGCGCAGCGTCATGGTGAGCCGGGAACAGGATCTGCACGTCTTCGATGAGCTGTTCGAGGCCTGGTTCCGCGATCCTGAGGTGGCCCAGCAGCTGCTTGGCCAGATGCTGCCCAAGGCCCCGTCCCAAAGTGAGCCGCGGCGCAGTGCCCGGGCTCAGGAGGCGCTCACGCCGCCGCGTGGGGTGACTCCACCCGCCGCGCCACGCGAGGACGAAGTGCAGCTCGACGCCGCGATGAGTGCAAGCGAGGCGCAGCGTCTTCGGCAGGCTGATTTTGCCGCGATGAATGCGAGCGAGTACCAACTCGTCGAACGGCTGGTCCGCCAGATTCCGCTCGAATTGCCGCGGATCGAGTCCCGTCGTACCGCACCGGGATCAAGGGGCCCGCGACCGCATTGGGCGAGGACCATCCGTGAGGCCATGCGCCATGAGGGGGAACTGCTCAGACTGGTGCGTTGCGAGCGTCGGCGCGAGGCGCTGCCGGTCTTGATTCTGGTGGATGTATCGGGCTCGATGGAGCGCTATGCCCGACTCATGCTCGCGTTTTTGCATCGGGCCACACGCGGGCGGAGGCGATCGGTGTTTGCGTTTGGCACTCGCCTGACCGATCTGAATGCCGCGTTTCGTGAGGTGGATCCTGATCGGATGCTCGCCACCGTGACCGCCGCCGTCCAGGACTATGCGGGCGGTACACGGATTGGCGAGTCGCTTGCGACGCTGCGAATCGGGCACCCGCGCGCCCTGGTCGGTCGCAGGACGGTGGTGATGCTGATCAGCGACGGGCTCGATACTGGGGATCCAGAGAACCTCGATCGCGAGCTGTCGTGGCTGCTGCGCCGCAGCCGCAGCCTCCTCTGGCTGAACCCGCTGCTCCGATTTGACGCTTATCAGCCGCTTGCGGCGGGCGCCAGGGTCCTGCATCGTCGGGCCCATGCGATGCTGGCCGTGCATAATCTCAGCCGGCTCGAAGAATTGGCGGCCGCGCTGGCCCGATTGGCGGCGACGCGCTGAGGCTGCCGAGCGAGGAGAATCAAGATGGAAATGCAAGGTCAAAGACGTCTGCCCCTTCCGCAGGCGATTGTCTGGGCGGCGCTGAACGATCCCGAGATGCTCAAGGTCTGCGTGCCCGGTTGCGAAAAGTTCGAGGTCGAGGGCGAGGGTACCTACACGGTGGTGACCGCGCTCAAGATCGGGCCAGTCTCGGCGCGTTTCACTGGCAAGGTGAAACTCTCCGATGTGCAGGCGCCCCAGTCCTATACCCTAGGTTTCGAGGGCCAGGGCGGTGTGGCGGGCTTCGGCAAGGGGACCTCGGCGGTTCGCCTGGAGCCGGTCGAGGGCGGATGCGATCTTCATTACACGGTCAATGCCACGGTGGGCGGCAAGATCGCACAACTTGGCCAGCGGCTGATCGATGGGGTTGCGCGCTCGCTGGCAGACGATTTTTTCAAGCGTTTCGAGGCGGAGTTGCTGCGCCGCAATCCTCCCCCGGCTGAGGCGGAGGCGATCGCGGCGGAGCCCGCTCCGGTCCCTTCGAGCGATGGCGGGCCGGCCGGTGTCGCTGCAGACGCTTCAAGCTCCGCGCCTGGGCAGTCCATCGATACGGCTGCGGGTTCAGCGCCTGGGCAGTCCATCGATACGGCTGCAGGCTCAGCGCCCGCGCAGCCCGTGGGTGCCGCTGCGGGTTCAGCGCCTGGGCAGTCCCAGGGTGCGGCCACGGGTTCAGCCCTACCGCATTCCGCGCCGGTGCCACCCGCGCCCTCGCGGGCCAGTGATGAGACCTCACAAGCCCCATCGGGATCGTCATCGGCACGCTTCTGGATTGCCGGTGCGGTCGCCGCGGCAATCGTCATCTGGCTGATCGTCCGGTAAGCACCGTTCGCTGGCCTGCCGCAATCCATCTTGGGCTGAACGGTTACCGATTCAGGAGGCTTTTTACGATGTCAAGCTTTCATCTCTGCCGGGCACGCCTCGGCCTCACGGTGGCGCTTGCCGCAGGGGCGTGGCTGAGCGCCCCCTTGCCGGTTGCGGCACAATCCCCCGTTGTCCCTTCGATCTCCTGGATCAAGAGCCTCGGAAAATCGCTGGGCCAGCCCCTGTTACCCACCGCGATCGACTTGAGCAATCGAAACAGGATCGTTTTGCAGTCGCTCACGCCGGAGGCCGCAACCTTTCTGTTTGGCTCAAAGGAGCCAGGCGAAGCGATCGAGTCACTGCGAAAGCGCGCCTCGCTATCGGTGATTCTCTCTACCTGTTCCGGCAACACGGCGCTCGAGGGGCCGATTGCTGCGGTCTCGGTCTGGGAGCAGCTCGACGATCGTGAAAGCAAGGCGGCTGGCAAGGTCCTCAAAGAAGTGCTTGAGTTGGTCAACGATCCGCCCGGGATTGCGACGCCGTCCAATTTGCGGGCACCGCGGCTGCCCAATCTCGTCGGCCCAGTCTTCGAGTACGTGCGTGGCACCCAGACAACGGTGGTGGGGCTCTTGAATGACACGAGCAATGATCGTTTGATGCTCAACTGGGCAGCGAGCGACGCGTCGGTCTGTCGCAATCCCTGAGATTGAAGGTCGGCGGATGTCGCAGTTTCGGTTATGCGTGCTGTGGACTACGGCCATCGTCGCACTGGCGGGCTGCGCCCAGATGCCTGAGCCGGGCACGGCGCCCATTCGCCGGCCGCAGGTTGCATCAGTCGAGGTCCCGGGTCCGCTTGCCGGCCCGAGCAAGGGTGCCTGTGCGAGCAACGAGTTTTTGAAGGACGAAGTCCCCAGGGTGTCGAGCGAGGTGGTGAAAACGGACCGGATGCACCGTTTCTTCGACCCTGAACCCGCCCGGATTGCTCGCGGCCTCGACGCCTTGCGCGTCGAAGGCTCGCGGCTCTCGATCGTCCTGTCCGCCAAGGGCCAATTTGACGAGTTCGCGGGGCCGATCAGCGAAACGATCGAGTCGAGTCAGTATGAGGCGAGTCCGGGGGTGGCCTTGATCGCCCACACGATCACGCTCGGCATTGGTTTGCTTGTGGCGCCAATCAAGAGCGCGCAGCACGCCTTTGGTTGCGTGGACCGGCGGGTGATCCGAAGGGAAGTGCGCGCCGAGGACAGTGTGCCGACCGGCGCCTCGCAGTGGCGCGATGTCCCTGCCAACTTCCTGCTTCGGGTCGAGGGCGCGGGCCCGCCCAGGGATCTGAGCGTGCGTCATTCGCCCCAGGATAAGACGGGGCACAGCATTGATCTTCTGGATGCGATTGTTGCCCATCGCAACGACGGCCTCACCGCGATCCGGGTCCGGTGCCTGAACTGTGCTGCGTCGGTGGATCGGGAGGGTGGTGATCTCCAGTCCCCGCCGGTTGAGTTGTCGATCCGTGCTGATTTTGGCCCGGCGCGGGCGGCCGAGATCGAACGGCGTGAGCGGCTTGCGCAAGCGGCGCGCATCGAGCAACAGGCTCGCGCCCGTGAGGCGCAGCTGCTTGGGCAGGCTCGCACCGGCCTCGTCGGTCGTTGGGACTCGCGCGAGGCGTGTGTGAATGCCGAACGTCAGGATTTCGGCCTGTTTTTCGAGGCTGGGCCTTCAGGCTCATTACGCAGCCGGAGGGTGTTGATCGAGGGTAATCGCCCGGTCACGAAGCTGGTGGCGGAATCGGTGCGGCTGCGCGTGGTCGATGCTGAGGGGGGCGTGCTGGAGGCCGATCTGCCACAGGTCGTGCCGGGCAGCCGTCGATCCCTGCCGCAGCGGTTTCAGTTCAGGCTCAGGGCCGAGCAGATGCAGATCGTCAGTCTGAGTGAGGACGGCACTGAGCGGATTCGCGCTGGGCTGAGCGTTCGCGATGGGCGCCCGGTCGAACCGCTCTTCAACTGTTTTCATCCGGAGATGGTCGCAGCAAGAGACGAGGCCGACCGTGTGCGAGCCGAACAACTGAGGGCGGCGGAAGCGATCCGCCAGCAGCAGGCACGCGAGGAGGCCGAGCGTCGCAGGGTCGAAGAGGCGCTTCGGCTCGAGCGTGAGCGTGAGGCGGCCGCAGAGCGGCGTATTCAGGAAGAGCGTCGGCGCCGGCAGGAGATCTAGAAGTGTGTGGCAAACGGCAATGGAAAGTCCGGAAATGAATGATCATTCAGAGGATTCGGCTGTGGTTTCAGGGGCGCGAGCGGGCTGGTTGTACCCTCTGCCTGATCGGGTTCGCGCTCAGATATACGACTTGCTGCGGGCGTGGGGCATGAGCGAATCGCAGTCGCGCGCCAGTGCCGACGTGATGGTCGACACCGATCTGTCGGGTGTCGACTCGCACGGTATCTCGATGCTGATCGATTACGACCGTTCCCGGCGAAACGGTAGGCTCAATCTGAACGCCGAACCCCGGGTGGTCCGCGAGAAGGGTGTGACCGCGCTGGTCGATGCCGATGCGGGTCTGGGGCATGCGGCCGCTGTCATGGCGATGACGCTCGCCATCGAGCGGGCGCGCGACATGGGCGTCGGTATCGTCTGTGTCAGGAATTCCCACCATTTCGGTGCAGCCGGTTACTACGTGAGAATGGCGGCGGCGGCAGGTTTTGTCGGTCTGTGCACCAGTTCGACCCGGACGATCAACACCGTCCCGACGAGGGGGCGCCTACCGGTGATGGGCACCAATCCCATTGCGTTTGCTGCGCCTGCGGGCCGTCACCCGCCTTTCGTGCTCGATATGGCGACCAGCAGCGTCGCCTCGAACAAGGTCAAGGTCTACGAACTCCAAGGCAAGCCGCTCCCACCCGGGTGGGTCTGCGACGAACGCGGTCAGCCGGTCGTCGATCCCGCGCGTGCAATGGAGATCCTGTTTCGCCAGCCCAAGGAGGTCGGAGGGGGGCTCGCTCCGCTGGGCGGTACGCCCGAGATGTCGAGCCACAAGGGCTACGGACTCGCGATGATGGTGCATATCCTTGGGGGAGCGCTCGCCGGCGCCTCATTTTCGCCGGTCCGTGTTCGCACGCAGCGGCCGCAGGATCCTGACAACCTCGGCCATTTCTTCTGTGTGATCGACCCCGCGATGTTCCGCGAACCGGACGATTTTGCAGCGGATATGGACGCCTTGATCGACACCTTGCACGCGACCCCGCCCGCTCATCCTGATTTGCCCGTCCTGATTCCGGGTGAGCCCGAAGCGCGCTCGCGCGCTGAGCGGGCCGTCCAGGGCATTCCGATTCCGCCTGCGCTTGCCCAACAGGTAAAGGGGCTGTGCGAGCAGGTGGGAGTGAGCTTCCTGCTGGATTGACCGTCTGGCTGCTGGTCTTTTTTGGGTCTGCTTACGAACCCTGCAATTCAATGATGACATCATCAATCTGCAAGATTTCAGGGCTGTAGCGGTTTTTCCCAGGGCCGCGGCATGTCCGCGAGCCGGTCCAGTGCCTTGCGACAGCGGGCCAGATGTTCGGGCATTCGACCCGCGATCCAGCCTGCCGCGAACCACGCCCGGGGATCGGACTCGGCGTGCGTCCGGTAGGTGGCGAGCGCAATCACAGCGTCGTTGTAATCGCCGAGCGTCTCCTGGGCTTGGGCGAGGACACGAAGCATGCGGCGGGTCTTCTGGGTGGGCAAGAGCGCCGCGCAAAAGTCGATGCCATAGCGCAGGCGCTTCAACTGGCGCCGGAGCCGGTGGCGCTCTTCATCGGCAAGTGCGTCAAAACGCCGCAGCTTCCGGCGGATCGAGCGCAAGCCCTCTTCGAGGGTGCGGGTCAGTTCGGTGGTGAGGTTCTCGCTGACCGACTCCGCTTCGGGCCCGGGCAGGGAGGGCGCCTCGCAGGTTTCGATCAGGCGAAGCATCCATATCTGGTGAGCACTTGAGCGGATGATGTGTGAGGGATCCGCCTGGGCGGCTGCGGTCGGCAAGGCGGCCAAGGGCGCGCCGGCCTGAGTGAGCGCCGGCCAGAGCTCGCTTGCCATCACATCGCGGTCGCGACTGGCGCCGAGCGCCCGAGCCAGATCACCGGCCTGCGCCGAGAACGCCTCGGCGTCTGGAACCATGGATCCGAACAGGCGGACCGCCGCACGCAGCCGCCGCAGACCCACGCGGATCTGGTGCACGTGGTCGGCGTCGCCGCCCTCGTCCGAGGCGATCTGGCTGGCATTCGAGAGAATCTGGGTACTGCAGGAGCGCGCAACCTCCTGCCAAGCCTGCGGCAGGGACAAGTCTGGGCTGAGCCTGCAGGGATCGGCACCGCGTGCGGCCGCCCGCGCCTGCCCGGTCGCCAGCAGATGTCCGCGATGAGCCTTGCTGCGAAGGTCGATCCAGAGTCCGTAACGTCGAATCAGGATGGCTGCGACCTCGGTCACCGCGCGCGGTGACCCCCGGATCAGCTCGATCTCGAGTTCGCAGAGGGGGCTATGCACCTCGCCCGCCTCGACTGTGCCTCGATCGAGGCTGAGTTCCACCCAGCCACGGCGCGTGCGCAGCGGCGCGCTCAGACGGCTGAAATCGGTCCGGAAACGCTCGAGTGCCGGGGCGCCTGCTGCACCCAGGATCTTGGCCAGGCGGATCCCGGACGCTGTACCGGCATGGCGGTCCATGTCAGGCGTTGGCCACTCATCCGCACTGCCCGGGAGCAGCACCTCGTGTTCGTCGCGCACCAGGCCCTCGCCACTCTTGAGGGTCTGAATCCACTGCCTGC
>Ga0164293_10004309_pt1 | contig 12162 bp, 7 predicted proteins | sample GEODES118metaG_FD_111487 | JGI IMG/M metagenome (GOLD analysis project Ga0164293, IMG submission 111487) | Eutrophic lake water microbial communities from Lake Mendota, Wisconsin, USA - GEODES118 metaG | ecosystem: Environmental > Aquatic > Freshwater > Lake | place: USA: Lake Mendota, Wisconsin... | reverse complement strand
GTACTCTTGGCGATAATATTGGCAAAGTTTCAATCCCGCGATCTTGGCCAGCGCGTAGGCTTCGTTCGTCGACTCCAACGGCCCTGACAAGAGCGACTCTTCACGAATCGGCTGGGGACAATCCCGGGGGTAAATGCAATTGCTCCCTAGGAACAGGAGCCGCTTGACCCCGTGCTCGTGGGCCGCGCTAATAGCGTGGATCGCCATCAGTATGTTTTCGGTCAGGAACTCCACCGGGTAAGTGTGGTTGGCAGCGATCCCGCCGACCTTGGCCGCCGCGAAGATCACCGCATCCGGCTTCTGGGTACGAAAAAAGGTATCGACAGCGGCGCGGTCAAGAAGGTTCAGCTGATCGCGACCGGCGGTCACTAATTCGACCCCTGCTTCTCGGCGGAGGCGGCGACATAGTGCCGATCCAGCCATCCCGCGGTGGCCCGCAACATAGATCTTTCGGTAGGTCTCGGGCGCCCCGATTGGCATGATTTTTACGAATTCAATTAGTTTTGTGTCCGGCCGGGCGTGCGGCGGCGGACAATCGATCTTGGATACGCGGCAGGATTATATCAACGGATAAGGTTTCACGGACCAGGCGCCGCGCCGCGAGCATCCGGGAGCGTGTAGCGGTCAAATTAAGCCTAACCTGACGGAGTTTTCGTGCAAGTTCCAGCACGCCCGCTTCCCCCTGCCCCGTAAAGGTCATCAGGTAATCGCGGCCCCGGATCGTGGGGTCGTTCGACAAACGACCGAGGGTTCGCGTCACGTCGATCGCACGGGCCAGGACCGGTACCCCCAACGCCATCGCTTCGAGCATCACGTTGGGAAACCCCTCGAAATGCGAAGGGACGCACACCAGATCTGCCGCTGCGATCCAAGGCTCCGGCTGCCGGACTTGCCCGATGAACTCGAACCGGTCGCCCAGTCCCAAACGCTCGACCTCTAATTCGAGCGATTCTCGCATCGGTCCGGTCCCAACCATCCACACCTTGGGTAGCGGAAATGCCGGGTCGAGCGATCGTAAGCGGTCGAGGGCCAGGATGAGATCCGATTGCCCTTTCTCCGCTGACATTCGGCCGACACAGGCGATCGTGTACCCCTCGCCTCGTCCCGGTCGGGGATGGCTGCGGACCAGGTCATCGAGACTTCGCGAATCGACCGGATTGGGAATGACCTCAAACCTTTGCCTCGGCAAGGCGTAATAGTCTGCCGCGTCGCGGGCCGTCGTCTCGCTGACGGCGAGCACCGCCGCTGCATCGCGATAGGCCCGCCGAAGCCTGCGGCGTTTCCAGAACAAGAAACGGCCGGCGTTGAGCGGAACCGCATGACTGGGGGGGCTGACGATCGTTGAAACTCTCGGAATTCCCGTTTGCCTGCTCGAGGGGCCCGCGATCAATGACATATGAAATGTCCGATCGTAAATCACATCGATCTCGCGTTGCCGCAGCAGCCGGGTCAGGAAATGGACCTGTTGACGATGGATTCCCCCCGGAAGGTAGCTGCGAATTTTTTCCGTCCGGCCTAGCGGTGCCGCGGACTCGAAATCGTGAATGGGGACGTCGGCCGGCAACCGCGCTTCCAGACTCCCGCCGCGGCGCAGCACGAACAATTCCGGGGCGAAAAATCGTCGGTCCAGATGTTCTAAAAGGAGTATGACTTGGCGTTCACTTCCCCCCCCTTCCAACGACGAAATCATCACCAGTACCCGCAACGGCATTGGGGCCGGAGGCTTGGACTCGGTTTGACGCTTGGGTGGATTGGGGGCAATGGTGGCACCTGCCGAGTTGTGCCGGTTCCGGACAGGTCGTGATCCCCTGCTCAACCTCGGGCCGTCTGTGATCCGATCGTACGAGAACGGGAGATCACGATCCGGCTCCTTTCCATCGTACAAAACAGCTGTTGCAGGATGCGACAAAAACGTTTCCCGAGGATAGTCGATCGCGTCGCATTTGCCAGCATATTCATTTTGCTGCTGGCGCTCGGGATGGGTTGGTTGCTGCGTTCGTCGCGGCATCCTGATGCCGATGAAGCTTTAGTGGCGGTCGGGCAGCGGGATACGGGGTCGAAGCGTCCGCTGCCGAGTATCGAACAGCAGTTCCCCATGACGCGTGGTGATGGCAGGGGTGCGCTCGGGCACCCGTTTCGATCCGAAGAGTCTCCGCCGTTTCGCGAGCCCGCGGGTGATCACGATGGGGTCCGGTTCTCGCCCGCGGCAGCTTCGCTCGATGTTCGTCGGCTCACATCGGAGCCGCTCCCGATGGCCGAACTCAGGGCCCCGGTGATCCGATCGGAGGAGGAGTTGGCCGGGTTGGATCCCATCGACCGAGGACGCGCGGGGGGTGTCGGTTTGGAAGCGGCGTTCCGGACGGTTCGACCCAAGCTTCACGCGATGTCCGAGATTGCTCCTGAAGGGATGTCACCACGATCGGTCGATCCGGGTCTGAGAATCTCGGGGGATCTCCTTACGGTCGAGCGCATTCCGCGATCCGATGGCGAGTCTTTTCTCCTGGCCCCGGGGGCTGGGCGATTGAGTCATCACCAAAGCAGGTCCGGCCTAAGTAACTCCTGGCCAGCGACCCCCGCCTTGATTCGGGATTTGAAACAGGTTGCGATCCTGACACGAATCGGCGCTGACGAGAAGTTCGCGTCGGCGAGGTCTAGCGAGTTGCCGGTGGTCACGACCGCCGCAATGACGGTCGATCGCCATCGGATGGCGTTCGCGGTTTGGCAGACGGCGGTAGAGGACCGGTTGGGGAATTTGCAGGCTCTCCCGTCGATCGCGTCTCCGGAATCGGATGGTTTATTGGCCGAGTTGAGCTCGCTGGCTTCGGCTGGGGTTGCCGAAGCGGAGGCGATTCGGGATCGGGATACCCAATTGGCGGCGATCCGGGCCGCTTTGGCTTTGAGCCGGCGGATCGACGTTTGGTGTGCCATTCACCGTTGTCTTGGCGGCGAGTCTTCTAGTGAAGACGCATCGGATTACTCGGCCAGTCATCAAGTGAAACTCGCCGTCGAGGAGGTCCGCGCAGATCTTGCCGGCATGCGACAAATTTCGGAATGGGCCGCTTTCTTGCTGCTGGCGGAATGGGCAGACGCCGTCGACTCGGGAGATGAATCCGCTCGTCGATTGGTTGCCCAGCGATTTCTGTCACGATTGGAATGGCGGGGGCTAACGGTTCAACAGCGCGTTTGGCTCGACCGGGAGTCGGTTCGAAGTCTTGCCGCCGTGGCGAAGCCCTGGGCCGTCGGCCCGGTCGACTATGTCAGGCTGATGCACGACATCGAGGGGCATGAGACCGATCCGATCTTGACCGGCGGCTACGACATCGCCAACTCCGTCCAATCGTTACGATTCGCCTCTTCGGCGAACGCCAGGATGTTGGCCCGCACGATCGATCGGCATTATCGAAACGCGAATGTCCGGTTAGCGATCAATTCCGACTGGATCGAACGAATGATCCCGGAAGTTGACCCTCAAGTCCGACCGGTTCGCGACCACATTTTGGGTTCTGACGTTCGAGGTGAAAGCCGGATTCGGACAAAACTCGGCGTGCGGTTATTGCCGTCTGAGAATAGTTGGCGATTCGAACTGAGGTCGCGCGGTGAGATCGCTTCGAAGACGGCGAGTCGCCAGGGGCCGGTTTCGATCCGAAGCACGTCCGATGCCGGGTTCGAGTCGGTGACCCCGATCGAGTTCGGGCCCGATTTCTTCGATGTAGCTGCCACGCGGTTGACGGTCGATTCCCAGACCGAATTCAAAGGTGTTCGCACCGACTATGACTCTGTGCCGCTCCTGGGCTATTTGGTCCGAGAACTCGCCAAAAGCCGTTATCGGTCGGTGGCCCCAACGGCCAAGCAGATTCAGGACGACAAGATCGGTGTCGGTGTTGGTGGCGAAGTCGACCGAAAGGTCCGCGATCAAGTCGGTGTCGCCTCCTCAAAGGTCTCGGATCATTTCGTAGCGCCGCTCGGATCGCTGGGGCTTAACCCCCAGGTTTATCAGATGCAGACGACTGAGGAGCGACTGATCGCCAGATGTCGTCTCGGGGGCGATTGGCAGATGGGGTCATTCACCCCGAGGCCGAGGGCTCCATCCGACAGCCTCTTGAGCGTTCAGTTGCATCAGTCCGCCCTCAATAACCTCTTGGACAGGGTAATCCCGGGAGATCGGTCGTTAACCGTCGAAGCATTGATGAGCGAGCTTCGTGAGCGTTTTCGGGTCGCCGCGCCTGTTGCCGTCGACGGGATTGAACCGGATGGACTCGGGTCCGACGTGACGATCCTTTTCGCCTCAACGCGACCGGTTGCGGTCGAGATCGTCGATGATCGGATCTCGGTTACGCTTCGGATCCAGCGTTTGCATCGGCCTGATTCGATCGACCTTCGCAATTTCGCTGTCAGGGTCGGATACCGAGGACAAGTCGAAGGGGCTGCGTTGAGGTTGCTGCGTGACGGGCCGATCAGCGTCAGCGGGCCCCGTGTGTCGATGCGGGAACGGCTTCCGGTGAGGGCGATTTTTAATAAGGTCTTCTCGGATGATCGTCCGATCGACCTGATCCCACCGGCGGTGGCCGAACGTCCTGCGCTGCGCGGCCTTCAGGTCGCGCAATTCGAGTTGCGGGACGGCTGGCTGGCCTTTGCCCTCACCGAGGGCTCGGGGGCAAGTCAGCAGCAGCTTAAAGTCGTCACCCGTCCGGAACCCGCTGCCGTTTCCGGAGCGGTCACTCGCCAATAAACTTGCGGTTTCGCAACCACTGTGCGCAGAGCTTTGGCCAAGCGTCCGCGCCCGGGCGGCCTTGGCCTAGGCCGATCCCGTGCGGCCCGGCTTCAAAGACGTGCAGTTCCACAGGGACACCTGCTTTCAACAGGGCGCTGGCATAACTGAGGCTGTTTTGCGCCGGCACCGGTTGGTCCTCGGCGGTGTGGAGCAGAAAAGTCGGTGGGGTTTGCGGACTCACCGCGTTTTCGTTCGACAGCGACTTGATCAGTTCCGGGTCGGGGTTGTCACCTAAAAGATTCCGCTGGCTCCCCTGATGGGTGTGTTCGGCGCCGAAGGAAATGACCGGGTAACCGAGGATCGCGAAGTCGGGACGCGATGAAGCCCTCTCAACCGGGTCTTTTGAGTCCTGTTTTCCCGGATCGAATTTCGTCGACACCGTACTGGCGAGATGTCCACCGGCGCTGAAGCCGATGATGCCGATTTTGGTCGGTTCGATGTTCCAGGATTGGTGGTTGGCACGCAGAAGCCTCATCGCCCGCGAAGCGTCGGTCCACGGCACGGGGTGGCCATACCCCTTGCCGTCGTTCCCCTTCCCCCGGTGCCGATAGATGCAGACCGCCGCGGTCATTCCGAGCGAGTTGAAGTACTCTGCCATTTCAACCCCCTCATGTCCGGTGGCCAATCCCCCATAACCGCCTCCGGGTAGGATCAAGATCGCCGCCGTTGGTTGGTCCGATTTGACCCGGTAGAGTTCGATACGCGGGATGTCACCATCCGCCGAACCTCCTGCCAGCGGAGCGCCGTCAGGCCACAGCGGTATCAGCTCGGGCGACCCCGCATAAACGGGCAATAACGAGCCACTCCATAGGATCGCGATCATCCCGAGCAGGTGGCGAATGGCGTCGAGGTGTCGGGTGGGGTAAGTCTTCATGGCATCGGGGGTGCGAACGATCGCTCGGTTGGTGGGGGGGATGATCTGGGTGCTGCAGATGAGCGGAGATATCGAGGGCGAGGAGGCGTCCCTAGGGGGCGTCATCGCCCGGAACGAATTGCAGTATATCCCCATCCTCGACCGAAAAGGTCAATCCTCCAACTCGTCTTCTTCGTCCCCGCTCGGCCAGGCGGACTGTTCGCCGAGTCGAACCCGATCCATCACGTGATAACTTGCCCCCGCCTTATCGAGATAGCTGGCATAGACACGAACCTCTTCGGCACGCATTTCCCCCAGTGGGCGATGGGCCCACTTGGTCAGTCGCTCGATCACTTCGGCGGAGGCGGTGCGGCTCCCGCTGCGGACCCTTCCCAAGGTGAGGTGTGGCCGATAGTCTCGCCCATCCGGTTTGAACCCGAGCTCCGCCAAGGCGATTTCCAATGCAGAGACGAGCTCGATCAATTCTTCACCGCCACGGGTGATCCCTGCCCACAACACCCGAGGCCGGTCGGTGCTGGGAAATCCCCCCGTCCCGACGAATTCGATTTCGAACGGGAAGAGTGCCGAACAAACTTGCCGCACCGCACGACAGACGGCTGGGACCTCACGATCGACGACATCCCCCAAAAACTTTAGCGTCAGGTGTAAATTATCGACAGGGACCCATTTGATCCCATCCTTTTCGCGGCTCAATTCGCGGACGAGATGGCGAGCGTTTTTGGAAACCGCTGCGCTCAGGGGAATGGCGATGAACGAGCGTATTGTGTGCATTGGGGAGTTGGGAAACAGCGGAATTGGTGGCGATGATGCGAAACGCGCGGCCGAACGAAAGCTTAAAGCACAGCGGGCAAGCTTGTGAACCGAGTCCCCTGCCGGAATTGCGACATTTGCCCCCTTTTCGAACCCACGCGTTCGTCCGCGGCGGCCACCTACAGACAATCCTTTCGCTCCGTAAGCCCGAAGCAGGCCCGCTTAACCCAACGCTCTGTTGGGTCGATCTTGAGGACGGCGACCAGTTGGCGTTGCATGACGACTGCCCGCCCCTGTGGCGTCCCGGCGATCCCACCGTGATGCTGGTGCACGGGCTTTGCGGATCGAGGCTGTCACCCTACATGGTCCGGTTGGCTAACCGGTTTCTGGGCGTGGGGACACGGGTGTTCCGGCTGGAAATGCGAGGTTGTGGCGCGGGTCGTGATCGAAGCCGGGGATTGACCCATGCCGGCCGCAGCGACGACTGCGTCGCCGCGCTATCCCGAATCGCGGGGCTGACCGAGGCCGGGCCGATCGCGGCGATCGGCATTTCGCTCGGCGGCAACCAGCTGCTGCGTGCCGCAGGGTTGATCGGGTCCGGCGTCAATCCGCGGCCGGCGTGGATGTCGCGTTGGGACCGACTGGTCGCCGTTTCGCCCCCGGTCGATTTGGCCCGTTGCAGTCAGAACATGCAGCGCCTGCTGCTGCGGGGCTATAACCGTTACTTCATCCATTTCCTGCTCAGGCGGTTGCCCGAACCGCTGCGGGAATCGCAAGAGGCGATGGCGAGGTTCAACCGCCCATGGCCGCGGACGTTGTGGGAACTCGATGAGCGGATCACCGCGCCGTTGAGCGGTTTTCGGGACGCCGCGGACTACTACGCGCAGGCTTCCTCAGGGCCTTGGGTCCCGGCGATCGACATCCCTACCTTGGTCCTCACATCGTCCGACGACCCGTTGGTGCCGATCGATTCTTTCGACCCCGTTGCGAAGGCGATCCGAGATCATTCGAGTGTCCGATTGCTCGTTTCCAGCGGCGGCGGACATGTCGGTTTTTTGGCCCGTGGCACACCACCATTTTACATGGACGAAGTCATCGACCGCTGGTGCTCGCGTCGATCACCCGTACCGAGCGATTAGGCCAAGCGGATCACCGGACCATCGCCCAGGGTGAATGGTCTCGGGTCGATTCATCCGCGGGATCAGGTCGTTCGGGGAGCACCTCGGGCCGAGCCGCTCGTGATGAAGTGTCCGGTCCCCAAACCCATGCGGCATCACCATCGACTTGATAGCCCAGTGGCTTGCCGCCGACAGTTACCCGCTCACTGGCCGGAAGGCCGATCCCGTCGAGGGCTGCTAGGTCCTGGGGCCAGTTCCCTTCACGGAGTTGGTATTTTTTGACCGCCAGCGAGGTTCGTGTTACCCTCCGGTCGTCCTCTTCCCTGATGATGCTTTGCGAGTAGGCGCGGATCGCGGGGAGCCACATCGATGTCCACCTCGTTGTCAGGTCGAATGCGGATCCCTTTTGCGTAAGCCACAGTTCCAATTCGTTTGCGCGATCCGGTAATCCGGCCAATGGGCCATCTGCGATGCGGAGCATCAGGAAGTATTTTTCGAGCAGGCCGACTTTCACCGTAGGGAGACCTGCGACTTTCATCGCCGCCGCCCCGAATTCGTCCGCGTTGTAATCTGTCATCGCAGCGTCGTTAAGGCTCGACAACAACATCGCCCGCTCCCCGATGAAAACCCGTCGCCACCTTTCGGTGATCTGGAAAGGATCGCGAGGTGCCAATTGCGAATCGATTCGGTCGATCTCCGCCTCGCCCCATAGGCCGTAGGCCATCGAACGGCGGATCGTCGCGAGGTAAGCAATGGCATGGGCGCGGTGCACCAGATCGCCGACCAAACAGATCTGCCAATCGAAGGCTTCAGCGACGCCGCGCAGTGACGTGATCCCCCGCAAGGCCCGTTCAGACTCTTTCTGATAAAGGGCGTGTTCGACCTCCAACTGCAGGTGTCTGGTCACGCTCCGGGAGGATTGCAGTTCTGCCAGCGGCGTCTGAAACCCCCTAAACTCGATCGGTAGCCAAACCGGCTTGGGTAGCTCCACCGCTTGATGGATCTTTTCGATCGTCGGTCCGATCCACCGCAGGTATTCCCCGACCTGTTTTTCCTCAGGCCACTGCCGATCCGGATCGGGGACGGCGATCGGGTCGCCAGTCCCGACGAACGGCATTCTCTCGGGGTTGTCGATGGGTGCTATCGCTGTCTCCAAGGCCAGCAACACTTCTCCCCAAGCCGAGGCCCCTTCCGTCCGGGTCATTTCCCGGAACCACCGTGCCATCGAGGCATTATCGATTGGCAAGTTCGAGGCGCGGATCTGAGCGATCTCGGCCTCGAAACGATTGGCGGCTTGCCACTGCCGAATGCCCTGAGAGGTGATCACGGCAAACAGCAGGATGATGGGTAGCAAAACCCCCCAGAACAACCAGCGGCGTCGCGTCGGAGTCGATCGGACGGAATCGGTCTTCGTATTCATTCCTTCGGTACTCCTGCGGATTCTTGGTTGCCCCCTTCGAAACTTCGCCCCATCGCTTCTGCCTCATCTTCCCATGCCGCGAACCACTGCGCGCCGGGCCGGGGTTTGTACGATCGGAATCCCGGATGGACATATCGGTTCAAGTCGTCTGCGCGCCAAATGGGGCCGGTATCGCCCAGTCCGTAAGTCGATGGTGGGAGGCCCCACGCCCGGGCGATTCGCTCTAATCGCTGCGGGTTGGTCCCTTGCTTGCCGCCGCGGAGCCACTGCCAGAGTTCACCGACGGCGAACTCGCCCCTACTTCTTGCCCCCCAAGCACCACCGGGTTCGATGATGTCGAAAAGCTGGTAGCCGCCGATCTGATCAGGATTGGTCCATCGATCCTTTTTCGTCGCCATCTGGTAATCGGCCCAGCTCGCGGCAACGGCTCGTTCACGAGCCTTTTGGCGCCCTTCCCGATCGCCAAGCAACGCGCGGACATTCGAATCGATTTCCGAACCGAGGCGTTCGCGGGCTCCGGCTCGACGCAGTTCGTTGATGAGCCAAATTTCGATGAGGTCGGCCATGTCTTGTTCGATCAATCGATGGCTCATACGAAGCCGCCTGGCAGCCTGGGACAGTAACCTCACCGCTACGGGGTAGGTCTTCGCCCCCTCATCCCGTTCCGCGGCGGTGAGCGCTGGGTTGCTGTCGGCGATGAGACACAGTTCCGCGATCCCTCTTAGGGTCTCAAGTACCGCCCCACTGCTAACCGAAATCGGGACTTGGGTGGAGTTGAGTTGCTCCTGGACCTGGGCGAGCTTATCGGCCCATGCGTCCGCCATCATCCGAGGAGGGTCGTTCGATTGCACCGTTTCGACCTCGTAGGCGGTCCCGCCGTTCGCCCCCGCGATGACCAGTTCCTTAAGCCGCGTCGATGTCGATCCCAAAACGACCGGAGGCGCGATGGCAGAAAGTTCCCTCTTCACCTCAGCCGGCATCCTGGGCTCGTTGATTGACCTTACCACTTGCGGGGCGATCGGCAGGATCATCAAGGCCGCGAAGCCGACATTGGCGAAAAGATAGTCCCAGCCGAGTCTGCGGTCCATCCAGCGGCGGGTTAGCGCCCGTGTCGCGACCAGTGGGATCAGGATCGTGACGGCCATCAGCCACCAAGGCGGTGCGAACCAGACGTACGAAAGGGCGAAATAGGCTGCCGCCATCGCGGCAACCAGGGGCGCGCAGATCGACGAGATGATCGGGCTGGGGAGGAGCTGCGCGACCCACTGGCTGGTCCCGTAGATGATCAGCACCAACAAGGTCAACAGCGGAAAGAGATCTGCGGCCGTCCCTGAAACCGTCAACGCGATCAACAGGCCCAGCAAAAAGAGGGACACGATCGATGCGGGGGTCAGTTGTCTGGTCGACCAAACCCAACCCGGAGCGATGCCGCGGTCGGCGAGGAAGCGGATCCGTTGGGCGATACTGTCGCCCTGGAAGACGCTCGTCCCCAACCAACTTACCCCTAGCACCGTGATCATGATCGATAGCACGCCCCGTCCCCAGAGGTCAAGCGGCCAGATCAACGCGGCGGTGGCGAGCATCAGACCCAGTCCCAACAGGACCATTCGGTTTTGGGCGATGAACTGCCAGACGAGAGCCGAGGGCTCGGACCGGGGCACGGCCCCTTCGGCCTGCCACGCCCATGGCACCGAAAGCCCTTCCTCACGCATCGACCGCAGGCCCGCGTGGGTACCGGTGCTTTGCGCGCCGATCGCTCGACTGCCGTTCCGTTCGGCCAACCACCAAGCGACGGCGATCGACAAGATCTGACAGCTGATCAGGACCGGCGCGGCAGGGGCGATCTCGAAGTCGAACCGCCAACGGAAGAGGCTCAGGATCAGGTTCGACAAGATCACGGGGATCGTCGCTACCGGAAGGACCCAAAGGATGGCCGCCATTCCCGATCGGGTCGACCAGGCGAGTGCGAAGCCTGCCAGCATCAAAAACAACGTGTGGACCGGCCAAGCGAAGCTGCCGATCTCTTCGAAGATCACGGACGTCTGCTGGCGGCTAACCAATCGGGCGATCGCCAACAGCGCCGTCGCCAACGCCCAAAACAAAATCAGCCCCGAGAAAGCCATCAACAGCTTGACCCGCACGATCCGAATCGGCTTGATCGGCAACGACGCGAGCCAACCGAGTGTCCGTTGCTCTTTCTCGTAACTGACCGACAGCGCGCCAACCCCCGTGGCATACAACCCGGGCATCGTCGCCGCCAGGAACGAAATGCCGCCTGCCACCAACGTCACTAGCGGCGTGTTCCCAGACACCATTGCAACCGCAAAAAAGATCACCGCCAGCAGGGGAAAGAGTAGCCCCAGAGGCAACAATTGCCGGAATTCCTTCCAGCACAATCGTCCTATCGCCGAACGGTCGTTCATGGCTTCTTCCCTTTCTCACGGATCAATGAGCTTAGGCCGATTTGGTCGAGTGCGATCTTTGCGTCGGGTCGCTTGACCGATCCCTGTTTCCGCCCCGCACACAGGCGGCAAAAATTTCTTCGAGCGACGCGGCCCTCATCGACACACGCGTCACCCCCGGTCGGGACCTCCAGCCGTCGAGGATCTCCTCGCTGATCCCGCGAACGACCATACGACGTTGCCGCCCTTCGGTCTGCTCGCTGAGAATTTCGGCAGGGCTCTCGACAACGGGCAATTCGACCAATGGGTCTTCGAGGCTGATCGTCACTTCGCGGACCGACTCGCGAAGGGTGCTTAGCGAATCGATGACACCAAATCTCCCTTGATGCAGGATGGCAACTTCGTCGGCCACCCGTTCGACTTCGGCGATCTGGTGGCTCGATAGCAATACCGTTCGGCCGGTCGCGACCCGGTCGAGCATGCTTTCGAGAAATTCTCGTCGCACCAAAGGGTCAAGGCCCGAGGTCGGTTCGTCCAAGATCAACAGCTCCGGGTCGTGGGCCAGCGCGAGCGCCAGTGCGACCTTCGCGCGTTGCCCCTTGCTGAGATGCCGGATCTTGCGACCCTCGGGCACTTCATAGCGGGCGATCGCCTCCCGATAGCGATCGGTGAATCCGTCGGCGTAGAATGACGCGGCGAACCACCCGATCTCGCCGACCCGCATCCAGTCGTAGAGCGCCGGGGCGTCCGATACGTAACCGACGCGTCGACGGATCTCCAGCGCGTCGTGTGCCGGGTCCAAGCCCAGGACTCGGCAACTCCCTGCG
>Ga0164293_10004306_pt1 | contig 12167 bp, 14 predicted proteins | sample GEODES118metaG_FD_111487 | JGI IMG/M metagenome (GOLD analysis project Ga0164293, IMG submission 111487) | Eutrophic lake water microbial communities from Lake Mendota, Wisconsin, USA - GEODES118 metaG | ecosystem: Environmental > Aquatic > Freshwater > Lake | place: USA: Lake Mendota... | reverse complement strand
TCGGTCATCGTGACGCGGACCTCGACGCATTCGGCCGGGGCGATCCACCCTTGGGCCTCGATGTCCTTCCATGGTGCGTCGTAGCGCTTCGGTCCGATCAGGCTGAACACGTCACCTTCTCGGCCGTCCTCGCGGATCAGCGTTGCGGTCAGGCCGAGTCGGCGACGGGACTGCAGATCCGCGGTCATCCGGAACACCGGTGCCGGCAGCAGATGCACCTCGTCATAGATGATCAGACCCCAGTCGCGGCTGTCGAACAGTTCCAGATGCCGGTACTCGCCTTTGGTGCGCCGGGTGATCACCTGATAGGTGGCGATGGTCACCGGACGGATTTCCTTGCGCTCACCGGAGTATTCGCCGATCTCGTCCTCAGTCAGCGACGTCCGGGCAACCAGTTCACGTTTCCACTGCCTGCCCGCGACGGTGTTGGTGACCAGGATCAAGGTGGTGGCACTGGCCTTGGCCATGGCCGCGGCGCCGACGATGGTCTTTCCGGCCCCGCACGGCAGCACGACCACCCCGGACCCGCCCGCCCAGAACGAGTCCGTCGCCATCTGCTGGTAGTCACGCAGGTGCCAACCGTCCTGGGCCAGGCTGATCGGATGTGCCTCGCCGTCGACGTAGCCGGCCAGATCCTCGGCAGGCCAACCGATCTTGAGCAGCATCTGCTTGACGCGGCCGCGCTCGCTGGGATGCACGACCACGGTGTCGTCATCGAGGCGGGCCCCCAGCATCGGGGTGATCTTCTTGTTGCGCAGCACCTCGGCAAGGACGGCGCGATCCAGGCTCACCAAGGTGAGACCGTGGGCGGGATGCTTGACCAGTTGCAGCCGCCCGTAGCGGCCCATGGTGTCGACGATGTCGACCAGTAGTGGCTGCGGCACCGCATAGCGGGAGAACGTGACCAGGGCGTCGACCACCTGCTCGGCGTCGTGCCCGGCGGCCCTGGCGTTCCACAGCGCCAGGGGCGTGATCCGGTAGGTGTGGACATGCTCCGGTGCCCGCTCCAGTTCGGCGAACGGCGCGATCGCGGCCCGGGCGGCACCTGCCTGCTCGTGGTCGACTTCCAGCAAAACGGTCTTGTCGCTCTGCACGATCAGTGGGCCGTCGGTCACTACGCAATCCTTAATGTCATGAGCCCATTATCCGGACTCAGCCGACATCACCGAGGTGACGCGATGCACAGCGAACTCCCGGGGCCGGCCCTGGGCGGAATCCCACGCGGTGAGCTGCCCCCCGCGAACGGCCAACGGCCGGACCACCCGTTGGGTGGCCACTCCGGCGGCGTCGACGTAGCCGATCAGCACATCCGTGCCGAGCACGGCCGCCTGCTGCAGCAACGCAATCGCGACGGCCGGGTCCACCCGCATCCCGTTCAGTGGCGCCGAGTCCACCCGGCGCAGCACCGACACCACCGTCGCGAGGCTTTCCGCACTCGGCCGCGACGGTGACCGCATCGGCCGCCGGACCGGATTCGGCGGCACCCGCGCGCCACGTCGGCGCAAATCGACGATGGCCCCCGAGGAGTCCTCGGCCGCCGGAGCGAAGCCGTCCTGGCGCAATGCGGCCAGCACGTCGGCGATGGGCGCCTGCGACACCGCCACCGTTGGCGCCAGCAGCCGCACATCCAGGCCGGCCACCGCGGGGGCCGACACGGCGTGAGACAGCAGAACGGGATCGTCGCAACGGATGAACGAGGCGGCCATCCCGACCCGCAGCTGGCCATGTCGGCGTGCCACATCATTGATCAGATAGCTCAAGCCTTGTGGAACAGGGGTTTTGGAGTTTCTCTCAAAGAAACGCTGCAGCCCTTCAGCGGTGCGGCCGGTATCCATCGCATGGCGGACGGACTGCTCGCTGATCCGGTAGACCATCGCCGCACCCGCGGATTCCACGGTGGCCACCGCCGCCAACTCATCGGACAGGTCACGGTGCAGCGGACCGGGAACCACGACGGTCAGATCCGCCTGGACCAGGAAATAGTCGATCGGGGCGGGCAGGGCCGCGGTCATCGCCGCCAGGGCGGTGTCCTCGCCACCGTGCAGCAGAGCCCGGCCGGGACTGCTCAACGCATTGCGGCCGGTCAACCCCACCGCATGAGCTTCATCCAGTAGATGCCCGACGGGTACCGGCCGCAGTCGCGCAGCCCATCGGGGCCGGCGCCAGATCAGCGCCCGGGATGCGCTCGCCGCGTCGACCCCGCAACCCGTTGGCAAACCGTCCAACATGGAAAGCAGTAGCCGCCGGTCCAGGGGTGCTGCGGTGGAGTACAGCGAATCCGACAGTGCAGCATAGGGTTTGCCGTCGGCGCTGCGTTCACCGATCAGGCCCGGCCGGGACGGCAGGCCCAACCACACGGACGCGAGTTGAAGCCAACGGGATGCGGCCGGCGCTTCGAGGAACCGGTCCGCGGACACCGTCGGTGCCCAGAAGCCGGGGCCCTCTAGGGCCTCCGGATCCGGGATGCCGCTGGCGATCAAACCGGCCGCGGCGCTCAACTCCAGGATCAAGCCGAGGCGCTGCTCGTCGATACCGGTGATCTTGCTGAGACGCTTGGCCTCCCGTACTCCCAAGCCGCCGCTGCGCAACTCGGCGACCGGCGCCGCGGACAAGCTCTCGAGGAGCACCTCGACCTGGCGAATCAGTTCCAGCGCCGCGCCTGCGGCGGAGGCCTCGACGTCGCCGGCCGCGGCATTGCTCACCCCGGGGTCCGGCGGATTCAGCCCGGCGGGGCCGGGTTCCTCGCCGCGTAGCACCTGACCCACGTCGCGGGGCAGGACGACGGTGTCGATATCCAGCGGCCGCAGCAACCCGGCGGCAAGCAGGCGCTGCACCGGCCGATCGGGCGGCGTGCCGGGCGCCGCATCACGGGTACGCCCGACCGGGGATCCGGCCGCGAGCCGGATCAGCACCTCACGCGCTGCGTCGTCGAGGTCCTCGATCGCCCGGCCGAGATCGGCAGCGGACCGGGCGTCGGCCTCGCCGACGGCCTGGCCCGGATACCAGGGCAGCGCTGCGCCGGCTTCAGCGGACACCCGAACCTGCGCGTCGCCCCACACCAGCGCGCGTTCCCGCAATTCGTCAAGAGCGTCGCGGACCGCGTCCGGGCAGGTGCGATCGCCGACGAGTGTGGTCAAGACCTCGACGGGGACCCCATCGCGGTCGGCGCCCAGCACCAGCAGGCCGTCCAACACGGTCAACCGCAAAAAGTCCAGTTCGTCGGCCGCCGCCTTGATCGACTGCCGTGATACGGCGCGGGCAGCCAGCGCAGCGATGCTTCCCGGCGCGGGTTGGGCCAGGTCAGGCCGTAACTGGAGAAGCCGGATCAGCTGGTCATCGGGCAGACCGGACAGCCATGAGCCCAACGGCACACTCCGGGTGGCTTGCGGCTCGGTCATCGCTGACCAGGGTAATTCAGCCGGCATGCGGGCGAGTTCGCCGGACAAGTGTCAGAATGATGAGGTGGCACAGAAGACGCACAAAACCCGCCGGTACATCGACAACGGTTGGCCGACCCGCGACCCCGAGGACCATCCGGTCAGTGAGCTTGCCTCCGACCGGGTGGGCGCCCTGTCGCCGTTCGGCGACCTGACGTTCCCCGTTCCGGCCTCGACCCTGCCGTACATACACCCGGTCACCTCAGTCAACAAATAGCGGTGAGTAGCGGGCGGCACCGGTTGTCGCACCTCGACGACCAGGGCGCCGCGCGGATGGTCGACGTCGGTGCCAAGCCCGTGACCACCCGCGGCGCGACCGCGGCAGGAACGGTGCACACCACCGCCGAGGTGGTGGACCTGATCGTCGCGGGCGGCCTGCCCAAAGGGGACGCGCTGGCGACCGCCCGGATCGCCGGGATTCTGGCCGCCAAACGCACCAGCGACCTCATTCCGCTGTGCCATCAGATCGCCCTCAGCGGGGTGGACGTCGACTTCCACACCACCTCCACCGCAATCGAGATCACGGCTTCGGCCCGCACGGCGGATCGCACCGGCGTCGAGATGGAGGCCTTGACGGCCGTCGCGGTGACCGCGTTGGCGGTCTACGACATGATCAAGGCTGTCGACCCCGGGGCCCGCATCAACGACATTCGACTGCTCCGCAAAGAGGGCGGCAAGACCGGCCCGTGGACCCGATCGCCGTGAGCCGGACAGCCCGGGTGGTGATCGCCTCGACTCGCGCCGCCGCGGGAACCTACCCGGACCGCTGCGGTCCGATCATCGGCGACTGGCTGACGGCCCGGGGTTTCACAGTGCCAGCGGCCGCGGTGGTCGCCGACGGCGAACCGGTGGCGCAGGCACTGCGGTCTGCGCTGGGCGACGGCGTCGACGTCGTGATCACCTCCGGCGGAACCGGGATCTCTCCCACCGACACCACAGCGCAGGCCACCGAGGCGGTGCTGGACTACCAGATTCCGGGGCTGGCCGAGGCCATCCGCCGGTCCGGCCTTCCGCAGGTGCCGACGGCGGTATTGTCCCGCGGCGTGTGCGGGGTTGCCGGTGGCACGCTGGTGGTCAACCTGCCCGGATCTACCGGCGGGGTCCGCGATGGACTGGCCGTGCTCGGCGAGGTCCTCGACCATGCCCTCGACCAGTTGGCGGGAGGGGATCACTGATGACCCGGATCATGCGCGCAGCGGTCACCGCGGAGACCCTGCTGCTGAGCGAGCATGAGCACCTGGTCAGCCACGAGGCCGCCGGCGCGGTCGTGGGTTTCGCCGGGGTGGTCCGCAATCACGACGGCGGCCGCGAGGTGGTGCGCCTGGACTACTCGGCTCACCCGCACGCCGAACAGATCCTCTTCGAGGTGCTCGCCGCGGTGGCGGCGGAGGCGCCCGGCGTGCGCGCCATCGCCGCCAGCCACCGCGTGGGGACGCTGGTGATCGGTGATGCAGCCCTGGTGGCCGCCGTTTCGGCCGACCATCGCGAGGCGGCCTTCATCACCTGTGCTCGTCTGGTCGACGCGGTCAAGGCACGGCTGCCGATGTGGAAGCACCAGTTCTTCGCCGACGGCACCGACGAGTGGGTGAACTCGGCTTAGGTGAGTGGGCTCAGGTCTGCTGACTCTGCAACGCGTCCCGCACTTCCAGGAAGTAGGCCGCGTTCGCTCCCGGCAGCGGGTTGTCCGGGCTGGGCAGGTGCGGAACACCCTCGACATCGGCCAGCTCACCGAAGCCGGCCGCAGTGATGGTGATCTCCGGGGCGGGGCCCGTCTCGGAGATCTCGATGATCTGCGGGGCCGGGGGAGTTTCCGGGGCGGGTATCTCCGGGACCGGGGTGATTGGTGCGGGAGCGTCGGTGGGCGCTTCGGCCGGCGTCTCCGCCTCGGCCGGGGGTTGCGCCTCGATCGGGGTGACCTCACGCGGGGTCGGCCCGGAGAGGCCACGCCCGCAGACCGGCCAGGCGCCCTTGCCCTGCCCGGCGAGCACCTTCTCGGCAACCGCGATCTGCTCGTCGCGGGTGGCCAGATGGGCCGCGGAGGCGAACTCCCCGCCGCCGAAGCCCAGCCACGTGCTGGGCGCGAACTGCAGGCCGCCCTGATAGCCGTTGCCGGTGTTGATGGCCCAGTTGCCGCTGGATTCGCAGGACGCGACGACGTCCCACTCGTTGTCGGTGGCGGCCTGGGCCCCAGCGGCCAGACCGACGCTGCTGCCGCCGATCACCGCGCCGGTGATCGCGATTTTTGCGACGCCGAAACTGGAGGTGGTGGGCTTACGGTGCCGTCCGCTCATGGGTCGGTCCTTCCTGGATGCGCCTGCGGGGAGGTGGCTCGTCGCCTGCTGTTGAGGGCAGGCCAACGAGAACGGTAACGGCTGGCCAGCAAACCGGCGGATTACGGCTGACGTGGCGTTTCGCCTGCCGGCGGAGATGTCCGCGGGCCTCGAGTCGCAGCGTTATCCCTGCTGAGAGTGGGGAGTTGAGCACCCCGTGGCCAGCCCATGACCGGTCCGTGATGTGAACCAGATCACCGCTAGCCGCCAGAAAACGGAGGCAGGACGTCCAGGGTTTGATGCGCCCTCAGCACAGTGGCCCGATCCCGAACCGCCATGCCGTCGCACAGATATGAACACTTCTGCAACACCAGTGCCAATTTGTCACTCTGACCACACAGTTCACCGATAGCGTCGTCGACGGTCGCCCCGGCTTTGATGGTCAGCACAGCGCTGTCCGAACCGGCCGCGGCACTGGCCGCAGCAAAGAACCGGACGGTGACCGGAATCCGCGGCGTGACATCGGTCATAGTTGAGCCATTGATCAGCCCCCGATGGCGCTCATGGGGCGCCGCGGCTGGATGAAATCGGGGTCGTTGATGCCGTGCCCGGCTGCCTTCGCCCACATCGCGGTGCGCCAACGCAGTTCCAGCGCGGCATCGTCGGCGCCCGATCTCAGCGGCCCGCGCAGGTCGGTCTCCTCCGTTGCGAACAGACAACTGCGGACCTGGCCGTCGGCGGTCAACCGGGTGCGGTCGCAGGCCGCGCAGAACGCATCCGAGACTGAGGCGATGATCCCCACCGTCGCCGGTCCGCCGTCCACCAGCCACAGCCGGGCCGGCGCCGAACCCCTCGGCGCAGGATCGGGGCGCAACTCGAACGCCTGCCCCAGCGCCGCCTGAATGGAATCGGCGCTCACCGCCGATTCCCGGCGCCACTGGTGTCCGGCGTCGAGTGGCATCTGCTCGATGATCCGCAGTTGGTAGCCGTACTTGAGGCAGAACCGCAGCAGTTCGACGGCGTCGCCGGGGCCGTGCCGAGGATCGAGCACCGCGTTGACCTTGACCGGTCCGAGGCCGGCGGCGTCGGCGGCGGCGAGGCCCTCGAGTACGGAGCCGAGCCTGTCTCGTCGGGTGATCGCGGTGAAATGATCGCGGTCCACGGTGTCCAGCGACACGTTCACCCGGTCCAGGCCGGCTTGGGCCAACCCGGCGGCCCGCTGGGCCAGCCCGACCCCGTTGGTGGTCAGTGCGATCTCAGGGCGGGGCTGCAACTCGGCTGTAGCAGCCACCACCTCCTCGAGTCGGCGGTACAGCAGCGGCTCACCACCGGTGAAACGGATGCTGGACACACCCAGTCGGGTGACCGCCACCCGCAGCAGCCTGATCAACTCCGTGAAGGTCAGCAGATCATCAGGGGGCAGCCAATCCAATCCCTGAGCCGGCATGCAGTAGGTGCAGCGCAGATTGCACCGGTCGGTCACCGAGACCCGCAGATCGGTGGCGATGCGCCCGAAGGTGTCGACCAGCGGCCCCTGCCGGGGCATGCCCGGTGGCACCGTCCCAGTGTCGCGCCGCACCGCCGGCAGGCCCAGCGTCGTCAGCGTCATCACTACCCTCCAGCGGTCAGGCCAGACTACCGAACCAAAGTCTCCCCGCTCGGTGCGGTGGCGGGTGAGTAGGATCGCTCACGCCCCAACAGATGGTCACGTCAGACAAGCAGGTGAGATCCAGTGCCGACCGGCAAGGTGAAGTGGTACGACGCCGATAAGGGTTTCGGCTTCCTCTCTCAGGAGGACGGTGAGGACGTCTACGTCCGCGCCTCGGCCCTGCCGGAAGGCGTGGAGGGACTCAAGGCCGGCCAGCGGGTGGAGTTCGGGGTCGCGACCGGCCGCCGCGGCCCGCAGGCGCTGAGCCTCACCCTGCTCGACCCGCCGCCGACCCTGTCGCGGACGCGTCGCGAGGCTGCGCCCGCCGCTGAACACAAGCACACACCCGACGAGTTACACGGCATGGTCGAGGACATGATCACGCTGCTGGAGAGCGCGGTTCAACCGGAGTTGCGCCGCGGGCGTTACCCCGACCGCAAGGTTGCCCGGCGGGTCTCCGAGGTGGTTCGGGCCGTGGCCAGCGAACTCGACGCCTAGCCTGCCGGGCGGAGCTGGCCGGACGGGCTAGGGATCCTCGTTCCAGTCCAACTGCACAGACCACTCGGCGTGCGGGAGATCGAACAGTTCGCCGTTCTGGTCCTGCACCAGGGTCATCAACTGCACCACCACGCCGACCATCCGGCCGCGTTGCGGGTCGACGGTGGGAACAGTCACCGCCAACTGGGTACCGGGCCGGTAGGAGGTGGTCGTCGTGTCGCGCTCGTCGGAGTAGACGCGCAGCAGACGCCAGGGTCCGCGGCTGATCGAAGTCGGCACCGACAGCTGGACCGGGTACTTCTCGGTGACGGAAATCTGCCCCTGGGCGGCGGTTGTCGCGCAGTCGTTGAGGTCCACGACACTGCAGTACAGGTAGGGGTCCACGCGGACCGTCGTGCCGCGCGAGTAGGCGCTGATCTGCGGCAGTTCGGAGCCGTGATCGCGCACGGCCAGCCAGGCACCCACACCGGCGCCGGCAGCGGCCAGCACCACCAACGCCGCGACCAACCAGGCCAGATGCCGTTTCATCGGTGCGCCACCGTCAGCCCACCTCCGGTTCAGCGAGCACTGGGCGGTTCCCGCCGAATCCGGGAATCAGCGAGCCGCCGCGATAGCTCAACACCGTCTGCGCCAAAGCCGGGATCAGCAGAGCGGCAATGGCGGTGAATCCCACCCACAGTTCGGTGTACACCAAGACTCCCATCGCGCCGCCGAGCACCCAGGCCAATTGCAGCACGGACTCGGAGCGTCCGAATGCCGAGGCGCGCGACTCCTCGGGGAGATCGTCCTGCAGGGAGGCGTCCAGCGAGGCCTTGGCGATGGCGCTGGCCCCGGAGGTGACGAACGCCGCCAGGGCCGCGACGACGAGGCTGCCTGACACCGCGGCGACTACCGCGATCGCGGTGACTGCGACAGCGGCGCGGACCACCAGCGCGGCCGGTCTCCCCAGTTGGATTCGGGCGGCGGTGAAATTGCCGATGAAGCTGCCGATACCCGCTGCTGCGCCGATGCTGCCGAGAATGCCGAGCTGGACCCAACCGCTGGCGTCTTGGGCCTTGGCGACGAAGGCCGGGTAGAGGAAAAGGAAACCCACCATCATCTTGATGGTGCAGTTGCCCCACAGCGCGGTGATGATGTTGCGGCCCAGCGGTTGTCGTCGCGGACCGGCGGTGCTGATGACCTCGGTGGGCTGATGGTCGAGCCAGTCCCATTCCCCGCCGTGGCCGTGATAGGTCAAGGTGGTGGGAACCTCACCCTCGGTGACCTCCACCCACTTCGGGATCCGCATGGTCAGTGACGCTCCGGCCAGCGTGACGAAGACGACGACGAAAAGCGCGCCGGGCAGTTCCAGCAGAGTGGAGAAGACATACTCGACCCCGGCGGCAAGGCCGCCGCCGACGATGGTTCCCCCGATAAGGCCGAACATCGTCAGCCGGGAATTGACCCGAACCAGGTCGATGCTGGGCGGCATGACACGCGGGGTCACCGCACTGCGCAACACCGAGAATGACTTGGACAGCACCATCATTCCCAGGGCGCAGGGATAGAGCACCCAGGATGGGAAGCTGCCGGTGGCGGAGTCGTAGTTCATGATCAGGATGACCGCCAGCGCGGTGCGCAGCAGAAATGACATGGCCAGCGCTGCGCGCCTGCCCTGCTGAAGCCGGTCCAGCGCCGGTCCGATCAGCGGGGCGATCACCGCGAACGGCGCGATGGTGATCAACAGATACAGCGCAACTTTGCCCTTGCTCTCGCCGGTGGCCGCGGCGAAGAACAAGGTGTTGGCCAACGCGACGGCCATCGCGGAGTCCACGGCGAAGTTGGCCACCACCGGCCAGGTCAGTGCGGTCAATCCCGACTTGTCGGCGCCGTCGGCCGTTGCGGCGCGATGCACCATGGAGTACATCCGCGAGCCCATTTCCGCCGCGGCGCGGGTGACCCCGGCCCGCTCGTCCCCGTTGCCCGCCGGATCGGAGCGGCGGTAGGCGCTGCGGCGCTCGCCCAACGGTGGCAGATAGGGGTTGCCCCGGTCGGCGTCAGCCGATCCATCCGGGTCGCCCCGCCCGGTGCTATGTCCGCCGCCCGGCCCGCCCCCCGGCGCGCCGCCCGACCCAGGGCCGTACCGGGAATCCCGGCCGCTGGGCTCACCGCCGTCGCCGGGGCGAAAGCCCGGTTCGTCGCTGGGATAGTTGGCCAGGCCGGGATGCTCACCGGGGTGACGGCGGCCCGGTCCGGGGGTCCAACCCGGGCCGGTGTATCGCCGCCGTTCTGACACGGCCCCGATTCTCCCACTATGTGAGTCGGAAATTCGTCTGCCCGATGAGGCCGGTCGCGCTGCGGAGCCGACCGGTGTGACTGCCTGCGGCATCGGTGAGGCAAGATTGACGACGATGGACAGTCCGATCGACACCGCAGATCCCGTGGCGGCGGCCAGCACCGAGCCGGCGGCCCCGGATGAGCATGTCGCTGCCCTTCTCAACGGTGCGGCCGACCTGGCCCGCGAGGCCATCATCGAGTTCAGCGGTGAGACGGTCGGGTCCTATCTGGGCGTGGCGATCGAGGACGACGCGGCAGCCACCCACCGGTTCCTCACCACCATGGCCGGTTATCAGGGCTGGCAGTGGGCTGTCGTCGTGGCCGCTTCCGCCGGAGCCGACCACGTGACCGTCAGTGAGGTCGTGCTGGTGCCCGGGCCCACCGCACTCCTGGCTCCGGCCTGGGTGCCGTGGGAACAGCGGGTTCGACCCGGTGACCTCGGCCCGGGTGATCTACTCGCCACGCTGCCCGACGATCCGCGACTGGTTCCGGGATTCCTCGCTACCGGGGACCCGTTGATCGACGACACCGCGCTGGAATTGGGGTTGGGCCGGCGACGGGTACTCAGTGCCTTCGGTCGCGACGACGCTGCGCAGCGCTGGCACGACGGCGACCGCGGCCCGGAGGGGGCGATGGCCCGGGCCACCAAGCGGGTGTGCCGGGATTGCGGCTTCATGACGCCGCTGGCAGGTGCACTGGGAGTCAGGTTCGGGGTCTGCTGCAACGAACTGTCCGCCGACGGGCAGGTCGTCGACTTCTTCTACGGCTGCGGGGGACATTCCGATACCCCGGCCCCGGAGGGTTCGGGTTCGCCGGCCTACGAACCCTACGACGACGGTGTGCTGGACATGGTCGAGGTGGACCGCCCGGTAGTCGTGACCGAGGCTGACGTCGACGTCGTGCCGGAGGCTGCCATCGACGCCGATTCACCGGCCGAGCAACCGCAGGCGGTCGACGCCGAGCCTGAGGCTCCCTAGAGCTAGTTGGCTTCGGCCGCGGCCTTGATCCGGGCCAAACTCTGGCTCATGCCCTCGAGCAGTTCCTGCTCGAACGAATCCACTCCGCCCAGCGCCGCCTTGGTCACCGCGGTGGACACTGCGGTCACACCGTTCTCGGCGTGCCGGGTTTCGATCAGCCGGGTGCCGGTCGCGGTGGGCTCCAATTCGTAACTCCACACCGACGTATTGATCGGGATCCGGAAGGCGAACTTGCGCTCGGGAACCACCTCGGTGATGACTGAGGTGGTCGGCCAGAACAGCAGGCCGCGCCGGTTGAGATTGATGGTCCGGGTTCCGGGCCGAATGGGCCCGAGCGCCTTCATGATTCGGCACTGCGGACTCCACTGCGGCATCCGGCTGGGGTCGGAAACCAGCGACCAAACCTTCGCCACCGGTGCATTGATTTCGATCTCGGCCTTCAGAATCGGCGCGGCCATCATTCTCCTCCTCTAGTGTCGGCTCGACTCGAGCCCGGTCTGTGCTCCACGCGCACCACGTCGGGCGGCGGCGCGCTGCCACAGGAACAGTGACAGTCCGAAAATCCCCACGCCGAGTCCGGCGAGCGTGTGCGGCCGCCAACTCTCCAGCGCCGGCACGGTGAACGCCGCGATCGCGGCCAGCGCCCACAACAACGCCCCTGCACCGATCACCGGTCGCGGATCGAGCAGGGCCGCCGGAAGTTCCGGGGGCTGCCGATCGGGTGCCGGATCCTGCGTGGTCATCGCGTTCCACGGTAACCGACCGCCAAACATCTGATGACAGGGCGCGTACGTTATCGCCCATGCACGGCGGCGTGAACGTCATCGACATCACCGACCCGGAAGACAACCGAGTGGACGACTTCCGCGACCTCAACAGCGTCGACCGCCGGCCCGACCTGCCCAGCGGCAAGGGCCTGGTGATCGCTGAGGGTGTGCTGGTGGTCCAGCGCATGCTGGTGTCGCGGTTCTCTCCGCACGCCTGTCTGGGCACCGATCGGCGACTGCACGAACTCGCCGAC
>Ga0164293_10004305_pt1 | contig 12168 bp, 4 predicted proteins | sample GEODES118metaG_FD_111487 | JGI IMG/M metagenome (GOLD analysis project Ga0164293, IMG submission 111487) | Eutrophic lake water microbial communities from Lake Mendota, Wisconsin, USA - GEODES118 metaG | ecosystem: Environmental > Aquatic > Freshwater > Lake | place: USA: Lake Mendota, Wisconsin... | reverse complement strand
GAGTCAGTAACAGGACGTATGGGTTATGCTGCGGGTTACAAAAAGAACGTGGACTTAGAAATGTTAGATCCAACAGGTGTTGTTGTTGAGAAATGGATTTTAGAAGGAACATTTTTAACTGGTTATGATGGTGGATCATTATCTTATTCAAGTGACGGTATTGCTAAAATATCTGCGAATATGAGAATGGATCGTTGTATTTTGGTATACTAATAGTAAAAAACATATTAATAAAAGACCTATTCACTTTACTAGTGGTAGGTCTTTTTTATTTTTAATTATAAAAGAAAAGAACTATGGAACAAGATATATACGCTGCAGGTCAGGCAGAATTTAATTTACCACACGACGTGATTCAACTACCAACACAAGGTAAGTTTTATAAATCAAAAAAGAAAGCAATTAAGGTTGGTTATTTAACTGCTGCTGATGAAAATATTTTGGCTGAAATTGATTATAAGAAAAATATTAACGAGGGTATTATATTGCCTTTATTAAGAAATAAAATCTATGAAAAAGATATTAGACCTGAAGAACTTTTGGATGGTGATATTGAAGCAGTATTACTTTTCCTACGAAACACATCTTTCGGTCCTGAATACGCTGTAACGGCAATTGATCCACAAACAGAAGATAGATTTAAAACGACAATATTATTGGATGAGTTAAACTATAAGAAAACTGAATTTGAACCAGATGAGAATGGGTATTTCCAAACTAAACTACCTGTTTCTAACAAAAATGTAAGTCTTAAATTATTGAGTGTTTCGGATAAAATTGAAATTGACAAGATTGTTAGATCTTATCCGTCTGAAAGAACCGCCCCTGTAGTTACAACAAAACTATTAAAACACATTGTTGCAATTGATGGTGATGATGATAAGAATAAAATTGCTATGTTTATTGAACAAATGCCGATTGCGGATTCTAAATTTATAAGAAGATTTATTTCCGAAAACGAACCAAGATTAGATTTATCAAAAGAAGTTATCGCCCCGTCAGGAGAAAAAGTGGTTATTGATATCACTTTTGGGGTGGAATTTTTTCGGCCTTTCCTATCAATATAAAACCACTCTTTTAGACGAGTTTTATTATTTTTCAAGACTATTCAGAACTCAATATTCCGAGTTTATGAAAATGCCCACTTATGTCCGTAAGTATTTGATCCAAAAACACATTCAGGAAACTAAAACTAATAATTAAATATTTATTGAAAAATATCATTAAGTAATATGGACAAAGAGTTAGAAGATCTTAGGAAAAGAAATGCCGAACTTGAAAAATACTTTAAAAATTCTGAATCGGCTAAAAATCAAACTAAAAGTTTTTCTAATGCTTATGAAAACGCAAGTCAAAAAGTTAACGGATCACTAGGTGAATGGACTCTTAATTTTAAAGAGTTCTCAAACTCAATTGAGGTTGCTGCTGGAAATTTAGGTGAGGCTCTAAGTCCCTTTGACCTAAAAGCCTTCCAAGAACTAGATGAAAAGGGCACCGTAATCCAAAAAACATTTGGAACAACTAAAGGTAGATTAGAAGAGTTCAAACAAACAATTGCCGATACAATTCCTGAGTTAATAAAAATGGGTATTGATGCGGATGTTGGGTTGGGGAATATTACGGCATTAATGAATAGTATGGGTTCGTCGGCCAGCTTGGGTGCTGAGGCAATTAAGGAATTATCCGCCGCCGCTAAAGTCTCAAATGTTGATATCGGAAAACTTGCAACAGAGTTTAGGAATGTTGGTGTATCTATATATGATGTTGGTGAAGAAATGAAAGTGGTTGCCGATTACGCTCGTAGTGTTGGTGTTTCGGTAAGTGCGGTTTCCGCAAAAGTTACCGAAAATATTGGTAAGATGAATATCTATAATTTTGATAATGGTGTTAAGGGACTAGCTAAAATGGCGGCAACATCTGAACGATTAGGTATTTCAATGGACAAAGTTTTTGAAATTGCAGATAATCTAATGAGCCCTGAAAAGGCGATAGATATGTCTGCCGCATTACAAAGATTAGGAGTTACTTCTAGTGGTTTATTAGATCCTTTAAGAGCGATGGATATGGCTCAAAATGATCCAGAAGCTTTACAAAAAGAGATGGTGGAGCTAAGTAAAACTTTTACAAAGTTCAATGAAGAAACCGGAAAAACGGAAATTTTACCTGGATCTAAAAGAAGGTTGAGAGAAGTTGCCGAAGCGTTTGGTTATACGGGAGCCAAGGGGGCTGAAGAATTTGCGGCGTTAGGTATAAAGGCAACCCAATTTGATGAAAAAATGAAACAGATCCAATTCCCATCTTTGGCTACGGATCAAGAAACAAAAGAGATGATTGCTGGTATGGCTCAATTAAAAGATGGGAAGGCGGTTATTAACGTTAAGAATGAACAAACCGGTGAAGTTAAATTAAAATCTGTTGATCAACTTACGGCTTCGGATATTGAAAGTTTAAAAGAAACTCAAGAAGATGGTAGTAAAACTATTGAGGAAATCGCATTAAATCAATTAAGCGTGTCCGAACAAATTGCCAGAAATACCGAAGGATTTACAAAAACTATTGCGTATGGTAAGGCAACTTCAGAACCACTTGAAAAAATGGTCACATCTGTTATGGGTTTACAGCAAGAAGTTAGTAAAGGTTTAGCGAGGAGTGTGACCACAGGTGGTGTTAGAAAGGGTTACGATGCATTGGGTCAACCAGCTGAAGACTATATAACCGCAGGTATGTCTGGAGATAAATCAAAACAACTGATCGCAGAAAAAGATTTTGTCCAAGCATTTATTGATACTGAAAAATCTATACGAGAAGGGGCTCAAGAATTTGTAAATTCAACAGCAAAAAACTTTACCACAACACTAAAAGAAACGTATAGTCAACCACAGAAAATTGAATCAACAGCTACGGTTAATTTGAATATGAATCTGACAGGAGATGCCAATGTTAAAAATATGGATCTAAACTCGGTTAAGGGAGATATCGTTAATTACTTAACTCAAACCGCCGAAGGTAAAGCGTTATTACAAGAAGCGATACAAAATAAGAATGTTCCAATGTCGGCTCAAGGTGCTAAAAACAAATAATGGTAATAAAAAATACACCAAACATCTATTTATAAAATAAAACAATATGTCTGAAAGTTTTTTATCGTTTGGTAATTCATCTGCTTTTAGGAAACAATTATTAGTTAAGAATTTAACACCTTATAATGTTCCTGGAACGTACACATCACCTGGTAATCCTGTTGATTATGAAACAGTGCTTTCAGTAAATAATGTTATTGATTCCCCAAATAATTACGTCTCAACAAATATATTTGCTCAAGATTTATATCCATTGAATGAATACGGCCCTGAAGGTGGTTTTAGTGGGCCAATTGGAATTAATTCAGTTGCCTCAACAAATAACCCTGAAGGGACTAATCAAGGGCCTTACCAACCAATTGATACTGTTTTAGATATTGTAAATGAATTTTTTATTGAATCTGCTTATGTGACAAATAAGTGGGGGCCAAGTGGGGGTTATAAAGATTTGGTTATTATTACCGACTTACAAAGTGCCGGCAACATATACCAACCTTATTGGGATCCGGGTTATTATAGTTATTCATCATACCCCACCTTTAACATCGTATTTCAAAATGATCCATTAGGGTCAAACGGGCCGTTATCATCAGATAGTTATTTAGCGAAGATTGGGGCGGCTCAATTAAAATTTGCGTTTGATGAACGAATAGCGCAAGAATTGGAACAGGCAACTGTTGGTGTTATTAATCTTGATACAATCAGTGATCCATTCTCCGCAAGTTTATTAGCGACAGGTCAACAACCGTTCTTTATTAGAAATTGGAAAATTACAGTTCCTGAGAATCCTGCTTTGGCTGCGGTATCTTTGGCAAACAGATTAACAGGTACATACTTTCCGGTATCATTTATCCCTGGTGATTATTTTGATGGTGATAACCCTATTAATGGGCCACAAACAGAAGCGGCTCTTGGAGTTGCGAACAATTTAACGGGTGGTTTATTAGCGCCAATATTAAACAAATATAGAAATCCTTCTGAAGTTTTTGTTGCAAACACAGGAAATGGACAAAGATCGGCATTATTTTCGGCTTTAGATTATAACCTTTATAGACCGGCATATAATCGTGGTCTCGTTGGTGGTTTAATTGCGGGGGCTTCAGCCGCAGTTAATAGGTTATTTGATCAAGACAAATCACAATCTTCGGGTTATTATGTTGGTGGTGAAACTTCAGAACCGGCACAAATAGACGGCCCACCAAACCAATTACCTGTAAATCAGTTTGGGGTTCAACAACAGAGTATTGTTTATGGCCCTGACGCTCTTGGTATCCTTTATGAAGGAAACGAAAACTTAATTAACTTCGGTTTAAAAGGTAGGTCTTATACTGACGGTGGTGGAACATCAGGTCAGTTAGTTTGGACTTCACCAAAATATAAAGATAACGCCGGATTTAGAGCCACTGAAGGTGGTGGTGCTGGTAGTTTAGACGATGACTTTAATCAGATTTCTGCGGACTATTTAAGGTATCAATCAACTGATATTCCGTTTAGACCGGGATCAATTTTATATGAAACACAAAGGTTGGTTGATTCTGCCGACCAAGTGCAAGGGCAAGCAAGATTAAAACACGTCGGTAATGCAATTAACCAAGTATCTAAAGTATTCAACGACGGATATAAGGAGATGACTAAAGGTTCTATGGTTCTATCATATGTTAATCAGGCTGATGGAACTCAAGCGGGTCTTGAATATTGTAGAGTATTCCAAAAAGATACACCATATTACACTTACGCTGATTTACAAAAGTCCGACGGTATTACAACATCGGGTAGAAGAGTTGATTATTCGGTTTTAGATAACACATACAACTTAAACATTGCCCCATTAAGAAACCCTGGATCAACTAACATTGTTGATGGTAAGGTTAAAAAATATATGTTCTCAATTGAGAACTTGGCTTGGAGAACTTCAGACAGACCTGGTTATACTTACGATGACTTACCTGTTTGTGAAAAAGGCCCTAATGGTGGTAGAATTATGTGGTTCCCACCTTATGATTTAAAATTCTCTGATGACTCAAAGCCTGACTTTAACTCCACTTTCTTTATGGGTAGACCTGAACCAATCTATACCTATAAAAATACAAGTAGAACAGGTTCGTTAAGTTGGACAATTATTGTTGATAACCCATCAATGTTAAATACGATTATTGAAAAACAAATGAAGGGTGTTGCAAAAGATAGAATACAAAGTGTTGTTGATTCTTTCTTTGCCGGTTGTACCAAATATGATTTGTATGAATTGGGGATTAAATTTAATATGATACCAACAAAAGATTTATATACGTACCAACAAATATTAAATAACCCAAGATTAACTACTGAAGAACAAATACAAGTATTACAGAGTATTCCTCAAGAACAAAATACTAATCAAGATAATAAATCAACAGGAGCTGACTCAACGCAAGGAACTACGGCAACGGGTACTCAAACTGCGGAAAATACAACACCAACTGGTCCTGATCTAAACAAATATGTTGGGTATGGGTTCTACTTTGAAAATGATATACCAAAAGGAAACCCTGGATCTGTTGCCGCATCACCGTTTAACGTTTATTATAATTCTTATATTGGGTTAGAAAATACAACATATGCAACTAAGTCACCTCAGTTGGTATCATCGGGTGGACAACAATTTCAAAAAGGAGGGATTCCACAATTTTTTACAGACGTAATTACAGGGAACTTTAATTATATTCAGAATGGTTTAATGAAGGAAATTGGGGACATCCTAACTAAAGGTGGTTCGGTTAGTATTGATATGATTGGTTCGGCCTCCGCACCACAAACAGTTTCGTATAATCAAAAGTTATCCGAAAGAAGAAATGATTCCGTTAAAAAGTGGATGTTAGCGTATCAATTACCTGACGGGAAAACTATATCACAATATGGAAGTAAGTTTACTATGAACTTTAAGGGGGCTGGTGAGCAATTGGTTATCCCTAAGACTAAAAAAGATGCGGATGCAACAACAGGTGATACAACAGATATCTCTGTAACCACAGGAACGGGTGGTGATATTTTATCAGCACAGATAAATTGTACTAACAACATTGTCGCTTTAAATGCTCAGGGTCAACCAATTCCCGACCAACTACCACCAAATGAGGCACAGTGGTATAGTATTCCAGCAATGGCGTGTAGACGAGTGTCAATCCAAAAAATTGCGTTTACATTACCACCAGAAAAAGTGGAACAAAAACCTATTGACAAAGTAGAAACTAATGGGACAATCCCACCAAACCCTGCTAACGTCTTAATAGAACAAACTCAGAGTGTTAAACCTGAACCAAAAATTACTATAGAACAAAAAATTAAAGAGGGTATATCCAAAAAGATTTTAAGGAATTTGTTTACCGAATGTGATTATTTCCAAGTCATTAAAGAAACGGATCCTATGATTTATGATACGATTAAAGATAAGATAAAATTCTTTAGTCCAGCGTTCCACTCAATGACACCTGAAGGATTGAACGCTAGATTAACATTCTTACAACAGTGTATGAGGCCAGGTCAAACAATACCTATTATTGGCCCTGACGGTAGGCCAAAATATAACGACGCTTTAAACACATCATTCGGAGCCCCACCAATATTAGTATTAAGAGTTGGTGACTTTTATAATACTAAAATAGTACCAACAAGTTTAGGTATTACTTATGACCCATTGTTATTGGATATGAACCCTGAAGGTATTGGAATCCAACCAATGATAGCGAAGATAAGCTTGGCGTTCAATATAATTGGTGGTATGGGTATTAAAGAACCTGTACAAGAATTACAAAACGCACTTTCGTTCAATTACTATGCTAATACGGAAATTTATGATGAAAGAGCAACACCTACTGAAGATACAAGTAAGTTAGATCAATATGTTGTTGAAAAAATAACAGGAGGTTTACCACCGGTAACAACAGAACAACAGGCACAAGTAAACAATATACAACCTAAAAAAGGTGGAAGCACTGTTGGTGTAATTGCAAACGACACAGATATGGATTACGCACCACTATTAACATCATTACAAGATGGTTTAAGGGGTTATTTCACAACATACTATGATACGTTAGAGAAGATCAATACGGACTACAATTACGGTTTATTACAGTTGTATTTAAAAGATAGGTCATATACGAAAGGTGATGTGTCAGTCTATACTCAAGATAAGAAAGAAACAACATTATTTGGTAAAAATAACCAATATCAAGATTTTGTGGAAAATCTTATTAAGAAGGTTAAAAAAGATGTTGATGACGGTAGCGACCCAATTACTTATAATGTATTTAAAAATTACCCTAACGTAACTAACAAGCAAAAAAGGGAATTAAAAGATAAATTAAACATTCTTGTTGATCAAAGACAAGGTGTAATATTGGATGTGTTAAATGGTAATACCACTAATCTAATTCAAAACACTACCGAATTAAATAATATTTTTAGACAATTAGATGTTATCTCATCTAAATTAGATGGTGAATTAGATAACAATAATAAACCAAAACTTTATGATTTAAGTGGTGATACGTTCTTCGCTCCGGCAACTACTGAGGGTTCATTATTAAATGTGTTTACGGTAAAAGTACCGGAGGCGATAAATAAATTTGAGGGATTATTATCAGGATCACAAATATTAACTGATAATTTTAAACCTAATTCTTCCACAATAGAAAATGGTAATGGTTGTACTTATAACTTAAAAACTTCACCATTGTTTGTTGAGTGTGCTTATAATAGATTCTATATTGCAATGTCACCATTGTTTACAAAATCTGATTTATTGACATCAGTTATTAATGAATTAACGAGTGGTGTTGAGGTAAAATCAAATCCGGCTTTGGTGAGCGAAATTCAAAAAGTGTGTACAGGATATGGTGCGGATACCACAAAAATTAACATAAGTTTTGGTGAATTATTTACGGAAGCAAAAGGTGATCCAAGATTTAAGGATGTCACAACATTCACATTACCTGACAACACAGTTAAGATTTGTCAATACACAACTAATGTCACACAGGACGTTAATCAAAAAAATAAAAGAATAGAAGACTTATATTCAAATAATAATTTGAACAATAACAAAAAAACCTTCAACGGGAAAGTAACATTTAACTAATATGGCATTACAATATTGGAATAGATATACGGATTTTCTACTCAACGGTCAACAAACCGTTGTTCCTGGTGTTATATTACCAAATAAAACATCAGACAAGAACTACATTTATAAGGTTGCCCAATCTAGGTTAGATAAAACATCACAACAATTTTATGGAACGCCTTACTTTGGTTGGTTGATATTACAAGCAAATCCACAATATTCAGGTGACGAATTCTCAATACCTGATGGTGCTGTATTGACAATTCCATTTCCGTTAGTAGCTTCATTACAAGATTATAAAAATTCATTAGATAATTACTTCTTCTACTATGGCAGATAACGGGGAAAATATATTAGTTGAGTTTGATTATGACAACATTACCCTTATTGATCCAAACAAATTAATAGACCAAGAAGGTAATATCTCAGAAAGACTAGTCAAACAAGAAGATTTGGTATACTACGCAAATCTTGAGTGTAATGTATTGCCAAGAACAAAATTGGCGGTAGGTTCGGCAATGAACGATCAACAAAGAACAATCTCTGTTGGTAAGATTAATTTCTTAAATCCTGGTAACAAGACGTTTATGGATACCGCTTGGTCAGACGAGATCACCGGTAAAGATACTTTACAAGGTAAGGGGGTTAATCAAATCAATCAGACCGCGGTTAAAAACCCAAATAAGTCTGATGATTATTATATCACTCAAAACCTAAACTCAAACGGAACACCGGGTGCTGTTGATAATGGGTTTTTAGGTATGAAAAGTGTTAATGTATCTATCGGTTTAGATTTCTTACCCGTAATTACCGTAGAACTTGAGGATGTAAAAGGTAGGGCGTTATTTGAGGGTGGTAACAATTCACCATACTCAGCTTTCTTCCAATTACCATATCCACAATTTACACTAACATTAAAAGGGTATTATGGGAAAGCGATTAAGTTCCCAATAATGTTACAATCATTTACCTCTAAGTTTGATCCTTCTTCACATAACTTTATTATTAGTTTGAAGTTTTATGGGTATAAATACACATTATTATCGTATGTGAACTTTGGAGCATTAATGGCGGTACCACATATGTATAATAATACGGTAACTCAAACTCCGGTTGTTGTTGAGCAAGGTACAAACTCAAATGCGACCACGGCGACCGCACCAACAGTCGTGAGTAGGGGATATCAAAAAATGAGAGAGGTCTACTCCAATTATAAATCAAAAGGGTTAATACCTGACGATTTTCCAGAGATAACACTTAATCAGTTAAAATATAGATTACAAGAATTTATTGATAGGGTATTAGAACAATTTACCAAAGAAAATATGGGTGTTCTAACAACTATGACGGAATATAGTAACACACTACTTGCTTACCAACAAAAAGTATTTTTATTTACGACATCTTGGTATAACACTAATATGGATTTGAACTCACCTATAATACTTAAAAGTGGTGAAAAACTTTATCAATTTAAAGCCGATTTATCTCCCGAAAAAAGAGATACGGCATTAACAGAACTTGATGGTATTATTAAGGATTACAACGCTAGATTAAACGAAAATAAAGTATTTGGTGTTGGAGGTAGTTATTCTGTTGGTAATAAAACAGAACAAACTCAAATAAGTTTTATTATTAATCAATCTACTTTTATAAAAAACAAACCTAGATGGACTAAAATTGATGATATTGATTTAGAAAAAACATTTAGGTCTCAACCCAACTCACCAAAAGGAATTATTTCACCACCTAATACTCCGGCCGACAAACTAACTAAAGTGGATATTGAATTTTCAAACTTTAAATTAAGAATCGGTAAAACATTTAATTCATTAGATAAACCACTTTTATTTTTCTTTGAAGGTGTTAATTCATTTATGGATACTACTGATGGAATGGCAAAACAAGCATCTAAGTTTAGAACTCAAATTGAAGAACAGATCACAGCCAGCTTAGCGGAAAAATTTAATTCAAGAGGAAACGGAGGTCTTGGTTTTGTACCTTCTGTTAGAAATATATTAGCGGTGTTCTACTGTCAAGGTGAAGCATTTTTAAGATTATTAGATGAGGTTCATAAAAAGGCTTGGGATCAAAGAGAAAATGAATACAGAAGAGCCGCAATTTTTGGGAATCAAACTACCGCTCCGAGTGTGGACATTAAATCATCAACTCAGAATAATGAACCAATATACCCTTGGCCTCAAGTTATTCAAGAAACGGTTGGTGGTGACGGTAAAGAAAAATTTGAATTGATTTATCCTGGGGCTCAAAACGTAGCATCATCTTACAGGGCATATAGTCCTGAGATTTGGCCTGAAGTAGAGTTTGTTGAGCAATTTATTAAAGGTTATACTGAACGACAAAAAACAGATGATAAAAGAGGTGCCGAATTTAATGAGTTAGATAACCAACCATCAAGAGCGTCATTAAACGCGATTGAATTCCCAATCACAAATGAGGTATTCCAAAATAAGGAAGAGTCAAAATACTTCTTTGAGATATATGAAAGGTTGATACTAAATTCGTATTATAGTAAGTTAAACCGTAAATCAGGATATGACCTATCAATATATGAGGCGGAATCCGACGATGAGGCCGTTAATGTTATTAAGAGTTTAGGTGCCGACAATCCATTTTTATCTAAAAAAATAAAAGAATATCTTTTAGATGGTAATAATTATTTACCATTCTTAAGACACATCTCAAATCAAGGTCAAGGTGAAAGTTGGCAAACTTTTGCAAGAGGAACTTTTGTTACCCCTTACATTAGAAATGACGTGGAAAACCCAAATATTATTTATAATTCTGATATTTTATTATCCACTAAATCACAACCTAATGTTTCGTTATCAAACCCAAGAAATCTAACAAACTTAGAAAAATATCTAACCTCAACATCTAGTAGTAACACATTTGATTTTACGGATGTTTACCCACTTACCAATTTAAATTGGGATAGAAACAATTTAGCGAATGGTAAAAGTTTAAATAATGCGAATGAAGCGTTTGATACAAAAGATGTTTTAGAATATAATGATACTCACAAATCTATTACAAATTTTGAGAATGACGATAACTCAACAACAAAGAGACCATATACTTATTTTAACTTTGAGAATTTATCGGTAACTCCTGATACAACAAACTTAAAAACTTTTTATAATACAAGATCTTATAAAAATCAGTTAGTCACTGAAGGTAATTTGAAATACACTGGTTACACTAATCACTTAACAGATACTCAAACAACATCTATGTTGAATACTCCGTATTTTATAAATGCGATACAACAAGGTGTATTTAATTTTAGATACAAACAAAACGATCTGTATCCATATAAGACAGCTGCGTATTTGTTCTTGAATAGTTTACCATTGGCAACATTGAGAGAAAAGTATGTTACCAAAAACGGAGAATCAACTACCGACCTTAGTTATATCTTAGCAACTATGAAAAAGTTTGGTGCAGTACACAAATTACCATATGCTTGGATATTGAAATATGGGTCAATATGGAACAGATACAAAACTTATAAAGAAACCGGTACCGATTATTTAGATAGCGTTTGGAAAGATTTTAACTATGTTGAAAATTGGGATCCGGCAACTTCATCAACAACTAAAAATTATGATTTAGTGATTGATGGAACACCAAGAAATTTAGTATTAGATACTACAACAACAGGGGCTCAACCATTTACCGATATCAACACAGGATTCTATCCACAGTTAGTTGACGACTTCAATGTGTTTTTACAGGGGTTAAAATTATTTAGCGGATCTTCACAAACAGGGGGTAATTGTACAATACAAAATGTTAGTGGTAACTCAACAACATTTGAGGTTACGGGTAACTGCTCCCCAAATGGATCAACAATAATCATAAATTCAATTACCAATAATTTAATTCAAACAGGTAGTACGATAACGATACAACCTTTAAATATTAATTTATTAGTTACGGGACAAGTGTCAGGAACTATTG
>Ga0164293_10004303_pt1 | contig 12170 bp, 10 predicted proteins | sample GEODES118metaG_FD_111487 | JGI IMG/M metagenome (GOLD analysis project Ga0164293, IMG submission 111487) | Eutrophic lake water microbial communities from Lake Mendota, Wisconsin, USA - GEODES118 metaG | ecosystem: Environmental > Aquatic > Freshwater > Lake | place: USA: Lake Mendota... | reverse complement strand
TGTACAGGCTGGCACCGCCGAGCTTTCTGGCTGGCTACACCTTCTGCTTTAAGGTCGGCCAAAAGCTCGACGAGGCCAGACTCAAGGCCCAGCTAAGCCTGGCCGGCTACAGCCATGTCACGCAGGTGGTCAGCCCAGGCGAGTACGCGGTGCGCGGCGGGCTCATCGACCTGTTCCCCATGGGCTCGGCCGTGCCTTTTAGGGTTGACCTGTTTGACGACGAGGTCGACAGCATCCGCACCTTCGATCCCGACAGCCAGCGCAGCCTCTACCCGGTGCCTGAGGTGCGGCTGCTGCCCGGGCGCGAATTTCCGATGGACGAGGCGGCGCGCGCGCGCTTTCGCAGCCGCTGGCGTGAACTGCTTGAGGGCGATCCCACCAAGAGCCGGATCTACAAGGACATCGGCAACGGTGTGGCCACAGCCGGCATCGAGTACTACCTGCCGCTGTTCTTCGAGGAGACGGCCACCGTCTTCGACTATTTTGGCCAGGGCCCGGACGACGCCACCTTGGTGCTGCACGGCGAGCTTGAAGGCGCTTTTGCCCGCTTCCTGCAAGACACGCAGGAGCGTTACCGGCTCGTCAAGGATGCGCCCGATCGGCCCGCCCTGCCGCCTGCGGCGCTGTTTCTCGACGCCGAGCAGTTCTATCTGCGGGCCAAGCCGATGGCGCAACTGGCCCTCAGACCAGGCGATGCGAGCAGCTGGCCCGAGGTGCAAAGGCTGCCCGACCTGTCGGTCATGCGCGGGGCCGAAGACCCGCTGGCACGGCTCAAGCAGCACCTGCGCACCACGGCACACCGGGTGCTGATCGTCGCTGAAAGCCAGGGCCGGCGCGAGAGCCTGCTTGACTTTCTGCGCGCCAGCGCGCTGAGCCCGCCGAGCTTTGATTCGCTGGCCGACTTCATGGCGAGCACAGAGCGGTTTGGCATTGCCGCCGCCGCGCTGACCGAAGGCTTTTCCTGGCTCGAACAAGTCCTGGACCTGGTCACCGAAACCGAGCTGTTTGCCGCCACCCCGGCGGCCAGGCGACGAGGCAAGAAGCAAGAGCAGGTCAGCGATGTCGAGGCCCTGATCAAGGATCTGTCGGAGCTCAATGTGGGCGACCCGGTGGTGCACAGTGCCCACGGCATCGGCCGCTACCGCGGCCTGATCAACATGGACCTGGGCCAAGGGCCCAGCGAGTTCTTGCATCTGGAGTACGCCGACAAGGCCCTGCTGTACGTGCCGGTGAGCCAGCTTCAACTGATCAGCCGCTACACCGGCGTGTCTGCCGACGAGGCGCCGCTGCACCGGCTGGGCTCTGGTCAATGGGACAAGGCCAGGCGCAAGGCAGCCGATCAGGTGCGCGATGCCGCCGCCGAGCTGCTCAACATCTACGCCCGCCGCGCCGCCCGCACCGGCCATGCGTTTCGCTACTCGCCTCGCGACTACGAGCAGTTTGCCAACGACTTCGGCTTTGAAGAGACGGCCGACCAGCGCGCGGCCATCCACGCGGTCGTGCAAGACATGATCAGCCCTCGACCGATGGACCGGCTCGTGTGCGGCGATGTGGGCTTTGGCAAAACCGAGGTGGCGCTCAGGGCCGCATTCATTGCCATCACCGGCGGCAAGCAGGTGGCCCTGCTGGCGCCCACCACCTTGCTGGCCGAGCAGCACTACCAGACGCTGGTGGACCGCTTTGCCAAGTGGCCGGTGAAGGTGGCCGAGATGAGCCGCTTTCGCTCGGCCAAGGAGATTACGGCGGCCATCAAAGGGCTGGCCGACGGCAGCGTGGACATCGTGGTGGGCACGCACAAGCTGCTCAGTGCCGACGTCAAGTTCCAGCGCCTGGGTCTGCTCATCATCGACGAGGAGCACCGGTTTGGCGTGCGCCACAAGGAGGCCATGAAGGCCCTGCGCGCCGAAGTGGACGTGCTCACGCTCACGGCCACCCCCATTCCTCGCACCCTGGGCATGGCGCTCGAGGGCCTGCGCGACATGAGCGTGATCGCCACCGCGCCCCAGCGGCGTCTGGCCATCAAGACCTTTGTGCGCAGCGAGAGCAAGGGCGTGATCCGCGAAGCCGTGATGCGCGAGCTCAAGCGAGGCGGGCAGGTCTACTTTTTGCACAACGAGGTCGAGACCATCGAGAACCGGCGCGAGGCGCTGCAGACGCTGCTGCCCGAGGCGCGCATTGCGGTGGCCCATGGACAAATGCCCGAGCGCGAGCTCGAGCGGGTGATGAAGGACTTTGTGGCCCAGCGCTACAACGTGCTGCTGTGCTCGACCATCATTGAAACCGGCATCGACGTGCCCAACGCCAACACCATCGTCATGGCCCGCGCCGACAAGTTTGGCCTGGCCCAGCTGCACCAACTGCGCGGGCGCGTCGGGCGCAGTCATCACCAAGCCTATGCCTATCTGATGGTGCCCGACATCGAGGGCTTGCCCAAGGCGGCGCAGCAGCGGCTCGAGGCGATCGGGCAGATGGAAGAACTCGGCTCGGGCTTTTACCTGGCCATGCACGACCTGGAGATCCGCGGCGCGGGCGAGGTGCTCGGCGAAAACCAGTCGGGCAACATGATGGAGGTCGGCTTTCAGCTCTACAACGAGATGCTGTCAGAGGCGGTGCGCTGCCTCAAGTCGGGCCAGGAACCGGACCTGCTCAGCCCCCTGAGCGTGACCACCGAGATCAACCTGCACGCGCCCGCGCTCCTGCCCGACGACTATTGCGGCGACGTGCACCTGCGCCTGTCGTTTTACAAAAAGCTGGCCACCGCCAAGACCAGCGAGCAGATCGACCGGCTGCTCGAGGAGATCGTCGACCGATTTGGCAAGCTGCCGGCGCAAGGCCAAACCCTGATCGACACCCATCGTCTGCGCGTGCTCAGCCAGCCCTACGGCGTGCTCAAGGTCGACGCCGCGCCCGGCATGATTCACATCAGCTTCAAAAAAGACGCGCCAATCGATCCGCAGACCATCATTGCCCTGGTGCAGAAAAACCGGCACATCAAGCTCGCCGGCAACGACAAGCTGCGAATCGAGCGCGCCCTGCCCGAGCCCGCCATGCGCGCGAAAATGGTGCGCGACGTGCTGCGCAGCCTGGGCAAACCTCGGGTGGAGGCCTCGACGCCTGTGCCTTGACCGACAGGGCCTTCGGATCTGGCTGGCTGGCTGGCTGGCTGGGTGCGTCGCGAGCTTTATGGCGGGCACGGGCCGCACGATCCGTCAAGAGTTGCCCACCTGAGCCGGGATAATGCGGGCCATGAATGCTGCAACACAAGCCAGCCCGGGGCTGGTCATCCAGGGCTTCAAGCCGCCCCTGCCCTTGCGGCAGTTCGGCTTGATTGCCTTTGACATGGACTCGACCCTGATCAACATCGAGTGCGTCGATGAAATTGCCGATGCGGTGGGCAAGAAGGCCGAGGTCGCTGCCATCACGGAGGCGGCCATGCGCGGCGAGATCGCCGACTACAAGGAAAGCCTGCGCCTGCGCGTGGCCCTGCTCAAGGGGGTGAGCGTGCACAGTATGGAGCAGGTGTATGCGCAAAGGCTGCAACTGAACCCGGGTGCGACCGAGCTGGTCCAGGCCTGCAAGGCGGCCGGCTTGAGCACGCTGCTGGTGTCTGGCGGTTTCACCTTTTTTACCGACCGCATCCGCGACCGGCTGGGCATCGACCACACCCGCTCGAACATCCTGGGCGTGCACGAGGGCCGGCTCACCGGCCGCCTGGTCGAGCAAAGCTGGGGCGATATTTGCGACGGTGAAGAGAAAAAGAGGATGCTGCTGCAAACCTGCGCGCAGCTGGGCCTGATGCCGCAGCAGACCATTGCGGTGGGCGACGGCGCAAACGACCTGCCCATGATGGGCGCAGCGGGCCTGTCGGTGGCCTATCACGCCAAGCCGGCGGTGCGGGCCCAAGCCATGGTGGCCATCAACGAAGGCGGGCTCGACCGCCTGCTTGAGCTGCTCGTGCGCTGAGCCAGCACCTGGGCGGTGTGCACGCGCCTGAGCAAGCCAGGGCCGCGCCCAGACCCTTGAAAAGCAAGGTGCGGGGCCACACCTATCTGGCCAAGGAGCGCACGCGCCATGGACTCAACCCTGCACTTCGTCTGTCCGCACTGCCACACCACCAACCGGATCCGGGCCGAAGATCTGACTCGCAGCGCCGACTGCGGCCAATGCCACCGCCCTTTGCTGACCGGCCAGCCGATCGAGCTCGATGCGCGCAGCTTCGAGCGACACGTGATGCGCAACCACCTGCCAGTGCTGGTGGACTTCTGGGCGCCCTGGTGCGGACCGTGCCGCCAGATGGCACCGGCCTTCGCCCAGGCGGCAGCCCAGCTCGAGCCCCACATCCGACTGGCCAAAGTCGATACGCAAAACCATCCCGAACTGGCCACCGGCCACGCCATCCGCACCATCCCGACCCTGGTGCTGTTTCACCAGGGTCAAGAGCTCGCCCGCCACAGCGGCGCCATGGGCCTGAGTGAAATCGTTCGCTGGAGCCAAGCGCAATCGGCCCGAGCCGGCCATCGGGCAAGCTAAAAAGGCCAGGCGCTCCGGAGCGCCTCTTCGATTGCGCCGACGGCGCTGCCGCTGCATGGCAAGCCCGGTAATTTCAACGCGAGGGGCCGGGCTCCAGGTGAATTTCAAACTGCGCATCTCCCATGTAGCGCTGCGGGCCCAAGGCAGCACTCAGGGCCGCGGCTTCAGCGCTTTGCCAAGCTTGCAGCAGCTCACGCTCGGCATCAGACAGCGCAAGCGGATCGGGGTCCTCGCCATAGGTCTGAATCAGCCGCTGGTACTGGCGGTAAACCGGCGCCACCAGATCGGCATCGCCCAGTGCGGACTCCAGCGCCCGGCAAAAGCGCTGCTCGGCCTGCTGCCGCTCATGGGCGCCGGCCTCGTCGAAGACCTGCAGGACCACGCGATAGCCGGTCACGCCGTGCATTCAGGCCCAGGGCGCGCGCTGGGCCATGGCCTGGCCCATGCGGATGGCGCCCGCGCTCTGCCAAAGCGGGTTAAAGAACATCGGCCCCTGTGGAAACAGCATCACCACGGTGGAGCCGAGCAAAAAGCGGCCCATCTCCTGGCCTTGAGCCAGGCTGATCTCGTGATCCGGGTAGTCCCATTGCCTCACCCCCTGGTGCGAGCGGTCGACCACACCGTGCCAGACGGTGGCCATGCTGCCGACGATGGTCGCGCCCACGAGCACCAACACCCAGGGCTGCCCGTCGGTCTCAAACACGCAAACCACCCGTTCGTTGCGCGCGAAGAGCCCGGGCACACCGCGGGCCGTGGCCGGATTGACCGAATAAAGCTCCCCGGGCACATGGATCATGCGCTTGAGCACACCGGCGCAGGGCATGTGGATGCGGTGGTAGTCGCGCGGGCTCAGGTAGAGCGTGGCAAAGTGGCCATTGCCAAACTGCTGGGCCAAAGCCGCGTCGCCTCCGAGCAGCGCCGCAGTGCTGTAGCGATGGCCCTTGGCCTGAAAGATCTGATCGCCCTCGATGGGGCCGAACTGGCTGATCGCGCCGTCGACGGGGCAGATCCAATCGGCCTGGGCCAAGGGCCGGGCATCCGGTCTTAGCGCACGCGTGAAAAAATCATTGAAGCTGCTGTAGCGCCCGATGTCAGGCTCGGCTGCCTCGGCCATGTCCACGCCATAGCGCCGCACGAACCAGGAGATCAAGGCGGTGGTGCGATCACCGCGGCGGCCATCGGCGACGCGACCGGCAAAACGGGTCAGGGCCTGCTGAGGCAGCAGGTGCTGGATGAGGACGCTCAGACGTTCAGACACGGGACTCCAAAAGGATCGGCAGACGCTGGGCGCCAGACCATCCGATTTTATCGACCCGCAACCCGAGCCATCGCAACACACCCCACCCGCGCATGAGCGGAGAAAAAAGTCCGCAAAATCAGACACTTAAGACGGGTTTATCAGGTTGCTTTCTTGACCGCACTTGACCCGCGGGCTAAGCTCGGGCCCTCACAACAGGAGCTTGTGCGGCGCAAGCATCGCGTCGCCGCACGGGCTTTGTCCCTGCCACCCCAAATGCGCCCGAGGCCTGCCCAAACGCCATGAAACGACTGCCGCTGCTGTGCATCGCCAGTTTGCTGCTGACCACGGCCGGAGCGCGCGCGGATGTTTTGGGGGACTTTCTCACGCAAAAGGGCCTGATTGCGTCCGCCGAAAGCGCGCCGCCGCCTTTGCCCACGGCCTCGGCACTGGCCGTTCACGCGATGGGCTTTATGGGCGTGCCCTACAAGTGGGGTGGCAATGACGCACAAACCGGCCTGGACTGCAGCGGCTTTGTGCAGGCGGTGTACCAACAGATCACCGGCGTGGTGCTGCCACGCACCTCCGAGCGCCAGGCGGCCGCTACGCAGGCCATTGCGCCCCACGAACTCGCCCCGGGCGATCTGGTGTTTTTCAACACGACAGGAGCACCCTACAGCCATGTGGGCATCTACATCGGCGAGGACCGCTTTGTGCACGCGCCGCGCACGGGCAGCCGCATCAAGCTCGAACGGCTGTCGGCAGCGTACTGGAGCGCGCGGTTCGAGTCAGCCCGGCGCGTGAGCCAGCCATCGAACGTGCTGGCCCAGCAGACCGCGCCGACGCTCTTGCCCGGCCAGCGCTGAGGGCAACCCTGGCCGGCTACGACCCCAAGCGCGCCACCTGATCAGGCGGGGGGCGTGCCCTCGGCCTTGGCGATTTGCGCTTCCACGAACTTGCGGTAAAGCTCGTTGAGCTTGGGCTGGCGCACCTGAATCTCGGGCCACTCCAGGTCAAAAGGCAGCCCCATCCACTGGTTCATTTTCTTGAGCTCTGCATTGCAAACCTTGATGGATTTTCGGGCGCCCTCAAAGCTCTCGATCTCCTCCGTCGTCAGGTCCTCTCGTGGATTGACTGCCAGATCGGCCTCCAGCAGCACCAACTGGTCGTGGGCCACGCTGCGCTCGCGCCGCACCGAATCGGCCGATCGCTGGGTCGGGGGGGGCGCCGGCGGCGCTTGCTGCACCGCGATGCGAGAAACAAGGTCACGAAAGCCCTGCTGCGTGAAAAAGTACAGCAAGACGATCAAGACCAGCAGCAAGGTCAGCAAAAGGATGACGACGGTCAGTGCGGTGTCCATGGCATACCCCATCGATGGGCATTGGGCTTGGTAAGCAGAGCTTCTATGGTATTGCGTTTTGATCAATGCCCAAGGGGCGCAGTGGTATTTTTTTAAAGCCCCGGCAGGCGGCCGCCTCGCCGGCGCTGCGCCTACCCAGCCCCTGCGAGGGCACTGTGGGGCAGAACGTAGACAATATCGAGCGTCGATTCTCCCTGCACCCTCGGAGGCCCATGAACTTCATCTTCTCTGTGCCGCGTCGCGCAGCAGCCCTGACCGCGGCGGCCCTTGTCCTGATACTCAACTGCTCCCCAAGCCGAGCGCAAGCCCCGGCGGAGGGCCTGCCCCCGTTCGTCAATTGCCGCGCCGACACCGTCGAGCCCGCACCGAGCGATGTGCGCATTGCGGCAGTCGGTGACCTGGTGTTTACCGAGAACCCTCAGATCAACCGGCGCGCCTTCAACGACTTCCTGCCCCAGCTGTCTAGCGCCGATCTGGTGCTTGGCAATCTCGAGGGCGCGATCACCACCCACGACAAGCCGCGCAAGGCCTATGTGCCCGGTCGCTCCTATGCCTTTCGTTTTCCGGTGGATACCGTCGAGGTGCTCAAGCGGGCCAATTTCCATGTCATGTCGATTGCCAACAACCATGCCAACGACTACGGGCCCATCGGCTTTGCCGACACCGTTCAGCACCTCAGGGCCGCTGGCCTAGAGGCCACCGGCCTCAAAGGCAGTTTTGTGATCCGCAAAGTCAAGGATCTCAGAATCGGCGTGATTGCGCTGTCGCACTACCCGGCCTACAACAACGTGCTCGACATCGAGGCGACGTCTGCCCTGGTGGCCCAGGTGCGCAGCCAGAGCGACTTTGTGGTGCTGTCCTACCAGCTCGGCGGAGAGGGCGACGCGCACGCCCTGTTGGGCAACGACGATGTGGTCTTCCTGGGGGAGCAGCGCGGCAACGCGCGCAAGTTTGCGGCAGCCATGGTCCAGGCCGGCGCAGGCGCACTCATCGGTCACGGGCCCCATCTGGTGCGCGCGGCCGAATGCATGCAAGGCGTGCCCGTGCTGCACTCGATCGGCAATTTCGTCAGCTCTGGCGGCCTGAGTGTGCGCAGCCTGGCCAATGTGGCCGTATTCGCCGAGGTGCTCATCGACGATCAGGGGCGCCTCAAGGGCGTGCGGGCCACGCCTGCGACCTTTGACAAAGACCGTCTGCCGATGATCGATGCCAGCGGGCGGGCGCTGCATCTGGTCAACTGGTTCAATCGGCAGGCCAGCCGGACTCTGCCGGGCTTTGAGGCACTCAACTTACCCGCACCGGCCGAGCAGCGGGAGGTTTTTCGCAGATGGCTGCGCTCCACGCCCTTTGGCGCCCAATTGCCGGCTCAGGACTGAGCGGGCGCCCGCAGCGCCCAAAGTTTGTCGCAGCCTTTGGCTGCAAGGAGTTGGCAACGTGGCCTGTCGTGGCAATCCGGGCACTGGCAGGCCACTCGTGAAAATCCAGAACGTCATGAAAGCGCCATCTTTTTGTAGTTTTGCCTTCAAGCCCTGGGCCTAAGACCGGCTGCATCAACTCGACGCGGCGAGCGGGCAACGTCTGGACGACTAAACGAGCAAACCATGACCGCCTGGCCCTACCCCTACTGGATCGCGCACCGCGGCGCCGGCAAGCTCGCGCCCGAGAACACCCTGGCAGCCTTCCGGCTGGGCGCGCGCTACGGCTATCGCATGTTCGAGTGCGACGCCAAGCTCAGCGCCGACGGCACCGTCTTTCTGCTCCACGATGCCACGCTTGAACGCACCACCAATGGCAGCGGCCTGGGAGGACAGCGCTCATGGAGCGAGCTGTCACAGCTCGATGCAGGCATCTGGCACACGCCCCAGTACGCAGGCGAGCCGCCCTGCAGCCTCGTAGCCCTGGCCCGTTTTTGCCTGGCCGGCGGCTTGGCGCTGAACATCGAGCTCAAGCCCACGCCGGGCCTGGAGCGTCAAACCGGTGCCGAGGTGGCCCGCCAGGCTGCGCACCTTTGGTCCGCAGCCGCAGTGCCGCCCTTGCTGAGTTCCTTCAAGCCCGAGGCGCTGGCTGGCGCGCGCGCCAGCGCACCCCACCTGCCTCGCGCCCTGCTGCTCGACGCCTGGTCCGAAGACTGGCTGCAAACCGCGGTGAGCCTGGGCTGCAGCGCCATCGTCGCCCACTACCGCCTCTACGACGCGCCATCGGTGGCTGACATCAGAGCGGCGCAGATGCGCTGCCTGAGCTACACCGTCAATGAGGCAGCCCATGTCCAGGCGCTGCAGGCCCTGGGCATCGACGGCATCATCACCGACCGGATCGATCTGTTTGCCCCGGCCCTACAAGGCGGGCCCGGTGGGCCGCAAGCGGGCACATGACGGGCGCCTTGCCGCTGGCGCAGTGGCCGTCTGCGCAACGGGCGCAGATCGCCGGTGTGATCACCGACATTGACGACACGCTGACCGACGGCGGCCAGCTCACGGCCCAGGCGCGCAGCGCCCTGCAAGCGCTGGCCGATGCCGGCGTGCCGGTGATCGCCGTCACAGGCAGGCCGGTTGGCTGGAGCCTGCGCTGCCTAGGTGGCAGCGGCTCTGAGGAGCATCAGGCGCCCTGGCCGCTGCGAGGGGTCGTGGCCGAAAACGGGGCGGTAGCCCTCGCGCGCGGCCCCGACGGGCAGGTGCTGCGCGCCTACCGCACTGACAACGCCACCCGGCAGGCGCACTGGCAGCGCCTGCAAGTGGCGCTGCAAGCCGTTGAACAGGCTGTGCCGCAGGCCCGTCGCGCCCAGGACAGCGACGGGCGCGAAACCGATATCGCCATCGACCACAGCGAGTTCCATCACCTCAGTGCAGCGCAAATTGAACAGGTGATCGAGTTGCTGCGGGGTCATGGCCTGCGCGTGAGCGTCAGCAGCATCCACATCAACGCCTGGCTGGGCGATCACGACAAATGGGTCGGTGCCTGCTGGGCGGTGCAGCAGTGGCTGGGCCAGCAACTGCCCGCGCAATTGGCGCAGTGGGTCTACATTGGCGACTCGAGCAACGACGAGGTCATGTTCGAGCACATGCAGCACAGTGTCGGGGTGGCCAATATCGCCCGCTTTCTCGAGCGGCTGCAGCATGGGCCTGGCTACCTGTGCGAGCAGGCGCGCGGAGCCGGTTTTGCAGAATTGGCCAACGCACTGCTGCGGGCACGCGCTGCGGGACGTTGATGAAGACAGCCGCTGGCGCCAGCCAAACCTACAGCCCTGGGCCCGGGCGAGCAAAGGCCCGCAAAAACAGCGGATGCGCCAGCCAGCCCTCGAGCCAGGCCGCAAGCGCCGGCAGCGGCAAGGCCTCGAACCACGCCGGCTCCACCGCTGCGAACTGGCGCACGAAAGGAAACACGCCGATATCGGCTGCGCAGGGGCTGGCACCGCCGAGCTGGCCCTGTTGCTGCAGCTGCGCCTGAAGCGGCACCAGCAGCGCTTGCAGCGCCTGCGCCCGGTGGTGTTCGCGCCCCAGCGCGTCGCCAAAGCGCTGCGGGTATTTGTAGCGATCGAGGTGATGCTTGAACGGGCCGTCGCAGGCCTGCTGCAGCTTCAGGTTGGTGCCGCTTTGCGCTCTGGCCCACCAGCCGTCCACATCGCCGCTGACTTCAAAGGCCCAGCGCATGATGTCGGCGCTTTGCTCGAGCACCTGCCCGCCCGGCAGCAACAGCACCGGAACCGTGCCCTTGGGCGAGAGGGCCAGCATGTCGGCCGGCTTGTCGCGAAGCACGATTTCTCGCGCTTCGTACGCAATGCCCGCTTGCAGCAAAGCCATGCGCGCGCGCATGGCGTAGGGGCAGCGTCGGTAGGTATAGAGCAGCGGCAGCGTCATAGAGGCCCGTCAGTCTAGCTGGCCCCGATCACCGCGTCGGCAAAGTTTGGTACCCTGCGGTCGTCTGACATCTTCTGTGACTGCCCACGTGTTCAAACACCTTGAATCTCCCGCCGCGGCCCCGCGCAGCCTAAGCCAGATGCGGGCCGATTTTGGCGGCACCTATTTCGTCAATGCGCTGATCGGCTTTATCTTTGCGGCCACAGGCCCCGTGGCCGTCATCTTGTCGGTGGGCACCGGCGGCGGCCTGTCGGCAGCGCAGCTTGCGTCGTGGGTGTTTGCCGTGTTCTTCGTCAACGGCGTGGTCACGCTGCTCATGACCTGGCGCTACAGCACGCCGCTGGCTTTTGGCTGGACCATACCGGGCACGGTGCTGGTCGGGCCGGCCCTGCAGCATCTGAGCTTTGCCGAGGTGATCGGCGCCTTTTACGCAACGAGCGCGCTGATTTTGGTGCTTGGCCTGAGCGGCTGGGTCAAGCGGGTGATGTCGGCGCTGCCCATGCCCATCGTGATGGGCATGGTGGCCGGGGTCTTCCTGCGCTTTGGTCTGGACATTGTGCGCGCCCTGCAAAGCGATGCCGCCATTGCCGCGCCCATGGTGGCCGCCTTTGTGCTGCTGTCGGCGCGCGCCGACTGGGGCCGGCGTCTGCCGCCCGTGATCGGCGCCCTCCTGGTGGGCGCGCTGGCCGTGGGCCTGTCGGGCCGACTCGACGCGGCCGGCGTGGGTGCGCTGGCGCTGGCGCAGCCTGTGCACACCGCACCGGTGTGGTCGTTTGCGGCCATGCTCGAGTTGGTGATTCCGCTGGCGATTACGGTGCTGGTGGTGCAAAACGGCCAGGGCGTGGCAGTGCTCAAGAACGCTGGTCACGAGCCCCCGGTCAACACGATCGCGCTGGCCTGCAGCCTGGGCGCAGCGGTCAGCGCCGCCTTCGGTGCGGTCAGCAGCTGCCTGACAGGGCCCACCAACGGCCTGCTGACCTCCTCGGGCGAAAAAGGCCGTCACTACACCGGCGCACTGATGTTCGGTGTGCTGGCCATCGTCTTCGGCCTGGTCGCGCCCACCTTTACCGGCCTGATGCTGGCCGCGCCCAAGGAGTTCATCATGGTGCTAGGCGGTCTGGCCATGCTGCGCGTGCTGCAGGGCGCTTTTGTGGCGTCCTTTGGTGCCGGTCGCTTTTCGCTGGGCGCC
>Ga0164293_10004302_pt1 | contig 12174 bp, 14 predicted proteins | sample GEODES118metaG_FD_111487 | JGI IMG/M metagenome (GOLD analysis project Ga0164293, IMG submission 111487) | Eutrophic lake water microbial communities from Lake Mendota, Wisconsin, USA - GEODES118 metaG | ecosystem: Environmental > Aquatic > Freshwater > Lake | place: USA: Lake Mendota... | reverse complement strand
CTTTTAATATCTGAACATTCAATGTAACGCTGTGAAATTTGCTCGGGCTTGACTGCATATCTTTGAAAAAGTTTTTCAACAGAATCAGAGCTGATCCTTGTAGAATTGATATTGAGCTCTGCTGTTTGATGACATTTGATAATCCAATTCAACAAATCAACTTGAGAATAGCAATTTTTTGGGTCTACAGTTTTAAAATCATTTAAATACACGGATTTCATGCGGACCTCTGCTGGTGTGCACTTTACACCGAATTAGGTGGAGGGCCTAGATGAAAGAAAAATTTACCTAATTGAGGTTTGCTTCTTTAAGCGGACCTGTAGTTCAACACACAAAGTGTTGCAGATTGCACAATCAGGTTTACCTCACTCAAAGATGCTTATTGTTCGCTTGCTAAAAGCAGCAAATGCTCATCTGGAATTAAAATGCATCTTTGATAAAGTGGCTTAAAATCTGTTTGCTCAAAATAATGCATATCCTCTAAATGATCTCTTTGACCTTGCCCCTAGGGGAAGCCTGAACATCATTCAGAGGTCAGGATGAAAAATTGGCTTACGATTGGACAGTTTTCTAAAAAGATCGGAGTGGCTTGATTTTTATAATTTAAAATTGAGGTTCCGAATATAATTTTTCAAGCACCGCTGCTGTTTCATTTATGGTTCTTTGGCTTATCGCTGGATCAAGACCCTTATATCCAAAAGCACGAACCGTAGTCGTATTGTCCTGATGAGGGCTATTATTTATTAAATTGAATTTGGATTGAAACTTAAATTGTTGGCCTCTGGGCTCTAATGCAAGCCAAGGATATTGTCTGGTAGCCCAGATCCGTGCAACTTGAGCGGTATGGCAACTCACACAATCCATTGTATGAACATTGTGCCGCTGTGGATTTTCAATTCGGATAGTGGCCATTGTGCTTTCAATTACTTCAGGCTCGTCAGCCTTAGTTATATCCCTTGAGTTTCGCACGAGTAGGTTAAAAGTATCTTTGCCTGATGGAGCAGGACTAATAGCTCCATTTGAAAAATAGGTCGGGAAAATTGGATTATTAAAAAAAGTTTGCGTGAATTCAGAAATTCTCGGAATTGGCAGTTCACGGACAACTCCTCCGGATATTAAAAATCCACCAAAGATCCAAACATTACCAGACCCTGACAATTGCATAAAAGTAGCCTGACTAAGGCGTGAGCTGCCTACTTGGGACAATATGATAGCAAAAAGGTCCTTTGCATAGGCACTGCGGAGACCCTGCTTTTTTAATAAAGGGTTTATAACTAAAGCATCATTACTTGAATTTGAACCAACTGAATCTTTTAGTTTTTCAAGTTGTGAAACCAGCCCGAAAAATTCACTTTCCGAAAGATCATAGAAGGTATGAATGGCGGCGTCGTTCGCATATACTTTTCCGTCTGCTTGAGCAGCCACTGGTTGCCAAACAAATCTTACCTGCGATTGACAACCAACTGAAGGAGGGCTCAAGGGAAAGCAAGAATCTATGCGAATAGCAACCACACGTAGTTTTTTAAAGGTCGCTTCAGGTGTTTCAAAGGTCAATGGAGGCATTTTTGAGTAAACTGTCTTAGGAAGTAGTTCACCAAATTTTCCTACGGTGCTTGGGCGAAAAGGCAAATCCTCAGATTGACTGCTGGGAAGCGGTAAAAGAATTGAAACATCGTTTTGACTTAACGGGGCGGAAAAAACCGTTGCAGGTGAAAAAAGCAGAATAAAACTAAGGATTTTAAGCATAGCTAATCAAATCAAATCAACTGGAATAACCTATGTCAAATCTGAAAGAGCCGTTGCTTGAGGTTTGGGGTGTCGCAGATGGACTAAATCTCGGCCTTTGTCCTGCCCATAATGTATTGGTTTTTCTCTTGGCAGGGAATCTTTTTACTAAAAGTTTCGCCGTCAATTTCTACACCGTTTCAGAGTAATAGCCCATCTTTGCAGTGATAAACTTCGCAGTGGCTTGGCTGATCTAAGTTCTTCCAGCGTTTCACTCTGCGCATATCTTCTTCGATTAAATAATTTAATGACTCGATCGGATTTGTTGTCGAAAAAAATTTTACTTACACCTTTTTCATAATCGCGTCGAGATACTTTCTTAATACCTTCGGTAAACACGGCTTGATCAAAAAGTCTTGGATCCTGAAGGTCTTGGTAAGTCTGGAGTTGAACCTCAGCACCACCTTTACCGCGCACCCTTGGGACTTCTAAGGCTACAGAAAGTTACCGAATATTGAATATAACTAAGAATACCATAGGCGCGCAGTTCTTTGACCAGCGTTGTTTTCCCAACGCCAGGTGCCCCGGTAAGAACAAAAAATTGCGATTTTCATAAAATCGCTGACAGAACCATGTTTCGCATGGGTCATGCTAAACGGCATCCTTAATTCGGTACCGTATTCAGGTATACCGGTTAACTTGTAGACTTGGATTCCGGTGTTCTTAATGGGGGACAAGGTCGTGTTACGAGAAATTTGGTGCGCGAGAAGCCGAAGTAGAAGAACCGGTTTTAGCTACGAAATCGGTATTATTTGAGTTTGAGGTTGATGAAATCCCCGAACCGAAGGCTTTGGTCCCTCAAGACCTACTAAAATTGATTTTAAAGTTTAGATCATCCAGAAAAGTGGCCGTTGCTATGGGAGCCTCTGAGGCGTTTGTTCGGCAAAATATTAAAACTTGCAAATTATAGCCATTTGGCTATAATGGAAACTGATGAAAATTGAACTCTATCTCTCAAAAAGAGGCTCATCGCCTATCGAAGATTTTATCACGGATTTACCTAAAGGTGATCAAGCTCGTTTTGCTGATGTCTTTGAAGGGATTGAAAAGTACGGTCTAGATTGCCCGAGGGTTCAGTTTAAGCCACTCAGAGGAAAACTTTGGGAGATAAAGTTTAATGCTCCAGGCGGAGGGTTTAGAATTGCCTATGTATTTGTTGCAGGACAAACGATGATTTGGCTTCATGTTTTTAAAAAGACAACACAAAAGACGCCACTTAATGATCTGGATTTAGCTGAAAAAAGAATGAAAGAGGTTTTAGGAATATGAAAAACACAAAATCAGGAAAAGACTTTTTCAAAAAGTTATTAAAAGATCCAACTGTTCGTATGCACTACGAAGAAGAGAGTTCAAAAACAGCTATCGCTTTCGCTGTCAGGTCGGCACGCCTAAAGGCAGACTTAACCCAAGCTCAGTTGGCGAAAAAAGTTGGGACATCTCAAAGTGTTATTGCACGCCTTGAGAGTGGATCTGATAAAAGAACACCGTCCATCCCATTTTTATCTAAAATAGCAGCGGCTTGCGGTGCTCAGTTTGAGTTTGGGTTTACTTTTTTAAAGGCAAGCTGATCAATCTCAAACAAATCGATATAATAAGTATCCAGCTGGCAATGCAGAAACTATGTTTCAATGAACAACTAGCTTTCTAAGCTAATGACTAAATAATTGTCGCAAGCACTTTGCAACTTTATTTGTCATCAAATTTTCATCGGCATTGGATCGTAAAACTAAAAACACATTTCGCTTATCCGCTTTAATTTTTTTTGGATTTGGAATGAAAAAAATTTCCTTAAAAAACAATTCCGGCAAAAAGTTGGGCAAATAGATAGCCGCATGGCCGGCTTCTACAATCGGTAATGCTGTTGCAAGTGAGTTTGTTTTAAATTTAATATTTCTTTTTTGTAAGGACTCTTTCCATCCATCCCGATTCTTAATGTTTTGAGGGTTAAAATCAATTATATCCTCAGGGACGACAAAGGGAACTTTTTCAAAAGAAAGATCAAGAAATTTTTTATTCGTGGCATAAACTTTAGATTCAAAATTTCCAACCTTCAGATATTTAACGTTTTTATTGGGGCTTGAAATATAAGTGATACCAAAGTCAACGGCGCCATTGGCTACGGAGTTCTCTATTTGTCCGGGCGATAATTCGAAAAACGACATCTCAAATTCGTCAAAAAAAGCATCCTGGCATAGAATTTTAGGAACACTGCAGGTAAATACTTCTATAGCTGCAATTTTTAGTAATTTTTTCTGAATGGTTGAAGGAATTTCTTTAAGCTCCTCTTCGGCACTGAGTAGTTTCAAAGCCTTTTTGTACAAAAGGGCACCTTCATTGCTAATTTTTATTCCTCTGCCGTTAGGAACAGTCAGTTTGATTCCAAGTTCATTTTCCAAAGATTTTAAAGACTTATGAAGTCCTCCATGGGTAATGCCTAGAAGTTCTGCCGCCCTTGTTAAGCTCTCAGTTTCATAAACTGTACAAAATTGTCGAATTCTATCTGTTTCCATATGGAAAAATATAGTTCCAAATTTTCCATTTTGCTACATATAAATTGTCTGTATATCCAATCTAAAGGCAATTCAGCCTATAAATAAGGAGAAAAATATGAAAAAACTAATTTTTACGATAATTGTAGCATCTGTTCATTTTGTACATGCAAAAGCAATTGAACAGGTAGCGTGTCAGCTGCCTAACCTTGGTGCGGTTAAAGGAATGATTATCCAATCAGGAGCTATGTTTGAGTATAGCGGTGGAACATTATCGTTGCTCGGAACAAATGGTACTATTGAAAAGATAGCACCATCGCCGGGAATCGGTGGAACATTTAACCAGTTTAACTTTCCAAGCTACTTTACGTATACTAATGATGCCCGTAAATCTCAGATACTAAAATTTGAAACCAAGCAACTTGGAAGAGTACTCGTTGCTTATGTATGCAATCGACCTAATTCATACCCCTGTGAAGATAGGAGCGGAAATTTAGTTGAGACTGCTCGCGTATCAATTAACATAAATGATAAAGCAGTCCTCAGTTTCAATGGTCAATCATTGCCATTTTGTAAACGGAGAATACTGAACCAATAACAATGGTTGGCAATAACCCGATTATTTTTGGTTCACTTCTGATTCGTGGAAATGATCTTTGCTGATTTTACCCTATCTGAAAGACTGGCGATATTCTTTGTCGCCAGTGGCGAATGGGTCATACGAAACAGTACGGTATTCTGTATTCGGGTCGGAATTCTGTATTCGGTATTTTGTATTCTGAATACGGAACACGGAATCCCGAATACAGAATTCTGGACTGAAAGGAGGACAAGGTAGTGTTATGAGAAGACTGGTGCGCGAGGGGGGACTTGAACCCCCACACCTTGCGGAACAGGCTTCTGAGACCTGCGTGTCTACCAATTTCACCACCCGCGCATCGTTGAGATTGTTATTTTTAGCGAAGGACGATGAAAGGGTCAATGGGATTTAAGACTTGATCCAAGTCAATTCGTGCTTATTGTAGTTGAGGTGAACCACTCGGGAACCTTTAATTTCTAAAAATTGATCCGTCACTTTAAAGGCCGTGGAACCTTTGTATTTGATTGTGCAGACAAATTTTAAATTGGGATGAGCTCGCATCCATTTCTTTATCAGTTCTAACAAAATTTCTGGTTCACAAATAATATCTGAAAATAGCCACTCTGGATTTTGAATTTCCAGAGGATCAAGTTTAAAAGCGTCCTTCTTCATGTATTTAACAAGTGGGTCACTTTGAATTTGTGGATCAAGCGGGGCTTTATCCACACTGATCACTCGACAGCCTAAATTTTTTAGAACCCAAGTCCATCCACCGGGGCAAGATCCCAAATCTAAAACAAGTGAATTTTTACTTGGCGGTTGCACATGACAGTTGAGCACTTCCCAAAGCTTCAGGTAGGCTCGAGATGGGGGTTCATCATAGTTTTCGTTAAATTGAAATTTACCTAAAGCAAAGGGTTGTCCTGAATTTTTGCTTAAAAGAAGTGAGTTTTCATTCAGCAAGCACCAAAAACCAAAGTCCTTTTTAGGTAGGGGACTTAAATAGTCCAGACTTTTAATTTTTCGATCATCGACAGTTTTTTGGATCAGCTCTGTTCTGCGATGAAATTGAAAAGAATAAGCACCCCAATAAAGATTCTTTGATTTTAAAATCTTGGCAGCTTCGTTCACAGACTTAAAATTGTGGGTTTCTAAATTAGATAGGCTCAGTTGGGCCCAATTTAATTTAATTTCTTGTTCTAATAAAAAAAGGCGACCCATTTGAGTCACCTTTTTAATTTTTCTGAACTTAATCTCTTCTGCTAATTCATTCTCATAATTTTCAAAAGCTAGATAAGCCCAGTTTTTCATAGGAAATTTTGATTAAGCCGCAGATTTTTGAGCAGGGCCTAAAATTCCACGTGTTGAGCTGACAGAGACAAGAGCTTCCCAAAATTTTTCTTTTATTTTTAGCTCTGCTGGGCCCATTTTAATTTTTGGAAAATCAGCTTTTTCTGCGTGAGCACAGAAGTCAGCTTCAGTACAACCACGGATCACTTTCATCATTAAATTGTAATGAGAATCTGTGAAAGCTTTTTGGTCTACGAGCATTTTTCTTAATCCTTGTTCAGGTGTATGAAGCAAAAATTGGTAAAGGCCTGCGTAGTCATATTGACTCATTTCTAAACTCCTTTGAGTGTGAGTAGGTTCCAAATTACTATCGGATGAAGTCTTACGTGACTGAACCCATTCACGACCTAAGTCTAATAAATCTAGGCTTTTTTTTCTGCTCGAATTTTAAGCAGGCTCAAGTTTTTTGATCAGTAAGACGTTAAGGAGTCTTGATGGTCGAACTTTTAATAATGCTTTTGTCTTCTATTGTAGGTCTTGCTGTTTGGCAGCACGCTCAAAATCGACTTTTAGTTAAAAAAATTAAAACAATATCTGATGAAAATTCTCTGACATCCATAGAAAATAAACGCTTAGGAATTTATCAAAAAGTTATTCAGAATTCGCCTGATCTCTTCATTATCGTTGATCAGAGTTTGAAAGTTGTTTTTGCTAATGATGTCGCTGCTAAGTATGGGTGGACTCCAAGTCGTGAATTCGTAGCTGCGGACATTGCAGATACGAGCAAGCTTCATTTTGAATTTGAGATTCAGAGCGTGCTGCTTTTAGGAACTGTGACAGACGGTGAAATTCGCTTGGTGAAAAATGAATCTGATGACTGGCGCTTTTTTCTGTATCACATTTTTCCTCTTTTTGATGAATCTCAAAGAATTGTGGGTGCAACTCTGACTGCAGCCGATGTGACAGCACAGCGTGAAGCTGAAAACCGATTGCATCAGCAAACAGAATTTATTGAAGGTGTGCTGAACGCGATACCTGATCCCATTTATGTGAAAGATCGAGAGCATCGTTGGATTTATGGCAACCAGGCTTTCTCAAAAGTTCTTGGTAAAAAACTATCCGATTATAAAAACAAATCGAATGACGATGTTCTGCCCTACGAAACGTCCATGATTATTAAAGCCTACGATACGGATGCTTTCCAATCTTCAGTGCCTGTGGAAATGGAAGAGACTTTGAGTTTCACCGATGGTCATTATTTTACTTCGCTTTCAAAACGAACCCATTTTCAGTTCCAAGATGGCCGAAAGGTTCTAGTTGCTGTTTTAAGAGATATTTCAGAGAGAAAAAAATTGGAGTCAGAATTACAGATGAGCAGATCCAAACAGTATGAAGCTGCAAGACTTGCCACGCTGGGTGAAGCTGCAGGTGGTATTGCCCATGAAATCAATAATCCACTTAATGTGATCTTAGGGATAGCTGAGCTCATAAAAGCGACAGTGGAAAAAAAGGGGATGATCGAAAAGGAAAAGCTTTTTGATTATTGTGATCGTCTCGTCAAGTATTCAATGCGTATTTCGAAAATTATCAAGGGACTTAGATCCATTTCTAGAGATGCCAGCCAAGATCCTTTTGTAGACGTTCATCTGCAAGTTCTTGTTGATGAAACAATCGAGTTTTGTCACCAGCAATTTGTAAACAGAAGTATTGAATTGAAAGTGAAAAACTTTTCAGAACCTGTGATTATCACGGGCAGGTATGCTCAGGTTTCACAAATTATTCTGAACTTAGTCAATAACGCCAAAGATGCAGTGGAGGGACTTCCTACACCCCAGATTTTTATTGAGACTTTAATCGAAGATGATACAGGCGTCATCAGGGTTTGGGATTCAGGCCCCGGCATTTCTGTTGAGATTGAACCTAAATTAATGAATCCCTTTTTTACAACCAAGCCGGTAGGCAAGGGAACTGGACTGGGTCTTAGTATTTCAAAAACAATTGCCTTGGATCACAAAGGGACATTGATCTTAAATCGAAAGATTTCGAATAGCTGTTTTGAACTTAGAATTCCATTGGTTCAAAATTCAAAAAAATCAACGGCTGCGTAGTTTTAAATCACAGAAAATTTGCACAAGGTCTTGATCGCTCCCTCCTGGAGCTGGCTGATATTTTCACTAAAATTTTCCTCCAAATGATTGGAGTCAGAATTTCTAGGAACCAGTTAGGATTTATGACTGAGTCAAAACTGCAAGCCAAGATTTTTTGTTAGCTGGAATATTTTCAGGTGCCATAAAAAGCCCCGTGCGAAGCCCTCCATTGGGCGCTTTGCTGGCTTTCCAAAAGTTGTTTTGGCTTAAAATAAACTGTAATGTTTTGAAGGCCTTTAAGTTGTTATTTTTCATGACTTGGATCACTTCCTCAACTGTCACATGGGGTCTAGAATCATCCCAGCAATCATAGTCAGTGACAAAGCAACAGGGCAAATAAGGGAGTCCTGCCTCACGGGCCAAAGCGTACTCTGGAAAATTGGTCATTCCGATAATGTCAGCTTTCATTTGTCGATAACTATGGCTTTCGGCCTTTGTCGAGAAATACGGACCTTCAATACACAGATAGGTTTGTCCGTAGTGAACATCAAAGCCTGGGGCAATGAAGGTTTCGCGTAAAAATCCAGCCATAGTTTCGCAGATGGGTTCTGCCAAAGAAACATGACCAATCAATCCCTCTCCTAAAAAAGTATGTTTGCGTAATGATTTCGTGCGATCAATGTACTGGTAGGGAACCACCAGATCACCTGGCTTATATTCTTTTTGCAATGATCCAACGGCGCTAAACGAGACCAAAGCTTCTGCACCTGCTTTTTTCATCGCGAAAATATTAGCTCTGTAATTAATTTCACTTGGTAGGAATTCATGGTGATCCCCATGTCGTGAGATAAACAAAAATTCTTGGTTCTGAATTTTAACTTTTTTAAAACCACTGGAAGCGGGACCAAATGGAGTCTCGGTGTCCATTAATCGAAGTGTTTCAAATTCCTCAAACTTTTCAAATCCTGATCCTCCGATGACACCAATCATTTAAAAACTCCCTTTTGAACATCCAGTTGATTATATATTCCAGTTTCTAGGACCCAACCCGTCACTAATTTTGCCGGGGTCACATCAAATGAAGGGTTATAACAATTCACATCCTGAGGAGCCCACTGAATTTTTCCAAATTGTCCTGAGACGCCCATCACTTCTTCGGGCTTGCGAAGTTCAATGAGAATATTTTCACCGCTCAGACATTGGGAATCGACTGTCGTTCTTGGGGCCACAACATAAAATGGAATTTGATGATAAAAGCAATTCACAGCTAGCGAATAAGTTCCAATTTTGTTAGCAAAATCTCCGTTTGCAGCAATCCGATCAGAGCCCACAAAGGCCTTCGTGATTTTTTTTAAACTCATCAGATGAGCTGCCATATTATCTGTGATCAGTGTCATCGGAATCTTATTTTTTTGAAGCTCCCACGTGGTCAGACGTCCGCCTTGTAAAAGGGGACGAGTCTCGTCGACATAAACATGGATTTTTTTTTCGGATTTGTAAGCTTGAATGATGGCACCAAGGGCGGTGCCGACCCCGGCAGTCGCAAGTCCTCCGGTATTACAATGAGTGATAATTTGATCCCCATCCTGAATGAGTTGCGAACCCCAAAGACTCATCTTCTCACAAAGTTTAAAATCATCATGAAAGATTTCAACTGCTTTTTCCACATACATCGATAATTGAATGGGTTCAGAAAGCAGGGGTTTCATTTTATCCAAACAGTTCATGAGATTTACAGCTGTAGGCCGAGCCATATACAGCTGATCGAAAATATTTCTGAGCTCTTCATTTGAAGAGGTGGTACTTGCAGCTTGAGCCAGTCCTAGTGATGCAGCCACTCCAATCAATGGAGCACCGCGAACGCGTAAGGATTGAATGCATTCGATCAATTCAGTGTGATTTTGAATTGAAATCCAATGTTCTTTTTGAGGTAACAAAGTTTGATCCAGAAGTTCGAGTGTGATTTTTTGATTCTCAAATTGAAAGCGTAAAGCTGTAGAATCTAAGTGAATCACAAAAGAACCTCTCCTATTTTTTTTCTCATTTCGTATAAGTACTGAATTTCTTCAGCGGGCAAATGGGTCACGCCACCCATCATGTGAGCTGCCATCAAAACCTGCGCCGAATGTTCGATTCTTTCCATGCCACGGTAGGCTTCCTCAATGGACTCTCCCCATGCGAGAGCACCATGTCGCCTGAGAATTAAGGCACGAGAGTGAGGAAGATATTCCTTCAATACAGTTCCCATGTCTAAAGTTCCGGGGCGAGCATAGGGAACAATAGGAATGCCTCCGGTGGCTAAAATCACCTCTGATAATGCTTCTGCGGGCAATTGATTCAGTTTAGTCTGAGCAATCGACCAAGCGGTTGCGGTGACAGGGTGAGCATGAATCACACAAATGGCTTTTGGACAATTTTTAAAGACTTCAAGGTGCATCAGTTTTTCGGAAGAGGGTTGTCCTTGAATTGAGTTTCCATCCAAATCCATGATGGCCATATCTTCAGAGCTCATAAAGGCTTTTGCGACCCCACTCGGAGTGATCATAATATGATTATTTTTAAGTCTGACGCTGACATTGCCATCGGCAGCTGCCAGCATGTTTCGATTGTGCAGCCTTTTGCAGATTTCTAATATGTGATCTGCCGTCACTTTAAATTCTGAACTTGTCATAGGGCTTTCATAACCTCATGATGGGCTTATGTCCACTTTTGACCCCGAAAAAACACTGATTGTGATGGCTTTAAGTGTTGAATCCCAAGGCCTTTTTGAAGCTGCGGGCTTTCCTGTGCATTACACAGGCGTCGGAAAGATTTCCTCTGCTACAAAATTAACTCAAATTCTTTTAAAAAATAAACCCAAGCATGTTCTCAATCTTGGGTCAGCTGGCAGCCGCAAATGGCCCATTGGCACATTACTCGAAGTTAATTCTGCGGTGAGGCGGGATCAGGTGCTACCCTGGATGCAAAAAACCTTAGAACTGAAGACGATCACTGAGCTAGAAAGGGCTGTGTGTGCATCTGCAGATTATATTGAAACTGGGGAAGCCGCTTTGCAGTGGGATTTGATGGATATGGAAGTTTATAGTTTGGCTTCGGTTTGCTCAGAATTTAATGTGCCGTTATCCAGTGTTAAATTTGTGACTGATAATTCCGATCAAAATTTGCGCAGGGATTGGGATTCTCAGCTCAAGAATTGTGCTCGTAGTTTGCACGATTTTTACTTGTCTTTACGTGGATGATTTTCAAACTTTTAGTCCAGGCAAGTGGTTTCATATCCACTTCTTCTGCTTCTTGGATCTGTACCCCCGTTTATCCACAAGACAAATTCTGAATTTCGATTTAAGCTTGTCTGCATAAACAATTAAACTTAACAAAAGAGCCCGATGTGCAAAGATTAAAAAAAGCCGAACTCATACAAATGATGATCAAATCTTTAGAGTCTGATCTAGAGGGACTTATTTTTGCTGCTCAAGCCACCCACGAAGCTGCGACCAATGAAGAAAGCAAGCCTGAAAATGAATATGACACCCGGGCCTTAGAGGCTTCCTATCTAGCAGGAGCACAGTCGAAAAGAGCACAAGAAATTGAAGAAGCCCTCAGTTATTGCCGAGCTTTGAAGGTAAAAACCTTTTCTAAGGAAGATCCAATTTCTGTTTCTGCGCTTGTAGAGCTGCAGTCAGAAAATAAAACTCAAATTGTTTTATTAATGCCCAAAGGTGGCGGGCTGACCTTAGAATCTAACGGATTAAAGGTGAAGGTGATCACCGGGCAAAGTCCACTGGGACAGGCAATTCAAGGGCAAAAATTGGGATCATTGATCACAGTTGAGACAGCAAAAGACACAACCGATTATGAAATTACAGATTTGATGTGACAGGTACGCTATTCGTAACAACGTGTTAAATTATGCAGTGTTACGAATAGCGTACCTGTCACATTTTAG
>Ga0164293_10004301_pt1 | contig 12175 bp, 10 predicted proteins | sample GEODES118metaG_FD_111487 | JGI IMG/M metagenome (GOLD analysis project Ga0164293, IMG submission 111487) | Eutrophic lake water microbial communities from Lake Mendota, Wisconsin, USA - GEODES118 metaG | ecosystem: Environmental > Aquatic > Freshwater > Lake | place: USA: Lake Mendota... | reverse complement strand
TCTGGAGGAAACGTAATGCATTCGACGCGTCGTTCCACGGCTTTCGCGCCCATGGCCGCCCTCTTCTCCGTTCTCGCGCTTTCGTCGGCATCGTCGGCGCAGGCACAGGCGGCGGGACGTCAGACGGTGGTGGGCGAGGGGCAGCGTATTTCGGCCACGCTGAGCCCGGGGATTCGGGTGGGTAACCTGCTGTGGGCGTCGGGGCAGCTCGGTACGAGCCCCACCGATACGACCATCGCCGGTCAGACCACGCGGGCGCTCGAAAGCACCGAGAAGGTGTTCAAGGCCGCCGGCACCACGCTCGCGGCGGCAGCCACGAAGTGCACGGTTTTCCTCACCGATGTGAAGGACTTCCAGGGGATGAACGGCGCGTATACCAAGTTCTTCCCCAGCAACCCGCCGGCCCGCTCCACCGTCGTGATCGCCGCGCTCGTCGTGCCCGGCGCCAAGGTGGAGATCGAGTGCCAGGGTGTGATTCCGCAGTAATCGTTTCCAGAGGAATTCGATCGACTGAAGACCGAAGACTGAAAGCTGAAAACTCCCCCGGGATCGCGAGATTCCCGGGGGAGTTTTCAGTCTTCGGTCTTCAGCTCTCAGTGTTCGCTGAAACTACTTCCCCGTCGGCCACACCACGCCCTGGCTGCCGCGCGGGACGGCGCCGATGCCCTTGTAGCGGAACTTCTGCACGCGCTTGCCTTCGTAGGTTTCCGTGGTGTACACGTTGCCCTTCGAATCGGTGGCAATGCTGTGCACGGCGAAGAACTGCCCGGGCTGACGGCCGCCGTCACCGAACCAGGTGAGAATCTCGAGCGACTGGCGGTCCATCACGTACACGCGCTCGTTCTTGCCGTCGGCGAGGTAGAGGTACTTCTGCTGCGGGTCACGCGAGAACGCGATGTCCCACACCGAACCGTCGCCGCGGGTTTCCTTGGCCACGCGCACTTCCTTCACGAACTTGCCGTCCTTCTGGAACACCTGGATACGGTCGTTCGGACGGTCACAGACATACACGAGCCCGTCGCTCGTGGGTTCGGCACAGTGCACCGGGTTCCGGAACTGCTGGGCCAACGGCGCCGAGGGGTCGTACGGAGGCATGCGGGCGTCATCCGGCTTGTTGCCGTAGGCCCCCCAGTAGCGCTTGATGCGGCCGCTGCTCGCGTCGATCACCGCGATACGCTTGTTGCCGTACCCGTCGGCCACGTAGGCCTCGCCGGTCTTGGCGTCGAACGTGATCTTGGCCACGCGTCCGAAGTGCGAGGTGTCGTTGCTGTTCGCCGCCTGCTTGGGTGTGCCATACTGGGCGAGGAACTTGCCGTCGTGGCTGAACTTGAGGATGTGCGAATCCGTGGCGCCATTGCCGCCGATCCACACGTTGTCCTTGTCATCGATGGCCACGCCGTGGTTCGACGAGGGCCAGTCGTAGCCCGAACCGGCGCCGCCCCACGCCTTCACGAGGTTACCGGCGGGGTCGAACTCGAGAATGGGCGGGGCCGAACGGCAGCACTCCCCGATGGGCGGGGTGGCGTTGGCGCCGGCTTCCGTGCGCTGGTTGAGCGTGGAATCACCGCGGTGAATGATGAACACGTGGTCGCGGCTGTCCACACCCACGCCGATCACCGACCCGAGGATCCAGTGGTTGGGAAGCGGCTTGGGCCAGAGCGGATCGACCTCGAATTTCGGGGCCTGCACCGTCTGACGGTCGTCGGCCTGCAGCGATGCCTGAGCGGCACCGAGGGCGGCGAGGGAAACGGCGAGCACGGTCCAACGTGTCGCGGGGCGGAACTTCGGCATCGCGTACTCCGAAGGGGGCAGGGGATCGTGGCGGGACGGTGTACAACCCGCGCACCGGTGGTAATTTCTGGAAGCCTTCGTGCAGCCGCGCACCGTGGGAGGGAGACGGTGACGCCTGCGTCGGGCCGGTCATGGCCGACGTGCTGAAGGTACCCGCCGTAACTCCCCTGTCCAGAGAATCGTTGCGCATCGGTCGCTTTCTGTCGGTGATCGCGTTGTGGGTGGCATCCATGCTCCCCGCACGCGCTGTGCTGGCTCACGAGATTCCACGCCACGTGGGTGTGCGGGCGTTCGTCGCGCCGGTCGCAGACCGGGTGCGTCTGCTCGTCCAGATCCCCATGGATGCGGTACGCGATGTGGATTTTCCCGTGCTCGCCAACGATGCGCTGGATGTGTCGCGCGCCGCGCCCTACCTGCGCGATGCCGCGCAGCTCTGGGTGGCCGACGCCATCGCCCTGCGCGACGGTGGCACTGAACTCGGAGCCCCGCGGGTGATTGCGGTGCGTGCGGCGCTTCCGTCCGACCGGGCCTTTGATTCGTTCGGCGCCGGGCTGGCCGCCGTGTCGGCGCAGGGACTCCCCGACGCGACGGACATTCCGCACGGCCAGCTGCGCCTCGAGGTGTTGCTGGAAGTGGCCACCGCCGCGCCCGTGCGCGATCTGGTGATCGAACCGCGCTGGGCCAACTTGGGCGTGCGCACCACCACGGTCCTCACGCTCGTGAATGCCAATGGTACCGAGCGACGCTACAGCTTCGAGGGTAATCCCGGTGAAGTGCGGGTGGATCCTCGGTGGTGGCACGCCGCGTGGACGTTCGTGCAGCAGGGGATGGTGCACATGCTGGGCGGCATCGATCATCTGCTCTTCGTCCTGTGTCTCGTGCTACCGTTCCGTCAGTGGCGGGCGGTGGTGGGTATGGTCACGGCCTTCACGGTAGCGCACTCCATCACACTCATCGCCGCCGCGCTTGGCTTCGTACCCGACGTGGCGTGGTTCGCGCCACTCGTCGAAGTGGGCATCGCGGCGTCGATCGTCTACATGGCCGTGGAGAACGTCCTCGGCGCGCGGGTGGAGCGGCGCTGGCTGGTGGCGTTCGTGTTCGGCCTCGTGCATGGATTCGGTTTTTCCGCTGCGCTCGGCGACTCGTTGCAGTTCGCCGGGGCGCATCTTGTCACCTCGCTCCTCGCGTTCAACGTGGGCGTGGAACTCGCTCAGCTCGGTGTGTTGCTCGTGATGATTCCTGTTCTCGACCGATTGTTCTCCCGCATCCCCGAACGCACCGGCATCGTGGTGCTTTCCGCGCTGGTGGCCCATGAAGCGTGGCATTGGATGACGGCGCGTTTCGCCGACTTCCGTGCGGTACCCTTCACCATGCCAACGGTCGATGCCGCGTTGGCGGTCACGCTCATTCGCGTCGTGATGGCGGTGCTGGTGCTCACCGGCGTGGCGTGGGCGCTGTCGGGGTGGATGCGGCGTCTCCTCACGCCGCGCAACGTGGCGTCGGCGGCGCTGGCGCTCGCGGCGATTGGCGCTATGAGTCTCGTGCCCGTGCACGCGTTGCCAGCGCAGGCGCGCACCACCAAGGCGGGCGTATACACCGCCGATCAGGCGGTGAAGGGGCGTGAGGTGTTCAACAGCAACTGCCTTGGCTGTCACACCACCGCCACGCATCAGGGACCGGCCTTCACGAACAAGTGGTTCGGTCGTCCGCTCTACGATCTGTTCGACTACGTGAGTCAGGCGATGCCCAAGGCGGCACCCGGCAGTCTCACCGAAGACGAGTACGTGTGGGTGACCGCGTACATCCTCAAGCTCAACGGCATGCCCGCTGGGCGTATGGAGTTGTCACCGGAACCCGCGTGGCTCAAGACCGTGCGGGTGGATTCCACGATGGGGCGTGCGAATGGCACGCCAGTGCAGGAGCAACAGCAGGTCAGCACCAGGCAGTTCGATGTCACGCAGTTCGGTAGGGCTCACGATTCACGCCTTCGCGCACGTACGGAGAAGCCATGATCCGACGCAGTACCCTTCGCCGGGCGTCCCTCGCCCTCGGTGCCACCAGCGCAGCGCTCGCTCTGGCGGTATCTCCCTTCGCCGCGCAGGCCCAGAAGGCGGCCGCTGCGGCCAAGCCGCTGGTTCGCGGCAACGCCTACGGGGAATGGCGCCATTGGGGCGCTGACCAGTGGAGCACGCGCTACTCGCCGCTCGATCAGATCGACGCCTCCAACTTCTCGCAGCTGCAGGTGGGCTGGGAGTGGAAGGGCGGTGAGAAGTTCGGCCCCGACGAGTACTATCGCACCACGCCGCTCTACGCGAACGGCCGCCTCTTCACCCTGCAGAGCACCAAGCGTCACGTCGTGGCGCTCGATCCCGAGACGGGCAAGGAGCTCTGGTCGTACAAGGTCGAGGAAGGCATCCGCTGGCAGAAGGCGCCGCGACAGTTCGCCGGTCGAGGGCTCGCCTACTGGAACAGCGGTGGCAAGGAGCGCCTGCTCGTGACCACGCCGGGCTATCATCTCGTGTCGCTCGACGCGAAGACCGGCAAGCCCGATCCGCTCTTCGGCAAGAAGGGCGAAGTGGACTTGATGGTAGGGCTCGGCTATCCGATGAAGAAGCTCGCCGTCGACGACAGCGGCCCGCTCATCATCTCCGACGCCGCGCCGTATCGCGAAGCGAAGCCGGGCGAAGGATGGGATCCGGTGAGGAAGATCGGCGCCGACGGCACGGTCGGTATCCTGAGCCAGATCGCCGCGAGCTCGCCGCCGATGGTCGTGGGCAATGTACTCATCGTGGGCAACTCGTCGATCCACGGCTACTACCCCATCCGCGCGTCGAACCCGATCGGCACGATCCGCGCGTTCGACATTCCCACGGGCAAGCTGCTGTGGAAGTTCAACCTCGTGCCGCAGCCCGGTGAGTTCGGCGCCGACACGTGGAAGAACGGCTCCAAGGAAGGCACGAAGGGCGTGGGTAAGACCGACGCGTGGGCGCCGTACGCGGCCGACGAAGCGCTCGGCACCGTGTACATCCCCGTGGGCATGCCGCTCATGGACGAATACGGCGGACATCGCCCGGGCGACAATCTCTTCGGCAACTCGCTCGTCGCGCTCGATGTGAAGACGGGCAAGCGGAAGTGGCACTTCCAGATGGTGCACCACGACATCTGGGACTACGACACCCCGATGGCGCCCAACCTCATGGACGTCACCATCGACGGCAAGCCGCGCAAGGTCGTCGCGCAGCCCACGAAGCAGGGGTGGCTGTACGTGTTCGATCGCATCACCGGGCAGCCCATCTGGCCGATGCCGGAAATGCCGGTGCTCAAGAGCGGTGTGCCGGGTGAAGAGTCGGCGCCCACGCAGCCCATTCCCACCAAGCCCGCGCCGTACGCGCAGCAGGGCCTCGTGGAGGCCGACCTCATCGACTACACGCCCGCCATTCGCGACTCGGCGCTCGTGCTCGCGAAGCGGTGCCGCATGGGTCCGTACTACATCCCGCCCGCTGCGGCCGACGGAAAGGATGCCTCGGGCTACAAGTGCGCGTGGTACGCGCCGGGCGCGAGCGGTGGTGTGAACATCGACGGTGGCGCCACGATCGACCCGGAAACGGGGAAGATCTTCGTGGCGAGCATCACGGGGCTCAGCACCACCACGCTGCTCAACGATCCGTGCAGTGAGTTCGCGTACAGCTCGCCGGCCAGCAACTGCGGCCTGCTGGGCGCGCTTCCCACGCCGGAAGGCTACAAGAAGCCGGAGAACGTGGGCTTCGGTGGCCGTGCGTCGGGCTCGATGATCGGCGGCATCTCCATCGCCAAGCCCAAGGAGCACGGCGGCATCACCGCGTACGATCTCAAGTCGGGTGACAAGGCCTGGTGGGCGCCCAACGCGGGCTTCATCAAGCAGACGAGCCGCGACCCGCTCTTCGCGGGCGTGACGCTGCCGCCGCTGCCGGGCCGTGGGCAGGCGCAGGCGATCACCACCAAGACGCTCGTGATTTACGGCACCGGCCGCAGCGGCGGTCTGCCGGGTGAGCCGCCCAAGCTGTTCGCGCTCGACAAGAACACCGGCAAGACCGTGGCCACCGTGCAGATCCCCGCCAAGACCACCGCCGTGCCGATGACGTTCCTGCACAAGGGACAGCAGTACATCGTGTTCGCGACCGGCGCGGAGGAGAATACGAGCCTGGTGGCGATGAAGTTGCCGAAGAAGTAAGGTCGGAAATCGCGATGGGGCTGAGGAGTTTGTCGACTACAAACTCCTCAGCCCCACACGCGATCTCAGCCCCTCACTTCTTCCGTTCGTACCGCTTCAGCGCCTTCTGCCCGACCTCGGCGCCGTAGATATTGCCCGCCGCATCGACAGCGACCCCTTCGGCGCTGCTGGTGCTGGCGGGTTTTGCTTCGGGGTCGGGAATGAACGCCGTCACGTCGCCCGTCTTGGCGCTGCCAATGCGAATGCCGCGCGTCCACGCGCCATGCGGCGGATTCACCGAGCCGCTCTCCGAGTCGGCCACGTAGATCATGTCGTTCTTGTCGATCCAGATGCCGCTGGGCCGGCTGAACTGATACCACGTCTCGAGGATCTTGAAGTCGCGATCCACGATGAGAATGCGGTCGTTGCCGCGGTCGCCGATGAAGAGGCGTCCCTTGCTGTCGAAGGCGAGCGCGTGCGGCTGATCGAGTTGCCCCTCACCCTTGCCCCAGGTGCCCCACGTCTTCTTGAGGGCGCCGGCCTTGTCGAACACGAGCACGCGCGCGTTCGCACCGGCGCGCGACGAATGGCCCTCGGCCACGTAAATGTCGCCATTGGCCGCGGTCACGATGGCGTTGGGCTGCCAGAAGAACGCCGAGTCGCGGCCGCCGCCGGGGGCACCGAGCGACATGAGGTGCGTGCCGGTGGGGCTGAACTTGTGGATCTGGTGTCCCTTGCCGGCGGGCGCCTGCGTGGCGCCGAGCGTGCAGGCGCAGTCCACCACCCAGATGTTGCCGTCGCGGTCCACGTGAATGCCGTGCGGCGAGAGGATCATCCCCGCGCCGAACGACGCCACCAGCTTTCCGGCGGCATCGAACTTGAGTACGGGCGCGAGCTGCGATCCGGCGCAGTTGTTCACACTGCAGCGTTCGGCGACCCAGATGTGCTTGCCGTCCTTGTCGATGGCGACGGCACTGGTGGAGCCCCACGTGCGACCGTCGGGGAGCTTAGCCCATCCCTCGACGGTGGTGTAGGGGTTGGGCTTGTCGTTGACCGGGGGCATCGTGGGCGACGATTGCGCCGCGAGCACGAAGGGCGTGGCCGCGAGGGCGGCGAAGAGGGAAGGTGTGCGCATGCGCGAAAAGTGCACCGCGAAACGGCGGGACCGCAAACGGCGGTTGACTGCAAACGGCGGTTGACTGCAAACGGCGCGGAACCGCAGACGGCAGACGGCAGGAACTACAGCACGCAGTGCCGGAGGAATATGGAAAGCGGCGGTCGGCGCGATGCGCCGCCGCCGATTTCCCTACCGCAAAGGAAATCGGGCGCGACCGCTTTGCGGCGCGCCCGTTCTTCCGAAATCCTCCGGAACTGCGTGCTGTAGCTCCTGCTGTCTGCCGTCTGCTGGTAGTCGCCCACGAGTGGAAAAGGCGATCAAGGCAATCAGCGCTACACCGATAGGGACGCCCCCGTCATCACGCCGACCGCCTCCGCCATCGTGATCTCCGTCTTGTTCACCAGCGCCGCGCGTTTTCCCAAGCGCTGAATGTGAATGCGGTCGGCGAGGTCGAACACGTGCGGCATGTTGTGGCTGATGAGCACCACCGAGAGCCCACGATCGCGGACCCGGCGGATGAGGTCGAGCACCATCCCGCTCTCGCGTACCCCGAGCGCGGCCGTGGGCTCATCGAGAATCACCACATGGCGGGCGAAGGCTGCACTGCGCGCCACCGCGATCCCCTGACGCTGTCCACCCGACAGCGTTTCCACCGCTTGCGTGATGGAGCGGATGTTCACGCCGAGGGCGGCGAGGGCATCAGCGGCTTCGCGCTGCATGCGGGCACGATCGAGGCGGCGGAAGAGCGTACCGGCGAGGCCGCCACTGCGTACTTCGCGACCGAGAAACAGGTTGTCGGCGATACTCATGGCCGGGGCGAGCGCGAGATCCTGATACACCGTTTCGATACCGGCCGCGCGCGCATCGGCGGGGGAGCGGAAGCGCATGACCGCTCCGTCGAGCCGGATCTCGCCTTCGTCGGGAATCAGCGCGCCCGAGAGCGCCTTGATGAGCGACGACTTGCCGGCGCCGTTGTCGCCGATGACGGCGAGAATCTCGCCGGCGCGCACGTCGAAGTCGGCCCCGTCGAGCGCCACCACGTGGCCGTACTGCTTTCGGAGTCCCCGCGCCTGCAACACGACGGGCGCATTGTCGGCGATCGTCACGCGTTGCGCCTCGACCATTGATCGGTAGCCACCGCGAGAATCACCAACACGCCGGTTACGAGAATCTGATACACCGAGGACACGCCCATGAGCGTGAGGCCATTGCGAAACACGCCCACGATGAGCGCGCCCACGAGCGATCCCACGATCACGCCGCGGCCACCGAAGAGACTCGTGCCGCCAAGGACCACCGCCGTCACCGTGTCGAGATTCTCCGTTTGTCCGGCCTGCGGGTCACCCACGCCGGTGCGCGCCACCGCCAGCAGTGACGCCACGCCATACAAGGCGCCCGCCATTGTGTACACCACCAGCAGCACCCGCTCGGTATCGATACCGGAGAGACGCGCCGCTTCCCGGTTGTTGCCCACGGCATACAGATGCCGGCCGCCGGCGGTTTCGCGCAACAGCCACCACGCGATGGCGTACAGCAGCAGCATCACCACTGTACCGTAGGCGATTCGCGTCCCGAACACCGGCACCGTGGTGCCCAGCGTGGTGAAGAGCGCGGGCAAATCGGTGACCGTCTGCGAGCTCGACGTGATTTGCGTGAGCGCGAAGGCGATGTTCATCGTGCCCAGCGTGACGATGAACGGCGGCAGCTTCACCCGTGTCACCAGCATGCCGTTCAAGAAGCCGGCGAACGTGGTGGCGCCAATCCCCGCGGCGATGGCGACGGGAGCGGACATCCCGGCTTTTCCGGCGAGCAGCGTCATGGTGACGCCGCCGAGCGCCATGAGCATGCCGCACGACAGATCGATCCCCGCCGTGAGAATGACCAGCGTCTGGCCGATGGCCAGCACGCCCACCACCATCACCTGCTGGGTGATGAGCGAGAAGTTGCCGAGCGTAAGGAAACGCGGCGACTGCACGGCGAAAAAGAGGCACGCAACGAACAGGGCGACGACGGGGCCGAGCGCCGCCAGCCGCCGCAGTGTCACTTCGTGCCCCAGCAGCGCGCTGCGCCTTCCACCGGGGTGAGGCTCTCCACGCCAGGCAGCTTCTCACCAGCCACAAGCGTCACGCCCGTATCGGTGAAGCCACTCGGCTTCTTGCCACTGCGCAGGAACTCCACGCCGGCCTGCACGCCCAGTTCGGCCATGCGTAGGGGATACTGCTGGGCGGTCGCAGCAAAGTGGCCGGCGGCGACATCGTCGACCCCGCGGCAGCCGCCATCCACCGTCACGATGAACACATCTTTGTCGCGCCCCGCCTTCACGAGCGCATTGTACGCCCCGGCGGCGCTGGGCTCGTTGATGGCGTACACCACGTTCGTCGACGGCGCCGACTGCAGGCAGTTCTCCATGACCGTCTGGGCCTTGGCTTGATCGCCGATGCTGTCCCCCGAGCACACCACCTCGGCGGGCGCGGCGTTCTCGTTGCTCTCGCGCGGGTTGGTCGTGAGCCCGAGCCCCTTGAGGAATCCATTGTGTCGCTGCGCGCCGGTGGGATGCCCCGGCAGCAGGTCGATGGTCACGATCTTGGGTGCCGTGGCCCCAAGGCGCGCGCGCGCGTAGGCGCCGATGACTTCGCCGGCCCGGTAGTTGTCGCTGCCGAAGAAACCATCGGTGGCATCGATGGGATCCGTTGGGCTGTCCAGAGCAATCACGAGAATGCCGTCGTTTCGCAGCTTCGTGATCGTGGGCACGATCGCCTTGGCGTCGCTCGGCGAAATGAGAATGACACGGGCGCCGGCCGCCACCTGATTCTCGATCGCCGCCACCTGACCAGCGTTGTCGCCGTCCGAACGACCGGCGCCCACCAGCAGCGTCACGGCATTGGCAGTGGCCGCCTGCTGCGCGCCTTCCTTCATCTTCACGAAGAAGGGGTTCGTTTCGGTCTTCGTGATCAGACCGATCACGGCGGTATCACCGGCGGCGCGTGAACAGGCCGAGAAGGCAAGCAGCGCGACGGCGCCAACGGCGAGCGTCGCGAAGCGGGTGCGCGGACGCGCGTGTTCAGGGAGCGAACGTGACATGCGTGGGGTGGGGCGTTCGGATGAACGGAGAGCCGGATGCCGGCGCCAGATCCGCGGAAATCAGCAGAGCGGACCCGCGTCGGGCAAGCGGCTGCGGGGGGTGGACTGCCTACGCGACGCGTATTCGATCGCCGTTGCCGTCAACCGTTGCGGACTGCGGCTCTGGACCGCAGGCTTGGGCATGCGCGACCTCACCACGGGTTCGATCCCACGTCACCTCATCCGCCTCGCCATGCCCATGGCGTTCGGGATGATCTTCCAGACGATGTACTATCTGGTCGATCTGTGGTTCGTCACGCGGCTCGGTGATGCCGCAGTGGCCGGCGTGAGTTCGGCCGGCAATGTGCAGTTCATCGTCATGTCGCTCACGCAGATATTGGGCGTCGGCACCATGCCGCTCATCGCGAACGCCGTGGGGCGTAAGGATCGCGACGATGCGAACCTCGTGTTCAACCAGAGCGTGGTGTGGGCGTTCGTGTGCGCCATCATTACGCTCGTCGGCGGATTCGCCCTCGCGGGCCCGTACATGCGCGCTGTTGGCGCCGATGCCGCCACGCAGGCCGCCGGTCTGTCCTATCTCCGGTGGTATCTGCCGGGGCTCGGCCTGCAATTTGCGCTCGTTTCGATGGGGTCGGCGTTGCGCGGCACCGGTATCGTGAAGCCCACGATGCTCGTGCAGATCGTGACCGTCGTGATGAACATCATTCTCGCGCCGATTCTCATTGCCGGCTGGGGCACGGGGCGTCCGCTCGGTGCCGCCGGTGCGGGACTGGCGAGTTCCATTGCCATCGCGGTGGCGGTGATCATGATGCTCGCCTACTTCGTCCGCCTGGAGCACTACGTGAGCTTCCGGCGCGAGCTGCTCACGGCGCGATGGGATGTGCTGGCGCGCATGCTCAAGCTGGGCGTGCCGCCCGGTGCCGAGTTCGCGCTGATGTTTCTTTTCACGGCCGTGATCTACTACGTGATTCGTGACTTCGGCCCCGCCGCGCAGGCGGGCTACGGTATCGGTTCGCGCGTTATGCAGAGCATCTTTCTGCCGGCCATGGCCATCGCCTTCTCGGCGGCGCCGCTCGCCGGCCAGAACATGGGCGCAGGCAAGAGCGAACGCGTGCGCGAGACCTTCCGCTGGGCGGCGATCATGGGCAGCGCCCTGATGGCCGTGCTTACGCTGCTCTGTCAGATCCGCCCGGAACTGTTCGTGCGGGGGTTCACCGAGGAGGCCGAAGTCCTTGCGGTCTCGGCCGAGTTCCTGCGCACGATTTCGTGGAACTTCGTCGCCTCGGGGTTGATCTTCACCTGCAGCGGGATGTTCCAGGCGCTTGGCAATACGCTGCCGTCACTCATCAGCAGTGCCTCGCGGCTCGTCACGTTCGCCGTGCCTGCATTACTGCTCGCCCAACGTCCGGGCTTTCAGTTGCGTCATGTGTGGGTGTTGTCGGTGGTCACGATGACGCTGCAAGCCGGTTTCACGCTCTGGCTGCTCACTGGCGAAATGCGGCGACGCACACCGGTTGCCGTGGCGTGAACCACACTGCAGGTTGAACACACTCCCCCTCGCCCACCTGTATCGCTCATGACCCGCAGCGTCGTTGCGGTCTTCTCCGGTTTCCTCCTCATCGCCGCGCTCAGCTTCGGCACCGATCTCGCCATCAGGGCGGCGATGCCGGCGTTGTTCGACGCCAACGGCCGCACGGACAGCGTCGCGGTCCTGCTACTCACCATCGGGTACGTGGGACTCTACGCGACGGTCGGTTGCTACCTCGCCGCGCGTCTGGCCCCGCGGTCGCCCATGCGCCATGCGCTCGTGCTCGGCGGGCTGGGGCTGCTGTTCAACGTGGCCGGCACCTACGCGGCGTGGGACACGGCACCGGCGTGGTATCACATCGTCTCGCTGGTCCTCGTTATGTTGTGGGCATGGCTAGGCGGACGCATGCGGGAACAGGAAACGAGTGGCGCCACGCAGGCGTCGGCGGTCGTGTAACCACGTCGGGTGG
>Ga0164293_10004299_pt1 | contig 12177 bp, 5 predicted proteins | sample GEODES118metaG_FD_111487 | JGI IMG/M metagenome (GOLD analysis project Ga0164293, IMG submission 111487) | Eutrophic lake water microbial communities from Lake Mendota, Wisconsin, USA - GEODES118 metaG | ecosystem: Environmental > Aquatic > Freshwater > Lake | place: USA: Lake Mendota, Wisconsin... | reverse complement strand
CGTGCTTGATTACGTTTCCGTTTTGTGGTCTAAACAGTTCTGTGTTTTCTATTTGTTCGTAGTATGGTTCTGAAAATATTCTTATCAATCCTGTTTGGTAGATTTTGCTTCCAGGCAACATCTTTGATAAAGCGTCTTGATACTCTTCTGAGTTTGATATCCATCTAAGTTGCTGAGTACCGTTGGCTGTTGCCACAGCATACTGCATAGCGTCGTACTTGATAACTTCTCCATTTGCATATAGGTATCCAGTTCCACGAACAAGAAGTTGCACGGACTCACCAAGGTCTATAATATTGTTAACAATCTCATTGTTTTGAACAGATGGAGCCACGGCAGGTAGGTCAGAGTTTAGGGTTACGGCTGCTAGGGAGTACATCTCTGCATCCTCTGAATCGGAATTTTGTGCTGCGACCATTTGGTCGCCAGATATTTGCCAGAGAAGCGATGGTGTCTGAACCCAAACCTTGTTCTTGTCTGATTTGCTGTAGAACGTATCTACGCTTGGTTGTTTTTCAACATATCTTGTGGTATAAACAATCTTTCCATCATTATACACCTCGTTATTTTTAGAAGAAATGTTGATAATATTCGCAAGTTTTGGAGAATTTACGTGTGTAGAGTTTACTTTTTGTCCTTGTCTGTTTTTCAAAACACCGCTATCGTAAGAATCAGACGACCCTCTTAGGATTAAATCTGTGGAACGCTCTTCGGTTGAAGGAAACATAAAACCCTTGCTCATAACAACAAAGTTGTTGTATTCATCAAAGAACATTGCTGACTGTGTTGAAACTGCCAGTCCATTTAAAATGTCTGCGACAGATGTGTCTGGCGGTATGAAGAAGAATGGTATGACTGGATCTGGCTCATTTGGATTTCTTTTGAACACATAGTTTGAAAAGCCAACTGAGTCTAGCAAAAGAGATATGGCATAGCTTATGGTGGTGTCTCTAAGCAAAACTTGTGGGGCAACCAAAGACTCAAAATACAAGAACATGTCTCTAAGATTAATTGTTACCTGTTTGGTCTCTGGTGAGCTTTCTGGAAATGTTTCCGAATACATTGCTTTGAGTGGAACAAAATAGTTGTATCCATTAAGATTGATTATTTTATCGTAGAGTTTGATTTGTAGATTTTTAGCAAGATAGTTGCTAATAATACTGTTTTCATTGTTTGCATTAAATGAGTCATCGTAATCAAATATAGAGAGTGAGCCTGTCCCAGCCAACAACTGTCCAACTGGCAAGCCAGCATTTCCTATATCCGATGCCTGTTTGGTTACAGAATATTCTGTTACTCTATCTGATAGGTCTGCGACAAGTCTAGGTGACATTTCAATTAGATCAAATGTTGAGTTGTCTTTTGTTAGTGTGTCTACAACTATACGCAATCCATGAATATACATAAATTCTGTATACTGTATGGTTAGACTTTCTTCTCCACCAAACTGTGGTGCATTAACTAACTCTGTAACAAAGTTGGTAGTATTATTCATTTCATTGTCTGCTAGGTGCCACTCATACTTAGGCACAAAAGGCTGGTATCCGTCGATCTCGTCTAGCCAAATATAAAAGGTTCCTGTGTCTTTTGGACTTATCTTGTGCAAGTATGAATAGCCGTTTATGCTAGAATCTGGAAGAGATTCTGTGTTTAGCACTTCACCTGCAAAAGCAAAAATGTCTTTGTATTGATCAGGGACGTTTAGTCCATAAGATATTTCTAGATATCCGTCTGCACCAATAATTGGGGTGTTGTCTCTTCTAACGTCTGTTGCGTTAAACTTTATTGCATCTACCCAGTTGTTTAGTTCATCTAGGTATTGTATCTTCCATTTAGCAGGGGCAACCTTGTTACCTTCCCCAAAGAATGGGTCTGGAGTTGGCAGCCCAGATGGACCAATAATTGATCCAAGATTTAGGGATCCTACGTGTGTTTGTGTTTTTACAACAACCCTGTTAGCTGGCACAGGTTTTTCATACACTACAAATGGTGCAGTATCATCTATGCTCAAAGAGCTTTTTGATATTCCTCTTTCAATACCGTTTTCAGTTCTATAGGATGTCCAGTACTTAAACGTATCTGTGCTATCTGCCATGTAGTACCTTGGTCTTTGTGCCATGTCTGGTGTGTCAAAGTGCAGGAACCTGTTGTCAAAATAACGTATCTTGTTTATGCCTGAGCGAGGTCTAAATCTTCCAAAACAATCTTCTAAGGAATATAGCATCTGCTCTTTTTCTTTTACGGTCTTAAAGGCTGTTGCTGGAATGCCTCCATCTTCGTATCCTCCGTCAACTAGAACGTCTGCGTCTGTCGCACCTGTATAAAACCCTGCCGTGTCTCTGTCATCGAATGATGACGCAATAATTGTGAACTTTGAGTCTGCTGGATTTAATGATGTTGGCCTATATCTGTAGTTACCAATCCTGTAGATGTTGTCCATCTGGTTCATGTTCCATTCAGCGATTACACAACCTTGTGACTTAATCGTTGGTGAAGTTTCTAGATATGTCTGAAGCTCTTGATTTAAGAACATCTAGACCTCTTCCAAGGTAAATGATATATTCCAAAAGTCGTGATTAGCTCCACCACGTTTTACAACTGAATACTGAAAATCTGAGAAGTATACTTCAACTATTTCATTATATTTTTGCAAGTTTACATACCTTGTTTCTGGATCAGCAAAGTTATTGTATTTGTCGTATGCTAGGTATACCCAGAATGAGCCAGGATGATTTTCATACCAATCCAAAATTTCCACACCACCTGCACCACCATCGGTTGTAAATTGCTGGGCTGGAATTGTAACAAAGCCTTCGGGATTGTTGGGGTCTGGAACTACATCTGGATACTGATCATATACTGAAGCACCTTGTGCCGAAAAGCTTGGATAACGACCAAAAGATCTAGAAGGCAGCATATCCCAAGATGTAGATATAGTCATTTTGTCTGCAATGTGGTGAGACCTCATGCGTCCATTAATCATACGCTCACGTTTTTCTAGACGTGTTGGAGTAAAGGATATTTCTCCCCTATTGTCGTCAGAAAGAATTATGAACTGATCTGCGTATTGCTCGTTAGCAACTATAGAGTCATCTGCTCCAACTTCATATCCATCTGGAATATATAGCCCATCTACAAGTATTCCTGGATTGTCTGCAAACAGCATTGCCTGTGGTCTTTGATATTTTTTTCTACCAAGCATATATGCTGATGTATTATATGTTGTCATTAGATTCTACCTCTTAGTTGTTGGCTGTTAATCTGTCTAATCTGTCCCATAACTGCTCTAGCAATTTGATCTGGGTTTGCATCAGAGCGAACATTAACATTTACCTCATAACTATTATACACTGAACCGCTAGACATTTCTCCAGAATTAATTGACTTCATTGTGTCTAGTCCATAAGAGTCTACGGCATACTTGCTCATTACAAACTCTCCAGGTGTTAGCATTGCAGGAACTGTGTCTGTGCCCTTTGCAAATCCACCAGCAAAGAATCTTTGTGCCATAACCATTCCACCCATTGCAAGATATTGTGGAGTTGCCTTTAAAGTCTTTAAAGCATTCCCTTCAGCCGTATTATAAAATTTTACATCAGAGGATGCTGCTGACAACTGAGTTTGCAGTCTGGCAATTTGGCCAGTTAGCTCGTCTTTTCTGTCTATCTTACTTGTGCTTTTTCTTTGATCTTCAAGTGTTTTGATATCCGTGCGAAGCTTTGTTATTTTTGCCATATGGTCAGTTCTTGCTTTTACAGAATCGTTGTATGCCTTTAACGCAGCTGTGTATGCTGGATTGATTTTCTTTTGTCCCCCACCAGTGTCTTTACCAGGTTTAACTGTGTCTGTTGGTGTGGGTGTCGGTGTAGGTGTTGGTGTAGGCGTTGTGTCTGTTGGTGTGCCTGGACCACCAGGGCCAGGTGGCAATGGGTCTTTCATGTTAGGAAGACTATTGTAGTCTCCACCATTAATTCCAGCCCAGTATTCTTGGTGCTTTCTTAGAAGTACCAAACCGTCTTTAATCTTTTTGATGTAGTCTTCTGTATTGGTTGTAGCATTAACAATGTTTCCTTTAATCAATGACCATTGTTCTAAAGTTAGTCCTTGGAACCTTAGCTCGTCAATTGCTTTATCTCTGGCCACTTCTTGCAGCCTAATTCTTTCCCTTGCAGGCTCTAGCATTTTCTCTTCAATTTCAAAGATTTCTTTTTTAATCTTTTTCAAATCTTTTTCAATTTCATTTCTAGTCATGGTTCTTGTGATGGCTTTTCCTTCAGCATCATATCCAATAGTGACTTCTGCAGTCAGTCCTTCTAATGCTGCTTTTCTTTGCTTTTCAAGTGACTCTCTCTTTCGTCCAAATGCCTCTTCTGCCTGACGCTGCTGTTCCGCCTGGATTGCTGCTGCTGCTGCACCAACATCTCCCTTAGCCAAAGCCTGCGAAATACTTAGCTCTGCATTTTTCTGTTCTGAAATTCTTTGGTTTGCTTTTTCAATTTCATCAAGAGCTTCGATCCTCTTGTCGTAAGTATCATTAACTACCTGCTCTTTGTCTTCTAGTCTGGTCAAGCCAGCCTCGTAGTCGTCAATCATTACTTCTTTTGCTGCAACGATAGCCTCTTGTGCTGCAATTTCTGCTTTATCTTCTCTTGTATTTACCGCAAACTGAAGCTCAATAACGTTCTTTCTGTTGTTAATGTTTTCTATGATCATGTCAACAGTTTCAGTCATTTTATCTTCTGGTGTTTTTGCTGGACCAGTATCAAGAACTTTCTTGTACTCTTTAATTAGTTGAATTAGAGTTTTCCATTGTTTTGTTCCTACCTTAGTTTTTGCAATTGCCTCTGAAAATAGTTTGTCATTAGCAACCTCAACTGCTGTTGATGCAGAAACTCCAGCCCTAGTCAGCTTATTGTATGCTGTTACTGAGTTTCTGATTTCTTTAATTCTATCCTTGAGAGATTCCGTGGCTTGTTCGTATATAGACTTTTCTTTAGTTCCAGCATTTATTTGTGCATTTGTTGCTTTGGCAGCATCCTCAGCAGCCTGCTGATATTTAAGAACCTTGTCGCTAATTACCTTAAGTGCAGCTTTTGCTGTTGCAATTTCTTGCGGAGTGTATCTTCTAGTCGTGTCTGATGCAATTCCCAAGTACTTGATGGCATCTGCCAATTCACTAGCATTATTAATTGCTCCAGCCATAATTGCTTTCCAAACAAACATTTGATTTCCAAGACCTTGTACGCCAGCAATAGCCTTAGCGTAAGCAGGATCTGATTGTTCAAATGTAGAACTAAGTTGTTTCATCATTACTGTTGCAATCATTCCACCATTAGCAGATTTTTTCAATGCTGTTTCAATTTGAGCAATAGACTGAGAATACTCTTTTGCTGTTATTTTTCCAGTTTCTAGCATTACTTGTAGATTTTCAAGCTGTGTTGTAAGAAACTTAGCAGTTGATGATGTGGACTCAATAAGTTCTGGGCTATCCTTGGTAACTACCGCACTACCGAGTCTTCCATAGACAGTGGTTTTCTTTTTGTTTTTAGGGTCATTTGCTACTTTGTCAAACTCAGACAGCAGATCGTTAACAGTTTTTTCTATTCCGCCCCTGCCTTCTTTAGTTGCAAAATTAATGTCTTTAAATTCAATCTTTACTTCTTTGTTTTTTGCAGCTGCCTGAATAGCAACAATTACTGCCTGAACCTGATCTTCCGTTGCACCAGAAGCAAAAAGACTAGAAGATACTGTTGACAAAATTGCATTTGCCTGAGCTTTCGTGGCTGTCCTTAGAGCCTCAATTTGTTCACCAAATCCCTTATCTTTACTAAGGAATGTTTCGTCTGTAGCAAATTTAGTTGCTGCATCCTGAACGGCAGTTGTGCCTGATGTTGGTGCTACCCCTGCCCTTAGTCTGTCAAGTGGGGTGATTCTTCTTTCAAGTGCTAGCATGTCTGACCATGAATTTAGCTTGTCTGTAGATATTGATATAGCCTCGCCAAAACCCTTAATCTTTTCTTGACGTTTTTGTTCTTCTCCAACAAGCCAAAATATAACGGCTGCTAGAGATGTAACTGCAGTAATAGCTAAACCAACTGGACCCAAAAATGCCGTAACCCCTCTTGCTACTCCAAAAATTCCTGCTCCAAATCTAGCAAGTCCAGGAAGAATCTTAGAAATAAATCCTGTAAACTTTGAGAATATTCCTCCTGCTTTTCCTCCAATTGGACCACCCCTCTTAATTAGGGCTGCTGTCATTGCAGCATCAATTGCTGTGTTAATTCCACTGGCTGCTGCTTTTCCAGCAGTCATTCCAATCTCTAGCCTTTTTTGAGCAAGAGCCACAAGATTAATTCCATTAAGCATTTCAAGTATGGTTGATAGTGCATAGAAACCACCTGTAGCCATAGCTATAACGTTGCTAAATTCTGCTAGAGGGCCACTTCCAAATACTGAGAATAGACCAGATACCGACATCAGTGCAAATGACATCTGCTGCAATCTGTTGTTTATTACCGTAAGTCTTGATGTGTTTGTTGTAAGCTCTTTAGTATTTTCATCTGTGTCTTTGGCCTTCTTGCCTCTTCTAGATCTTGTTGGCTTGTCGTCAGAGACAGGGACTGGGACTGGTATGACTCTTGGTGTAGGTGTAGCTGGTTTTGCTTTTGGAGTTCTTGAAACAACTATTGGGGACTGTACCCCTGCTGCTACCGCTGCTCCTCCAACATTGTATGCTGCCAAAGCCTGACTAACAAGCTGCTGAACTTTTCTTGTCAGGAATTTAGTATTGGTTGTTGATGGAACAGCCTCTCCAACACTTCTTACAAAAGAGTCTCCAGCTTTGGTTGCTTTTGGTTTGCTATTAATAACTGGAGCGAGAACACCGTCAACTAGGTTTTTAGATGATGCGTCTATCGCTCTTCTAGATGGAGAGTTTGATCTTGATGCTTTGTTTATTCCCTTGGCTACTCCAGCTACAATTTGTTCTCCGCTAGTTTCTAGCTCTCTTGCAGCAAGAGTTCTGTTCTTTTTCTGCTGAAGCTTTCTATATCCACCAGATGGATTGTATGGGTCTGTACTTCTAAGTCCACCTGCATTGCTGCTTCCTTCTCCTGGCAAGATTCCAACTGGAATGTCTCTTCCGTCTTGACCAGCAATGAATAGCTGTTCGTCTCTTCTTCCTTGTTTACGAACTTTTTTAATTTTTCCAGACTCTAGCCCTTCCCTCATTGCCTGTGTATTGAGGGTAATTCTTCCTTGCCCAACCTGCTTTGATGCTGTATCCAATGCTCTTGCTGCTCTACCAATTGCTCCAGCCTCTTTCTTTCTTGCATCAATTACTTCTCTTGTTGCTTTTGCAAGTTCTTTATCTGTCACTTTTCCATTATTTGTTTCATCTGCAATTTGCTTGGTTCTTATTCCTATTTGATCTGTTAGAGTTTCAAGTGCTTGTCTTCCTTCTTTGTCGGCATCTTCTAGTCCACCAAGAAATGCAGATCCACCAAAGCCACGAGTTTCAGCAAGCTTTCCTTCGCCAGAATCCTTTGATCTTGCTTTCCAAACTTCTAAGAATTTGTCTGAACCAACACCCTTCTTTTCATTTTTCATTGCTTGATTTAGTGATTTTGGCAGGTCAATAACCAGGTTTGAGACGGCTGACATAAACTGCTTATATTCTGGTGGCAAGGCACCCATTTTAAGTTCTACTTCACGGAACTGTGCAGAATCTTGTGCAAAGGTTGGTGATGCGTGAGAAGCCTCTATCGCTGTTTTCCAAAGTTCTTGTGCTGATAGGGTTTCTAAGTCTGTGGCTGTCTTAGATCTTGATCCAGAAATATTGATAGTTTTTTTATTGTTTCTGGCATAGCCAGGAATTTTAATTTTCTTGCCATCAAATAGTGCAGCTATAATGGCTGGGTTTTTCTTTACGGTTTCTGCATCAATTACCGCTTCGCCATCCGATAGGTTTGCTGGTATGGCATCTCCCTTTGGACCGCCTGGTCCACGAACCATTCCACCAGATGCAAACCCCTGTCTCTTTGCACCCCTTACAGGAGCCCCAGTTCCACGATATGCGTTTTGTGCAGTTACCGCTCTGCCCAATGCTTGAGTAAGTTTGTCAATCGCTTTTGTTTCAGATGTAAATCTTTGTTCTAGCTTTTGGTGAATTTGCTCAAGCGAAGATGCTGCTGCTGCTGCCTCAAGTTGCTGCTGAGTCATGTAGTCAGTTTGTTCGCCAAGGAATGTTGTAGAGTCTCCAGTCCTATTAAACAGGTTTCTTACTAGGGTAAATCCCTTAATAATGTTTGCAACACCGTTAGCAATAAGACCAAAGGTCATTAGCAATACAGGTCCAAGACCACCAACTACCGCAATCAATCCGATGATAAAGGTTCTTGCCTTTTCATCTAGACTGTTGAATCCTTGAAGAATTTTTGCAACACCGTCAACAATTGGTGTAGCAATTTTTAGGAATGTTTCTCCTAATGGTGCTAGCTGAACTCTAAGGTCTTCTACTGACTTTTGGAACTTAAACATTGCTGATGCAGCAATGCTACCTAATTCTTTTGATGCTAGTGCTGCTAGCTCTGAGGCACTCTTTCCACTTAGCTCAAGAACACGAGATGCCTGAGTTCCATCTTTAACGACGTTTTGAAATAGTGTTGATAGACGTGAGAACTGGAACTTACCAAATAGTTGCTCAATAACACGAGCACGGTTTGTTGGATCTAGTTCATTCAGGGCATTTGCAAAGTCAACAATAATGCCCTTTACGTCTCCCTCGTTGGCATCTACAATACCCTTGAGGTTAATTCCAAAGCCTTTGAGGAATTGTGAGGCTTTCTCTGTAGGGTTAATCATAGAGGCCAAACCAGACTTTAGTGCGTTAGCACCTTCAGATGCGTTAATTCCACCCTCCTTCATTGCTGTTAGGAAGAATGCTAGGTCTTCTACGCTACCGCCTAGCTGCTTGACAACTGGACCAGCTTTTGGAATAGCGATGGTTAGGTCTTCAATAGATGTTACAGTTTGGTTTTCAACTGCGTTTAGAAAGTTAATCTTTGAGGTTAGATCTGCTGCTGCAATACCAAAAGCGTTTGTAACAGACATAGTTGTTTCAAGTGCTTGTGTTTGTTCTACCTGACCAAGAACTGCTAGCCTGTTTGCTTCTCTTACCTGTGCTATCAGGTCTCCGCCCATCTTACCAGCAGCTGCAGCCTTTGCTGCTAGTTCCATGGTTTTCTCGGCTGCAACACCATACTTGGTAAACTCTGTTGCTAGACTTCTAATGTTGTCTAGTACTTGATTGGTTTCTGCTGTCGCTGTAAATGCATCTCCATAAACACGCTTAAATGAAATTGCCTGCTTTTCCATTTCCATAAATGTTTTAGCAGCAGCGGTTCCTACCATAGATAGCGGAATAGAGAAACCAACCATAAGCTGACGACCAGCCCACTGTGTATTCTTACCAAAGTTTAGAAGATGTGTAGAACCCTGCCTTAGCAACTGATTAAGAAGTTGTTGTTTCTGTGCAGCCATTGCTGTCTGCGTTGCAAGGTTGTTCATATCAAGAGTTAGTGGTCTAATCTTGATTGTTTCAATTGCACCAGATGCACTCTTGCCGAGCTTTATGTATTGTGTCTGTAGATCTTTTACACGCTCTCTGGCTGTTCTATTAATTACATCTTGCTCTGTTTTAAACAGATTCCCGAAATTTTTAGATGCACCAGCAGCAAACTTAAAGTACTGGCCGAGGCTGAGTTTGTTTCTTTCTAGTGCAGTTGTGAATGACTGTGCTGTGCTCTGAACTCTTGACAGTTCGGCAGAAAACTTGCCAGTTGCGTTAATGCTGTTAATAAGGTTTTGTTGCATATTTGCAACAGCACCATTTGCTGCAGCTCCAGCAGATGAAAGAGATGTATAGAAGGCTGACACCTGACGTTGCAATGACCGTAAATTAGCCACTGCATTCGTCGTGTCAATATTGACATCAATATTTGACTGAATGTCAGCCATCCATAAACACCCTCTTTAATTAAATACCGATGATCGAAGCGTCTGCAAGCTTAATGCCTGAAGCCTCTTCAATGATCTGGTAAAGTGTTGGAAGATCAAGTAGTTCTTCCAACTTTGCAGAATCCTCTGCTAGTTCTGGCTTGTATTGCTTGAGAGCAATCTTAACGCAGTCAATAAGCAGGTCCATAGACTTGTCGTTATCTTCTGCTACCTTTTGAATCTCTTCAAACTTTTTCATAAATTCACGAAGAAGTGAGATCTTAAGCGGTCTTGCCTTAATCTCGGTTCCATCGATAAGTACGATAGTAGTTTCTTCTTTAATTGTTGTTGCCATTAATACCCTCCTTGTAAGGTCTTAATAATTATACCATACTGGCTTTTGTTTTAATCGATTCTTTCATAGCTTAGGCCCATGCCAATGCCGAATCCAGCCTTTTGTGCGTTTGCACCCTGCAATGCAACAACGTCGTTTGCACTAGAAGCTTTTCCGCCAGAAAACACCCTGGCCTTCATCTCTTCCCATGCATTCTGTTTGCCAGATTCCTTATCTAAATCTACCCCCTGCATGGCTGCAAGAAATTTTTTGTGGTTATAGTCGTCTTCTCTTTTGGCAGAAAGTGTGGCTGTTAGTTCTGGCATGGATAAGGATGTCTCAAGCTCCTCGTAGTCTTTCCAGATGCCCAGAAGAAATACCTCTGATTCTAGCTTGGCTAGGTCTAAATCATCCCAGCCTTTTGCATTTTCTTTCTTTTTTGCCTGATCTTCTTCTGTGGTGTCAAACTTAATGCCTGCTGCAATATCCAAAATCTCATACATTGTTGCCACGTCGATAACGTCTTCTAGCTCTTCTCTAGTCTTTATTTGGGGGCAGTATTGTTTCATACAAACAACAACACATTCTATAATTACATCTAGAAACTCTGCGTCTGTTTTTGTATTGTTTACCCTTTTGTCAAAGATTTCCATTAATTCTTTTAAATACTTAATCTTCAATGGTGTGGCCTCAATATAGGTTCCATCCAGTAATAGAAACTTGCTTGTTTTGTATATTGTTGTAGTCATAGTTAATTATACCAAAAGAAAACTGCCCAAGAGTAATCTCCTAGGCAGTTCTCAACAATATTAAGTTATTTTTATGATGCTGGAACGGTGCGATCTACGATCTTGCCGTATGATGCGTCATCGTTTGGTAGCAAACGGAACGAAACTTCAAACATTGTTGCTTCGTCACGCTTCGCTGATACTGTAACATTCTCAATTGAGAGTGCACGGTAACCGACGTAGATACGCTCTAGAGCAGATCCAACCTCACAGTCACCTGTACCTGGACCTACTGCTACAAGACCACGCTCAACTGGACATTCTCCAATGTCACCAGCCGATAGTCTCATAACTGGGTTGCCATTTGCAAACTCTCCAGAACCTGCGGTTCCTAGATCGTCTTCTTTACCTGCAAGAGAGAACAATAGGTTCTCTAGTGTAGACTCAGCAAATGTGGTATTTAGGTTAACCTGCATACCTTGCTTGTATAGCTTGGCAACGTCAAGAACCTGGTCAACACGCACCTCACCAAAATCAGGCTGGAACTGTAGTTCTAGACCGTTCATGGTGTATCCAACGTTGCGGAAGTCAGTATCTGCTTCAAGGGTGTCCTTGTAAGAAGTTCCTGCTACAACTGATGGAAGGTCTGTGTTAGCCTGAGCATCGGTAAGCTTTCCTGCGATAGTCTTACCAATTGGTCCTGCTTCGTATGTAAAAAGTGCTGCTGCACCAACAATGATGTTAGCACTTGTACCTCTGTTATATGCCATAATTTTTCACCTCTTTTTCTTATTGAAATTATAGGCGATGTTTCCTCACTATAAGTATAACAGTTCTTTTTAAATTATTGTCTTTATCCTGTTACCGTTTTGGTCGTAGATCTTTGTTTCTGGGGTCCAGTCGTTATTGGTCAGTTCTGGCATTTGATGATAGTCAAACTCAATAATGATCTTGTTTCCGCCATATGTTCTGGCAGTACCGAAGTCAATAATATCTCTAGTTTCCTCTAGCTGGTATATCTTAAACGTGTGAAAATAGAACATGCAGTCTATGGTAGAGCCATCATCTAAGGTTATCTTTCTGTTTGAGCACCAGTCATTTACCTCTTCTGCAGACTCG
>Ga0164293_10004296_pt1 | contig 12181 bp, 10 predicted proteins | sample GEODES118metaG_FD_111487 | JGI IMG/M metagenome (GOLD analysis project Ga0164293, IMG submission 111487) | Eutrophic lake water microbial communities from Lake Mendota, Wisconsin, USA - GEODES118 metaG | ecosystem: Environmental > Aquatic > Freshwater > Lake | place: USA: Lake Mendota... | reverse complement strand
TGAATGGTGGAACGTGATGATTCCAGCGGCCCGGGCGGATCTGATCACCCTGGCGATGTTCGTGTTCATCGGCACCTGGAGCGACTTCCTCTGGCCGCTGGTGATCCTCGATGAACCGCAGCTCTACACCCTGCCCCTGGGGCTGCAGCAGCTGGCCAGCAGCTTTTCGCTCGACTGGCGGCTGGTGGCAGCGGGCTCGGTGATCTCGATCCTGCCGGTGCTGGTGCTGTTCATCGGCCTGCAGCGCTACATCCTGCCCAGCGCCAGCGGCGACGCGGTGAAGGGCTGAGGACCGGCGCTGCGGAGCCGGAAGCGGTACGCCCTCCTCAAGGGTTGCCCGGATCCATCGCTGCTACCTGCTAGTTGTCTCTGTTGCGAGGGGCCTCGTTCAGCCGGCCCAGCACGTAGCCCGCCAGCGCCCCCAGTATAAAGCCCTGCAATTGCCAGATCTGGCGGCGGTAGCGCCAGGGAATGCTGCCCAGCTGGATGCCCACCACCAGGGCGATCACCAGCGCCCCCACCCCGAAGCTGCGCGCCAGGCTGCCCTCTTCCCTGCGGGAAAGTTTGCCGCTGGGCGGCAGGGGATCCTTGGGCGGCATGGCAGCTGCTGCTCAGGGGTTGGGCGCTGCCGCCGGCCCCGCCGCTGCGGGTGGTGCGGCCGGGGCTGGCGCCGGCTGAGGTGGCAGCCCCGGGCTGGCGGCCCCGGCTTCCGGCTGCAAGGGCGCTGCTGGCGTTGGCGTGCTGCTGCGGCGCAGCTGGCTCAGTTCGCTGCGCAGTGCTTCGTTGTCGGCGCTGAGGATGTCGATCTTGGCGCTGTTGCGCTCCACCGCCTGCAGCCGCTCCACCGTGGAGCGCAGTTGCTCCTCCATTCCGGTGGTGCGCTCCAGGGCCCGGGTGTTCTCCAGCCCCTGCACCCGATCCTGCAGCTCCTGGATGCGGGCACCCTGCTGGCGCGCCTTGGCCAGCATCGCCAGGAACAGCACCGCCAGCAGCACCGTGAGGCCAAGCTGCAGCCAGGCCACCCACTCGGGCAGCTGGGGCAGGGAGCTGGAGCCTGATCCTGACCCGGAGGATTTCGGCGCCATGGCAAGAGGATCCATCGCGGAGTTGGCCACAGTTCTCATCCTGACCGTTTTCTGCTCGAATGGCACGGTCGACGACCCGGCAACAGTAGCGACTGGCCCAGGTGGTTTCGCTGGTCTGCTGAGTTTTCAACAGCGCCAGATGAGATGGCCTGATTGGATTGTTCAGGGTGTATCTCGCCATTCGGCAAGCCACAGCCTTCGCCAGTATCCCCGCGGGTCACGGCGGAGGCGACGTTCGCTGTGGTACCAAAGACGGTTCAGTGCATGGCTGATTTGATTGTGTTGAAAATAACGGTCATCACTGGCGATCGTGGCACTGTGAATGGAGTTAAGTGTTGCCATTGCCGAATAGGAAAAGCTACCATCAAGGTGATCCACAATGCCGGCAGATGCACAAATACGGTCGCGGTAGTCTAGATCTTCGCAATAAGCCGGATGAAAATTTGGATCAAACAATCCGAGCTGATCCCAGCATCTACAAGTGATCAGAAACCCCGAAAAGCTGTTTGGAGGAGGAAGAAGTGAGAGAAACTGGGCACGACGACAGTCAAGTCGTTGCACTGCGCTAGCCAGCACACCAGGGGCAAAGCGGATGTCATGGTTGGCAATCAAGGCATAGGGAGCCTGCGGGAAGCTGGTGAGGATTAGATTCCAGCTCGCAGCTACCCCGAGATTGACGAAGGGTCTGGCAATTAGAATTGATCGAATCAGTGGATGCCCCTCTGCTTTGATACGATTCAGTTCGTTGGAGAGGGCCGATGGCGCTTCTGGCCGGGAGCAATCGCTGCTGTTATCTACAATAGCGAGCACATCAACTGGATAATCAAGGCTTTCCATCAATCGTCTCAGCAGATGTGCTTGATTCAGGATTGGAACTCCTAGAACCGGAATCGGCAGACGTTCCTCTGTAGGAGCCCATGGTGCTGGCAATCGATCCATGAGTTGCCAGAAACGTTCGTTGAGAGAGCAGTCGCCACTGAGATCGGCGTAGGCAGCCAGGGCATTCCAGAGTTCCGGCTGTCGCAGCGAGTCACGAGCAGGACAGGCATCCAGTTCAGCGACCCACTCCCGTAGCCACCCCACCAGCTGGGTGTGAGCCTGGGTGAATCTCTGAGCAGCAAGCGAGTCCTGAATGGCTTCTGCACGCTTGTTAGATTTCATACGGACAAAAAAAAGCCGGTAAAACCGGCCTTGATGTTATTACTGTGATGTTAAAAGCATAGAATCAAAATTGCCTGGTATCTCTTGGATCTTCAATGCTTGCCCAAGTTTGATCGCCTTGGTACCTATATTCGCTGGATCCAATAAAGAGTACGTCATCTTGATCAGCGCCGGTGATGCGTAGCCCGTCAACAATGCCATTGCGGCTGAGTTCAATCCTGGCTTGAGAATCGGCGCCCAGATTGATTTCAGTATTTGTTACATTACCGCGGAAGCGATAGAGATCTTTTCCGCCTTGGTCGTTGATAACAGAGTTGCGAACAGTGCCGCCAAAGACAAGCTTATCTTTAGTGGATCCAAGGTTGAACTCATTACCTCGCGAAACATTGCCTGAAATATCATTGCCTCGGAAGCGAACAACAGTTCGTGATTCGGAGGTAGTTGTATCGAAATCACTTTTCGCACCTCTACCATCGAAGATGAGCCGGTCACCGCCGCTCAGTGAAGCTTCAATTTTTTTACCAGAGCCTAGGACCTCAAGCCTATCTTTGCCAGCAATAAGATTCAAATCGGCATTATCAACTTCAAGGATATTGCCCGTAGTATCAGGATCGCCAATAAGAATGTTGATGCCTCCTTCGTCAGAGAGGAGACCCAGGCCCACGATAGTTGAGCCATCATCATTGAAGAGGCGAAAACCTCCGGGAGCTTCGTCCACCACAACATTATTAGTGCCTGGCCTGCTGGTGACGCCGACACTGAAGCTCCCTTCAAAGAAACTGACTGTGTTAGCCAAAGATAGTCGCCAAACTCGGTTGCATCGAATTTACCGCACATTCCACTTGCTCTGCAGGCATATGTGCAGTTTCTGACTTGTCCCCCCCCGGCTCGCCAAGGTGTGTGCGTCGCGACAATCTCAGTGATGGCAAGGGTTTTGCGCTGTTATTGTGCGGTATTCCTGGCGCCAGTCTGCCAGGACTTTGCGTTTTGGGTGGCGCTCTGCAGGATCAATCAACAGCAACTGACCTCCCAAGCGGGAAGGGCACCCATGAGGGCCTCCTCCTGCTGGCCGAGGTGGCAGCGCTGGAGGCGGAGGCTGCCACTCCTGCAGATTGGCGGCTTGTGGCCGATGCCTATGGACGGCTCAGCACTCTGTATCCACGAGACCACCGTTACGGTGGCAATCGTGGTAATGCGCTCTGGATTGCCGACCGTCCACGGGAAGCTCTGGACGCCTATCGCCAGGCCATTCTCTTGGCTCCGGAGGATCCAGTGCTGTTTCGTGGCCTGGGAAACGTGCTGGTGGATCTTCGGGCCTTTGAAGCAGCGGATCGGGCCTACGCGTTCAGTCGCGCCCATGGTGATAGCCCGCTCACGGCCTGGAATCACAGCCAGCTGCTCGGAGGCCTTGAGAACTATGAGTCCAGCTATGCCCTGGCCGAATGGCGCTGGCAGCTTGCTGGTGTGGAACCCTGGCGCGATTCTGCGCAGGCCTGGCGCGGTGAGCCAGCGGGATGGAAGGAGCCCCTGCTGGTGTGGAGTGAACAGGGCCTGGGGGACACCTTGCAGCACCTGCGCTGGCTCGGCCCTCTCTGCTGGCAGCGGGGGGGCGATGCAGCGCCGCTCACCCTGGAGGTGGAGTCCTGCCTGGTGGAATTGCTGCGTGAGGCGCTTGGAGATCTTCAACCCCAGCCGTTGGTTCAAGCCAAGCCCGCCACGGGCTCCGCTGCACCATGGCCTGGATGGCATGTTTCATTGCTCAGCCTGCCTGCTCTGCTGAAGGGGGCACCCATTCCTCCGCGGGCGGTCTGGCTCGGGTCGCCGCGTTGGTCCCAACCCGCAGGCAGGCGCCGGGTGGGGCTGGTGTGGGCTGCGGGTCGCAAGCTGAGCAATCCTGTAACGATGCGGGAGTATCACCGCCGCAGCTTGGGAAACGAGGATCTGCGCCGCCTGGTCGATGGCTTGCATGCATTGGGTTGTCAGCCGGTGTTGCTGCAATTCGGGTTTGATCAGGGGATGGGATCACGCTGGCGTCAGGCGGGAGTGGAGTCCCTCGCCGAAGATGCCGACTTTGCAGCCACTGCCGAGGTTGTGGCCGGTCTGGATCTGGTGATCACGGTGGACACGGCCATGGCCCATCTTGTTGGGGCGATGCAGCGGCAAGACTGGGTTTTACTTCCTTTCAGCGCCGCTCCCCGCTGGCTGAGAGGACGTGATGACACCCCCTGGTATCCGGGCCTGCGCCTGTTTCGGCAGTCCGTGCCGGGAGAGTGGGGGATGGTGGTGGAGCAGGTGCTGGGGGAATTGGCCCGGCATTTCGGCTGAATGCTGGAGTTGGGGAGGCCGCAACTGATGTCTCTTACGATCGGTGCAGGTTGCTTGCTCATGCTGAATGTCCCTTTGGACCCGCCTGTTTGGCCGTCGTTCGGCGGTCACTGCTGCCGATGGAGCACTGCCTTCGGTTGACACGCTTGTGGAGGACCCGCGCCTGTCGGCAACCCGGCTGGGAGGAACCCCGAAGGTGGCTCCCTGGTCGGCTGCCCGGGTTGCAGGAATACTCCAGAATTTTGAGAGCAATCCGTCTCAGGTGTCTCTGGTGGAAGCCCGTCTGGCCCGCCAGTGCCTGGCCCAGTTCTGGCTCGTTGCTCCGGTGGATCAACTGGAGTCCCTTTACCGCTCTGCGATTGGTGAGAGCTACAGGGTACTGCTGGCCGGTCGCCTCCCACGGGAACCCTTGCTGCACGAGGAGCGAGTGTGGAGAGACAGCCTCTCACAGCGGTTGATGTCCGCCTTTGAACGGCCTGAAACCACCAATGTGCTGTTGGCGGCCATGGCCTATTTCGCCCCGGGAACCATGCGGGTGGCGGATCCTCTCCGGCAGGTGCCGGTTTGGCTGCAGGAGGATTACGCCAGGCTGTTTGATCCCCAGCTGCTGCAACAGGTGTGGCGGCCTGCGGGCCTGATCGCTCCAGCGGGCCAGGGCTATGGCCAGGCCCCGAGTCTTCGCATGGCGACCATGCCCGAACCAGCAGCATCACCGCCAACCACGGCTCCGGTGCGGGCTCCACACCAGGTGGAGCTCAAGTTTCCGCGGCTGTCGCCCCAAGGCGGAAATGAGGCCCTGGCCATCGTCCAGACTGCGGATTTTCAGACCAAGACCAATGGCCTGATCAATCTCCATGTGATTGATCCTGAGGATGGCGAAGTGAATCAGCAACTGGCCAGCCTCCGGCGTCTGCTGGGCCAGATCTGGCTCGATGCTCCCTCCGCCCAGCTTGAGGAGGTGTATCGCAGCAGCGTCGGCGATCTGTACCGTGCCTTGCTGGCATCAGGGTTCAGCTCAAGAGCGCTTAATGATGAGGACCGGCAGTTAAGGCAGCAGCTGGCTCGCTTCGTGGCTGATATGAGCCAACCGGGTGCGATCAATGCACTGATGGCTGTGCTCCCTTTCTACGCCCCCGGCAAGATCGCCTTTGGGGGTGGTGAGCAGCACATGCCAGTTTGGCTGGTGCGTGAGATTTCATCGATCTATGGGCAGCCGCAAAGCAGTGGATCAGCGGCCATAACCTGACAGGGGAATGGGAAAACGCTGCCCCTCAGAGCAGTGCTCCTAGTGGTGAAACTCCTTCCAGGTGAGCCACCAAGCCAGCCCCGCCAGTGCCGGCAGCACCACAAGTGGGATCAGCGTCAGGGCGCCCATCGCTCCCACCCCCGAGCTGGCAATGGCGAGGGTGAAGGCTCCATAAACCAGAAAGGTCACGACGATTTTCGTGCTCTGGGTCGACAGGGCAGCTCTCAGCAATTGCCAGCGTCGTCGCCAGAGGGTTGTTGTTCTCTGGCTTGCTGGGACGTGGTCCCACCAGGGATGCCGGCGGGGATCGCGATCACGCTGCCCCATCAGCGCATCCGCTCGAGATTGCGGCGTTGATCTTCGAAGAAGCCTGTGAACACGTTGATGAAGCGCCGCTCCCGCAAGGTGATGTTCGCGGTGAGACTCATGCCGGCCTGGAGCGGCGCTTCTGAGTTGCCCAAGGGAATGCTCTGGCGTTCAAGACGCATCACCGCAGGATAGTAGAGGCCAGATGAATCGGTCCCGAGAACCCGTTGCTGTTCTTCGGCAGGCAGAGCATCGGATCCAATCCGTTCCACAACGGCAGGAACCGTGCCGAAATCACTGGCGTTGAAGGCCTGGATCTGCAGATCGGCCCTCTGGCCGGGCTGCACGAAACCAATGGCCTGGTTGGGCAGGTACACCCGTGCTCGCAGCGCTTCATCGGGCACCACCTTCATCAGCGACTTGCCACTTGCAGAGGCGCTGGTCCCTGTGCCCTGGGCCACCACGCTGCCTGGGCTCACCTCGATGTCGAATACGGTGCCATTGGCGGGGGCCGTGAGCTGGCCGAACTGAATCTGCTGGCGGGCAAGACGAATGTCATTATCCAGCTGAGCGATCTGGCGGAGGTTTTCTTCCACTTTGCGGCGCAACTCCACATTGGTGGTGGCACTGGTGTTGATCAGCGATGATTCCAGGCGAGCGATTTCACGCTGCTCCTGGGCGATCGAGCTTTCGGTCTCCTGCACCCGCTGGCGGGCTTCCAGCAACTGCACTTCACTGGCTGCTCCCTGGGCCACCAGACCAGCGAACCGGTTGGCAATGTTCTGATAGGTGGCGAGGCTGGCTCGCTGTCCAGCGAGGCGCTCCTGGGATTTGCGCAATTCCTGGCGTGCGGCTTCGCGGCGACTGGCCAGCTCCTGGTCCTGGCTGGCGAGTTGCAGGCGTTGGTTGGCCGTGAGCGAGGCTCCAGCCGTGGCGTCGCCCAGGGTGGCGGCGGCGATCTGATTTTCGTTCAGGAGCCGGCTGCGGATGCTTTCGGCCGTGGCCAGCCTGCTGCGCGGCTCGCGCAGATCGAAGCGCACCAGGGGATCCCCCTTGCGCACCTTCTGCCCCTCTTTCACCAGAACCGCTTCCACCACGCCGGGCACGGGGGTGTCGATGCGTTTGGTGGGAATGCCAGGCTCCAGCTTGCCCTCCACCGCGATGGTTTCGGCCAGGGGTGCGGTCACCGCCCAGAGCCCGAGAGCGGCCACCGTGCCAATGCCAGTCCACACCAACACGCTGGAGCTGCGGTTCTGCTTGCGCAGCAGCACCGTCTGGCTGAACGTCCAGGGGGTGGTGGGAGCGCTGCCGTTGGCCGTGAGCGTGGAGGATGGGAGCGGATTCCTCGCCAGGCCAGGGGCAGGGGCTGGCTGGGCTGAGGCCTGTTCGCTGGGGGTGGGCAGGCGGCCAAAGGTGGTGGGTTGGTTGGTGGTGCCGTGATCCCCACCGACCAGATCCACTGATTCCAGCGTGGGCGATGGTTCGGAAACCTTGTGGCCGCCGAACCGCCTGGAGCGGGCAAGGCGAGGGGAACGCAGCCAGGTGAGGCAACGCTCGTAGAGGGCCTCCAGCCCGCTGGATGGGTTCACCATCAGGTTGTGCCCTCCTGATTCTGGCTGCGGTAAAGGGCGTAATACCAGCCCTGCTGGTCGAGGAGTTGTTGGTGGTTGCCCATCTCCATGATGGCACCTTTGTCCATCAGCACGATCACATCGGCAGGGCGAACGGTGGCCAGCCTGTGGGTGATGAAGAACACGGTGCGACCGCGGAAGGCCTCGAGCAGATTGATGCACACCTGGCGTTCGGTGCTGGCGTCAAGAGCACTGGTTGCTTCATCGAGCACCAGCATGCGCGGGTTCTGCAGCACGGCCCTGGCCAAGGCCAGCCGCTGGCGCTGTCCTCCGGAGAGTCCCGCCCCCCGCTCACCCACATCGGTGTTGTAGCCGCGGGGCAATTCCATAATGAAATCGTGGGCGCAGGCGATGCGGGCGGCCCGGATCATTTCGGCAGCGCTGGCATCGGGCTTCACCAGCAGGAGGTTGTCGCGGATCGAACCATCAAACAGCATCGATTCCTGGGGCACAACACCGATCTGCCGGCGCAGGGAATAGAGCTCGACCTTGCTGATGTCGAGACCATCCACCAGGACCGATCCCTCGAGGGGGGCGTAGGAGCGAGGCAGCAGCTTGAGCAGGGTGGATTTGCCGCTGCCCGAGCCGCCCACCAGCCCCACGAACGCTCCAGCCGGGATCGAGAGGTTGACACCCTCCAGGTTGAGCGGGCCCTCGTCGCGGTAGCGAAAGCTCACATGGCGAAACTCCACGCGACCCTGCAGAGGCGGCATGGGAATGGTCTGGCTTTCGGCGAGGCTCTGTTCGGTGGGCCGATCGATCACATCAGCGACAATGCCAAGGGCCTGGGTCGCCAACTGGATCTGCTGCCATTGGCGAGGCAGATTGGTGAGGGGACTTACGATGTAACCTCCTAGAATGCGTGCGGCAAACAATTCGCCGATGCCGATTACATTTTGAATAATCAAAGCAACTGCTACGACGATGAAAATAAGTTGACTGAACTCGTTGACGAAAGCCAGAAGGTTTGAGCTGGAGTCGCTGAGGACCCGGAGCTTGAAATCCTCGCCCAGGAAGCGGGTGTAACGATCATCGAACTCCCAGCGAGTCTTAAGCTCTGCATTTTGAGCCTTAATTGTTTGTATTCCTGTGACGGCTTCAGTTAAAAAGCTATAGGTTCGTATTGCTTCCGACTTTGTGCGCTTGATTTGGGACTTAATAGCTGGGTTAGATATAAGGCCGATTCCAATTATCACTGGGACCATGGCTAGTTTGACGACTGCAAGCACTGGGCTGACAGCAAGAACAGCGAGTAAATAAATTGGAACGAATAATAGATCTACAAGGTAGAGGAGCGTGTTGCCAAGAAAAATATCTCTTAGCCTGTCTAGTTCGTTGAAATAAAAGATTACTCTTCCCACCGGGCGGCTGTCAAAAAAGCCTTGGGGCAGTCGAATGAGGTGGTCCAGCACGCTGCTTTTTGCGTCGCGATCGATGCGGTTTGCAGCGTCAGAAAAGATGTATGTGCGAAGGCTCTTTAATAGTGCTTCTAGGACAATTGCCAGCAGCATGATTGCTGCAATGCTGAATAAGGGGGCCATCTGGCCGCTGGGGCTGACTTCTCGTAGCAGAACGAGCACTCCAAGGGGAAAGGTCAGGCGCAGCACATTGATCACGATGGAGCTGATCAACACCTCAATCAAGGCACGCCGGTGTTGGTTCAGGTAGGGCCTGAACCAGCCCCAGCCAAAGTTGGCGGTTTTGGCGTCGTCCTTCTTCTCGAACAGCAGTAGTTCCGTGAGGCCGCCCTCGTGGGTTGCCAGCTCTTGGCAGGGCACGCGCAGGGCACCCAGCTCAGCCTCCAGCAGCCGGGCCATGCCATCGCCATCCACCCCATCCAGCAGGCCGATGCGGCCGTTCTGCATCAGGGCCGCCGGGGTGGGAACGCGGGCCAGACGGTCCACGGGCAGGCGGTTGAGGGTCACCCGCAGGCCCAGGGTGTCCATGATCTGGCCCAGGTTCACCAGGTTGATGGCGTCCTGGCGCTGGAGGATGCCGTCCACCTGGTGCAGCAGCGAGTCGCGGTTCAGCGGCAGGCCGAAGTAGTCGCAGAGGCAGGAGCAGAGGGAGACGGCGATGTCCCGGGGCGTACTGGCTGGCTGCAGGCGCAGCTCTCCGGGCTGGGCCCGCGGCGGGGGTGATTCGGGCGATTTGCTGTACTCGTCGTCGGCGAGTACTTCGGCTGTGACCGTGGTGGGGGTGGTGGCGGCGGCGTCGGGCTGGCCTGGGCTGGGATCCTCGGGCGCGCTGAGGCCGATCAGGCGCAGCCAGGGGCTACCGGCGGGCAGCGGAGCGAGGGTTGGCGGGTCGTGCAGAGGCCAGGGTTCGGCCAGCGGACGGCCGCTGCTGGCAAACCAGCGGTAGCCCGGTGGGAGCACGAGATTGCTCTCGCCGCCGGGAGCCAGGCTGCTGACGCAGCTGCTCTGCAGAGGTTCAGGCCAGGCCTCCAGTTGCTCCTGGGCCCAGGGGTGCTGGGGTGCCAGGGCCAGGAGCAGGGCGTGCAGCTCGGCGGCGGCCAGCCGCCGCTGGAAGGCGGCGGCCAGGCTGGGATGACCGTCGAGCAGCTCAAGGAACGGGCCGGCGGGCAGCAACAGGGCCTGGACGTCCGTGGTGGCCCGCAGGTGCTCACAGGGCTGCTGGCGCAGCAGGCCCACCCAGCCGGCGATCGCACCCGTGGACAGGCGCTCGATGGTGCGCAAGCCCTGGCCCCGGGGCGCGGGTGCCAGGCTGCGCAACTGGCCACTGCGGATCAACAACACCCCCTGCGGCAGCACATCGGGGAGCAGGATCGTCTGCCCCAGGCGAAAGCGGCAGGGCTCCAGGAGCGGGTCGAGCAGGGCGAGCAGATCGGCTGGCAGCCGATTAAAGGGCTCGTGTTGCAGCAGCAGCGATGGGCTGGGGGCGGTGGTCATGGCTGCTGGAAGGGGGGCAGGGCCGGCAGGGGCTCACCGGCCAGGATCAGATCAACTCTCTCCTCGACCCACTGCTCGAACAATTCAGTCATCATGCGTGAACGGGTGGGATCGTTCAAGCGGGCAGGAATTTTCTGCTCCAGGCGCACCACCACCCACACACCCTCCACCGCGAATGGCGGCCAGAGTTGGCCCGGCTGGCCGATCCTCAGCCGGGAGGCGATCGAGGCGTGGGCCGAACTGATCGGGAGTGGCCCGATCAGGCCGCGGCTCAGCCGCTCCCGACCCTCGGCGTGCCGCTCCGCCAGATCCCCGAAGTCGGCGCCATCGTCACGAAGCCGCTGGTACAGCTCCTCGGCCAGTGCCTGGTCGCCAACTCGCAGCAGGGAGTACACCACCTGGTCGAGATCGGGCTTGCGGCGCAGAAACTGCACCTCCACCTCATCACCCCAGCGCAGGCGACGGAACTGCTCGAGGCGGGCGCTCTGGGTGGCCAGCACCGGCAGATCAGCCTCCAGCAGTCGCTGGTGCCGGAGCCATTCCTCCAGCTGCTTCCCAGCCCGAATGCCCTGGGCGTCGATGAACTGCTGGATCAGCTGCCGTTCCCGTTCCGGCTCGAGCGGGATGCTGCGCACCAGTTCGTCGATCACCCATGCCCGGGCCAGGCGGCGGGCGAGCCCCTGCTGGCGCACCAGCCGGTTGAGTTCTCCGAGGGTGAGCCAGGGGAAGTCAAACCCGAGTTCCACCACCGCTTGTTCCGGGACTCCGGAGAGCGGTTCCGGCAGGTTCTCACGGCTGGATGCTGCGGTCATGCGGGTGAGCGAACGGGCAGGTTGAGGCGCTGCAGGGCCTGGGCCATCAGCTCGAGGCCCCGCTCCCTGCTCCAGGTGTGCTGGGCATAGCGATGACCCGCTGCGCTCATGGCGCGCCACTGGTCGTCATCGCAGGAGAGCTGCTCCACAGCCTGAATCCAATCCTCCATGGTGCGGGCAATGCGGATTTCCTGGCCGTGGCGCAGTCCAGTGGCCTCGGCGGCCAGGGGGCTGAGCACCTGCGGGATCCCGTGCGCGGCGGCGGCGGCCACCTTGCCCTTGAGGCCGGCTCCACTGCGCAGAGGGGCCACAAACACACGATGGCGGCTGTACACGGTGGCTGGATCGGCCACCCAGCCCTCCAGGGCAACGCCCGGAATCGAGCCCCAGCTGTCGTTCAGATCGGCGGGCATGCCGCTGCCGTAGAGGTGCAGCCGCAGCCAGGGGCAGCGCTCCCACAGCGCCGGCCAAACCTCGGCCAGAAACCAGGCCATGGCCTCGCGGTTGGGGGGATGGCCATAACTGCCGAGGAAGGCGAGGCCGCCGCGCCCCTCCAGGGGGGCCGGCTCACTGGGCCCCTCCACCACCCAGGGACAGGTGGCCGTGGGGGCGGCGCCGAGGGTCTCGGCCTCGATCACCGCCTGCTCCACGTCGGAATAGCTGAAGGTGAGGTGCACCTGGCGGATCACCTCCAGTTCCTGGC
>Ga0164293_10004295_pt1 | contig 12184 bp, 13 predicted proteins | sample GEODES118metaG_FD_111487 | JGI IMG/M metagenome (GOLD analysis project Ga0164293, IMG submission 111487) | Eutrophic lake water microbial communities from Lake Mendota, Wisconsin, USA - GEODES118 metaG | ecosystem: Environmental > Aquatic > Freshwater > Lake | place: USA: Lake Mendota... | reverse complement strand
TGAACATTCGCCCCGTTCTATTTGCACCATGTGCGGCGGGTGCTAACCCCATCACCCACAATGTGGCGTTCGGATCGCCGAATCCAGGAACACCCCTACCCCAGTAGTCATCATCTCGAAACGACGCACGTTTCTCTGCCGCCACCTGTTCGCGCCAGTCCACCAAACGCGGGCACGTACGGCAGGCCGCAATATCGTCACACACTCGTTTCAGGGAATCCACGGCTCTCACAGTAGGTTGGAAAGTGCATGGCAACCGCAAAAAAGAAGCAGGCTCCGCCGTCGTCCACGTTGATTCTCCTCGTGCGCCACGGCCAAACTCCCACAACTGGCAAAATTCTGCCAGGACGCGCCGCAGGGCTTCACCTGGCGGACGCCGGAGTGCAACAAGCACACCGAGTGGCCGAGCGTATTGCTGAACTGCCCCGCATCGACGCCATCTATGCGTCGCCTTTGGAACGCGCTCGCGAGACTGCAGCGCCCATTGCAAAGGCATTGAAGCAACGCGTGAAGATTGACAAGGGATTACTTGAGTGCGACTTCGGCGATTGGACCGGTGCCGAATTAGGCAAGCTCATGAAAAAGCCCGAGTGGTCCACCGTGCAGAAAGCTCCCAGCACGTTCCGTTTCCCGAACGGAGAATCATTCACCGAAATGCAAACTCGTATGGTCACTGCACTCGATCGAATTCGCGCAGCGCACCCAGGCGGAACAGTGGTGTGCGTGTCGCATGCCGACCCCATTAAGGCTGCCGTTGCGCACGCCATGGGAACACACCTCGATCTCTTCCAGCGCATCGTTATCGGAACCTGTTCGGTGAGCGCAGTTGCATACTCACCACATGGTCCAATTGTCCTCACTGTGAATTCAACAGGCGGTTCATTGGCCGACCTGCGACCATCCTGATACGGCTGACACACTGGTAGCACCATGAGCATGTACTTCGACTTCGAAAATGCAGACGCATTTGCCACTGGCGCAATTGGTCGCCCTGGTGAACGCACTTTTTATTTGCAGGTTCGAGCAGAAGGTCGAACAGTGTCGGTGAAGTGTGAGAAGGGTCAAGTAGCAGCGCTCAGCAACTACTTACGCGACATGTTGGCAGACATGCCCGACACCGGCCCCGCACTCGATCCCACAACGTCGTCATTGGTCAACCCCGTGGAACAAGATTTTGTTCTTGGTTCCATTGGACTTGGCGTCGACCGTTCCAACATGCGCATGGTGGTGCAACTTGAAGAGATGATCTTCCTCGACGAAGACGATGAAGACAACGACATCTTCAGCATTCTTGATGACGACGAAGACGATGAAGCCTCTACAACTGTGGTGCGCGTCTTGCTCACACCAGAACAAGTTCGTGCGTTCTGCGACACGGCAGATCTGTTTGTGTCTGCTGGTCGGGCCACATGCAAATGGTGCAGCCAGCCCGTCGACCCTGCTGGTCACGCCTGCCCGAAGTTCAACTAACAATGAAGCACGGCCCTCACGTGTTGGACCGTTTGTTACACGGTGCAGTCGAGATTGAAGGTCGCATGCCGAACTCGTCGAATGCAACATTTCTGGTCACCATTGGCGAACACAACGGCGACTCCGCCCCCATGAAGGCCATTTACAAGCCCCTGTCTGGCGAGCGCCCATTGTGGGACTTCGACCCCGGTTTGTACAAGCGAGAAGTTGCTGCGTATCGCCTCAGCGATGCGCTCGGCTACAACATCATTCCCCCCACTGTTGTTCGTGAAGACCAACTGGGCGAGGGCTCGTTCCAGTTGTTCATTCGCCACGACCCATCGCAGCACTACTTCACGTTTCTCGATGGTCGCCCCGAATTGCACGACCGCCTTCGCGCACTTGCCGTGTTCGACATTGTTGCCAACAACACCGACCGCAAAGGCGGACATGTTCTTGTTGATGACGACAGCAATGTGTGGGGTATTGACCATGGCGTGTGCTTCAGCGATGAGTTTAAACTGCGCACTGTTATTTGGGACTTTGCAGGCGACGAGATTGACGACAACCTGTTGGCGCCGCTAGAGACTTTTGTTCAGTCGGTTCCGGTTTCCATTGCGGCGTTGCTGACCGATGATGAAATTGAAGCCATGCTGGAACGTGCAGTGTGGTTGTTAGAAAACCGCGTGTTTCCAGCGCCCGAGAGTAGATACCAGTACCCATGGCCTCTTCTCTAGACGAACTCATTCAGCGTGCAGACCTAGACGGACTCGTTCGCCATGTGGACGACACATGTTCGTCGCGTGATTGGGATCATCTGCTTCGCATTCGTGACGATGCTCGTAATGCGGTGAAGACAGGTCGTCAGTTATGGCCCATTGCAACGCTTGCGAACTACCGCTTGGCATTGTGGGCGCCGGCTCATCTTGCGGTTCGCGCACTAGACGACGAAGCCCGCACGTTCATGCCAGGGCCAGTCAGTGAGATTCTGGCGCTTCACCATTCGTGGGAAGACCTAGAGCCACATCTTGAGTTCACCCATGACAGATCTCTTGTTGCATACGAGCGTGCTCTGCGCGGTGACGTCATACCGCCACACGAAGACCATGCATTAGAGATTCCATTTGCGCCAGCGCCGTGGGAACCGCCGTATGCCTTAGCGTCATACAACGACGATGGCGTGGTCGACGACATGCCGTCGCTGTCGTTGAAGTGGCACACCGTAGACACGCGCGAGGCTGAAGCACTTGAAGACGACACTGTTCCCGCATTCGCACGCATGATGGAGCCATGGACGGCTCATTCCAACGGAGTGTCGCGCGCAGTTGTGGTGGATGGCGAAATAGAAGATGCTTTCGGAGCGTTAGGGCTTCACGATGTGAGCTTTTCCCAAATGACCACACACAACGCGTTGCAGTGGCTGACATGGGCTGCGTCTAGCGGTGGTGCCCACGGCAAGCGACGCGGAGTAGCAAGCGGCAGAAGCGAAGCATTGTGGCTGTTGGCAACGTTCACCGGGTTAGCCGACACGTGGCCACGCTCGTTCGATGAACTGGGTGATGTGGTGAACAGCCTCGAGTACTTTGCGTTCACCGCAGCGAGTCACTCACAACATGGGTGGTGGCTGCAGCTAGCCATTGTTGACCCCGACGAAGGTCTGACCACGGCGCTCATCGCCCGCGATCACGTGTAGTGGCTACAACTTGGTCGCAATTAGCGCAAAGAGCCCGACGAAGCCTCCGACGGTGATTGCACCCAGCGCCCATAAACCGTGAACAACACCATCAATACGTTGATCGAGGCGATTCTCCACAGAACCGAATGTAGTTCAAATAAAAAGAACCCCCGCCGAAACGGCGAGGGTTCTTTATTGAAACTAAACGTCACTCACATGTGAGTGACGCAGACGCGTTAGCGGCCCTTCAGAGCTTCGATGAGCTTTGGAAGAACCTTGTGTACGTCTCCAACAATTCCAAGGTCTGCAACACCGAAGATGGGTGCTTCCTTGTCTTTGTTGATGGCGATGATGTTCTTTGAACCCTTCATACCCACCATGTGCTGCGTTGCACCAGAGATGCCCGCTGCGATGTAGATGTTTGGCTTTACAACCTTGCCGGTCTGGCCAACTTGGTATGAGTAAGGAACCCAGCCTGCGTCCACAATTGCGCGTGATGCACCAGGTGCACCCTTCAGCAACTGAGCAAGCTCGTCGATCATTGCGTAGCTTGCCGACTCGCCGAGTCCGCGGCCACCAGCAACAACGATGTCTGCTTCGTCCAACTTTGGACCAGAGGTCTCTTCCACGTGTACTGCGTTCACAGAAGCGCCGCCGGTGGAGCCAAGGTCTGGAACGGCAACTGCAGTAACAGCTGCGGCTGCGCCACCTGCTGATTCAGCAGCGAATGACTTCGGACGGAACGCTGCAAGGTACGGAGCAGATCCGGTGAAGGAGGTGCTGACAAGCGTGTTGCCACCAAAGATTGGCGTTACAACCGTGACCCCATTGCCACTGTCGGCGATGTCGATGTTGTTGGTGATGACGGTCTTGTCAATCTTCACCGACAAACGCGACATGACGTCACGACCTTCGTAGTTCTGCGGGAACATAATGAGGTCTGGCGTTTCGCCACCGTCGATGACTGACTTCATTGCGGATGCAATTGCGACACCAGGAAGTGCGCTGCCGTGATCAACTGCGTACACCTTTGTTGCACCGAACTCGCCGAGTGCAGCTGCTGCTGAATTTCCGTCGCCACCGATGATTGCGGTGACGTTGGATGACAACGAGCGTGCCTTCGTGAGAAGTTCAAGTGTTGCGGAGGTGGGTGCTCCGTTTGCGACTTGCGCGAAAACCCAGATGTTGTTGAGTGCCATGATGATTCTCCTCTAGTGCTTTCGACTCAGATTGCCTTCAGGTTCTCGAGGAACCCAACGATCTTGGTGAATGTTTCGCCATCGTCTTCGATGATTTCGCCAGCCTGACGTGCTTCTGCTTGAGCAACGTTGCTGATTTGCTGACCAGCACCTGCCCAGCCCACTGGCGTGATGCCAAGGTCTGCTGCGGTGACTTCTTCAACTGGCTTTGACTTTGCAGCCATGATGCCCTTGAACGATGGGTAGCGAGGCTCGACCACACCAGCGGTCACGCTGATGAGTGCTGGAAGTGGGCAGGTGACTTCGTCGTAACCGGCTTCGGTCTGACGGTCAACTTTCAATGTGCCACCTTCAACGGCAACTTTCTTTGCAAAAGTGACGGAAGGAAGACCAAGAAGTTCTGCCATTTGTTCTGGCACTGTTCCGGTGTAACCGTCTGAAGATTCAGTTGCACCGATGATGAGGTCTGCTCCACCCATGCGCTTGATTGCTGCTGCAAGAATTTTTGCAGTGGTGAGTGCGTCGGAACCTTGCAGTGCAGGATCGGAAACAAGCACGCCCTTTGCTGCACCCATTGCGAGTGCGGTACGCAAACCAGATGTTTCACTGTTTGGTGCCATCGAGACGAGACTCACCTCGCCTCCACCGGCCTTGTCCACCAACTGAAGTGCCATCTCAACGCCATATGCGTCGGAGTCGTCGAGAATGAGCTTGCCATCTCGCTTCAGGGTGTTGGTTGCCCCGTCGAGTGCACCAGGCGCTGCGGGGTCGGGGATCTGCTTCACACAAACGATCACATTCATAGGTGACATTGTTACCCACCAGTTAGCCCTTACCCCAACCCAGCGGGGCGTTTTCGAGTGACCTTTGTCGTATCCCCCAGCAGGGGGCGCTGGTACCGTAAATGCCCTTGCGTCTGCTGCTCATCGTGAACTCCTTTGCGTCCTCTGTGACGGCCAAAAACACCGTTGCGGTGCACCAACGGCTATCCCAGCACCACGACGTGCAGGTGGTGGAAACAAACCGCCGGGGTCACGCCACCCGTTTTGCTGAAGATGCGGCTCGCCGTGGCATTGACGTGGTGGTGGCCTACGGAGGCGACGGCACCCTGAACGAAGTGGCTACAGGCGTGGCCACCACAGACACCGCGCTGGCCGTTTTGCCGGGTGGGTCCACCAATGTGTTCGCCCGCACCCTGGGAATGCCAAACGACGCACTGCAGTCCGTAGAGCTCATCGTTGACGCGCTTGACCGCAACGCCATCTCCCCCATTGGCTTAGGTCGCGCAAATGATCGCTACTTCACGTTCCACACGGGTCTTGGATACGACGCTGCAGTAGTGCGCTGGGTAGAACAACGCGCCGCATTAAAGCGTTATGCCGGACACCCATTGTTTGTTCTTGCGTCGTTGAAAACGTTCTTCATGGATTTCGACCGAAAGCGTCCGCACTTCTCGTTGGAGTTCGGCGATGGTCATACCGTCGACGAGGGGTATTTCTCCGTGGTGATGAATACAAACCCTTATACGTACCTTGGCAACAGACCACTCGACCTTGTTCCGAAAACAGACGTCGACAGCAGACTTTCTGTGGTCACATTCAAGACGATGAATCCGTCGCACATTCTTCGCACGCTGTCATCGGCATTACGCGGTGGCGGTGTTCCGGAAAAGCCATGGCTCGATGTTCACACCAACGTGTCACGTGTTGTGGCGCGCGACAATCGAGCATTCCCCTATCAACTTGACGGCGACTACTTAGGCGAAACGCGCGAGATCACGTTCGAGCATGTGCCGAACGCATTGCGTTTAGTGCGCTCCCACCCGTAACGAGTTACGCGCGGCCTGAAAGAACGGCAAGCGCAATGTCGGGCACGTTGGTGCACAAACCATCAATGCCCCACTGCACCAGTTCGGCCATTTTCGCGGGGTCGTCCACAGTCCAAGAATTGACTTGCACGCCGTGTGAATGAAACACGTCGATACATTCTTTGGTGACATGACCAAAGTACGGGTGCAAGGCGGTGTGGCCCGAGTTGGCCAATGATCGTGCGGTCTTTTCGTATTCCTCGGGGCGTACTCCCATGGTGAGCCACGCAGTTCGCACCTCGGGGCGCAATGTACGCATGGCGTCGACGGTGCCGCGGTGAAAACAAGAAATCAACCAACGGTGGTCATCGCCGCGTTTTTCCAGATAACGCGCAACAGTGGCCGCCAACATGTCGGTCTCGTCGAAGTCGGGGTCTTGTGGGTAGTTCTTAATCTCGATGTTCACCCACATGCCAGCACACGCATCGAGTGCTTCATCTAAGTACGGAAGATCTGCAGGTAACTCGCTGCTGTGTGTTTGAAAAATGAGTCGCCCATCGGCAAGTGCGGCGTCGTGATGAATGGCCATGCGACCATCTGCTGTGCGACGCACGTCTAGTTCCACGGCGTGTGAACCCATTTCACCTGCACGACGAAACGCAGCGAGTGTGTTTTCCTTCTCTGCCTTCGAGGCGCCCCGGTGGGCGATTACCTGAACGTTTGCCATGTCACAACCTGACTCTCACACCTTCTCAAAAACTCTTTTGAAAATACATTGCTGAACTTTGCCTTCTCCATTGTTACTTGCCAAGTTCGCTCGTAGTGTTCTCAGTCGGGTGGTTCGCCACCCAGCCCGTCGCGCAGTGTGCGCCTGAGACAACCTAAGGAAACCGACGTGTCGATCCTCGCGTCTTCGCTAGCTCTTGGAAGTGCCGACTACACCTGGCGTCATCAGGCAACATGCCGCGACACCGACCCAGAATTGTTCTTCCCTATCGGCACCACTGGTCAAGCGCTTCTGCAAATTGCGAAGGCCAAGTCTGTCTGTTGCGAGTGTCCCGTTCACGTGGAGTGCCTGCAGTTCGCTCTCGAAACAAACCAAGACACCGGTATCTGGGGTGGCACCTCTGAAGAAGAGCGCCGCCAAATGCGTCGCGAACAAGCCGCTCGCGAAAAAGCTCTGCGTCAGCAACGCGCTGCGCTGTAGTTCGCCTCTCGCCTATTCGTTCTCAAGCGGAACACGCAACGCAATCACCGTTCCGGTGTTGCCCGCCTGTGGAGTCAGTTCCACTTCTTTCAATTCCTGTGCAGTAGCAGGGCGCATTCCAATAGTGCCCGCTAATTCTGTGGTGACCAGAGTGCGCACAATAGACAGCCCCAGCCCTGTGGCATCGGCCAGCTGGAAATCTGCGGGAATGCCTCGGCCATCGTCAATGACATGAATGGCCAATACGCCTTCATTCACGTTCAGTCGTACCACCACACTGCCGCCACCGTCACCGCTGGTGTAGCCGTGGTCCACTGCGTTCTGTAGTAACTCGGTGAGAACAACTGACAACGGTGTCACCACAGTTGCGGGCAAACGTCCGCCGTCACCAATAACCGTGAATCGCATGGGGCGATCTGGTGACTGCAAACTCTCTTCCACCAAACGAAGAAGGGGCCGCACAATTTCCACGAAGGCAACATCGTCACCGGGTTCACGCGACAACGTTTCGTGCACCAATGCAATGGTGCGAATACGACGCACAGATTCTGAAACTGCAGCTTTGGCTTCGGCAGATTCCAATCGACGGCCTTGCAATCGCAACAACGACGAGATTGTTTGCAGGTTGTTCTTCACACGGTGGTGAATCCCACGAATTGTTGCGTCCTTCGAAAGAATCAATCGGTCACGACGGCGAAGTTCAGTGACGTCGCGCAACAACATGAGCGCGCCGGTGACTTCGGTGCCGTCGGCTGTGGTGTCCACAATGGGAATACAACGCGTTAGCAGAGTGACGTCGGTGGTTTGTTCAAACTCTTCCACCACGGGTTGTTGGCGCTCGAAGGCTTGACGAACAGATGAGTCGATGACGCCCAACTCAGCGAGCGTTTGGCCCACAGCGTTTGCGCTAATACCCACGCGATGCAAAGCAGATGTTGCGTTGGGCGATGCGTAACGAACACGTGAGTCGGCGTCTAACACGATGGCGCCGTCACCTACGCGTGGTGCCACACTGCTGTCTGCAACGCGGCCCACAAACGGGAATGTTCCGCGCACCACCATGGCGGCGAAGCGATCGAACATGTCTAGGTATGTACGTTCTAGTTCGCCTGGTTGACGGCCTGTGCGGCGGCTCCATTCACGTGTGAGAACCGCGATGGTTTTACCTTCGTGCATCACGGGAATTGCCATGAGGCGACAGTCTTCGTCAATGCCTTCCACGAAGATCTCGTCTTCCACAATGGTTCCGGTGCGATACGCCTCGGCCAACAACGGCGACTCTGCGCCTTCGGCCATAGAACCCACTTTGTCGACGATGTAGAGGGTCTGGCCGGTTGCTGCGCGCACTTGTGCCACCACCAGCCAGTTGTCGCCTTCTACGGGCACATGCAACATGAGGTCGGCAAAGCACAGGTCGGCCAACATTCCCCATTCACTAATGAGGTTCACAAGGTGCGTTGTTTGCTCCTTGGAGAGTTCTGTGTGCTGACGCGCGAGTTCACCAATTGTTGACATGGGCGCTCCCTTCCTGGAAGCAAGTCTGCCCCACCGAGTGGGTGTGAGTGCGCCACTGGCTCTGCGGCGTTAGTAACTGAGCTCGCTGTGGCTCAGCCGCCGAAGCCGATGCGACGGTCTGGGTCGCTAGAGCCAATTTCCACATAGGCAATTTTCGCCGATGGAATTGCAATGTCGCGGCCTTTTTTGTCTGTAATCCAGAGAGTGTCGGTGGCGCCGGTGAGAGCAGCGTTCACAGAAGCCTTGAGGGCTTCACGAGCCTTGGCGTCGTCTTCTACTTCCAACGCAATCTCGCGTGGTGCTTGTGTGATTCCAATGCGAATGTCCACGTTGTGTCCTTTATGTAGTGCGTCTAGGTATGAGAGCGAATGAAAGTGCCGTAGGGCGTTCCCTCACAGTACAGGTCAGAGGAGTTTGAGACCCTTGCTAAAGATCTTCTTGGGCTTCATCTTGTCAATCTGTTCGGCCAATGCGGCAAACGCCTTGCCAGTTTCAGAGTCGGGTGCAACGGCTGCGATGGGCTTGCCTTCGTCGCCACCTTCGCGCAATGCGCTGGTGAGCGGAATTTGTGCGAGCAAGGGAACACCCAGCTCGTCAGCGAGTTCTTTTCCACCACCAGTTCCGAAGATGTCGTAGCGCTTGCCGTCATCGCCGGTGAACCACGACATGTTCTCAATGACTCCGCGAACGGGAAGGTTCACAACCTTTGCCATCTTTGCTGACATGTGCGCAATGGAGTGCGCCGCGTCTTGCGGTGTGGTGACAACAATGACTTCTGCGCTGGGGAGATATGACGCGAGACTCATGGCGATGTCGCCAGTGCCCGGTGGCATGTCGATCAACAAGTAATCGGGTTCATCCCAGAACACATCGGTGAGGAACTGCTCGAGTGCTTTGTGCAACATAGGTCCGCGCCACACGATTGCTTTGTTCTCGCGATTCACGTGCCCCATGGAGAAACAACGCACTCCGTAGGTTTCGATGGGCAAGATCATTCCGTCGATAACAACGGGCTCGGTGTCCGCACCCAACATGCGCGGGATGGAGAAGCCGTAAATGTCTGCGTCGAGAACGCCAACGGTGTTGCCACGCGCTGCAAGTGCAACAGCCAAGTTGGTAGTGACGCTGCTCTTACCAACGCCACCCTTGCCTGAAGAAATCAGAAGGGGGCGAGTTTTCGAGTTCTTCTGCGCGAATGGAATGACGCGACCCTCGGCGTGGCCATGTGCTTGGTTTGTTCCCGCTGTTGAGCGCGGATCGCCATTCAGCATTTGGCGCACCTTGGCGCGCTGCTCTTCGGTCATCACACCGAAGTTGATGGTGACGGGTGCACCGCCCACCAGTGGCGACAGTGCCGTGGTGACGCGCGATTGAATTTCGTTGCGCATAGGGCAACCCTGGATGGTGAGCGTGATGGTGAGAGACACGCCCTGAGTAGAGACGGCCACATCGTGCACCATGTCGAGATCGACAATGGAACGATGCAGTTCGGGGTCTTCAACGGGGCGAAGCGCCTCAATGACCTGATCAACGGTTGCTGTGGACATGGGGGACTCCAAGGGGGGTATTTGCACTACGGCCATAGGTAGAATACCTGCGTGACTGAAGTGAGCACCACCCACGTCATGACACCGAAGGCATTTACGGCCACTGTGTCGGCGATCACCTCTGCTTTTGGCGACCCCACTCGTCGTGCCATCTATTTGTTTGTGCGCGAAAACCCAGAAGGCGTGACCGCAGCCACTATTGCCTCCAAGTTCGACCTTCACGCCAACGTGGCGCGTCACCACTTAGACAAGTTGGCCGCTGGTGGCTATTTAGAAGTGTCGGTGGGTCGTTCACGTGGCGCCAGTGTTGGTCGCCCATCGAAGCACTACAAAGTGGCCAGCAAGGAAATGGAATTCGACTTTCCTGTGCGCACCGATGACTTGGTTCTCACCTTGTTGGGCAAAGCACTTGCTGCGTTACCGGTAGATGTTGCCAACACCATTGCCGAACAAGTGGGCAAGGAATATGGCGAAGCAATGGCAACAGGACTCACCGGTCACGATGCCGCTGTAGGAACTCGATCTCTTCGTTCTGCTATTCAGGCTGTTGCAGATGCATTAACCGCTCACGGTTTTGCAGCGCACACCGAAAAGAGCGAAAACAAGTTGCGCATTGTCACTAGCCACTGCCCGTTTGGTGACGTTGCTATTGAACACCCCGTTATCTGTGCTGTGGAGCGCGGAATGGTGAAGGGAATGTTGGGCGCCATCTACGGCGACACACAACCAGAAACCATGGGAACCATCGCTTCGGGTGACACGTTGTGTGTCACCGCTGTGTAAACCACTTCTACTTAAGGAGAACACCATGACCGCACTTGCTGAACCGCATACCGACGTTGCCAACATTCCAGGCATGGTTGCCGGGCTTCGCGCTACGTATCGCACCGGTGCTACTCGCCCATTGGAATGGCGTCGCGCACAACTGCAGCAAATGATTCGCATGTTGGAAGAAAACGAAGCTGCGTTCTCCGACGCATTGCGTGTTGATCTGGGCAAGCCCGCCGTTGAAGGGTTCATCACCGACATCGCTTTTGTGATTGGTGAAGTGGAACTCATGTTGAAGAACTTGAAGAAGTGGAACAAGCCACAGCGAGTTCCCTCCCCCATTGTCACCCAACCTGCAAAGTCGCGTTTGATTCCCGAACCGCTTGGCGTGGTGTTGGTGATTGCACCATGGAACTACCCCGTGCAGTTGTTGCTGGTTCCAGCAGCCGGCGCAATTGCTGCCGGTAACGCTGTGATGTTGAAGCCATCGGAAGTGTCGGGTGCAACATCTGCGCTTTTGGCGCGCCTTGTGCCGCAATACATGGATTCGCGCGCCGTGGGAATTGTGGAAGGTGGCGTTGCAGAAACAACTGCACTGCTTGACCAACACTTCGACCACATCTTCTACACCGGTAACGGCGCTGTGGGCCGAATTGTGATGACAGCAGCGGCAAAGAATCTCACACCAGTCACCTTGGAACTTGGTGGCAAGAGCCCTGTGATTATTGATGAATCAGCAAATGTTCGAGTGGCTGCGCGACGCATTGCCTGGGGCAAGTGGTTGAACGCCGGCCAAACATGTGTGGCCCCCGATTACGTGATGGTGCACAACAAGGTGCGCTCACAGTTCATTGATGAACTCGGCAAAGCCATCACTGCGTTTTATGGTGACAACCCACATGCCAGTGACAGCTACGGCCGCATTGTGACTTCGCGTCACTTTGATCGTTTGCGTGGGTTGATGAGTGGCGGAACACCAGTCATTGGTGGCGAGACCGTTGCCGACGACCGTTACAT
>Ga0164293_10004294_pt1 | contig 12184 bp, 7 predicted proteins | sample GEODES118metaG_FD_111487 | JGI IMG/M metagenome (GOLD analysis project Ga0164293, IMG submission 111487) | Eutrophic lake water microbial communities from Lake Mendota, Wisconsin, USA - GEODES118 metaG | ecosystem: Environmental > Aquatic > Freshwater > Lake | place: USA: Lake Mendota, Wisconsin... | reverse complement strand
GGCCCAATTGCTCTCTTTGATCTCCTTTCTTTTCTTTGGGATACGTCCTGGTTTTACCCACTCTGAAATTTCCTTCTTTGTTAGGGTCTTTGTTAGAACGTTTCTAAGGATTTTTTTGCCGACGTAAAATTTGCCGGTCTTATTGTTTGTGACTTTGTAAACGAATCCAACTACGTTCTCTGGAAAATCAGAAAGCTGAGTAAGCGGTTTTACAAAATTAACGGGATCGTGATTACCATCGTACGTAAACCAATTTGACATAGACTGTTTTCTAATAAATATCTTAGCTATCCCAACGAATAACGAATGTAATATCTGTATTAGACGGAATTGGGTAGGGAGTAGAAAGCTTTCCAACTACTAATAATTCGTCAACATCGTTGTATAATCCTACTGTGGTAGCGTAAGGTCTGAAGTTGGATCCGGTCACTACGTCTATGTAGGAACCAGAGGTACCGTCCTTTATGGCACTTGGATTTAGGGTATAGTTAAAATCATTTTCATTTACTAGACACCTAACTTCGTTTTGGTAGATAGTTGATTCCGCCAAAAAGGAGATGGAATATGGAGTGGCTTGTATTACTGGCATGCTAAGTATAAATATTAGTTCTCTCGTCTTTCCTCAGGTGTATAATGAGCTATTCTATTATGATTTATTGGACTAGCTAATAATACCGCAGGTTTTAAATTTCCCTTTTTAGTCTCTTGGAACATATAACTCATCCAAGTCTGTTCGTAGGGGCGATCCCACGTTACGTCTAAGAACATCTTCTGATTGCCCTTCTTTCCACATAATGTTGGCCAATTGCAATAGTATATTTCTCCTTTAACATAAGACAGACCGTCTACGACTTCTATTGTGTCTAATTTTGTTTTAGGACAATTAAGATCCAAACCCGCAGTTGGCAATCTATCGTAATCTGGCCAGAATTCTGATCTTACCGATTGAGGAACATTGTACCATGACACTTGAATGTTATTGTCCATGTATACTTCCGTGTAAGATAACTTTAAAAAATCTATATCTGAACCTTCCACGATCTTTAAAACTTTATCGTACAAATTCGGTACATAAGTTCTAAATCCGTTTCTACAAATCCCTTCAGAGGCCTCGTATATTCCCATATCGTCTTCTAAGAACAGATAATAATCGCTATCCGACTCTTGAAAATGTTTAGCAGCTCTAAATCTTCCACCATTTATTCCAGTATTTTCGTTGGTAATAATATGTTCAAAGTTATATTTGTCACATATCTCTTTATTGGCAATTCTTGCTTCTTCGTTGGTAGAATTGTCTATTAATATATTTCTTGTTTTTGTCAACCAATTATCGTGCTTCAACCAAGTTTGAATGGTATGTTCTACTTGATGAGGGAAATTAAAAGTTAACATGTACACAGAAACTTTTAACTTACTAGGATCTACTGTCTTCTTGTATAATTTAATATTTTTTTCCGGTATGGGTTCTAATACTACTTCGTTCTTAGCCAATGCGTCTATAAATTTAACAACTAAGCCGTTATCGTCCAAAGCGAACCTTCTAAATTTTTCAGGTTCCAAATAAGACATAATAGTGAATATGCTTTCTTCAGTGCCCATGTATCCTGATTGTAAAGTATCGTTGACCAAATGCCAATACGTACCGTTAGCACTTCTAATAGCATCGATATGTCCACCGAATAAACCGCCTCGACAAACGTACTCTACTTTAGATCCAGCGAATCTATTCATGCCGTCTATTTTAAAACCATGAATTTCGTCTCTAGCTTCGTAAGGGTAACTTAAGAATAAGAACGGATCCAAATGTGGAATTAAGTTATCCAGCACTTTATCGTCGGTAAAATATTTTTCGTAAACCGTATTAGTAATTCCAGCGTCTAACCAAATAAAATAATTGGATTGAAAAGGATTCCACACAGTAACGTTGTGAAGCATGCTAAACTTGGACATTACTATTGGATTGTACCATTCTGATACTGCTTGAGGACTATTCTTTAACCATCCACCTTCTCCTGTTAAATTTAACCATTCTTCACTCGTTCTAATTTCTTGAGTTTTATCCCAAAAAGAACTGTAAAGATTTTTCATATCAGATAATTCCCAAACTTTAACGTAAGTGTTATGCGGACTTCTTATCTCCCAAACTATGTGTTCGTATTCTTCTGGAATATGCACAAACATTGCGACTTCTGTCTGTAGTATTTTTCTAAAGTGAGAAAGGTACTCTTCAAAAGATCTACCTGGTCTGCCTATATCCCAAAGACCTGTTACAACGGTTAAGTCCGATTTAACTGTATCTTTTCTTGGGCCTTCTATGATCGGCACTATATTTTTGTTAGCTTCGTTATCTTTTACAAAAACTCCATAATCGTATCTAGTGGCCAATGCTTTGAAACCTTTATATTTTGCTAAAAAACTTTCTTGAGTTAATTCTGTTTGTTTATGTATTTCAAGATCGTTGTCAAAATGCGCTTCTTGTTCTGAATTATAGGGAATAGCTATAATTAAATCGTTACACTTATCGTATAATTTTTCTACTAATTTGATACCGTCTTCTTCTGATATGTGTTCTAATACGTCTCCAAAAATAATTAAATCGTAATAATTAAATTCAAAATCTAAGATATTCTGAACGAATACATTTGCGTATTTTTCTCTTAAACCGTATCTTTCTACGTAGGGCTCGAAACCTTCTATTGCGTCCATCTTATAAAAGTGATCTTTAAGATAGTCAAAATATATACCTGCACCGGCTCCAATATCTAACACAGAACTAGTGCGATTGAATTTATTTTTTATGAAATTTAAAGTTTCCTTTTTATAAACATTTGTTGAAAACGGCATCTTAGTAAATTAATTTTTTAGTATTTTCGTGAAACATGTAACCCTCCGACTTAACCTTATCTATTCTATAGTTTAATACTTGACCTTCGTCTCCTATTAATCTATATGTAGTATCGTCACCCTCTATGTTAAATTCTATAACAAGAGATTTTTTAACTCCGTAACAAGGATCCGGTATAACACGACCCATGGTATCCATAGCCACAATAATGCCGCTAACTCCTTTGCCTTCGTTATTATTTATATTCTCTTGCACAAATTCTGTGAAATCCACCTCGTTAGTTTCCGTAGGTCTATTTCTATCGTGTTCGTTTTCAGGCTCCATTAAAGTCATAAACTTAGCGGATTTTAAAATCATTCTTTTATCTGCTAAAGAATTAGGATTTTTATATGATGCTTCTGGAATAGAAGTAAATTTATCCCTCCATCCAAATCTTTCGTAAAATTGATAGCACGTATAATCCACTCTAAACATATTGATCCATGCTTCACTAGACCATCTATCGTATGTACTTTCGTAAGGATATGGATTGTGTCTTAAGTAATGCGAGTTAGCCCACCAAAAATTACCACTAGGCCAACCTCTACCAAAACTATCTGATACATTACATTGATCGTATACTTTTAATTTTTCCAAGCAATTTTTATAGTTATCAATCATATAGTACTTGAGCATTTCTATGAATGACGCATCGCCAATCCTCTTCCATTCGGAATGTTCGTTGGTATCAGTAGGTACATTAGTAACTCCTTTACTATGGAAGTACATAATAAGTCCATCACTTTTTTGAGACTCTATCCATGCTTTTACAATACCGTAATGTTCGAATCTATTATCGTAAGCTTTAGTAAAATGAACTTTATCATGGCCTTCAAATACTTCTAATATTTTATTGTAGCTTTCTTCGTCTTCTCTAAATTCTAATGAGCATACTACGTGCATTTCATCAAGATCATTGTACAAGCCTGATTCTTTAATGCGCTCTAAATCTTTTTTGGCTAAGTTGATAAAGTCTCCTTTGCAGTAAATAAAGTAGATAACTTTAATTTTTTTCGTCTTATCAAATTCTCCATATTTGGCTTCGTAGATTTTATCTATGTCCCTATTTTTACTGTAAGCGTATGCGTAGGCATGGAATATAAAACTATTGGGACCGTATCTGTGACTATTAAAAACGTTTCTATCTAATATTTTTATGCGATCTTTTAAAGACAGATCTTTTTTAAACATTACGGCTAAACAAGTTTGTTCGTGCCATAAAGAAGACTTAAATATATATCTCATTTCAGGCACATGCATTCCACCTGCCCAGTTCATTAGATCGTTAGCTTCCTGACCAGAGGTATCCAATCTAGCTTCCCACCACTTCGATAAAAATTCTTTGGACCAATCATTATTTTTAATTAAAATAACTCCAGTGTTTGCAATGCTGTGTGCGCCTACATCATCAGCCAAAATTAAATCGTAGGCATCGTCTACATATTTTTCTATTCTCTCTGATATGTTGCAAAATAATGCATCGATGTCCAAGAACAAGTACCAATCATAATCTGGTTTTTCATTGATAACTTCATTCAATAGGTTTACTTTGTACCACTGAATGGACATTTCTTCTTTATTGCAAAATATTTTTATCTTATCGTTATCTTTTTCTATGTGATAATCGTAACCATTCTTATCACAATATTGTTTATTTAATTGTTCTGAAAACGGAGCGTATTCTAAATTATCTGTATAGTATTGTACTACTAAAATTTTCTTTTTCATATTAACATACGGTATAAGCTACACTAGGCCACTGATTTCTTTTTCTCATGCAGCCAATAAGTTCTTCGTTTATTTTTAAAAATTCCTCTAATGTTTTTGCTGGAAGTAAATTGACTCCTTTTCCATTACAATCCGGATCAAAGTGCCATGGCGGTCCCCAAAATCTATCTTGGAAAAATACTCTTAATTGATACAAGCGTCCTGGAAAATGGGATAACTCAATATCGTTTATTTGACTTGTTAAAGCCAAAGGAATAACATCGCATAACATATAATTACCGCATCTATTAACATCGTACAATCTTGGCTGTTCTAAAAACAATTTATAGATATCGTTATAAGAATTAAAGAATCTATCTAAAGTTTCTACATTTTCAAAATTGTAATATCTAATGCAACCTTCCAAAGTGGCCAATTCTTGCAATATATTCCAACGATCTAATTCGCCTCTCTCTTCATAGTACTTGTAAGTTACCGCAGAACAAGCCTGTAAAACTTTTGTGCTATCTGTAGATCCTATAGTTTTACCGTAGATAAATTCCATTTTTTGTTGATCGTCCACTTGACAAAATTTGATAACTTCGTAACCAGATCCTCTAATGGAATTAACTTTAGTATCGAACACACTCCAATACTCTTCTTCTGATATCGCTCCTGAAACTAATCTATTGTAAGGTATTTCTACGTCGCTATCTATAAAAAGAGATTTATTAATTCCTAGTTTAGATATATTTTTAAGATTATATCTTTGAAGTCCATAACTAGGCAGCAATTTTTTTTCGTCGCTATTGTATCTTAGTTGTTTAGCATATTCGTAGTCGTCGATCTTTCCCTCAGGAAGAGGTTCGAATGTTTTACTAAATTCGTCGTCTTTTCTTAAATCCTCTATATCCACCACATCTATAATCATATCTCTCATAGATTGATCAAGACCAACAAAGTCGTTTACGTGATCAGTCAATACTACGTATTTCATCAATGGATTATAGCCCGACTTCAAAGCCTCTTCTATTTGAAATTTAATTCTATTTCTATAAGTAGGACCAAATCCCCAAGTCGATATAATGATATCTTTATTCATATTAAATTTGATGTTCTACCCTTTCGCACCAACCTCTTTCGTTGCTATACGCCCAAAAAACAACTCTTTTTGGATCTTTATCCGTTAAGAAAAATTCTTCGTAATGTATTTGTTGACCTTTATGCATAAAGTTTTCTAATTCAAAACCTGTTATGTATTTTTGATTCAATGCTTCACCGTTCTCATCATCAAAAGCAATCAAAATATGATTATAATCCGCGCCAGGCAAATCGTGTCTGTGTACAGTTACTAAATGATAAAAAGATTTCATGAAAGATTGTTCCCATAAATCATTGTCTTCTATCAGAGGATTTGGAGGATAGTTATTATCTAATGTATACTTCTGAACCGCTCTCTTTTTAAAGTTAAAACCTGCGTACTTTTCGTAATCTCTTAAGGTTCTAACTGTTCCTAAATCGTATCCCGTTAAATCTATATTAGGATCTTCCTCTGTTCTTAATAGTACTCTAATCTTCTTTCTTGCTAAGTCTTGTTTATTGAACCAATCCACGCCTAACTTATGATCGTCATCCCATTTCAACATGCCTGCTCGCTCTTCTCTCATTGTAGAATGCCAAACAACTAATTTGTGAGGATGGAATAAATCGTATCCGTGAGTGTAAGATCTAACAGTTAGGTTTAATTCTTCTCCACTAAAGTAAATGTCTGGATCGTGCCTAATCTCCTTTGCCCATTCAGCTCTTGCAAAACAGAAGTGACCTGACAAGAATCTACTCATTGGTGGTTCTGTCATGTCTTGCCAACCGTGTAATAGTCCTGGTCTAATGAATATTGTTCCGTGAGGGTAGAAACATGCAAAGGTCTGCTGCCATGGCTCCATAGTGCGTCCTTCTGGATCGTTAAACGGAGTATACAATGGCAAATAAGCCGCTAGGATTGGTTTGTAGCCTTGAGCTTCTAAACCGCTATGCATTTCGATTAGGGTCTCGTCCCAATTCTTTGCGAATCTGTGATGCGAGTCCAATTGTAATATATAATCTTGGTTGGTTAAAAGCTTTTCGTTAATTTGAGCCCTTGCCCAAGGTAAACCTTTTGCTTCTTTGTACGGAACTTCTAGAACATGAAAACGTTTGTCACCTTCGAATTCTGTCAAATCGTCGAATCCATCTGTTTCACAATATTGCTTACAAATACCAAAGTGAATGCGCTTTGGGTATTTAGCATTTTCCAATGCATTTTTTATGGTTGGTACCAATTCCGGATCTCGGTAAGCTGGTAAGTGTACAAATATAGTTGATTTTTTACTCATAATTTATTTTTTGTTCTATTCTTTCCAACCAATCTTTTGTTTTAGAATGTGGCCAAACTCTCCAAGAATAAGGTTTCTCTGAATTTTCAAATTCTCTCCAAATGTGAATAAATTTATCTTCTGGATCGGAATTCATTAAGCTCTTTATTTCTACTTCAGATATGTCTTCTCTATATAAATCTTCTCCATTTTCCTTTAAAAAAGACACTGCAAAATTATCGTAATCGGTTTCTATTAAAGATCCTTTGTAAATGTCAATACAGTGTTTTTGTTTGAATGCTAACCCCGATTCATAATCTCCTTTTAACGGCGGAAATTTATTATTTAAAGTTTCTTGATGAATTTGTCTCGTGCTAAATTTTAAACCTGCATAAGCTTCGAACTCGTAAAGCTGTCTTACTTTACCAAAACCGTACTGGCCCATCACAGCATTTCTTTGACAAGGCGCGCAACCTGGGTCCATTCCAAAAAGTTTTCTAAATCTTGTATAAGACTCGTCGTCCTTTTGTTTCCAATCTTGACTGTCGTCCCAATGTTTTTTCTTTCCAGATCTAGTGTATTCGTGCCAAACTATGGGTTTGTGAGGAGAAAACAAGTCGTATCCGTAAGTAAAGGCTCTTGCCGCTAAAGAGCTTTCTTCTCCATGAAAGTATAAGTGAGGGTCGTAAGGGACTTCTACAGCGAAGCTTCCCAAAGTAAAAATAAAGTGAGCAGAAATAAATCTAGCTCTAAAAGGTTCCGTTAATCCTTGCCAATTGTCTATGTGATGAGGTCTTAGAAATATTGCGCCAGCTGGCATGAATCTATCTATATTCAATCCCCAAACTTCATTAACTCTACCGTTAGGATCGTTTTCAGGAAAGTATCCAGGAATATATGCAGACAGTACTGGTTTTTTGTGACCTTTACACCTTAGATAATTTAACCAATCTTTTAGTGTTGCGTCCCAGTTCTTTGAAAATCTGTGATGGGAATCTAATTGGAAATAGTAATCTTCTCCGTTGTAATACTTTTGTATTTCGCTTCTCATCCAACAAACACCTTTAGCGTCTTTGTAATCGACGTCTATTATGGTGAATCTTGGATCGTATTCGTATTTTTCCAAAGTGTCCCAAGCGTCTTCTTTGGAGCGCTGCCACCCTATACATATGTGAAGATCCTCAGGATTCTTTGCGTTAGAGAGTAGGTCTTCTAGTGTGGGTAGTAGTTCGGGGTCTCTATAAGAAGCAATTGAGATAAAAATTTTACTGTTTTTCATAACGTACCTTTCTGTAATATAACTAATTTACTTTATTTTTTCAAATTTAATTTAAGGACATGTTGTAACTGGAGTAGTTGCAGTACCTTGAACGTAATTTTGTGTTGCTGAATAAGTCGGTGTTAAAGAAGCTATATCAAATGTTGATGTATATTCTCCTATATCTGCTCCACCAAAAGTAATCCCTCCACTACAACTAGTTCCACTGTATATAATTACTGAATCATTTATTGTGTTAAATAGATCTCCGGTCCATAGGAATTGAACTGTAACATTTGTATCAACATTAACATTACCAGTAGTCCAAGCATATACTGTTATGTCACCGTTTCCATCTGCAGTTGTTTGTGTTCCTATATTAATAGTTACAGGAGTAGGACATGCTGTATAGTTGTTTATTGTACTACCATCTAAATCGAATGAATATCCATCTTTGAAGAAATATCCTCCATTATTATCCCATAAATCATTACTATAACTATTAGCATACAATGTTGTACCAGCTCCAAAAGTACCATCATAATAAACAGTGGCAGCTATACCACCTGTTCCTGTTGTGCAAGCGGAAGCTGATGACGCAAATCCTACTGGGTTATTTGATTCACCGCCGGAATAACTATCAAAGTATATAGTTGCAGAGTTTGCATGATTTGGTCTACAAACTGGTTCTGGAGCGAAAGTGCCGTTATTTATAGCGCCAAATACCTTATAAGTAATGCCTGGTAATGGAGTGAAAATATAACTATGTGTAGTTCCGTTTGGAGTAGATGGATTAATAAAAAGACCGCTGCCAGCTGTTATACCTGTTGATGTATTAGTTATAGAAAGAGTTAAGTAAGCACCTGTTAACGCTCCCCAATTTGAAATAGTTGAAAAATAGGTCATTGTAACTGTATGAGATGTATTAGCAGTTACACTATAATTAGTTGATTGTATCTGCCATGCTCCAAGACCACGACATCCTACAGTTGTAGATCCTTGATTTATAAATGTATCAGTAGAGAATATAGCTCCGTTACTATCAAGTTGAGTTTGACCTGGTACATATACTCCTGTCATATTACTGGAATCGGTATTAGAATCGTAGTTTTGATGGTATAATTGTATAGTGGCCGGTATTGGAGAAGGCGTCGGTGTTATACTAGGAGTTACTGTAGAAGAGGGAGTAACTGTAACAGACGGAGTAACTGTAACAGACGGAGTAATACTGGCGCTTGGAGTTATACTTGCTGATGGTGTAATACTAGCCGATGGTGTAATACTAGCTGACGGCGTTATTGATGGCGTTCTTGTAACTGAAGGCGTAATGGTAACACTTGGAGTTATCGTAACACTAGGAGTAATACTAGCGCTTGGAGTAATAGAAGGCGTAACGGTAACTGATGGAGTTCTAGTTACAGAAGGAGTAACTGTAACAGAAGGAGTTATACTTGCACTTGGAGTAATACTTGCTGAAGGAGTTATACTAGGCGTTCTTGTAACCGAAGGTGTAACGGTAACTGATGGGGTTCTAGTTACAGAAGGAGTTATTGTTACTGACGGTGTTATCGAAGGCGTCCTTGTAACAGACGGAGTAATTGTTGCCGAAGGAGTTTGACTTGGAATCGTTCCGCAAATTCCTCCTAATATATAAGCGCCTCCAGTAGGAACAGATCTAGAACATACTGGTCCGTAAGATGCTCCACCTATAACCTGTTGATTTTGTAAAACTCCAGCAGTACAATCATACCACGAATAAGTGGTAGTTGTAGAAGGAGTTAATGTATAGTTGTAGCAAGCAAAAGGCGTAGTTGTAACGCTAGGAGTGATTGTTACGCTAGGAGTAATAGTCGCAGATGGAGTAACTGTTACGCTAGGAGTAATAGACGGTGTTACAGTAACCGAAGGAGTAATACTTGCAGAAGGCGTAATTGTAACCGAAGGAGTAATACTTGCAGAAGGCGTAATGCTAGCTGACGGTGTTATAGAAGGTGTTCTGGTAACGGATGGAGTTACGGTTACACTTGGAGTTTTGCTAACAGACGGAGTAATACTTGAAGACGGTGTAACTGAAGAGGTTACCGTTACGCTTGGAGTAATACTTGGCGATGGCGTTATACTAGCGGAAGGCGTAACAGAAGATGTAACTGTAACTGAAGGCGTAACCGTAACTGATGGTGTTATTGATGCGCTTGGTGTAATGGAAGCACTTGGTGTAATCGAAGGCGTCTTAGTAATTGACGGAGTCACTGTCACGCTAGGAGTAACGCTTGCGCTAGGCGTTATAGAAGGCGTAACGGTTACAGACGGTGTTACAGTAACTGATGGGGTTACAGTTACACTAGGAGTTACGCTTGATGATGGTGTTATACTAGCCGATGGTGTAATAGATGCACTAGGCGTTATTGAAGGGCTAGGAGTAATACTAGCGCTAGGTGTTATAGAAGACGTTACTGTAACGGAAGGCGTAACTGTAACAGATGGAGTAACTGTAACAGACGGAGTAACAGTAACTGAAGGAGTAATACTTGCGGATGGAGTAATAGACGGAGTAACAGTAACTGAAGGAGTAACGGTAACCGAAGGTGTAACTGTTTCTGAAGGCGTAACGGTAACACTAGGAGTTACAGAAGGAGTAACAGTAACCGAAGGAGTAACAGTAACCGAAGGAGTAACAGTAACACTAGGAGTAACAGTCACACTAGGAGTTATTGATGAACTAGGCGTAATTGTAACCGAAGGAGTAATACTCGGTGTAACTGTAACCGATGGAGTTACGGTAACAGAAGGCGTAACCGTAACCGAAGGTGTAGCTGTAGGCGTAATAGTAACCGAAGGAGTAATAGTAACACTAGGAGTTACTGTAACTGAAGGCGTAACACTTGGAGTAGGAGAAGGACTTTGAGGAACTAAAAATACCTCTACAAAATTAGTATTTGCAAAAGGATTCAAATTTTCTAATACAACTCTAATAGTAAAAGCATTTATATCCACCGTATATCCAGAAATTAAATCAGCTAAAGATACATCAGACGCTACTAAAACCATTGGATTAACCAGGTCTAAATCGTAGTATACATTAAATGGACCTACTGCATCCCCATAATTCGTAAGTTGTATTGTTACTAGCATGTCTATTTAATAATTATATCTTTTTAGTTTTTAGCATGGTCCTCCTGCTACTGTTACTTCTCCAACTGTATTAATTATGAAAGAGTAAGCGGTTCCAACTCCGCCAGCTCTCAACGCAATCCAGTTACCATTTCCATTAGTTAGTGTGCCTGGATATGAATCGTAGAATAAATCGCCTGCTACTATTGAAGCTAAGCTAGATTTTAAAGAGTAGTACGCTCTAGTACTAGTTATGTTAAAACAAGCATTCGCTTTACTACTGTCATCAGGGGTCGATCTACCTAAATAAGCGTATATTGTATTACCGCTAACCGATGGCGTAACAGTAACTGATGGAGTTACGGTAACTGAAGGAGTAACCGTAATTGATGGAGTTACGGTAACTGAAGGAGTAACCGTAATTGAAGGCGTAATTGTAACTGATGGGGTTACGGTTACACTAGGCGTTATAGAAGGAGTAACAGTAACTGATGGGGTAACGGAAGGCGTAACTGTAACAGAAGGAGTTACAGTAACTGATGGCGTAACGGTTACACTAGGGGTTACGCTTGGTGTAGGAGTAGGCGCAACTATAGAAACTGTAAAATTAAAATTATTATTAAATAACGCAGAAACATAATCTTGATTAGTGAATGTAATTATACCTTGAGAATATAATATATTTCCAACATGAGCGTAATTGGCTTTTGCGTCTATAATATTTCCATTACCGTCATCTATTAATTTATAACTAGTACCATTAGTACTAGATATTGCTAGCGTATTTCTACTTATATTTTCTCCAAATACCGTTCTTGGAATCGCTAAAAAACTAGTTCTTGCATTACTGCCCGTAGAAAAAATTCTAATATC
>Ga0164293_10004292_pt1 | contig 12186 bp, 8 predicted proteins | sample GEODES118metaG_FD_111487 | JGI IMG/M metagenome (GOLD analysis project Ga0164293, IMG submission 111487) | Eutrophic lake water microbial communities from Lake Mendota, Wisconsin, USA - GEODES118 metaG | ecosystem: Environmental > Aquatic > Freshwater > Lake | place: USA: Lake Mendota, Wisconsin... | reverse complement strand
TGCTGGCGCTGGTGCTGGTGTTCTTATTGTTCCATGTCTTGATAATAAAGTTCTTATTCTTAGTGTTCTTGAAGAATAAGAAGTATTTACAAGAGGTTTTCCATAAGTAATTGATGATGGTTTTCCTAAAACCATACTATAATCTACATTTTGTTTAGAATTTCTCGAATAATGTGATGCAAAATTACAATTTTTGTTTGAGTTATTATATGTAAAATTCATATTATATATAATAAAATAGAATATATATATACTCACAAGATAAATATAAAAAATTTTATTCACACAATAATTTATTCACACATTATAATTTATTCACATTATAATTTATTCACATTATAATTTATTCACACATAATTCGCGGAGCAACATTCATTGTTATTAACTCTTGGAACATTAGTTTGCATGCATAAGGTAGTTCAACATATTTAAAATCATTTCTATTGCTACACGTATTACAATAATGAATATGTTCTTTATTGTTAAATGAAGCAATCATTCCACATTTATTACATACAAATACGCTAAATGCATCAGAAGCATCATAAATTCTGCCTTTAGTAAATCGTGATGCTCCATGTGAAATCATACAATCACGCTCCATTTCACCAAACCGTAATCCACCATCGCGCGATCTGCCCTCTGCTGGTTGTCTTGTTAAATTTACCATTGGTCCAATTGATCTACTATGTTGCTTATCATTAACCATATGTTTAAGGCGTTGATAAAACGCAGGCCCAATAAATATGTTCATAGTTAATTGCTCACCTGTTAAAGCATTATACATTAATTCGTTTCCTTTTGATTCATAACCAAGTTCATTTAATTTATCAATAATAGTAGAAATTTCAAAATCACCAAAACTTGTTCCGTCTCCAAATAATCCTAGCTCAAGTAAAACTTTACCTAGTAGCGTTTCTTTTAATTGGGCAATAGTCATTCGACTAGGAATAGCGTGTGGATTAATAATAATATCGGGTTTTAATCCGTTTGCTGTAAATGGCATGTCTTCTTCAGGAATAATGTTGCCGATTGTTCCTTTTTGTCCATGCCTACTCGAAAATTTATCACCAATTACTGGTTTGCGAAAATTTCTAATACGAACTTTGCAAAAATTATATCCATCACCATTTGATTCGACATAATTTTTATCAATATAACTTTCTTCATGTGTTCTATATGAAATTGAACCATCGCTATATTTCACTGTTTTTGTGAAATCATTTTTATTTTCCTTAATTGGAATAACTTTTCCAATAATAATATCCCTATCTTCTATTAAACTATTTTCAGGAATAACACCTTGATTATTTAATTTATCATAATTTGCAAATTTAATATTTTTAGTTTTTGTTTTATCGGGCTTGCACCTCATTTCTTCAGTTCCAAAAAGTTTTTTATCTTCATCTTTTTCTGTGTGATAAATAGTTGCTAAAAACAATCCGCGATCAATTGCGCCCTTATTAAATAATAGCGAGTCTTCTTGATTATAACCAGTATGACTCATAATTGCTACTATTACTTGTTGTCCAGATGGAATATTATTTAATTTAATAATATTCATAATACGCGTTTCAACTAATGGGCGCATTGGATATGTTAACACATAAGCCGTTTTATCCATTCGATTATCATAATTAGTGACATACATACCAATAGCTTGCTTACCCATTGCTGATTGATATGTATTACGAGGTGATTGATTAGAATCAGGAAAAGGAATACACGATGCTAAAACTCCAAAAATAGTACTCGGATGAATTTCACAATGACTATAATGATAAATATTGTTATTTTTGGAGTTATGTAAATCACTTACTCTCATAGCAATCATTGCATTATTTTGTTCATAAGAATCTACATATTCAATAATAGAATCCTCTAACTGAATAGCAACAACCAAGTCATCCCAGTTTAATTCTCCACATTTAACTTTTTGAATAATAGTATCACAATAAGCAATTTTGTTATTTTTAACTTTTAATAAAGGACGCGTAATGCGTCCGGCATCATTACAAACCCTGATTTCTTTTAATTTACTATTAAATATAATAGAAGTATAAATATTAATAATACCCTTATATTTTTTTTCTTTTAAATTATCATAAATTTGCTTGGGTTCTTTTGTTATTCCTACCCATGCACCATTAATAAATACTTTCACATAATCATCTAAATCTTCATATGAACCGTCATAGGTATCAATATTAATAATACTAGGTAAAATATAGTCATAAAGTCCTGAGCTATTAGAGTTAATAGTAATATGTGCTAAATACGCTAAATTTTTAACAATACCAATTGATTGACCCTCTGGTGTTTCTGCTGGACATAAAAATCCCCAAGTAGAGTTATGTAATCTACGAGGTGGAACTAATTTTCCACTTTTGTCAATTGGTGTATTTACGCGTCTTAAATGACTTAAGCTTGATAAATATGTTAGTCGATTTAATACTTGCGCAACTCCTACCTTATTGCTATTAATTTGTTTAATACCAAAATCTCCTGTTGCTAATGCTCGTTTAATACCTTGTTCAATTGTAGTTGATTTAACAATTTTATAAATATTTGTTTTTGTGATTATATTTTCATAGTCATCATTAGATTTCCATGAACCCGTATTAATTTCACGAATAATTTGTTTTTTCATATCTTTAACTAGTTTATTAAAATAATTTCGTAATAAATTATTTAGCAATGGTCCTGTTAAATCCACACGCTTATTGATATATGAGTCTCTGTCGCTTTCTGGTAACCAACCAAATGAAGTTTGAAGTAAAATATTCGTCATATATCCAAGCATATAGATTTTCTGTTTTTCTGTCTTACAATGTGGGAAAATATCATTATTTAATACTTCAATAGCAAACTCGTGCTTTTTTTTAGAACCTGTTTCTTTATCCATATTCATAGGAGTATAAATCACATTGGCTACAATATATTTAATTGCTGCTTCTTGCGATACAACTTTATTACCTTCAATAATAGATGCTTTTAATGAAAGTAACATTTTTTGCATATTTTCTTTAGCAATATTGAGCATAATTAATTCACAAATTTCTTTATCGCTAATAATATTAAATGCTCTAAACATAATAAATAATGGAATCGGAATTTTAATGCGTGGAATTTGTAAATAAAGAGCATTACCATAACCATTATTTCTTGATGCAATTAAAATATTAATTTGCTTTGGCGAAATGCATTTCCAATCAGGAATACACTTCATTTCTGATTTCCAAGACCATTTATTATTATTTTTTTCAATATTATAACAATAAATTTGATTTTCAGCTGCTCGTTCTTGACTAATGCAAGTTTTCTCTGAACCATTAATAATAAAATACCCTCCTGGGTCCATATAACATTCACCTGTTTCATTATGATTTAAATGTTTATATTGATTTAATACACAAAGGTCTGATTTTAACATAATTGGAAGTTTTCCAATATGGACATTTTTAATCTTTTTTTGATAATTTAGAATATTTTTGTAATTTTCACCATTACGAATAATATACTTAATATTTAAATCAACAGTCATTGCAGAGGAATATGAAAAGTTGCGCAAGCGAGCTTCTTGAGGAAACATAATTTTTGTTGAACCATTATTTTCGTAAATTTGTGGGCGATATATTGAAAAATTCTCAAATGTGATTTCTATTTCTAACCTATATAAATTTAATTCTTTAATATAATCATGTTCAGAAGCAATAATTAATGGATTAAACATTTCTATAGTTTGTTGAATTTGATTATTTACGAAATAATTATATGATTCTAATTGATGCTTAACTAATTGCTTAAGATGTTTGTGCTTAAAATATGCTTCAATAAGAATCCATGGAATTTCTGTGTCTAGAATTGGAGAATTCATAGTTTTTATTAATTATAAAATTTTAATATTTTACAAATCAATTTTTAATATTATTTTTATATTAATTTAATAAATAGTTTTTATAATTTTTATAAGTTTTTATAAGTTTTAATAATAGTAAAAAATTGGTTAATTATTCATATTTTAAATATAAATTATTACAATAATATGACTACACAAAAAATATTACAAATAAACCCAGAGTTATTTCAATTTAATGGTGGAAAGAAGAGTTTAAAGAAAAAAGAGAAAAAAACCAAACCAATTCAAGATAAAACACAAACATTAAAATCTAATAAATTAAAAAAGGAATTATTAAAAAAAGTAAAAGATTATCAAAAAAACAAAGAAACAGAAGTTATAAAAGACGAAAAAAGCAAAGAGAAAAATGAAACTATGCCTGGTTCTAATTTATTTGATTCGCAAGACTTTGAAAATAGTGATTTTGAGAGAGAATTTAATAAATCTCTCACATTTTTACATGATTTATCCAAAAAAAATAAAGATAAAAATAAAAAAAAAACATTGAAAATATCTAATGCAGACATTAATATTGATATTCCCAAAGATAGTTTAATATATAATTCAGCAAAAGAACCCAATTATGGCTGTTTAAAAAATGGTTCAAAACCCACATTTAGAGATTTAAATAAAACACAAAAGCATAATACAAATAATCCAAAAAGACTACAACTAGCACTAGAAAATAATATACATTATGACCATTCAGAGTTTCATAATAAATATCAAACAAATACTGATATTATTAGAGAGACTAATAAACCAAATATTGAATTGAAAATAGAAGAAAAACCAGCACCTGCTATTAATCTCTCACATAGCAAAGTAAATAAACAAGATACAAATGAAATAATAACTGCGTCATATGATTATAGTGATAATTATGCTATTAAAAAAGAAGATAAAATAAAAGAAGATAAAATAAAAGAAGATAAAATAAAAGAAGATAACATAAAAGAAGATAAAATAAAAGAAGACGACATAAGAAAAGATGACATAAAAGAAGAAATTCTAACAAAAGAAATTCTAACTAAAGATGTTGCACCTAACGAAACTATTATAAGTAAAGAAGAATCAACAAAAGAAGAGTCATATATTCCAAAATTACGCAGAATTACAAGAACATATAAGTATAAATTAGGAAAAAAAAAAGATAATAATCATATAGGATTGCTTATAAAAAATAGAGAGACTCAAAAAAAAATAAAACAAGAAGTAGCACAATTAAAACAACAGCCTATTCAAGATGTTAAAAACTTTTTACGAGAAAAAAATTTAATAAAATTAGGTTCACAAGCACCTAACGATGTATTACGAAAATTATACGAAGATAGTATGCTTGCCGGTGAAATCACAAATACAAACAACAACAATTTGGTTCATAACTATTTAAACGATGTATAAAAATATTTAAAAAACTATTATTTTTAAATATGATTAGATTATATTTAAAAATTGATTTAAAAATATTAGTTATATTGTCTAAATATAACTAAAAATGGGTAAATATACTTGCAAAAATGAGTTAATAGACAAATCTTCACCAAATGACCCAATAAGCAATATTATAATAGATTATACTAATAAATTAGTTAAAGATGTTGTTGCAAAAAAAATACATATTTCCAAACCATTTTTAAAGTGGGTTGGTGGAAAAACTCAAATACTAGACAAACTTATTACAGATTTTCCAATTGAAATAAATAATTATCGCGAAATATTTTTAGGAGGAGGTAGTGTTTTGCTAACTTTATTATGTTATGTAAAAAGTGGTATTATAAAAATACATAATAATATATATGCTTATGATTTGAATGAACCATTAATTTATGTGTACAAAAATATTCAAGCACATCACAATGAATTATATAGTACGCTGCAAACTATTATTACAGAGTTTAATGAATGTGAAAATGGAACAATAAATAGAAAACCCACAAATATAGTAGAAGCAAAAGTTGCAAAAGAAAATTATTATTATTGGATAAGAAGTGAATATAATAAATTATGCGTAAATGAAAAAAAAAGTATATTGGGTTCTGCTATGTTTATATTCTTAAATAAAACTTGTTTTAGAGGTATATTTAGAGTTGGACCAAACGGATTTAATGTTCCATATGGACACTATAATAATCCAGAAATTATAAATAAAGAACATTTAGATGAAATAGCTGATTTAATACAAAATGTAATATTTGAATGCTGTGATTTTAATACATCACTAACACGCGTTGAACATAATGATTTTGTATATCTTGACCCTCCATATGCTCCCGAAACAAGCAATTCATTTGTGGGATATACAGAAAATGGTTTTAATATAGAAAATCATAACAATTTATTTAAATTAATACATAGTTTGACCGAAAATAATAAAAAAATAATGTTAAGTAATGCTGATGTGGATTTGGTGCGTGAAAACTTTTGTAATTGTGCTAAAAATGAGAAATATAACACCTTAGCAATTTTATGTAAAAGGTCAATTAATTCTAAAAATCCAGAGGCAAAGGCGAAAGAAGTTATTATTAAGAATTATTAAAAATAGCTATATCATATTTTTATCATATTAAATATTAAGCAAAGCTACATTATATTTAGCCACATATCAAATGTTTCAAAATAATTTTCATCATCACCAAATAAAACTGTAATATTGTTTTCATTAAATATTGTATTTAATATAGTATATTTTTTATCATTAGAAATAAGTTTCTGTTTCAAAAACTCGCTTACACAAAATCCATAAAATACAGTAAAATCATTACCTAAAGCTAATTCATATTCTCTTTTAAGTGAAGGTCCAGACCATAATTTGGTTTCTACTGAACCCTCTACATTTTGCTCTTTTTTTTCTAATATTTTTATTACTTTTCTACCGTTTGTATATTCAATAATATATGCTTCATCTGGACATCTAAACAAATCAATATTATATTTATTTTTCATATACATTTTTAATCCATTTTGTAATACAAACACAATTGTTTTAGTTTCAAATGTTTTTAATAAATAATAGTCATATGCTTTTTTTGGTTTTTGTGTAAAACTAGCTTTTATGTAGCCCATTTCTAATAATCTTTGTTCATTATTAGTTTTTTCTTCAAATTTTTTTCCATAATAATTTGTATTTGCACCACCAGCGCCAGTTCCTCTATTACTATTACTATTACTATTACTATTACTATTAGGCATTTGTGTATATGATTCGCTCATCTTTTTATGAGTATAATCTGTTTATATGTTTATAAATTTAAGTAATCAATTTTTTAATATAACAAATATTTATTTTTTTTTAAATACTAATTTTATTATTATTAAAATTAAAAATATTGAAAATCCAGCATAAAACATTTTAACTAGTAATTCATCTTCAAATTTCAATACTTTTTCAATATTTATAGATTCTAACATTTTATCAATGTCTGAAAAATTCTGTATTTTATCCATATTTTGTTTTATAATATTATTACTAATAGTGGGTTCATTATTATCAAATGTTTCTGGTGTAGAACCGGGAGTTGAACCAGGTGGTGGAGTTTGTATTGTTGGAATAGTTATTGCTCCAGAGCCTAAATTCTCTGGTTTTATTCTTCTAAGATCATCAAGAGCAAAGTATAAAGTTGGACTATTTCCACTATAATTTCTAGTACCTCTAACACCGTGCATGTTATAGTCAACTAAATGACATTTAACACTTGCTTTCATACAATAAGGTTTAGTACTTCCAGCAAAAGAATTAACTAAATCAATAATACTTGTTCCTATATTTGTTGCACTATAAAATGCCGATGGTATTACACCGGTGAGGTTCTCATCTGCTCGTCCACCTGTTAAAAAACTTGAACCATCCGTTATATTATTTATATACTTATGTATATATGGTGTTTCTCCTGATGGTGTTATAATATTTCCAAGACTATCTACAGGAGTACATTCAATGTCGGTTTTTAAAACATACTTATTACCTATTACTCCTTTTCCATTATATAAGCATTCCTCTCCTGTTGCTTTATCTGCATCTGATACTAAATAATCTACATAATTATACATACCACCAAATACCCTTGCCGTATTATCCAATGTCCATCCGCCACTATTAAAACTTCTTGTGTCTACCATTTTATCGCTTGATTTTACACAAAAAGGATAATTATGTTGAAAACCAAAAATTTCATCAACAACACATTTTTCTGAATCACTCATAATTCAACAATTAAAATAATACTATATAATAATTTTATTTAATAATATTATATAGTCTTATTTTTTAGTCTTATTTTTAGTGTTATTTTTTAGTGTTATTTTTTTAGTCTTATTTTTTAGTCTTATTTTTAGTATTGTTTTAGTATTATTTTTAGTATTGTTTTAGTATTATTTTTAGTATTATTTTTAGTATTTATATATCAACATTTTCACCTTCTACATTATTTAATATAGATTCAGTTTTACTCGTATCTGCTTTTTCTTTTCTATACTTATTTGTTGTATTTTCTGTATCTTTTTTCAAGTTTTCATCACGAGAAAACTTACAAGCACTATTACCTTCAATAATTTTAAATATAAAATCATTATTTACAAAAAATATTATAATTAATAAAATAACTAATAACATAAATAGTATAAATTTATATGACTTTAAGTAATTTATTGATTTATTGTTAAAAAATTTATTGTTAAAAAAATTATTTTTTTTTGACATAATCTAATATATGATAATAATTAATAATTTTATAATTTTATAATATTAATTTTATAATTTAATATTATAACATTATATTAATATGAGACTTTATTTTAACCAAATAACTCCAAACATTATTTCAAAAGAATTACTAAATAATAATGTGACAATTGTTCCTAAAATTGTAAAAAATGAATTACCTACTAATAATAATGACTATACTCCTTGGTTGCCAGATTGTGCTATAAAAAAATATAAATTTAATGCTAATCCTATTAGACATTATAGAAAACAATATGTAAATACAGATACAAATAATTCAACAACATTTAGCAATTTATCTTTAATAGGAAGTTTAGATAAGCCAGGTGCTAATATTGTTACTAATGTTAATACACCAAAAAATGATTCAACAAATTGTAGTTTGAGTATATATACTTATTTGGATAAGTATGGTGTGTGTAAAAATGTTGCAGGGGACAAATTTTATGACCCAGAATTAAATAAAACAATATGTACTTCATTCAATCCTAGTACATTAGTAATTAAAACAGCATCTACAAATTTATCAACCGATTATGCTTCATCACATAGAGAATATTTATATAGCAAAAATAAAACATTTAATCAAAATTTACCTTTAATAACAAATGAAACAGATATTATTACAAATGGAGAAAGTAGAATAGAATGTAATGGAGAAATAGTTTGTCGCACATTTAATCCATCAAATAAAAAATTTCAATGCCAAGGTCCTGTTAGTTCGAGTGCAAGAATTTATAGTTTGAAGTATGGTTGCGATGATAGTGCTCATTGTAAAAAAACTAATACTAATACATTATATGATAAAAAATCTATAGCATGTGTTGGATGTGTTAATGATACTACAAAAATACGTAGAAAACGCATTAACATTTTAAAATAAACTCTTTATTTATAATAAATTGATGTTTTTTACACCAATTTATAGATTTTTGTATATTAATATTTACTAATACATTTAATTTATTAAAATATTTATTAACTATTTCATTACTAATATTTGCACACGACAAGTCAATTTCTTCACAATTACTATTAATATTATTATTATTGTTATTATTTTCTATAATAATATATTCTTCGCTAAAGATTTCAATAGTAGCATCATTAATAGCATCATTAATAGTATCATTAGTAGAATCATTCATAATATCATCATTAGTGTGTACAATATTTTTGTTAAAAATATTTAAATATTTCAAAAATGAATTATAATTGTTATTTAGTAAATTATACTGAATATTTAAAATTTTAAACTCTCTTATTAGGTTGATAGTATTTTTAATATTTTCCAATTGTTGTTGTCCATATATAGAATTAATTTCTTGCAACTTTGTAATAAATAATTGATTAAATTGAGTATTAAATAAACTATAAATCATGTCAACTTTATTAATTAACAAATCAAAATTTTCTATAATATTTGTTATAATTTTTTTATTATTGTTTTTATAATTTCTACAAATTATATATTTTTCGGAATTAGCACATCTACTCGTATTTGGTTTAAATATAAACACATTTTCATATAAATTACACAATAAATATATAACTTCTATTGTTTTTATTTTGAATACATCAAATATTTTTAATATAAAATTTCCTCCTTGTTTTTGCATTACTAACGCAAAAAAAACTTGTGATAATATTAATTTAAATGACATATCTTCTTGATTATTAAAATCGAGGGAAAAATCAAATCCTCCATCAGCAGTAATATAATCCATAGTTCTAAAATATTTTTTATAGCAATAAATTAAATTTTCTCTTAAAAATAAATCACCAGTTTTTGATGCCCCATATTCTATTTTAATGTTTTTATTATTGCTCAATAATTGTGTTGCTTTTTTCCACGAAGGAATATTAATATTATCACTAATTAATGTCATACCATAATAAGTATCTTGTTTATTATTTCTTTTATAATTAAAAGCTTCTATAAATCCACCAGGACCTTCAGCCAAATGAAAAGATTGTATATTTGTATGTTCATTTAAAAAACTAAATGTGTCTATTATTTCTATCATTTTAAAAAAAGACCGCGATAATGGTTTATGTTTACATAAAGAACATTTATGATTCGGAACAATTGTATGTATATATTCATATGGATTTGTAATTTTTTTCAAAATATCCCAATATTCATAATATTCGTCAATAGTTTGCTTTAACAAATGTAAATAATTATATAATGAATAACATATTATTATATCATTAGCATCTGATACTATATTTGCTTGTGACTTATTATTTTTATATATAATATTAAAATCTAAATTCAAATTATTCAAATTTGGTAAATTAATATAGGTCATATAATTTTTTAATAGTTACTTTATTAACTAAGTATAGAAAAATACATTTATATATTTATTTACAAATATATAAATGTGTGAATTTATAAATGTGTGAATTTATAAATGTGTTAATGTGTGAATTTAATATTTTGCTTTAAGATTTATATATGTTTATTGAGCTTTCTTAGTTTGTGTTTTTTGAGATTTTTTTGTTTCTGCTTTTAGAGTTTTCTCAGCTTCTTTTGCCGCCTTCTTTTCTTGTGCTGCTTTTAATTTTTCCTCTTCTTTTGCTTTCTTTTTTTCTTCCGCAAGTTTAATTTTTTCATCTACAGATAATTTAATTTTATTGGTTGCTTTGCTTTGTTTTTGCTCTTGTTGCTCTTCTAATTGTTCCTCCAATTTTTTCTCTAAATCTTGTGTTTCTTTAATATATTGGGATGCCAATTTTTTAGATTTTTCATCTATTTTTTCTTTTTCCTTAATTTCAAATTCTTCATCTATTTTTTTAAACTCACCAATAACTTCATCTTCTAATTCTTTTTCTTTTAATTCCTGCTTTTTAGATACTAATTCATCTGGGTCATATTCAACATTTCTAATCTTTTTAAATATAAAGTAATTGTTTAAAAACGAAATTTGTTTTTCTTCGCTACTTAATTGTGCAGAATTTCCTATTTTTTTTAATAAATAATTATTACTTTTTACTTCATTATTCATAAAATTATATAATTGTTCAAAATTACCAATTGACCCAGGCAAATTCAATTGTTTATATTCGGTTTCATTTAATAATACAAACCCATTATTTTCCATAATTCTTAGTAAATATTTAAAATTAACTAAGTATTCTTTGAATGTTTTATTAATTGTTTCTTGATAAACATTAATAGCATAACCTAAACTAGACTCATCATCATTAAATTCCTTAGCATCATATTTTTTTGTTAATTCCCATATTTTTTTATCATTTTTAAATAAACTAATGGATTCATCAATGTTTAACGAATTTAACATATTAAATATTTTGTTTCCATCATAACAAGTTCCAATAAAGTATCCTTCTAATGCTGTACATTGTGTTATATTTTTTATAAACTCATTTAAAACAGCTTCGCTTTCAAACATATAATGCATAGCAAATTGTATAGAACTAATATTAAATCCATTTTTTACAATACCATAATTATTGTATACACCTTTACCTAATAAGACTTCATTTTTTGTTCCTTCGCCAAAAAGAGCTTTAATAATTTGTCTAGATTTATCAT
>Ga0164293_10004290_pt1 | contig 12187 bp, 11 predicted proteins | sample GEODES118metaG_FD_111487 | JGI IMG/M metagenome (GOLD analysis project Ga0164293, IMG submission 111487) | Eutrophic lake water microbial communities from Lake Mendota, Wisconsin, USA - GEODES118 metaG | ecosystem: Environmental > Aquatic > Freshwater > Lake | place: USA: Lake Mendota... | reverse complement strand
AGATTTAGCTAAATTAATAACTAAAAAATACAGTCATAATTTAAAAAAATTAATTATTGTAAATCCTACATGGCATATTAATTCTATATTAAAAATAGTATTACCTTTTTTGGATGATAAAGTGAAAAATTTAATATTTAAATCTAATCAAACCTTTCATACTATCTTAGAAAACAGTCAAAATTAAAATACTTATAGTGAAATTTAATATAATACAATTTAACCATCTAGCATTGTATTACCAATTTTAATTAAATCTTCTTCAATACCTGCCTGTCTAAATTTTTCTACTCCTTTTTGAATATTTTTAATTAAATTTTCTGGAGTAGTATCATGTTCATCATTTTGAAAAACATAACTATGCTCCCTAAAACTTAAATTTCTAGCATATATACCAGCACAGATATATATGAAATTAAATATTAATCCTTCTTTAATATCTAAATCATTTAATTTATTCTTGAACTCTTCCTTATCTTTTAACTCTATTAATTCATCTAATTTATCCAAATCAAATGTATCATCATAATCCACGTTAATTACTTCATCTTGTTCAGTAAATAAACCAGAAATCAATAGTGTAATATTATCAATTTCCATTAATTTCATAATTAAACCGATATGATTATAATCGAGTGGAACACTTACACTAACACCTAAAGTAGCATCTGTCATTTGTCCCATTTTTAAATATATATTGTATATTTTTATTAAAATATAACAATATATATCAATTTTTAATATATAATCTATTTATCTACATGAACAATACATTACTTTATAATTATGTAGGATATACTAAATTTGGTCTAAATATACCTCCATTTACACTTAAAATATATATTTCTAATTTTGAAAATATGAAATCTTTATTGATAGAAGAAAAAATCGATCGATTTGAAGATTTACCCAAAAATATCACGGATGTCTTAGCAAAATCAAATGATTATAAAAATTATATACAAAATGTTTCAATCTACTTTTTTTTACATTTTCAAGTAGAATTATACAATAATATAGAAAAAATTCATAATGAGTTTTTTAGTAAACAATTAAAAGAATTCATTTTCTAATATAAAATTGAATCATTTTAACAACGGTATTAACGATATTCTATAGGTAGAGCTGTATGAATGCATTTTCAGACCTAGTCATCGCGTTATATTTAAAGTAATAAAAATAAACATTTCATTTCTATTTTTTTTTCACCGTCAATATCCGTCATTTGTCCAATGCTATAAACCATCATTTGAATTTGAATCAATTCACTTGAATCTCTTAATTCAATTGCTAAATTAGTAACAGGAAAAAAATCTCCACTAGTATTTGTATAGGTTCGTATCCAAGGTATTGGTATATTAGGAGGTTTCCATGCTATATTAGAAGGGGACCTATACCATAAACTAGAATTATAAAAATTAGGATAAATTGTTGAACTATTCATAAAACTACTTATATTTGTTTGTTGTGTCCAAGTCACTCCACTATCGTTACTATACCATAATCGATTATTTGTATCAGCCGCCATAGCTCTAGTTCCATTACTTGTTATACAAATTGTATAAAAATTACCAGTAGTATTTGTTTGAGATTGTCTCCAAGTCACTCCGCCATTTCTACTATACCATAATCCAGTATTTGAACTACTTCCAGCAATAACATTTGAACCATTACTAGAAATTGCTAATGTATTAAAATAACTTGTATCAAATATTGTAGTTTCCTGAGTAAATAACAAGTTTACTTCTTGATTACCTGATATATTTTGATTTCTTTCAATAGTGCTTTTATACCATATTTTTCCGCTATTAAAACTATACAATAATCCAAATTGTGTATTACTTCCTACTACTCCGTTAATTCCATTACTACTAATAACAATACTAGTAAAACTACCAGATATTGGAAAATTCGATATTTGCCAGTTTATTCCACTATTCACAATGTAGTATATACCATTATTATTACTGCTAACTGCTAAAATAATAGTTCCATCTGTATTTATTACAATCGAATTAAATTGACTATTTATATTTACATGTATCCATGTTCTGCCACCATTGTTACTATACCATAAACCATTTAAATTATTACTACCTGCTACAGCATAGTTTCCATTACTATTGATACAAATACATGTAAAATTACCAAATTTATTTGTTTCTGATACAATCCAGTTTTTTCCTCCATTATTAGTATACCATAATCCGTTATTATTTAAACTTCCAGCTACACCTCTGTACCCTACATTACTTAAAGCAATACAAAACGTATTATTTGATATAGAACGAACAGATGATTCCTTATTCGAAAAATATATTGAATTTATATCTATATGAATAGGGTCAAAACTATTTATGATCTGAATATTTTTTAGCTCATTCATGTATATATAATAAATAGGTTTTCTATATAAATGTTTATTATCTAAATCACGTTTAGTCACAAGGATACAAATATAATAATACCTATTTTATCAAAAAAATAAATATATACAGGACAACCCTTGAATATATTTAGTATAATATAAACCACAATATTTATTAGGTTAATGCATTTTTTGGAAAGAACAAATCTTTCAAAAAAATATATATATCAAACGTATTTTAACCATTTGTTGGAATATTTTTTACTATTCCCTTTTCAACAGTTAATAAAATTCGATTATATTGAATATGTTTACAAGTACAATCGTTATGTTCTATTATTTTAACTTTATAGCCTTTTTTAGATAAAATTGATGTAACAAGATGAATATTTTGATTTTGTAATTCTGGCCAAATATGAATTGTTTTTTTATTCAAAACATATTTATCATCTATATTATTTTTTTCTATAATTGTATTTTGAATACAACTGTTTCCCATATTTTAATATATAAATTTTAATGATAAAAATTTATATATTATAATGTTCTATTATTTCTTGATTTTCGATGTGATCGGCGTTGACTCCTTCTTGAACGACGTCTCCCACCAACTGCCCTAATATTTTGTGGTGGATTTTGTGGTCCAATTAATGCTCTAATTCTATCTCTTAATTCAGATGGACCTCTTCTTCTAGATTGTATACGATTCGCAATTTGGTCAAATAATGCTCTGTCATTCACTAATAATAGCTGCATATCATCCATAAATGTATCCATATGCCTATTATAATATTGATTATCTTGTGGCCATCCTGGATAAGGTGGAATATCATCAACATTGTGTAGCGTTTCAAAGATATCTAGATATAAATCTCTGTTATATGCACGCGTATCAATAAGATTATAATTCATAAATTGATCCATATATATATATCTTATCATAATAAAATAATTTATATCATAGATAATTGATTGAAAAATGATATGATAAAAAAATTGAATATGTTATATACCTTACCTATATTTATAGAACAGATTGTAGGCATGTTAAAAGAATTAGTTTTAAAAAGTATTAAAACCCATTATCAAAATGGTCATTATTTACTATATATTCCAGAAAAATATGTATTACAAGGCGATTATATAGTAAAATATGAAAGATATGCGGGGGGTAATGTATTAGAATCGAATCAAGAAATTCGTCTATTTGATAAAGATATACCCATTAAAATACACAAACCTTGCGGTCAAACACATCGATATGAATATGAATATTATTTTAACTTTGGAGCACATTGTGATAGATATGATAATAACAAAACAGTAATTCAATGTTTACGTAATCCAATATTAACTAATACTGAAATGGAAACAATATTAGATAATATGTCAAATAAATATACTAGAGAAGATATAATTCAATTAATATTACTGTTATTATTAGGTGGTTTTGTTAATAGCTTAGACTGTATTGACGAATTATCTAATTATTTACCTGAAATAGAATTGAATAGAGAACACATTTTTCAATTCTTAATTGAAAAACTAAATAAAAAAATTGAATAGTTATAAATATATATGAATGCCCATATTATATTTACTACATTTTATTAATTTAATTAATAATATTCCACCAAAAAAATTAGCTATATTATGTAGAAAAAATATGAGGGTATTTGATAAATTAATTAATGATGAACTAACTGGACAATTATTATATCACGGATTAATAATCGATTATGTTAATGGTTTAAATCAATATGTAATATCAGATGAAAATTATAATTATATTATATCAAATCATACAAATAAAGATAAAATACAATTTATATTAAAAAACAATTCTATATATTTTTATAATAAACAAAAAAATGTAATAAAAGAGATTGCTAACTTACATTATGATTTAGATGTATCAAATATTTATAATGATATATATTTTTTTTAAACTATGTAACGAATCATCTCTGTTCTACCAATTTATTATTTTATGTAAAATAAATGTTTATAAATATGATTATAGATATTCGTTTGTTTAAAATCTGGATGGTATAGCTGATATATCTGTATTAAGTTGTTCATATAAATGTTGCCATTCAGGTTCAGTTTTATTTGTATTGTCTAATTTATCCTTTGTTATTAAAGCTTTACAATATAAATTATATATAAGCACTTCTTTTTCTATTTCATTACTAAATGGATAAGGTTGATTTATATGGTCTATGATTGTTTTATAAATTTCTAAATTTGTTAGTTCTACATGATCATTATGAATTAATTTTAAATTTTTAATAATATCTAAAAAATATATAATTCTATTTTTAAATATAGGACAACCCAAATCATTATTATATTTTTCAATTATTGAAATAATATTATCAACAGTATATTGAAATAATTCATAATATAAATTTTGAGATTGTAATAAATTTTCTAACATTTTTATGATTATTCTATTTAAACATCTAGTAAAAATTATATAAATTTCTTCATTTTGTTTCAATCTATTATCAAAATCAGTTTTTTTTTTGTCAGTTCCTAATATTTTTTTAGCTTCCATTATATCTGGTGTTGCGGTTCCATTTTTAATATGTTGTAGTATTGTAATATTTACTTGTCTAAAGTCTGTATAATCGGGTAATCCTAATATTTGATACGGATTGTTTTTTACATCACATAATTGTTTATCTATCTTTATGATACAGTCATATATAGTTAATAACATTTCAATTAAAGCTACATTATAATTAAATTTATTAAGCTCTACATTGATATCTATATAATATTTAAATACTTCGATAATATCCTTTGTTTTAGATATACCGGTAAAAGGGTCTAAATCATTTATTATATTTTTTATTATAATATCAATATTGGGTATTATAATACTACTAATCAACAAAAAACAAACTATGTTTAAAAAATTAGAATGTCTAATTCTATCAAATAGTCTGACATAATTTTGTTTATCATCAGTTGCTCGAACAAAATTTAAATAGAATCTTTTATCAAATCTGTAATAATATCTATTTAAAAAAATGGTTTGATTTTCATTTAAATCTAAAATTTGTCCAATGATTGATTGATAATTTGGATATGCGTAATAAATTAATAAAATATTAGCTAAATCACGTGTATTTTGAATGTTCATTTTATTCTGTTCAGAGATAATCGGTTTGTCCTTTTCACCCATTTTTGATATATAATCTTCAATAGATAATAATAAATCGTCACACTCATTACGTATATTATATATTATCTCGATATCAATCATTGGATTTTTAATATATTCAAATACGAAATCTTCATTAATCTTGAGTTCTAATATATCTTTTATACGTTTTTTCAATTTATTATGTATTTGTTTAATTGATTGTTCTAATAATGCTTGTTCACTTAGATGAACCTCCAAAACTTTCCTTTCTGGTAATAAGGGTGTATCAGATACTCTAGCCTCACTAGATATACCTTGCTCTATATCTGCTTGCGGACTACCTTCATCACTATCGGATATAGCTAGAGAACTATACATACCTTTACTGGTTTCAAACGATACATCTGCTATATCAGGTAGACAATGTTCTAGAGATCGTATCTTTGTAACTTCTTTACTAATATCTACAGGTTGACCAATAATATATTGAATTAAATGAGAAAGGAAAATATATTTATCTATTAAAATAGATTTAATATACTCCATATATTCATTTTTATTACTATATTCAGCTTTGTCTATTATTAAACTAGTGTGTAATGTTGTTAAATATACTCTTGTTGAATCGATAGGAGCATTTAAATATGTATCACATGTAGTATATAGTAAATTTTGTCTATTTATGTCGTACGATGATATTATATTATCAATACGCCTTTGTAAATTTTGATTTTTTTGTTTATCTGATGTTTCACAAAATGTTTTTAAGAAATTAAACACTTCTTCTAATTCATTTATAATTTCAAATAATTGAGTAAATACATCTGGAATATCATCTCTACTTATTGTTATACGACAACTATTATTTTGTGTATCACATATTTTATCATGACGTTCTATTTTACTAGTATAATTTATCATATTATCGCATATTTTTGGATTATCGATATTTTCAGGAAAAAAATAAGTTCTTTGAGCCTTTCCAGATTGTTTGTTATACATTGTATAGTGTGGAAGAATGATACCCTCTCTAGAACTACATCTTGTTTTAGGAATAGTATAGTGTGAGTTTGTAATACAATTCTCTATATCCTTACAATGTTCTTTAAATATATCATATGTTTTTGTTTCAGACTTAATTAGACCCGGTGGAATCTCTATACCATAGTAAGGCCATTCATATTTTCCAGCCATTATATATTATAATAAATATTATATATATTATGTAAATAGTAAATATCGAAAAGTATTATATAGAATAAAACAAACAGATAGAATATAGAATTATGTATTAAAATATAATAAAAAAAATTAATAATAATATAAAAATTTTTTTTAGTATGAAATTGTAAATAATCATTGGTGTTAAAAATATCTATCTATTGAAAAGTTTCAATTTTTTTTCTATTTGCGTTTAAATAAGATGTTATTTCATCATATTGATGACGAAATTGTGTATGTAATCTTTCCTTTTCTGGGTCATCTTTATTAAGTTGATTCATATTATCCATTGTAATTAATGCATCTAAACATTTATCTAATAATGTAATATGAATATTAAATTCATGAGAAAATTCATATGGTTGACGAATATAATCTCTTAGTTCAGCATAGATTTCTTGATTTGTTTTTTCTATACGTTCACTGTTAACCAATTTTAATTTATTGAAAATAGTTAAAAAAAACCTAACTTTCTGCGCAAATAATGGATAAAGTATTTCATTACAATATATTTCAGTAATTAAAATTACTTCATTCATACTAAATATATATAGGCCATATGTTGGATTATCATAATTTAGTATTTTATATATGATATTATTTATTATATAATAGAGGTGTTTACAAAAAATCATTACCATTGAATTATGTTGTTGTATTTTACTATCAAATTCATTTTTTTTTGTTACTGTTTTAAATAATTCTTTAGCATGCTGTAAATTTGGAAGTGTAGGATTTGTCTTTAGCAAGTCTAATATTTTTGTTTTCACTATTTGATATTCTGAGTTATGTGGTAAACCCAATATATCATAAGGATTATTTTTTACAAGTTGATTATCAATTTTATGGTGAAGAACATTTAGTGGAATATCCCTACATATACTAAGTATACCAGTATTTAAATCATATGTTTGGTTACTGATTTTAATTTCTTGGTAAATCAGTATAACATTTCTAACAATTTGGATATTCGCTTCACTAATTTCATGTAAAGAGGGTAATCCATTTGTAATATTTTCTATCATTTTTGTATTATATGCGGAAATAATACTAAAACTTATCAAAAAACATATTTTATCGTAAAATAAAGAATCTTTAATACGGTTATATAACTTAGTAAAAATTTCAACTTTATTTTTAATTTTTTTGGAACCTTGAAGAAAATTATTATAAAATTTTGATTCGAATTTATAAAAAAATTCACTTAAAAATTGTAATTGGTAATCATTTAATTGTAATAAAGGTTCAATGATTATTTCAACAAATGGATAAGCATAATAAATTAATAGAATATCTGTTAAATCACGAGTTTTAATAATTTTATTCTTATTATCTATAGGAATAAGTTGTTTCTCCTGTTTACCTAACGATTGTTCAAAAAGACCAATCATTTCTAATAATTCATCACATTTATTTTTTATAAAATATATAGTTTCAATTGGAATAGGTTGTGTATGTATATATTTTAATACATAATTTTCATTAATATTATATTGTAACATTTCTTGTACACCAGCCTTAATCATTTTTTTACGTTCCTTAACTATTTTTTCTAAAGATTGTTCTTCCGATTGACCACGATTCGGTTGTTCGGAAACTCTAGACAATTTTCCTTGTTTTAACGATTGTTCTTCAAAAACGACAGCTTTACCCGACGCGGATATTCCTTGTTCTAACATTGACATTGGACTACCTTCATCACTATTAAATTGAACCAGATCACTAAATATATTTTTAGCACTTGCTGGAACAAACAGTTCATCTGCTGAAACGCACACTACCAAATCATGTATTTTTGAAATTTCTTTTTCAACATTTACAGGTTGTTCAATAATAAATTGAATGAAATAAGAAAGAAAAATATATTTATCTATTAATAGTTGTTTGATATACTCCATATATTCATTTTTATTACGATATTCAGCACTATCTATTATTAATCTAGTATGTAATTTTGTAAAATATACTCTTGTTGAATCAATAGGAGCATTTAAATAATTATCACTGGCATTATAAAGCATATTTTGTCTAGAGTGATCATATGATAATATTATATTATTAATACGTCTTTCTAAAACTTCATTTCTTTGTTTATCTGGTGATTGACAATATTCTTTTAAGTAATCTAATATTTGTTCTAATTCATTTATGATTTCAAATATTTGAGTAAATACATCAGGAAATTCTCTACTTATTTTTATATAACAACTATTATTTTGTTTATCACATATTTTATCAGCGCTTTCTAATTTACTAGTATAATTTATCATATTATCACATATTTTTGGATCATCGATGTTTTCAGGAAAATAATATGTTCTTTCGGCTTGTCTTGTTTGTTTATTAAATGTGGTATAGTGTGGAAGAATAATACCCTTTTGAAGACTGCATCTTTTTTTTGGAACGGTAAAGTGTGTATTACTAATACAATTCTCTAAATCAATACACGGTGGTTTAAATATATTATATGTTTTAGTTTCCGATTTTAGTAAACCAGGTGGAATATCTATACCATAGTAAGGCCATTCATATTTTCTATCCATTATATATATATAATATTAAATATTTTAAACATAATTTAATATTATATATGGAAAATATGGAAATATTATATAAAGAATTTGGTATGTTTAATGACAATTTTATTGCTATTTATGAATATAATATTCATGATAAACTGGCTATAGACCGAAATAATAATTTAACTGTCCAACATCCTTATTGTTTTCGTTGGATATATCGTAAATTTAAAAGAGATAACAATGTTAATGTAATGACCTATTTAGAAAAGAGTATCAATAGTTACGGAAATTATTTAGATAAAATATGTATTTTTGATTTAGATAATAATATACAAAATTATCAATTACTTCAGTTAAATCATGGATTACTAAATAAAATAATATCTGGGTTATACCGTTTAAAGGATTATTATTGTACAAAAAGATTATCGAATGGTCAGGTATATGTAAAAAATACACAAGATTTAATTGAAAAATTATCTAAACATTACCGTAAAATTACAGATATTATTCATAAAAATGAGGATGATATTAATTTAGATATGTATATAAAACATAAATAAAATAGAAAATAAGAGTAAATACATCTATAAAATATGTTCAATTATTATATTAATAGTAAAAAGTTGGGAATCCCATAGAAGGTAGGCTTTGTAGGAAAATAAGTAGTATAACAGGGGGTATGTTCATTCTGTCACTTTCCATCCAAGCGGACAATTCTTGGCAACCGACAGCAAGGACAAGAGCGCACTAATTAGTAAATGGTATGATATTGAAAAATGTTTCAAATCTTTACCCTTACCGCATTTTGACACCTCAATTTTCGTTAAATTATTAAGGTATATATTAAAAGATATTTAGCTAAAATCTATTTATTATAAAATATTTTTTCTTGATATTTTATTCTTATATTTTTTTCTACTCCTGCCGCCACCATGGGATTTAGCTATATCTTCAGACTTATCAACATCTATTATAGGTTGAACTTGATGATGTTCTAGTTCTAAATATTTTTCAGCTTTAATCGTATCGGCATTGGTTCTACTAGCTTGAGTATTTATTTTTAGAACATTTCCTATGCTTTGCTGTAGTAAACTTCTCATATAAGATTGGTGAGTTAGAACTGCTGGAGATTCTGTTATTTTTCCTATTAGTGATGTAGCTAGACTTCCATGGGTTAAGTCAAATCTTCGACGGTATTCTGTAGATAATTTATAACAATCCCACAGTTTTACGGTACTGTCGGATGAGCCGGATGCTAATATTTTACCAGTTGAATCAAATGCGACACTATGATTATATGAAGTGTGCCCTTTCAAGGTATCAATACAGATTGCGGAAGAATTGTCTTTTAACAGCCGCCATATTTTCAGTGTCCTGTCGCTGCTACTCGTTGCTAAAAAGGGTCCGGTTGGATGAAACTTCACATCGGTAACACAGTCAGTGTGCCCTTCCAAGGTTGCTATACAGCTTGCTGAAGATAAATCGTCGGAAAGTCGCCATAATTTCACAGTTTTATCGTCGCTGGCAGTTGCTAATAAATTACCGTTTTTGTGAAACTGGACACATTCAACACCACGGGTGTGTCCTTCCAATGTCGCTATACATTTTGATGAAGTATCTTCTGGGGACAAATGCCATAATTTGACATGGGCCAAACCGTGGGCCGTAGCAAAAATGGGCATCGTTGGATGAAAAGCAATATAGAAAATCTCATATGGATCCGTTTTCAAAGTCTCAATACAGGTTGCTGAGTAAGAGTTGTCGGGGAATATTCTCCATAATTTTATAACGCCGTCGTCACTGCAGGTTGCTAAAAGTGAATCACTCGGGTGAAATGCGATAGAATGAACCGTCTCATCATGTTCCTCTAAAGTAGTCACGCACCTTATCGGAACAGATGAAATAAGCCATAGTTTTACTTTTTTGTCAAAACTACTAGATGCTAATATAGGTAATGTTGCGTGAAACGCGATTGAAAAAACATCACCGGTGTGTCCATATAATGTATCTACATCGGTTACTGATAAGCGGTCTTCTGAAAGTTGTCTTACTTTCACAGTATTATCTTCTGATGCGCTTGCTAAGAGAGGTAATGAAGGGTGAAACTCGACTTTCCATATCGTATCAGTTTGTCCTCTCAAGGTAGTTATCTCCCTACAAAGACTACCTTCTGTTAATGGATTACCACCGATTATATTACGCTTTGAGATTACTTTTTTACTATCCGTTTTTTTAGAACGATTTATCATTTATATACAATAAACAAATATTTATTAATATTGTTTATAAATCAGCATTTTAATAATATTAATCCTTACCTCGTTTTAACATGGTCTTAAGACCAACCGTCTGCCTAGAATTTTATTAAATTAACAATTTATTTAGTTTTATTCTAAAAATACACAAGATTGAATTGAAAAATAAACAAAATATTACCGTAAAATTACAAATATTATTCATAAAAATGAGATTGATATTCATTTAGATATCTATATAAAAAATAAATAATATAAATAATAATTAATATGATAAATATTATATTTTTATTATCATTAATATCGTTAAGTTTTTGCGATATTCATTTTATTAGTGTAGGTGATTGGGGAGGTGCTGCTCTCGGTGGATATCATTTAAAAAATGCTCAAAATACAGCTGTTTCAATGTATAAAATAGCAAATAGTTCTAATTCAAAATTTGTAATTAATACAGGAGATAATTTTTATTATTGTGGTATACAAAATATAAGTGACCCACAAATTACCCAAGATTTTTTATCTCTTTTTGCCCATATTAACTTGCCCTGGTATAATTGTTTAGGTAATCACGATTATGGTTTTAACCCACAAGCGCAATTAGAATTACCTAGTATTATTAAAAATTGGATTATGGATGATCGTTATTATACGCGTAAATTAGTCT
>Ga0164293_10004289_pt1 | contig 12190 bp, 11 predicted proteins | sample GEODES118metaG_FD_111487 | JGI IMG/M metagenome (GOLD analysis project Ga0164293, IMG submission 111487) | Eutrophic lake water microbial communities from Lake Mendota, Wisconsin, USA - GEODES118 metaG | ecosystem: Environmental > Aquatic > Freshwater > Lake | place: USA: Lake Mendota... | reverse complement strand
GCTGCGGATCGAGACGCTGCCACTGCCGCGCCTGCGCCCCGATGATGTGCTGATCCGCGTTGCCTATGCCGGGGTCAATCGCCCCGATTGCTTGCAGCGCACCGGCGCCTATCCGCCGCCGCCTGGCGCTTCGCCGCTGCTCGGGCTTGAGGTTTCGGGCAAGATCGTCGCGGTCGGCAGTGAAGTCCCGCGCGAGATGGTCGGGCAATGTGTCGCCGCGCTCACCCCGGGCGGAGGCTATGCCGAATATTGCGCGGCGCATTGGCAGCACTGCCTGCCCGTGCCCGAGGGGATGCAGCTGGCCGAAGCCGCCGCTCTGCCCGAAACCCTGTTCACCGTGTGGCACAACCTGTTCGAGCGCGGCCTCGCGCGCGATGGCGAGAGCGTGCTGATCCACGGCGGCACCAGCGGCATCGGCACGATGGCGATCATGCTCGCCAAGGCCTTCGGGATGCAGGTGATCGTGACCTGCGGCGGCAAGGCGAAATGCGATGCCGCCACCCGTATCGGCGCCGATCTCGCGATCAATTACCGCGAAGCCGATTATGTCGAGGCGGTGCTGGCGCACACGGGGGGCAAGGGCGCCAATGTGGTGCTCGACATGGTCTCGGGCGATTATGTCGCGAAGAACCTGCGCTGCCTCGCTGAAGATGGCCGCCACGTCACGATCGCGGTGCTGGGCGGCGCCAAGGCCGACATCAATATGGCGGTGGTGATGATGCGGCGGCTGACGCTGACCGGTTCGACTTTGCGCCCGCGCTCGGATGCTTTCAAATCCGCGCTCGCCGACGAGATCGCCGACAATGCCTGGCCGCTGTTCGCCGATGGCGAGCTGTCGCCGGTGATGGACATGACCTTCCCGCTCGCCGAGGCCGCCGCCGCCCATGCGCGGATGGAAGCGGGCGAACATATCGGCAAGATCGTGCTGGAAGTTGCCAAAGGCATCGGCAATGGCTGAGCCGCTCACCCTTCACGAGGATCCGCGCAGCGGCAATTGCTACAAGATCCGGCTCACCGGCGCATTGCTCGGCCTGCCGCTGGCGACCCGCGCCTATGATATCATGGCGGGCGAGACGCGGACGCCGGAATTCCTCGCGCAGGTCAACGCCAATGGCCGGATTCCGGTATTGCAGATCGGCGAGGGCTCCGCTGCGCGCTTCCTGCCGGAGAGCAATGCCGCGTGCTGGTATCTCGCGCATGGTTCTGCGCTGATCCCGGATGATCGCTTCGCGCAGGCCGATATGCTGCGCTGGATGTTTTTCGAGCAATACAACCACGAACCCAACGTCGCGACGCTGCGCTTCTGGCTGCACTTCGTTGGCGAGAACAATCTGTCGGACGGGCAGCGCGCGCAGATCGATGCCAAGCGCGCAGGAGGCAGTGCCGCGCTCGCCTTGATGGACCAGCACCTCGCCGATCACACCTTCTTCGGCGGCGACGCGGCGAGCCTCGCCGACCTTGCGCTGTTCCCCTATAGCCACGTGGCGGAAGAAGGCGGCTTTGACCTCGGCGTCACCCCGCACATTCGCAGCTGGATCGCGCGGATGCAGGCGCTTCCCGGCTTTGTCCCGATGGACTGACCTGAAGGCCCGACGAACGCCCTCATACCCTGCTTGATTTGTCGCCCAACGGTCATATTCTGGTCAGGAAGGGTGCGGCTGAATCATTTTTTGCGCGTCGCACTAACGGAAAATGACTCCAAACCGTCATTTGTTTGTGAGTCGCTTGTAACAATTCCCTGTCATGGAGTGGCCTCAGCAAGACATGACACTCAGAGATTATGCATGACCGGATCCGATCTGTCTGACCTGATCAGCGGCAATGTTGCCAATTTTCCGCTGACCGCGCCGCGCACGCCCGAGCCCGAGGGCGGCGAGCGGCGGAGCTTTCGCACGATCTGGATCAGCGACGTCCACCTCGGCACCAAGGGCTGCAACGCCGACCTGCTGATCGACTTCCTCGACCATACCGACAGCGAGACGATGTATCTGGTCGGCGACATCATCGACGGCTGGCGGCTGAAGAAGAAGTTCTACTGGCCCTCGGCGCACAATGACATCGTGTGGCGTATCATGAAGCGCGCCCGGCGCGGCACGCGGGTGGTCTACATCCCCGGCAACCATGACGAGATGTTCCGCCAGTTCACCGGCCTCAATTTCGGCGGCATCGAAATCCGCCGCGCCGCGTTCCACGACACCGCCGATGGCCGGCGCCTGATGGTGCTGCACGGCGACGAATTCGACGCCGTGATGCTCTCGCACCGCTGGCTCGCCTTTGTCGGCGACCATGCCTACCACCTGACGATGAAGCTCAACGTCACGGTGAACACCGTGCGGCGCTGGATGGGCAAGCCCTACTGGTCATTGAGCAAGGCGGCCAAGCACAAGGTCAAGAACGCGGTCGAATTCATCGGCAAGTATGAAGAAGTCGTGGCCCGCGCGGCCGGCGAGCGCGGAGTTGACGGGGTGGTGTGCGGCCACATCCACACCGCCGAGTTCCGCGAATTCCAGCATAACGGCAAGCCGGTCGAATACTGGAACGATGGCGACTGGGTCGAAGGCTGCAACGCGCTGGTCGAACATCACGACGGACGGATGGAAATTCTCCACTGGGCCGACGAGATCAAGCGCCGCGAAGCCGCAGGTGGCGCTGGCACGGCGCCCGAGGCGCCGGCCGGCCGGCCCGCGCGCGAGGCGGCGTGAACCGTCTCACCACGATCCTGCCAGATCGCACCGCGACGCACCCCTCGTCCATCGCGATCATCACCGATGCCTGGCACCCGCAGACCAACGGCGTGGTGCGCACGCTCTCGACCACCTGCGAGGTGCTGCGCAGCTGGGGCCACCAAGTCACGGTGATCTCGCCCGAGACCTATCCGTCGATCCCCGCGCCGACCTATCCCGAGATCCGCCTCGCGTTGACCGCGCCAGGAGCGGTCGGGCGGCGGCTCGCGAAGATCGCGCCCGAGGCGGTGCACATCGCCACCGAAGGCCCGCTGGGCTTTGCCGCGCGGCGCTATTGTCTCGCGCGCAAGGTGCCTTTCACCACCGCCTATCACACCCAGTTTCCCGAATATCTGGCGCGCCGCACCGGGCTGCCCGCCAGCACCTTCTGGCCCTATATCCGCTGGTTCCACCGTCCGGCGCAGCGCATCATGGTCGCCACCGAAACGATCCGGGGACAGCTACGCGAACAGGGCCTGATCCAGCTCACCCACTGGAGCCGGGGGGTCGATCTGACCTGCTTCTCGCCTGAGGCGCCCCCGCCGCCCGAATATGCCGGATTGCAGGGGCCGATCCTGCTCTATGTCGGCCGGATCGCGGTCGAGAAGAACATTGAGGCCTTCCTCGCCTGCGATTACCCCGGCACCAAGGTGGTGGTCGGCGATGGTCCGGCGCGCGCGGCGCTGGCAGCGAAGTTCCCGCAGGCGCTGTTCCTCGGCAAGAAATCCGGCGTGGAGCTCGCCGGCTGCTATGCCGGGGCTAACGTCTTTGTGTTCCCGAGCCGGACTGACACTTTCGGGCTGGTGATGATCGAGGCGCTCGCCTGCGGCACGCCGGTCGCGGCCTTCCCGGTCGCCGGGCCGCTCGATATCGTCACCGCTGAGGTCGGAGCGATGTCCGAAGACCTGACCCGCGCGATCGACGCCGCACGCTATTGTGACCGGTCGGCCTGCGCGTCCTATGGCGCAAGCTTCAGCTGGGATGCGGCAACGCGGCAGTTTCTCTCCGGGCTGGCGGCGCTCGAGGAAGAGCAAGCGGTCTCGCTGCAAACCGTTCCGGCGTTCTAGTTTGCGGCCTCGCAGCGGCGAGGCGCAGACCGCCTGAATCCATTCCTTGCCGTTTTCCCATCCTTCGCCTATCTAGGCGAGCAAGGTGGCCGCTCCGCGAGGGGCGGCCCTTCTATTTTCAACGGAGATTCCCATGGCTACCAAGGATCAGCCCAAGCCGCTGATGCCGCACGCCACCGCGACGTGGCTGGTGGACAATACCGCGCTCTCGTTCGAGCAGATTGCCGAGTTCTGCGGGCTGCATATTCTCGAAGTGCAGGCGATGGCCGACGATCTGGCCGGCAGCAAGTATACCGGCCGCGATCCGGTGCACTCGGGCGAGCTGACGCAGGGCGAAATCGAGCTGGGTCAGGCCGATCCGGCCTATTCGCTCAAGATGCACAAGGCGCCGGTCGAAGTGACCCGCACCAAGGGGCCGCGCTACACCCCGGTGTCGAAGCGGCAGGACAAGCCCGATGGCATCGCCTGGATCCTGCGCAACCACCCCGAAGTGTCGGACGCGCAGATCTCCAAGCTGATCGGAACCACCCGCAACACCATCGGCGCGCTGCGCGACCGGACGCACTGGAACATCCAGAACATCCAGGCGAAGGACCCCGTCACGCTCGGCCTGTGCTCGCAGCGCGAGCTTGATGCGATGGTTGCCAAGGCCGCCAAGCGCGCCGGGATCACCGAGGAGGTCGATGCGCCGGTCCGGTCGGAGCGCAATGATCGCGAAAAGCTGATCGAGGAACTGCGCGCCGAACGCGACGCCAACGTCAAGGCAGCCGGGCAAGCCGCGCAGGAAGCCGAAGCCGAAGCCTGGCTCGCCGCGCGCCGCGCTGCCGAAGCCGCCGAGGAAAAGATCGACCCCGAAAGCGGGTTCATCTCGAACTGATTCCCGACTGGCCGGGGCGCGGTAAACGCACCCCGGCCACCGCCTTCTGCCGCTTGGCAAGAACCGGCACTGTCGCCGCGACTTTCGCTTGTGCGCCGCCGGATTGTCGGCCAATATTATTGACATGACTGTCAATAGCGCCCCCTACCACCACCCCACTCCGCAAGGCACCCGGTTCGAGGCGATGAGCCTCCCGGCGATGCTCGAACGCACGATGCGCGCCAATCCGGATGCGCCCTTCCTGCACTTCCTTGGGCGGACCTATTCCTACGGCGAGATCTTCAGGAACGCCCAGCGCTTTGCCGCGGGCCTCCAGGCCATCGGCATCGCCAAGGGTGACCGGGTTGGCCTGTTCCTGCCCAATGTGCCGATTTACGCGGCGGCATACTACGGCGCGATGATGGCCGGCGCGGTGGTGGTCAATTTCTCGCCGCTCTACTCGGTCGAGGAGCTGAGTTGGCAGGTCGGCGATAGCGGCACGCGGGTGCTGGTGACGCTCGATGTGCCCGAACTCTACAAGACCGCCGCAAAGGTGCTCGAGGCTTCCGCGCTGGAAACGCTGGTGGTCGGCAGCCTCGCTGACATGCTGCCGTGGGTCAAAGGCGTGGCGTTGAAGCTGTTGAAGCGCAGCCAGATTGCCGATGTTGCCTATGGCGCGGCGATCCGCAGCTGGGCGGAGATGACGCCCGACAGGTCCGTCACCCCGGTCGCGGTCACCCCGCAGGATCTCGCGCTGCTGCAATATACCGGCGGGACCACCGGGCGGCCCAAGGGCGCGATGCTGGGGCATGACCAGCTGTCGGTGAACGCGCAGCAGGTCGCCGCGATCAACCCCTTCGGCAATGCCAGCAGCGAGGTCTTCATGGGCGCGCTGCCGTTCTTCCATGTCTTTGCCAACACCGCGTTGCTCAATCACGCCTGTGTCACCGGCGCCTCGATCGCGATGGTGCCGCGGTTCGAGACGAAGCAGGTGCTTGCAACGATCCAGAAATATCGCTGCACCGGCTTTCCCGGCGTGCCGACGATGTTCCAGGCGATGCTCGATCACCCCGATCTGGCGAAAACCGATCTTTCCAGCCTCAAGGTCTGCATTTCCGGCGGCGCGCCGATGCCCGGCCCGGTCCATGTGCGGTTCGAGGAAGCGACCGGCGTGCGGCTGGTCGAAGGCTATGGCCTCACCGAAAGCGCCGGCGTTGTCTCGGCCAATCCCTATGACGGCACCCGCAAGCGCGGCACCATCGGGCAATTGGTGCCGGGCACCGAAGTGATCCTGCTCGACAAGGAGCACCCCGAACGCCTCGCCCCCGAAGGCGAGCCGGGCGAGCTGGCGGTGCACGGCCCGCAGGTAATGCGCGGCTACTGGAACCACCCCGAGAGCGACGCTGACACCTTCGTGGAGCGTGACGGCAAGCGCTACCTGCGCACCGGCGATGTCGCGCGGATCGATGCCGACGGCTTCCTCGAGATCGTCGACCGCATCAAGGATATGATCGCGGTGGGCGGCTTCAAGGTCTTCCCCAGCGTGGTCGAGGACGTGATCCTCGAGCATCCCGCGGTCAAGGAGGCGCTGGTGATCGGCGTGCCCGAGGAATATCGCGGCGAGGTGCCGCGCGCCTATATCACGCTGGCCGAGGGCGCATCAGAAAGCGCCGAGGAGCTGGCGAGCTGGGTCAACGCCCGGATCGGCAAGCACGAACGCGTCGATCAGGTGGTGATCCGCAGCGACCTGCCCAAGACCATCATCGGCAAACTCGACCGCAAGACCCTGCGCGCCGAGGTGCTCTAGGCGCTTATTCTGCCGCTTCAATACTCGAGGGCACGGCCTTGATCGGCTGGCGGGCATTGGGGGCAAAGCGGCCATCGACCTGCGCACCCTGTTCGATCGTCAGCGCATCATAATGCACATCGCCTTCGATCCGGGCGCTCTTGAGGATCACCAGCTCGCGTGCGGTGATCGATCCGCTGACCTTGCCGGCCATCCGCGCGCTTTCGGCGGTGACCGCGCCGTTGATGCTGCTCGATTCGCCTTGCACGAGGCTGGCGCACTTGATGTCGCCCTCGATCGTGCCGTCGACGTGCAGATCGGCGGTGGCGGCGATATCGCCCTTGATCACCACATCGGCGCCGATCACGGAGAAAGTCGAACCCGAAGCCACCATGCCGCTCCTATTTGCGGGCCGGGGAGGCGGGGGCGCGCTCAGCTCGGCTGGCGCGGGCTTCTTTGAGAACATCGGGAGCAGTCTCCAGAAAGGGACGCGGATTGACCGCGCGATCATTGACGCGGACCTCGAAATGCAGGTGCGGCCCCGTCGAGCGGCCCGTGCTGCCAAGCCCGCCGAGCGTTGCGCCGGCGGCGACCAGCTGGCCGGGCCGCACGTCGATCCGCGACAAGTGGGCATAGCGGGTCAGCATGCCGTTGGCGTGGGTGACTTCGACCGTATTGCCATAGCCGCCCTTGCGTCCGGCAAAGGTGACACGGCCTTCAGCGGCGGCGAAGATCGGCGAGCCGATCGCGCCCTTGAAATCGATTCCCGAATGCATCGCTGCGCGGCCATTGAAAGGGTCATGGCGATAGCCGAAGCCCGAGGTGATGCTGCGCACGCTGGCGGGCACGACCGAGGGGATGCCATCCAAAGCGCGCTCGAGCACGGCCATCCGCGTGAGGCTGAGGCCGAGCCGCTCGAACCGCGGATCGATATTCTCAGCGCCGGCGAGCGCCTCGAACGGACCACCCATGCCTTCGCGCGCTTCGCGGCTGAGCACGCCGGGATCAAGATTGAGCTTGCGGATCGCGGCCTCGGCGCGGCGCGCGCGGGCATCGGCGAAGCGGGTCAGGCGTTCGACCACGGCGAGCTGGCGCGCCTCGATTTCGGCAAGGCCGGCGGCCTGCGGGATGAACTGGCTGACCTTTTTGACCGTCTTGGTGGCTTCGGCGGTCGAATCGGTGACGGTGCCCTTGGCGCCTTCGGCCACAATATCCTCGGGCAGCATCTGCGCCATTTCCTCGAGGAAGTCCTGCCGCTGCTTGAGGTTTTCGACTTCCTTGTCAATATCGCCGGCATAGGCCTTCAGCCGTTCGCTGGCGGTGGCGACGCGTGCCTTTTCATCGATGAAAGAGGCCAGATCGGCTTCGGCGCGGTATTGCCCCCAAGCCATCACGGCGAGCGAGACCAACCACACCAGCGCGGCCGCCAGCACCGCACCAGCGGCGCGAATCTGCAGCTTCGACGAAATCTTGATGAAGCGCATTTGCCCGTCGGCGCGCATAAAGAACTCGCGGTCGGGGAACCACAGGCGTAGCTTTTCGCCCCACTTGCGCGCTGAAATCCTGTCAGACAATTGCGGCCCCGATTTTGTTATCTATGCCCCTCCCCTTGGCAGCTAACAGGGCAATTCCCTAGGGTCGAATCGCCATTTTGCCGCGAGGGTTGAAGCGAAGGGGAATCGCGCCGAACGGTGCGAGCGGGTACGATTGGGGGCGCGGCGGTCATTGCCGTTACGAAATTCGCGCCGCCCGTCCGCCCGCGTTCCCGATTCGTACTGCGCGCATGGCCAGCGGGCCTGACAGGCGGCGGCGCGGCTGCTAAGGCCCCCTGCATGACCGAGACTGCAACCCAGCAAATCCCTGCCGAAACCGGCGATGCCACCGCGCTGGTGACAGCGCTCGCCCAGGCGGCGCGGCGTGCCCAGCGCGCGCTTGCCGCGATGCCGAGCGCAGGCCGCGCAGCCGCGCTGCAGCTTGCGGCCGACTCGCTGCGTAAGGCCGCTCCGTCGATCCTCGCCGCCAATGCCAAAGACCTTGCCGCCGGCGCGGCCAGCGGGCTCAGCAAGGCGATGCTCGACCGGCTGGCGCTCGACGAGGCGCGGCTTGCGGGAATCGCCGATGCCGTGGCGGCGGTGGCCGATCTGCCCGATCCGGTCGGACAGGTGATAGACCGGAGCACGCGGCCCAACGGGCTTGCCTTTACCCGCATCCGCGTGCCGATCGGCACCATCGGGATCATCTATGAGAGCCGCCCCAACGTCACCGCCGATGCCGCCGCGCTGTGCGTGCGCGCGGGCAATGCGGCGCTGCTGCGCGGGGGGAGCGAGGCGGTGCATTCCAACCGCGCGATCCACGCCGCCTTGATCGAAGGGCTGGTGGCCGGCGGCGTGCCGGCCGAAGCGGTGCAACTGATGCCGACGCAGGACCGTGCGGCGGTGGGCGCGATGCTGGCTGCGGCAGGCCTCATTGATATGATCGTGCCGCGCGGCGGCAAGAGCCTTGTCGCGCGGGTGCAGGCCGATGCCCGCGTGCCGGTGCTCGCGCATCTCGACGGCATCTGTCACACCTATGTCCACGCCGCCGCCGATCCGGTGATGGCGCTGGCGCTCGCGCTCAACGCCAAGCTGCGCCGCACCGGCGTCTGCGGGTCGATGGAGACGCTGCTGATCGATGCTGCTTATCCGCAAGGCCCCGCGCTGGTCAGCGGGTTGATCGATGCCGGATGCGAAGTGCGCGGCGACGGGCGCGCCCAGGCGCTCGATCCGCGCGTCATCCCGGCCAGCGCCAATGATTGGGACACCGAATATCTCGACGCGATTCTCTCGGTCGCGGTGGTTGACGGGCTCGAGGATGCGCTTGCCCATATCGATCGCCATTCCTCGGCGCATACCGATGTGATCGTGACGGCCGACGATGCCGTGGCCGAACGTTTTCTGGCGCAAGTCGACAGCGCGATCGTGATGCACAACGCCTCCTCGCAATTCGCCGACGGGGGCGAGTTCGGGCTTGGGGCAGAGATCGGCATTGCCACCGGGAGGCTGCACGCACGCGGGCCGGTCGCGCTCGAGGGGCTGACGACCTACAAGTGGCAAGTGCGCGGCGCAGGCCAAGTCCGCGCGTGAGAATCAGGGCCTGAAGCACGTGCGTTCGCGTCCAGAGCTCACCGGGCTGCTCGGCGGCAGCTTCAACCCCGCGCATGGCGGGCACCGGCGAATCACGCTGTTCGCCGCCGATGCGCTCGGGCTCGACGAGGTGTGGTGGCTGGTCTCGCCCGGCAATCCCTTGAAGCCGCAGGACGACATGGGCTCCTTGAAGGCGCGGCTGCGCTCGGCCGAAAAGCAGGCGCGGCGCGCGCCGATTATCCCGAGCGCGATCGAACTCGATCTCGACACCCGCTACACCGTCGACACGCTGACGAAGCTAGTCCGGCGCTACCCGAAACGGCGCTTCGTGTGGTTGATGGGGGCCGATAATCTGGCGCAATTCCACCTGTGGAAGGGCTGGCGGCGGATCGCGCGGACAATGCCGATTGCGGTCATCGCCCGTCCGGGCTATGATGCATCCGCCATGACGAGCCCCGCCATGGTCTGGCTCAGGCGATATCGAACGCCCGTCGCCAGTTTTCGGAAACGGGGGCAATGGAGCGCACCGGCCCTGGTGTTATTGCGTTTCGATCCAGATCACCGCTCGGCCACGGCTATCCGCCGTGCCAATGCCGGGTGGGCCGAGGTTTTGCTCGGACAGGATCGTCATAACGTGAAACGCGATACGCCGCTGCGCGACCGGCTGACATACCGCAGCATCCGCTCATGGGAGGACGCATGACACGCTATCCAAGCGTTACGGCGCACCCGTGTGCCCGCTTGCCCAGAGTCCGCTGTCATCGCCCTACACTCTGGAGATACAAGATTGCCGACCACCGAGGCCTTTGTCGCATCCATCCCGCTTGGCCCGGCGCAAGCCGCCGCCACCACAGCCCAGTCGCTGGCGCGCTCTGACGTGAGCACGACAGCGCTGCATGAGCTCGTGATGTCCCAGCTTGACGATGATCAGGCGCAGGAAATCGTCTCGATCCCGCTCGAGGGCAAAAGCTCGATTGCCGATCACATGGTGATCGCCAGCGGGCGCTCGACGCGGCAGGTCGCGTCGATGGCGCAGAAACTCGCCGAAGCGATCAAGAAAGCCGGGTTCGGCAATGCGCGGGTCGAAGGCCTGCCGGCTGCCGACTGGGTGCTGATCGACGCGGGCGACGTCGTGGTCCACCTGTTCCGCCCCGAAGTGCGCACCTTCTACAACCTTGAACGCATGTGGTCGTTCGAGGGCGGCGAAGCGACGCAGGGTAGGGCGTAGTCTGTCTTTCGCTCGCCCCTCCGGGCGAGCGTCCTCGGCGCTGTTTCAAGCCCTGCGGGCTTGAGCGCCTGCGGCTCGGCCGCGTGGCCTCGCGGTCGCTGCGCGACCGTTTGGCGAAATTATCGGCCTCGCAGAGGCCGCAAGGGCGACCGCCGGCTGGCCGGTAGGCCGCCCCCTCGGCAGGCCAAGGCGAAGCCTTGTGCTGCGAGAGAAAAGGATTCCGCTCATTCTCCTTCACATCATCGCGCGCGGGAAGATTGGCCGGTCGCCTGAGGGCGAGCTGGTGGATCGCTATGCCAAGCGGATGACCTGGCCGGTGAAGCTTACCGAATGGCCCGATACCGGCGCGGGCAAGGCCGCTGATCCGCCCACCCCCTGCCGCACCGTGCTGCTCGACGAGCGCGGCAAAGCCATGGCTTCGGAGGATTTCGCCGTGTTGCTCGGGCGCTGGCGCGATGAAGGCGTGCGCGAGACCCGCTTCGTTATCGGCGCGGCCGACGGGCATTCGGATGCCGAGCGCGCCGCCGCTGACCTGCTGCTCGCCTTCGGTCCGGCGACCTGGCCGCACATGATCGCCCGGGCGATGCTGATGGAACAGCTCTACCGCGCCACCACAATCCTTGCAGGCCATCCCTATCATCGGGCAGGGTAGGCTGATGTCTCGCCCCGCGACCCTTTCCGCGCTTGCCGCCGCCGCTGTCTGCGCTGCGATGTTTGCCGCGCTGCCCGTCACCCGCGCGGCTCCGGCGGCGCTGCTGATCGAGCCTGACGAGGCCGAAGCGCAGCTGGCCCGTGCGGCGCGCGAAAGCCGCCGTGCCCAGAGCCGCGCCGCGCGGCTCACGCGGGAGGCCGAGGCCGCGACCGAGGCCGCCACCCGCACCGCGCGCGAAGCCGCCGCACTCGCCGCCCGCATCCAGCAGGCCGAGGCCGATATCGAGGTCGCCCGCGCGCGCCATGCGCTCGTGCGCGGCGAGCGGGCCGCGCTCACCGCCCGCCTGGCCGAAAAGCAGGAGCCGACCGCGCGCCTCGCCGCCGCCTTGCAGACCGCCGCGCGCCGCCCGCTGGCGCTGTCGGCCTTGCAGCCGGGTTCGCTCAAGGAGGTGGTTTACGTGCGCGCCGTGCTCGACAGCGCGGTGCCGCAGATCCGCGCCCGCACCGCCGGCCTGCGCGCCGAGCTTGATCGCGGCCGCGCGCTCGAGGCTGATGCCGCCCGCGCTCTGGCCGAACTGCGGGACAGCGAGCAGATCCTGCGCACCCGCCGCGCCGATCTCGCCGCGCTCGAAAACCAGCAGCGCATTGCCTCGCGCAACGCCCGCGGCGCGGCCTCGCGCGAAGCCGAGCGCGCGCTCGGGCTGGCCGAGGAAGCGCGCGATCTCGACGGGTTGGTGGAGCGGCTCGATGATATTGC
>Ga0164293_10004288_pt1 | contig 12192 bp, 10 predicted proteins | sample GEODES118metaG_FD_111487 | JGI IMG/M metagenome (GOLD analysis project Ga0164293, IMG submission 111487) | Eutrophic lake water microbial communities from Lake Mendota, Wisconsin, USA - GEODES118 metaG | ecosystem: Environmental > Aquatic > Freshwater > Lake | place: USA: Lake Mendota... | reverse complement strand
TGACTTTGAGAATCAATTCTCGAAAATTTTGGGTTGTGTATATTCAATAGGAGTGAGCAATGGTTACGACGGACTAGAACTAGCATTAAGAGCACTTGATATAGGAGCGGGAAAAAAAGTTGCATTACCAGCGCATACATTCATAGCAACCTGGAACGCAGTTATCGCCGTAGGAGCAACTCCAGTTGGTGTAGATATCGGCGAAGATGGACAGATGGATACCGTCGCACTGACAAGAGTCGTTGAGCAACAAGAGATAGCATGTGTAATCCCAGTCCATATGCACGGACACGTAGCGGATTTGAAAACCATAAAAAGGGTGTGCGATGCGAAAAATATCTCGATTATTGAAGATGCATCTCAGGCTCACCTTGCGCACAGAGATGCATTGAAAGCAGGAGTCACGGGTGATATTGGGGTGTTTTCGCTGTACCCCACAAAGAATCTTGGTGCTCTTGGAGATTCGGGAGTTATTGTTACGAATCAGGAGAAGCTTGAACGAAAGATTCGAAGCATGAGTAATTACGGTTCAAAAAAAGACTCCAAATACGAGCATAGTCAACTAGGTTTTAATCGCAGACTCGATTCGTTGCAAGCAAGAATTCTTTCTGAAAATCTGAAGTTTTTGGAGGAATGGAACATAAAGAGGCAAGAGAAAGTTGACATTTACTTAGAAACAATGCGAGAAATGAGCATAAAGTTTCTTCCGGGAAGAGAAGGGTCAGTCTGGCACCATTTCTGTATTTTCTCGGACAAGAGGGATGCACTTCAGGATTACCTTAAAAGAAATGGGGTTGGCACTGAAGTTCACTACCCTAATTTGGCAGCATATGAAGTAGAAAAGTTTATGGGAACGCAGCGAAATTATTATCCTGTGGCAGAACAATTCGCAAATAGCTTGTTAAGCCTTCCATTAAGCCCTTTCCACGATAACGAAATGATTCGATATGTTTGCGGAGTGATTCGAACTGCACACATAGAAGAGCAACTTTGCTAGTTTGGATTCATTAAAATGGACTTAATAGACCCCGAGGATCATGGACAGCGAGCTTAAAGGGATGCCCATGAGTGCCATACTCGAAGTCGTAATCCCGGTTCTCATGCCGTCAACATACTTATCGCAAATTCGAGAACATTTAAAAGACGCTTGCGACCAGATCAAGATTATTTTCGTACTTGATTACATAAATGGTAACGCCGAGAATGAAGTGAATTTTTCAGACCAGAGTCCTAGGGAAGTATTTGTATGTGGGTCATTTGGGTCACCTGGAAGCGCAAGGAATGCTGGATTGGAGATTTGCACATCTGAATACGTTTGCTTTTGGGATTCAGATGACCTGCCGCACCTTGAGAATGTGTGTCGTTCTGTGAAAAATTTGATGAACTTGAACCTTGAGATTGCAATTGGAAAGTGGAACTTGGTGCAAAATGAGAATTCATTAAGGGGTACTAAACCACTTGATACAGGACTAAACCCGGGCATTTGGCGATGCATTTTCAATCGAAGAGCCATAGGAAATACTAGATTTACAAATCTAATGTGGGGCGAAGACCAAGTTTTTCTCGCTCAATTTCTGGCAAGAACCAAGCAGGTGCTGACGGTTGATGAAGTACTCTACTCATACAGGCCTAACTCAGTTGATTCGTTAACTAGTAAAAAGTCTCATGTAAAGGATCTTTGCCAAGCCTCAAAAATCTGCCAAGGAGTCCTCTCAAATGCGACAAATTCCAATTTGTTAGTGACTGCAGCCATGCTACTTAGGCAATCAATAACTATGATGAAATTTGGGAACCTCTCAATTAAGATTTGTGGTCTTAATGTTCTCGCTGTTACGTCGGTAGTCTTCTTGAAAAAAGTCAATTTCAGAACTTTTCTGAGCACAAGTCTTGAATGGAAAAATCAGTGAGGAAGACTTTTAGTTTTCAAGGATTTATGGTTCCCCTAACAGGAGGTTTAGGTAATCAGATTTTTCAGTTTTCGTTTGCTTTGCACTATTCGCATTTAACAAAACTTCCATATCTACTTGAAGAAAGTGTAGCTAATCCCCGATTAACTTCAGGCCATGCATCTATATGTGAATTGAATCTTGGTCATGACCCAATTCTTACGGTAAGTGGAAATGGAAAACTTCGTAGATTGGCTACTAAGGTTTATGGATGGAATTTAGTGAATGGAATTAATGCCAGACATTCAAATTTTCTTTATGCAGGGGTGTTAACTAACTTCATTTCGAAGTTAGTTTTTTTTCTAACTACTCACGTCTGGGCCAGGTTATATGTTTCAAAAGGATTAGGATTCGATCCAGAAATTACCAAAAGAGGATCTAAAGGTATTTTCGTTGGATACTTCCAAACATACAAGTACAGTAGGCCACAAGAAGTATTCAATAAATTAATGCTTTTGAAACCAACTCATGTCTCTCAATCACTTTCTGAAAGCATCGCTACAGTCGATGTAATTAGGCCAATACTTCTGCACGTCAGATTGACCGATTATCTTGCTGAGGATAATTTTGGCGTTCCCGATAAAAGCTACTATTTGGAATCCTTGAGAGTCCTTAAAGGGGCAGGAATAGACAAACCGGTATGGGTATTTTCGGATGATATTGAAAGTGCAAAGAAACACCTATCGGGCGTACAGGAAGAGTTCCAGCTAAATTTCTTCGAAAGTTCCAAGCTATCTGACGTAGAAAATTGGCACCTCATGAGGAGGTTCTCTGCCTATGTGATTGCTAACTCCAGTTATTCTTGGTGGGCAGCTTTTCTCCGACAAGATCAGAGTGCGGTTGTCATATATCCCCGGCCTTGGTTCCGCGATGGTGAAGCGCCGCGCGACTTGTTTCCATTAGATTGGATACCTATCCGGGCCAGAGGAAGATAAGGGGTGCGTTTGTGAGAACAAGAAAAGCCTCGTTTATAAAACTCAAGAGCTACCGGGAAACTCTAAGAAAGTGCTTCTCCCTTTTGACCAAGGGTGAAATCTTCAAACTAGTAAAAGTAGGTTTAGCGCAAATTGTTCTTGCTTTTCTAGACTTGGTTGGAGTGTTGAGTATCGGTTTGATTGGCGCACTTTCAGTTTATGGTATCCAGTCACGAACCCCCACGGGACAGATTTCCTGGGCCCTGAAATTTTTGAATTTAGATCAATTTAGTCTCCAGTACCAAGTTTCAATTCTGGGTACGATGGCCGGCGCTATCCTAATATTCAAGTCTTTATCTTCAGCATATATCAACAAACGAACACTTTACTTTCTTGGGGCAAGATCTGCTGAGTTAAGTGCAAGACTTGTTGAGAAAATGGCATTTTCAAATGTCGAACAAATCAACAAGAGAAGTCGTTTTGAAAACATTTTTTTATTAACTAATGGTGTACAAAGCATAACAGTGGGGGTTATTGGGACTATCGTAGGTCTTTTTGCTGATTTTGCACTTGTTGCAATCATGTTTGTGGGTCTTCTTGCTGTGGAGCCATCTATTGCAATTTCAACGGTTATTTTCTTTGGAGTTTTGGCCTACTTGCTCTATAAAATTGTGAATGTCCGTTTGGTGTACTTAGTCGATAGAGATACAGAAAATCATATATTAAACACGCAACTGCTGTATGAGTTGTTTGGCATATATCGAGAAGTATTTGCCCGTGGAATCAGAGACGATTACGTGACAAGAATTGCAGAGCAGCGAAGGAAGAGTGCGCGCGTCGCTTCAGAAATCGCATTTGTTCCGAGTATTTCTAAATACGCACTAGAAATCGCATTTGTAGTCGGTGCATTCCTTTTTATTGGTGTTCAATTCTTGATTAAGGATGCTGTAGGCGCAATTTCAACTATAGGTGTTTTCATCGCCTCCACTGGGAGAATCATGCCAGCCATACTAAGAATCCAAGGAGCTGCAATCAATTTGCGGGGGTCTATTGCAGGAGCGAGAAGGACCTTGGCTGTAATCGGCGAATTAGAAACTTTTATAAAACCTCAACTAGATCCAGCCCAAAACTCACGACAAGAAGTTTTCACCGCCGCATTATCATTTCGTGAGGTTTCTTTCAGTTATCAGGATAATTCAAAGAAAACATTAGAAGGATTAAACTTCGACGTGCACGAAGGCGAATGGTTAGCCATCGCAGGACCGTCGGGATCTGGTAAAACAACTCTGGTTGATTTAATGCTTGGAATTCTCAAACCAACCAGTGGCGATGTAACACTATCTGGTCTTGATCCGGAATCTAGTATCACTATGAATCCAGGTTGTGTTGCGTATGTTCCACAAGAGGGTTTCTTCGTAGAAGGAACATTGAGTCAAAACATTGCTCTGGGCGTGGATAATGCAAACATTGATGAAAAATGGGTTGAGTACTGTCTGCAGACAGTGGGGTTAGATGATTTAGTCTCCAATTCAAATCTAGGAATTAATACTAGAGTCGGTGAACTGGGTTCAAAGATAAGTGGGGGGCAAAAACAGAGGCTCAGTATTGCGAGGGCTTTGTACACATCTCCGAATCTCCTTATTCTCGACGAAGCCACTAGCGCCCTTGACGCTATCTCTGAGCAGAAGATAATTGATTGTCTACAGGAGCTTAAGGGAAAGATGACAATAGTTTCTATCGCTCATCGGTTATCAACAGTGATGAATTCAGACAGAGTTTTATACCTCGAAGACGGATCCATCAAAGCGATTGGAAAATTCAACGAAGTAAGAAACGCTGTCCCTAATTTTGATAAACAGGCTGAGATTCTGGGAATTGCCAAAGAATACTAATTCGTTTCAAATATTGGGCGGGAATACGATTAAGGGGAAAATAAAAGTTATGCAAGGACGGATGTCAAACAGAAACAACACCGAAGAAAATGCTTGAAGCGGTATTCGTGCATTTGGGCGAAAAATTGCCTGAACATTTAATTGCGAACCTACACGTTATAAAATCTAATTTTCCAAGTCTTAAGTTGCACCTAGTATTGAACAATCCTTTAGCCTTGCGAGGTCGAGAGATACCGCATGTAGAAATCCATGTGCTCAAGGTCTCTGAAGAAATAGACAAAATATTGTCCGAACTGTCACCTGACCCAAAGTTCAGAAATGGTTTTTGGAGATTGACACTAGAGAGACTCTTCATCCTCGAAAAATTTCATGAGTCAAAAAAGAATTTAAGAATATTGCATATTGAATCTGATATTTTCCTCTTCCCTAATTTTCCAATTCAGAGATTCGAGGCGCTAGAAGAAGTCTCTTGGTTGAAGGTAAGTAGCTCACGAGATGCAGCTGCTCTAGTCTATTTACCAACTCCTGCTCACACTTCAAGGTTAGTATCGCGAATGATAGAGGAACTGAAGTTCAAAAAATGGCTAGATGACATGGAAATGCTGAGCACCATCATGAAGAAGTATCCAGATGAGTATCGATATCTTCCGTGTCTGAATCCCTCTCACAAAGAATTGCAAACCTCAACATTTGACTCGAGTCATATTGAAAAACACTTGACTTCAAATTTCCAGGTATTCGAAGGAATTTTTGATGCAGCGCATCTAGGAATATGGCTTACAGGTTGGGATCCCCGCAATTCATATGGATTTACAAGAGTAAAGGATTCAACTCGTATCTCAGATACAACAAGCCTGCTGAAACCAGAAAATGTCAATTTTCGCTTTGACGAATTCAATTGCCTAAAATACGTTAATGGCTCGAAGAGTACAGACGTTTTTTCCCTGCATATTCATTCTAAGAGTATGAAGATTTTTTCAACTGATTGGGCTCGTGAGTTTGAGCGATTGGTCAATGGGAACTTTAGGAATAGGAAAATAGTAGATTTCAGCGCGAAGACGCTTATTGAATTGCTTATCATGAATTCAAAAAATGGTACGCTATTTCGATTCATCATGAATTCCAATCGCGCAACAAAAAAGTTTGCATCAATAATCCGCACCATCCTGAATTCTCAAACAAATCGAAGAAATGAGAGAGCCTGAGCAAAATGAAATACTTGATAACAGGGGGTGCAGGTTTCGTAGGGAGTCACTTAACTCGCAAGCTTTTGGAAATGAATCACGAAGTAGTGGTTATTGACAACTTTTATACAAGTTCTCCCGAAAACGTAGTCCACTTCAAAAATTCACCAAATTTTGAATTGGTCCAGCACGATGTAACCTTTCCTATCGAGATTGAAGTGGATGCAATTTTTAATCTAGCTTGTCCCGCTTCACCAATCCACTATCAAAAGAATCCAGTTGAGACTATAAAAACAAACGTCCTGGGCGCTATAAACATGTTGGGTCTAGCGCATAAACTTGAGATTCCTATTCTTCAGGCGTCTACGAGTGAAGTGTATGGAGATCCAGCTATCAATCCTCAGCCAGAATCCTATTGGGGAAATGTAAATCCAATTGGATTGAGAGCTTGTTACGACGAAGGGAAAAGAACTGCTGAAACTCTTTTCTTCGATCACCACAGACAGTATGGATTAGATATAAAAGTTGCCAGAATATTCAATACTTATGGACCAACCATGAGTATTGATGATGGTCGGGTAGTAAGTAATTTCATAAATCAAGCAATCACCTCTAAGGACATCACAATCTACGGAGATGGAAGTCAGACTAGATCTTTCTGTTACGTGACAGACATGGTTGCGGGGCTTATTGCTCTGATGAATATGGGACCAGCATTCACGGGTCCTATAAATCTAGGAAACCCACAAGAAATTACAATGGTGGAACTAGCGAAAGAGATTCTTGAGTTAACTAATAGTAAATCGAGTCTAGTTTTCAAGGAACTCCCAAGCGATGATCCCAAAAAGCGGAAGCCAGATATCTCTTTGGCACAGAAATTCCTGAACTGGAATCCAAAGACGAATCTTAGAGAAGGACTCGAGTTCACTATTGAAGATTTCAGCGCGCGGTATGGGCGATAATCGTTTTCATAACTTAAACCATCAATTTTAGTCTTTGAAAGAACCCTTATCATCTTTAAGCTGCTTTGAAGGAAAAAACTGATTACCTATTAATTTGAAATTTTTGATTTTGTGGAAAATGAAGAAAAACACTCCAAAGAGGATTTGAACCTTCTTGAACCTGAAAACCTTGATTTCCAAAGATCGATCATAATGAACTGAATAAACAAGCTCTTGAATATCTACATTTCTATTTCGGTCTAATCTTCCAATTGGATGGTTCAGCGGAAACTCTGCCTTAGCCGTATGTGAAGCTGTTGACCCATATCCTATGTTCTTGACCAAATTTTGATTAGATATCAAGCAATAGCGTTTGTTGCTTATGAAAGCCAGAGCCAAAGGCAAATCCCAAGTGTCCAAGACACCTGAAACAACTCGTTGCAATCCTCGGTTCCAGAAATAAGATCTTTGTATCCCAAACCTTCTAGGGTTAAGCGGCCTCAGATTCTCGAGGCTCTCTCGCATCTCCTGCCATTTCTTCGCAGTAGTAGCCCATCCCCAAATCATGGGGTAATTAGAGAGTATGGGAGCAGCGCAATCATTAAACTCATCCAGTAATTGCATGCCTGAAATCATCCAGATTTCTTCAGATTGATTTATTTCACTCAGGTACTGATCGCAATATTCCAGAAAATAGTGGTTAATTACCAAATCATCCTCAAGAATCATGCCCATTTCTTCGTTTTGGAAAAACCAATCAAGGCCGTTGAGCACCCCCTTCCTAACTCCCAAATTAAAATGACCATGTTGGATTTGCCACTCAACCTGCTGAGACGACAAAAAAGTCTCTATCTCGTTTCGCATTGAACTCTGCGTCGCGGCATCAACTTCATTTCTGGGGCCGTCAATAGAGATATAAAATTTGGACACTCCCAGGTTGACTAAACTTTCAATAAGTTGCTTGGTTTCAACTGGACGGATGAATGCTAAGACAAGAACTGGAATAGATTCCTTCATTTACTGAGCGATTCCATTCTTATAAGAATTAAGCGCTTAATTGCTAAGAAATTCATTCTGGCAATTCTAACTACATCATGAACTTGAATGTTAACAAACTCTTGCCATTGAATGCGCCAAAAAGCGGATAAGGACTTTTTCTTGTAGTACTCATCGACTAGAGAGAATCTTGATTGGGTCAAACTAGATTTTTCAGAGGATTTCAAGCGGATATACCAATGTGGTATGAAAACTCGCGTGTAACCGAGATTGGACCTGGATATCAAACGTTTTCTGAGCTCTGCAGCCTCAAAAAAATGAGAAATTGCAACATCATCCGGCACACCTTCGTAAAGCTTAGATTCAAGATTGAGCAAAAGGTTTGCTGCTCTTTTTGAGAGGATTATTCCAGCACCACTCAGAAATTGGAAAGATTTTTTGACAAAAGAATATCTGATCCCAGTTACCTCGGGGTACCCAAGTAAATCAATTTCTTTGATGTGCATCTCCTTCAGAAACTCCTCACAATCTTTCAAACTGAAGTAAGTCGAAACGTTGGTTCTTACAATAAAGTCTGGATCATATTCACTAAGAATCCATCTGATACCAAGCAATGTTTTCTCAAGAATGTTCTCGTAGCTTTCACTTAAGGGAACGTACAGTTGTCTGAAATCTAATGAGTAATCAGAAATGTCTTTGCCTCGAACCCACAAAATTGTTGAGTTCTCGCTATCATTCCTCGCCCAGGTCTTCTGTTGCATCACTAAGTCATTTTCATTGACAGTTGTGTTGCTAGCCAAAACGAGAAATACCACTCTCATCGCAAAATCTCACTCAAAAAAAAGCGCGATTCCAAAAAATCAACCCGTGCGTGACGAGTATTTACTAAAGAGGACCGATCTCGTTTTATTTTTACGGTCATGACAACTGACTTCAATTTAGCCCTCCGATACGACAAAACAAGTATACTCGTTGTGTTTAGAACAAAAGTATGCTCACAAAGTGTGATCTACTGTTCTGAATTGAGCGATAATCCCTAACCTGAGTTTTCGTGTAATCGCCTTGTGAGGAGTTGAAAGAGTGTCTGAGATATCAGTTGCTTATGACAGAGAAATCTTCTTGCTCCAAAAATTTGGAGGTGTTTCAAAGTCTTTTGCAAAAAATATCGAGGTGATGATTAGAAGAAGAGAACTGGAGATTAATCCAATATTCACCTTTAACAGGACAAGCAATCATCACATCAATGATTCATCTGTGATTTCAAAGAGGCACTTTGAACCAGCACGCAGCTTTTTCCAACCTAAGAATTCTCTCCAAACATTGATAACAGCTGGACCTATTCGTGCTCTATCTTCAAGATATTCCGGCGGATTTAACCCGATAACTAATGCGGATATTGGACACGCAACTTATTACAGGCCTCAGAAATATGATTTCAAAAAGATTAAACGATTGGCGGTGACTGTCCATGATTTCATCCCGGAGTATTTGAATTGGAATGGGATTCGTAATCCACATATTGGTAAGTCGAGATTAGTTCAAAGAGCAGATCTAGTAATTTGCATTTCTGAGACTACGAGAGATTTACTTCATGAAAGATATAGGCTAAACAATCAGAATGTAGTAGTTGTTCCCCACGGTACAGATATTGTCCCCAGAGAACGTAAGGTGGAGGATATTTTTTCGATACTTTATGTCGGGCATAGAAGAGGCTATAAGAATTTCGATTTGCTCTTAGATGCGTTAAGAGGTTTAGAAAAAGTGAGACCTTACCAACTTTGGATTGCTGGCCCCCCTTTGGATCAGGCGGAACTAGCCAATTTAGAATCAAAATTGAAGGGTAGTTGGAGACATTTTTCCAATCCATCTGACCACCTAGTTAAGGATCTGTATTCCAAGGCTGCAGTTCACTGCGTGACCTCTAAGATGGAGGGTTTTGGGATGACGGCGATTGAATCAATCGGAGCTGGATGTCCAGTGATTGCTAGTGACATACCGATTTTTCGGGAGACTTTGCGAGGGAATGGGATTCTTTTCAATCCCCACGATTCTGAGGACCTGATGAACGCACTTAGCAAACTGATGAGAGATGAAACGTATTTTGAGTCAATGGAAAAGAATTTATTGGAAGTACGCGAGAATTATTCGTGGGATTCAGTTACACCGAAACTTGCTGAAGCTTATCGAGGTTTGTTTTGATGAAAAATTCACTCAGACGTCTTTTGTACATCTCTCGAGAATTTGGTTTCGATCCGATCAAACTCTTCTCTGCTCTCAGGGGTTTGATCTGGTTCACAGTGAATTTCATCAGGTACTACTCGCGATCTCGAGATTACTCAATACAAATTCAACCAGTATTTAGCGACAAGAATGCTTATTCAGGCAGCGCCGACGGACATTATTTTTGGCAGGACCTGATTTGCGCCAAGTGGATTTTTGAACAATCACCCGAAACTCATCTCGATGTGGGTTCTAGAATTGATGGATTTATTGCACATTTGTTGACATTCATGAAGGTTTATCAAATAGATGTGCGGGAGAACCCTTTAGCGATTGATGGATTCACAAGTCTCGTTTCCGACCTTACAGAGAATTTTGAGGAGAGCAATATGAAATTCTCTTCTGTGTCTTCTTTGCATTCTCTTGAACATTTTGGACTTGGAAGGTACGGAGATGCAATTAACCCAGTAGGTCATGAACTAGGTTTAGTGAACCTTTCTACGTATGTTTCTTCTGGAGGTTTCTTGTATGTTAGTTATCCAGTGGGCAATCAAATAGTTCAATTTAATTCTCAAAGACTTCTACATGCAGATTGGGCAGTAAGGGTATTGGTGGGATTTGAGCCTCTTCAATATGTAAATATCCCATGGAAAGGAACTCCCAAATTCGGTCACGGCTCGCCAAAGCATGCCGATTTTGATCAAGGTTCAGCAGTTCTCATAAAGTTCAGGAAGATTTGAGCAAAAAACTTTGTGTTTTATCTCAACAGTAGTTTTCTCAAGTAAAACCAGGAGTTGAAGAGTACAAAATATCTTTTTCTCAAACTATGGTTAGTAGTTGCGAAGTTAATAAACTCAGGGTTTATAAAGATTTTTCCTCCCGCTTTTTCAATTCCGAGATTGAATGACACATGCTCACAAACTGCGTCACCGGCTTCAGTTTCTCCGCTGTATCTTGAATCTGCCAAGAAGCCAGAATCATAAATTGCTACTCCACCGAAAGCCGAGTGGACTTGAATCCATTCGCTAGACTTTTTTATCTTGATCATGCGTGAATATACGCTATGCCAAAGTGCTTTGTCCCAAAACATTTTTAACTTTTGGTTATAAACTTCCTGCATTTGCGAGTAGCTCAACCAACAGTCATTTGGGCTCCAAGAATCATGACGAAGAGCATAAATATCGTAGTAAGGCCCGGATTGATTTGCGCAAACTGCAGCCCAATCGTTTCTCTTGAAACAACTCAATACCGCTGTCCGATTTAGTCTTTTGTTTAATTCATTCAGATCAATAACCACAAGATTGCTAATTGTTGTATGTTTGCAAATATCAAGAAATTCACTTAAATAGCGGTTTCTTGCAATGGCTATTGATGTGGTACGCATAACTTGTTTGTCATCAGTGCCTAAAGAAATCACTTTAATTACGGGATGCCTTTTAGCAAATTCAAGAAGGAAACTGGCTGAATTGTCGCCACTGTTGGATTCCACCACGATCCACTGAACAATTTCAAAATCTCTAAAAGCGTCCATCACAATTTTATAATCTGTTAAAAAAGTGCTGCGGATATCCTTGGCCACCGAGGCCAGCACTATTGTTTTTTTGATTTTCTCCATCTACCTATCCGCTGAATCAGTGTTCCCAAGTTGCCCATTAATCAATCTGTATAGATCCACAGAGGTAAATCAATACAAACTATTCCGACGTTAATCTACTTCACAGAATTCTCTTCCCTAAGGTTTTAGTCCTCGACTCAGACCAAGTATCGACTTCGTTTTCATGCTCATTAGGTATGGCTCTTTGGCCACCAATGAAATCAAACTACTCCTTGCCCAGACCTATGTGTAAACCCGAAGAGCTTGACGGCTGCAGGAAAGCTGATCAACTTATATCTGATATGTCCGTTTTGTCCCCTTCCCACTACAAACTAGGATGGGATTCGTAGTAGGGGATAGAGGCAGCGACGGCTGGCTCTGTAGGACAAAACCGGTTAATGAAGGATCAATAAAGTGGCACTTAGCGTATGGACAGTTGCTGAACTGGGGGCTTTTTACACTGAGCACCGTTCAGAGCTACTCGCGCATGCCAATCGTGTATTGA
>Ga0164293_10004285_pt1 | contig 12198 bp, 12 predicted proteins | sample GEODES118metaG_FD_111487 | JGI IMG/M metagenome (GOLD analysis project Ga0164293, IMG submission 111487) | Eutrophic lake water microbial communities from Lake Mendota, Wisconsin, USA - GEODES118 metaG | ecosystem: Environmental > Aquatic > Freshwater > Lake | place: USA: Lake Mendota... | reverse complement strand
GCGCTGGGACGAATGGGAAAGCGGCGAGACGCTAGCAGAGGTTCCGCGGGCGGGCTGTACCGGCGGATGCCGATCAACCCGCCGGGCAGGCCAGCGGGCAGGGCGGTGATAGCTTCCGCCCTCCCCTGCTCAACACGGCCATGCGCGTCTCCCGCCTGATGCTGGTGACGCTGCGCGACGACCCCGCCGAGGCCGAGATTCCCTCCCACAAACTGCTCCTCCGCGGCGGCTACATCCGCCGGGTGAGCTCCGGCATTTATGCCTACCTGCCCCTGATGTGGCGGGTGCTGCGCAAGGTGTCGGCGATCGTGCGCGAGGAGCTCGACGCCACCGGCGCCCTGGAGACCCTGCTGCCCCAGCTGCAGCCCGCCGAGCTCTGGCAGCGCAGCGGCAGATGGGCCGGCTACACGGCCGGGGAGGGGATCATGTTTCACCTGGAGGATCGCCAGGGGCGGGAGCTGGGCCTGGGGCCCACCCATGAGGAGGTGATCACGGCGCTGGCGGCCGACCTGCTGCGCTCCTACCGGCAGCTGCCGGTGAATCTGTATCAGATCCAGACCAAATTCCGCGATGAGATCCGGCCGCGCTTCGGCCTGATGCGGGGGCGTGAATTCATCATGAAGGATGCCTATTCCTTCCACGCTGATGAGGCCTGTCTGCGTGACACCTACGCGGCGATGGATCAGGCCTACCGCCGCATCTTCGCCCGCTGCGGCCTGCGCGCCGTGGCGGTGGAGGCCGACAGTGGCGCCATCGGTGGCTCCGCCAGCCAGGAATTCATGGTCACCGCGGATGCCGGTGAAGACCTGATCCTCACCAGCGCCGATGGCCGCTATGCCGCCAACCAGGAGCGGGCCGTATCGCTGCCGGCCGAGGCGGTGCCCCTGGCCGGGGGCGCACGCGCAGGGGGCGGCGGCGAGGAGCTGGCCACCCCGGCCCAGACCTCGATCGAGGTGCTCTGCGCCGCCCATGGCTTCGAGCCCAGCCAGCTGGTGAAGGTGCTGCTGTTGTTGGCCCGCTTTGAAGACGGCTGCCAGCAGCCCCTGCTGGTGAGCCTGCGCGGCGATCAGCAGCTCAACGAGGTGAAGCTGGCCAACGCCGTGACCGCCCGCCTCGGCGGCGAGCACGGGGCGCTGCTGGAGATCGCGCCGCTCACCGCCGAGGCCGCCGAGCGCGAGGGCATCGCCGCCATCCCCTTCGGCTTCATGGGCCCCCACCTGGCCGACGCGGCGCTGGCCGGTGCCCGCAGCTGGCAGCCGCGCTTTCTGCGCCTGGCCGATGCCAGCGCCGCTGGGCTGGAGGCCTTCGTGTGCGGTGCCAACCGCGTGGATACCCACCTGGTGGGAGCGGCCTGGGGGGCGGGGCTCTGCCCGGTGCCCGAGAGCCTCGATCTACGCGCCGCCCAGCCGGGCGACCGCTGCCAGCACGATCCCAGCCAGGTGCTGGAGGCCAGCCGCGGCATCGAGGTGGGCCACATCTTCCAGCTGGGCCGCAAGTATTCCGCCGCCCTCGGCGCCAGCTTCACCAGTGAGGCCGGGGTCGACGAGCCCCTGTGGATGGGCTGCTACGGCATCGGCGTGTCGCGCCTGGCGCAGGCGGCGGTGGAGCAGCACCACGACGCCAATGGCATCTGCTGGCCCACGGCGATCGCGCCCTTCGAGGCGATCGTGGTGATCGCCAATGCCGCCGACCCAGCCCAGGCCGAGCTGGCCGAGCGGCTCTATGGCCAGCTCCAGGCCGCCGGCGTGGATGTGCTGCTCGACGACCGCGGCGAGCGGGCCGGCGTGAAGTTCAAGGATGCCGACCTGATCGGTATCCCCTGGCGCGTTGTGGTGGGCCGGGGCGCGGCCGAGGGCAAGGTGGAGCTGGTGGAGCGTGCCGCCGGCGTCCAGCAGGAGCTGGCGGCCGAGGGTCTGGTGCCCCAGCTGCTGGCCAGCATCGAGGCGCAGCGCCAGGGCCTGCCGGCGGCTTAACGCATCAGGGGCCCTGCCTAGGATCGGGTTTCCTGAAAACTTGCCGATGGCCGCCGACCTCCTCACCTGGTTCTCGCAGGGTCTGCGGCGCTGGGGGCGGGCCCTGGGCGCTCTGGCACTCTGCGGCTGCCTGCTGATCGGCGGCTGCAGCTCAACCTCCGGCATGAGCGGCAACTACGAGCAGGACACGGTGGCGGTGGCCGACGTTCTGATCGCCACCATTGCCCTGCCGGCGGATGATCCCGGCCGCGGTGAGGCCGAAACCACGGCCCGCGGCCTGATCAACGACTACATGGCCCGCTATCGCTCCCGCCGCGACGTGAACGGCCTCGCGTCGTTCACCACGATGCAGACGGCGCTCAATTCCCTGGCCGGTCACTACGCCAACTACCCCAACCGGCCGGTGCCCCAGGCCCTGGCCGACCGGGTCACCAAGGAGCTGAAGAAGGCTGAGTCCGGCGTGGTGCGCGGCGCCTGATCCCCGCTGCCGCTTCAGAGTTGTATCTGTGCTTTGACGAACGGCACCACGATCTGAGAGGCTCTGAGATTGTGCTCAGAAGCGGCTACGGGCCGCCGTGTCCTTGGCCAACGTTGTCGTCATCGGTGCACAGTGGGGTGACGAGGGGAAGGGCAAGATCACCGATCTGCTGAGTCGCTCCGCCGATGTGGTGGTGCGCTATCAGGGCGGTGTGAATGCCGGTCACACGATCGTTGTGGACCATCAGGTGCTGAAACTGCACCTGATCCCCTCCGGAATTCTCTATCCAGACACCGTCTGTCTGATCGGTTCAGGCACGGTCGTCGACCCCAAGGTGATGCTGGGCGAGCTCGACATGCTCGCCGACTACGGCATCGACGTGAGCGGGCTGCAGCTGGCCTCCACGGCCCACGTGACCATGCCCTACCACCGCCTGCTCGATCAGGCGATGGAGCAGCGCCGTGGTGATCGCCGCATCGGCACCACCGGCCGGGGCATCGGGCCCACCTACGCCGACAAGTCGGAGCGCAACGGCATCCGCATCATCGACATCCTCGATGAGGGCCGCCTGCGCGATCGCCTCGCCGGCGTGCTGGCCGAGAAAAACGAAATTCTGCAGAAGCTCTACGGCCTGGAGCCCCTCGATTTCGAATCCATCGTCAGCGAGTACGTGGCCTACGGCCAGCGGCTCGCCCCCCACGTGGTGGATTGCACCCGCGCCATTCACCAGGCGGCCCGGGCCCGCAAGAACATCCTGTTCGAGGGCGCCCAGGGCACCCTGCTCGACCTCGACCACGGCACCTACCCCTACGTCACCTCCTCCAACCCGGTGAGCGGCGGGGCCTGCATCGGTGCCGGCGTGGGCCCCACCCTGATCGACCGGGTGATCGGCGTGGCCAAGGCTTACACCACCCGCGTGGGTGAGGGCCCCTTCCCCACCGAGCTCGACGGCAGCCTCAACGACCACCTCTGCGACCGCGGCGGGGAGTACGGCACCACCACCGGCCGTCGCCGCCGCTGTGGCTGGTTCGACGGCGTGATCGGCCGCTATGCGGTGCAGGTGAACGGCCTCGACTGTCTGGCGATCACCAAGCTCGACGTGCTCGACGAGCTCGATGAGATCCAGGTGTGTGTGGCCTATGAGCTCGATGGCAAGCGCATCGAGCACTTCCCCAGCTCCGCTGAGGACTTCGCCCGCTGCAAGCCGATCTTCGAAACCCTGCCCGGTTGGCAGACCTCCACGGCCGACTGTCGCCGGCTGGAGGACCTGCCCGCAACCGCAATGAGCTACCTGCGCTTCCTGGCCGAGCTGATGGAGGTGCCGATCGCGATCGTGTCGCTGGGTGCCGACCGCGACCAGACAATCGTGGTGGAAGACCCCATCCACGGCCCCAAGCGGGCGCTGCTGAGCGTCTGATCCTCCCCCCTGCAGGCAGCCCCATGACCACCAAGACCTACGACGTTGTCGGCATCGGCAACGCCATCGTGGACGTGCTCGTTCAGGCGGACGAGCGCTTTCTCGATGACCACGGCCTCACCAAGGGCACCATGGCCCTGGTCAACGAGCAGCAGGCCGAGCGGCTCTACGCCAGCGTGGGTCCGGGCCTCGAGACCTCCGGGGGATCCGCTGCCAACACCCTGGCCGGCATCGCCCAGCTGGGCGGTCGCGCCGGCTTCATCGGCCGGGTGCGCAACGACCAGCTCGGTCAGATCTTCGCCCACGACATCCGCTCGGTGGGTGCCCGCTTCGACACCCCGGCGGCCACGGAGGGACCCTCCACGGCGCGCTGCCTGATCCTGGTGACGCCGGATGCCCAGCGCACCATGTGCACCTACCTGGGTGCCTCGGTGGGCCTGCACCCGGCCGATCTCGATCTGGAGATGGTGGCCCAGGCCAAGCTGCTCTATCTCGAGGGCTACCTGTGGGACAGCGACGAGGCCAAGGCGGCCTTCATCGCCGCCGCCGAGGTGGCCCGCGCCAACGGTGGTGAAGTGGCCCTCAGCCTCTCCGATGCCTTCTGCGTGGAGCGCCATCGCGACAGCTTCCAGGAGCTGGTCGACGGCCACGTCGACATCCTGTTTGCCAACGAGATGGAGATCACCTCCCTCTACAGGGCCAACAGCTTCGAGGAGGCGGCCGAGCAGGTGCGGGGCCGCTGCCGTGTCGCCGCCCTCACCCGCAGTGAACAGGGCTCGCTGATCCTCAGCGGCCACGATCGCCACACCATCGCGCCGTTTTGCCTCGGCACCCTGGTGGACACCACCGGGGCCGGTGATCTCTACGCCGCCGGCTTCCTGCACGCTTACACCCAGGGCCAGTCCCTTGAGGCCTGTGGCCGGCTCGGCTCCCTCTGCGCCGGCCAGGTGGTGACCCAGCTGGGCCCGCGTCCCCAGGCCGACCTCAGGCAGCTGGTGGCCCAGCACCTGGGCTGAGCTCGGCTGGCCTGAGCTCGGCATCCAGCCACTGGCCGTAGCCACGGCTGGCGCCGGCTGGCCAATGCAGCCACTGGGGGCAGCTGTAGCTGTGCCGCTGGAGCACCAGTTGCTCCAGCGCCGCAAGCCGGTGGCTGCTGGTCTTGAACAGCAGCTGCACCTCCGTGGCGCTCTCGATCGCGCCCTGCCAGTGGTAGAGCGACTGCACGGGCCGCAGGGCCACGCAGGCGGCCAGGCGGGCCTCCAGCGCCAGGCGGGCCAACCCCTCGGCCCTGGCCTGATCGGCCTCGGTGGTGAGGGCCAGCACCGGCTGGGCAGCGGCAGCCTGGCCCGGCTCGGCCGTGGCCTGGGGATCAAGCCCGCCGGGCGGGTCGCAGTGGGATCGCTCAGCCATGCTGGTGGGGTCGCTGCGCCGAGCCTGTCAGCTCCACCAGGGCGGCCAGACGGGCCAGCAGCTCCGGCCGGGGCAGGGCGTCGCTGCGCGGCCGCTCAATCAGCAGCAGCCGCACCTCCTGCTCCGCACAGAGCCTCTGCCACACGGCCTCGCTGAAACCGCCCCCCTGGCGGGCCAGCACGGCGGTGATGCCCCAGTGGCGCAGCAGCCCCGCCTCGATCCAGCCACTGCGGCTGGGCCGCACACAGGCCACCCGCTCCCCCGCCAGGCCCGCGGCCTGGGCCCGTTGCAGGGCCTCGGCGCTGGGCAGCAGGCGCGCGTGGTGGATTGCCCCGGGGCTCAGGCTCACCGCCGCCCCCAGCTGGCGCATGCCGATGGCCAGCAGCAGGCGTTCACCGGCCAGGGGCTGCACGCCCAGGGCCGTCAGCGCAGGCAGCAGCACCACGCCCCGGCCGGAGGGCACGTGGCGCTGCAGGCGCAGCAGGCGCTGCCCCTGGCTCTGGCAAGCCGCGGTGAGGGCGGCGGAGATCTGCTCGGCAAAGGGATGGGTGGCATCCACCACCGCCCCGTAGGCCTGCCGCCGCAGTTCGGCGCTGATCGCCGCTGCGCCCGCCAGCGCCCCTGCCTCCACCTGCAGGCGCGGATGGGGGCCATAGGCCCGGGCAGCCGCCTCGCTCACCACGCTCACCTTCACCCGCCAGCCCTGCAGCAGCAGGGCTTCGGCCAGGGGCGGGCCGTCGCCGGTGCCCGCCAGCAACCAGATCCAGCCGGGCGGCCGGCCGCCGGTGGGCTGGTGGATCTCAGGCCCGTGCATCAGGATGGGCGCCATCCCTGGCCTGCGAGGTGTGAACCACTGTCTGCTCGAGGTGGCGGTGCTGGAGGCACCCCAGCTTCGCTACACCCAGGACAACCAGACGCCCGTGGCGGAAATGACCGTGCAGGTGGATGGCCTCCGGCCCGACGATCCCCCGGGCCAGCTCAAGGTGGTGGGCTGGGGCAACCTCGCCCAAGACCTGCAGAACCGGGTCCAGCCCGGCGCCCGGCTGGTGATTGAGGGTCGGCTGCGCATGGTGACCCAGAGCCGGCCCGACGGCGTCAAGGAAAAGCGGGCCGAGTTCACCCTGGCGCGGCTCCACCCCCTCGGCGCCAGCGCTGCCCAGCCGGCCATGGGAGGGGTGTCGGCCGCTGCCGCCGCGCCGCGCTCTGCCGCTGCAGCGCCGATGCCCACCGCCCCCGCCACCCCAATGGTCGCGGCCCCGACCCCGGCGGCCAGCCAGCCGGCACCCACCTGGAATGCCTCGCCGCTGGTGCCCGACCTGCCAGACGAGGACGACATTCCCTTCTGATCGACTCCTTTCAGCTGGTCTGGGCGTCGCCCAGTTGGCCGAGCAGCTCATCCAGCTCACGCTCCAGCGCGGCCAGATCCAGCCGCCACTCCGGCCAGCGGCCTGCGTCGATCTGGCGCAGCAGCCACAGCTGGTCGTCGCGCAGCCTGGCCACCAGCTCGTCGGTGCTGAGCTGCTCCACTCCCCGACTGTCAGGCATGGGCTCCATCGGCAGCGGATACACGAAGATGGCGCCATGCAAGCACTGTTTTCCCCCGGCAGCCTGGTCACCGTGGCAGGCGGGGTGCTCACCGTGGTGGGTGCCATCGCCTACACCACCGGCAGCGCCAACCTCAGCCTGCCCACGATCTTCTACGGGATTCCGATCCTGCTGGGCGGCCTGGCCCTGAAGTCGTCCGAGCTGCCCCCCGCTGCCCGGCTCACCCCGCCGGCACAGTTCAAGGCGCTGCGGGAGCAGCCCGCCAGCGAGCCGCTCAAGAAGCTGGTGGCCGATGTGGTGCGCTGGCGCTATGGCCAGAAGGCCCATCTGGAGAGTTCCCTGGAGGTGCTCAAGCTCTGGGACGAAGACCAGCCGCCCCAGCTGCTCAGCGTGGAGGAGCTCGACTGCGATGGCCGCTACGGCCTGGCTCTGCGCTTCCTCACCGCCGGGGTGCCCCTCGGGCGCTGGCAGGAGCGGCAGGAGCGGCTGGGCCGTTTCTTCGGACCCGGGCTGCGGGCCGAGCTGGAACCCCAGGCCGGTGGCGAACTGGTACTGCGGCTGCTGCCCCAAGCTGGGGAGGCCTGAGCCCCAGCCCCCGCTCCGGCTCAGGGCCCGTCGCCCCGCCTCCTGTCCTCGTTTCCGCATCGCCTTGAGCCCCGATCCCGCCATCAGCCACCAGGACACCCTGCGGGTGTCGGTTCTCAGTGAGGCGCTCCCCTACATCCAGCGCTTCGCCGGCCGCAGGGTGGTGGTGAAATACGGCGGCGCGGCGATGGTGGAGGCCTCGCTGCGGGATGCGGTGTACCGCGATCTGGTGCTGCTGGCCTCGGTGGGCGTGCAGCCGGTTGTGGTGCACGGCGGCGGGCCCGAGATCAACGACTGGCTGGGCCGGCTGCAGATCCAGCCGGAATTTCGCGGCGGGCTGAGGGTCACCACCCCCGAAACCATGGATGTGGTGGAGATGGTGCTGGTGGGCCGGGTCAACAAGCACATCGTGAACGGCCTCAATAAGGTGGGTGGCCGCGCCGTGGGTCTGTGCGGCAGTGACGGTGCCCTGGTGACGGCGCGCACCTACGGCGAGGGCTGCAACGGCCTGGTGGGCGAGGTGGCGGCGGTGGATCCCTCGGTGCTGCTGCCCCTGCTCGATGCGGGCTACATCCCCGTGATCTCCAGCGTGGCCGCCGACGTGAACGGCCAGGCCCACAACATCAACGCCGACACCGTGGCTGGCGAGCTGGCCGCGGCCCTGCAGGCCGAGAAGCTGATCCTGCTCACCGACACCCCCGGCATCCTGCGCGACCGCCACGACCCCGCCAGCCTGGTGCGCCAGCTGAGCCTGTCCGGGGCCCGCGAGCTGATCGCCACCGGCGTGGTGGAGGGGGGCATGACCCCCAAGACCGAGTGCTGCATCCGTGCCCTGGCCCAGGGGGTTGCAGCCGCCCACATCATCGACGGGCGCGTGCCCCACGCCCTGCTGCTGGAAGTTTTCTCCGATGCCGGCATCGGCACCATGGTGGTGGGCAGCGACCGGCTGCTGGACCGAGGCCCGATCCCTTCCCTCGACCCTTCCCCGGCCGATTGAGCTGAGCTGTCTGCGTGATGGACCCTGATCAGCTGGCCGCCGATCCCGTGCCCCCCGACCCCCTGGCGACGGCGCGGCGGGCCCTCGACCACGGCGCCTACGGCCAGGTGATCCGGGAGCTGGAGCCCCTGGTGGAGCAGTACCCGCCGATCACCCCCGTGGGCGCCCAGCTGCAGCTGCTGATGGCCACCGCCTGGCTGGGCCAGGGCCAGAGCCAGCAGGCGATTGCCTGCTGCCAGCGCGTCCGCGCCTGCAGCGATGGGGCGGTGCGGGCCCAGGCACGGGAGCTGCTGGCGGTGCTGGAGGCGCCGGTGCTGCGGCGGCCGCGGGAGTGGTCGCTCACCTTGCCGCCCCTGGGCGAGGCGCCGCCGCTGGAAGGGCGGGTGAAGGGGATGGGGCGCCGTCGCCGCCGTCCCCAGGCCGACGAACCGCCGCCACCGCCGGTGGGCCCCACCCGCGCCCCGCTCGGTTTCGCCCTCGTGGTGCTGGTCGTGCTCGCGGGCCTGGCCTTCCTGCTGGGGGGGTGTGTGCAGGTGCGCGCTGAGCTGCAGTTTCATGGCCCCGGGAGGCTGCAGGTGGGCTTCGAGCAGCACGCCCAGGGCGGTCGCCCCTCCCCCTGGCAGCAGCAATTTGCCGGGCGTCTGCGCCACACGGGCTTCAGCGCCGTTGGGGCTGGGGCCGAGCCCCGCTGGGTGAGTCCGGTGCTGCCCGCCGCCACGGCCCTCGATCTGCTGGCCAGCAACCTGGCGGAGGCGGCCCGGCTGGCGGGGGTGAGCCTGCCTGCACCCAAGCTGCAGCTGCAGGAGCGCAACTGGCTGGTGGGGGTGCGGCAGCAGCTCCAGCTCGACCTCGATCTCCGCGGCATCGACAGCCTGCCCGGGGTGGATCTGGCCCTGGAGCTGCAGCCCCTGCGGCCCGGGGCCGTGCAGCGGGCCGAGCCCCAGGCGGCGCGGCCCGCCGGCCCGGCCCCAGCCCGGCGGCTGCAGTGGCCCCTTGAGCTTGGGGCCCGCAATCGGCTGGAACTGCGCTGCTGGCGCTGGAGCCCCCTGGGGCTGGGCAGTCTGCTGATCGCCTTGGCCCTGGGGCTGGTGTCGCTGCTGGCGGTTCTGCGCAGGCGGCTGGGCTTCGGTCTGCCGGAGCTGCCCGCCTGAGCGGCGCCCCGCGCCCCCGGCCCACAGGCTTGCGGACTAGAGATTGAGGGGATCGGGATCGATCGCCAGGCTCACGTCGCGCGGCAGGCCCTGGCGCAGTTCGCTCTCCGGGGGCAGCAGCAGCGCGCTGGTGGTGGGGCCATGCAGCAGCAGCTGCCAGCGGCTCTTGCCCGCCACCCGGGCCACCGGCGCCGGCGCCGGGCCGATCAGCTGCCAGCCGGCCGCTTCCAGGGGGCCGCGGATGCGCTCGGCCAGGGCGCTGGCGGCGGTGGCGGTGCCGCTGGCCGAGGGGCCGCTGAGGCGCAGCAGGCAGGCCCGGCTGAACGGCACCAGGCCACCGCTGCGCCGTAGGGCCAGCTCCTCCTCCAGAAACTGCTCATAGCGCCCATCCACCAGGTGGCGGATCACGGGATGGTCGGGGCAGTAGGTCTGCACCAGCACCTCGCCGGGCCGCTCGCCCCGGCCAGCCCGGCCGGCCAGCTGCAGCAGCAGCTGCAGGCACTGCTCTCCTGAGCGCAGATCGGGCCGGTGCAGCAGCCCGTCGGCGGCCAGCACCGCCGCCAGGGTCACCTGGGGCAGATCCATGCCCTTGGCCAGCATCTGGGTGCCCACCAGCACGTCGGCCTCGCCGGCGGCGAAGCGCGCCAGCAGTTGGCGGTGGCCATCGCGGCCGCGAGTGGTGTCGCGATCGAAGCGCAGCAGCCGCAGCCCTTCGAGTTCCTGGCTGAGCAGCTCCATCACCCGCTGGGTGCCGGCGCCGAAGGGCTTGAAGGCCGTGGAGCCGCACTGGCCGCAGCGCTCGCCGATCTCGGCGCGGTGGTCGCACCAGTGGCAGCGCAGCCACTCCCGGCCGCCGGCGGAGCGGTGCACGGTGAGGGCCACATCGCAGTGGGGGCAGAGCACCGCCTCGCCACAGCTGCGGCAGCTCAGAAAGCTTCGGTAGCCGCGGCGAGGCACCAGCACCACCGCCTGCTCACCCCGTTCGCGCAGCTGCTCAAGCCGGCCCATCAGGGCGCGGCTCACCAGGCGCCGATGGCCTTCGGCCAGCTCATGGCGCATGTCGATCACCCGCACCGCTGGCAGGGGCCGTGCGCCGATGCGCTGGGGCAGCCGCAGCAGCCGGGTGTTGGCGCCTGGCCCCCGGCAGGCCAGCCAGGTCTCCAGCGACGGGGTGGCGCTGCCCAGCACCAGCTGGGCGCCGCAGCCGGTGGCCCGCAGCCGGGCCACGTCGCGGGCGTGATAGCAGGGCATCGGGCTCTCCTGCTTATAGGAGCTGTCGTGCTCCTCATCCAGCACCACCAGCCCCAGCCGCGGCAGGGGCAGAAACACGGCTGAGCGGGTGCCCACGGCCACCAGCGGCTCCTCAGTGGCCGCCAGGCAACGGCGCCAGCCGGCCACCCGCTCGGCCTCGCCCATGCCGCTGTGAAACTCCACCACCCGGCTGCCGAAGCGCTCGCGGCAGCGGTCGAGCAGCTGGGGGATCAGGCCGATCTCCGGCGTGAGCAGCAGGCTGCTGCGCCCTTCCTCGAGGCAGCGCCGGGCCAGCTGCAGATACACCTCGGTCTTGCCGGCGCCGGTCACCCCCCAGAGCAAGAAGGCGCCCCCCGGCGGAGCTGTCGACACGGCGGACACGGCGGCTGCCTGGGCCTCCGTGAGTTCACGCGTTGTGCCGGCGGCGCTGCCTGCCCCGTCCAGTTGCCCGTCAATGGCGTTGTGGCGCCGGAGCAATCCCCGCTTCTCGAGCGCCTGCACCACCGCCCGGCTGAAGCCCTGGGCTCCGCACAGCTCTCTGAGGGGCACGGGGGCTGCCTGGGCACCCAGGTGGTGGAGCAGCTCCCGTTGGCGGGCGGTGGTGGTTTCCCCCTCCTCCAGGGGGCGGCCGAGGGCAATCAGCCAGGTGGGGCGCTGGCCCTGGCTGCCCGGGTTGCGGCCACCGCCCAGCCAGCCCGGCGGCAGGGCGCTCTTGAGCGTGCGGAACACGCTGGTGTGGCACTGCTCAGCCACCGCACCGATCAACTGGCGCCAGGCCGGATCCACCGCCGCGCTCTGCAGCACCCCCTCGATCGGTCGCAGGCTGGCGGGGTTGATGTCAGCGGGGGGCTCGCTCAGCAGCTCGACCACCAGGCCCCGGTGCGGCCTTCCCTGTAGCCGCACCCGCACGAGATCGCCCACCCCCACTGGCAGGCTGTCGGGGTTGGTGTAGCTGAACACCTGCCCTTCCCGCCCGGCCTCCAGCCAGATTTGGAGCCACGGGCTCACCCGCCTTGCATTCGTCTGGGTGCATTCATAGGATGGGAGTGTTGGCAGCCCTATGGCTGTCGGCGGAACCCGGCAGAGTTCCGTCCAGAGGGAAGACACGAAGTGAGCGCCCGGGACGCGTTTCCCGATTCGGCCTCCCAGTCTGCGAACACCCCTGACAGCCCTGCTTCCCCACCGCTCAGTTCACCCCATTCGCTGTTCCTCGCGCAGGAACTCCCTCAGCTGCTGAAGCCGGTGCTGCCCCTGGTGGTCCGGTGCCCTCCTTTGGTGGGCTACTCAGCCAGCGGCACTTGCTGATTCTTTCGGTTGTCTGGCCCGTCGCTCTGTCTGGCCAGGGCGCTTGATCTGATCAGCACCGTTCCGCCGCTGATCCACCCAGAGGG
>Ga0164293_10004284_pt1 | contig 12198 bp, 11 predicted proteins | sample GEODES118metaG_FD_111487 | JGI IMG/M metagenome (GOLD analysis project Ga0164293, IMG submission 111487) | Eutrophic lake water microbial communities from Lake Mendota, Wisconsin, USA - GEODES118 metaG | ecosystem: Environmental > Aquatic > Freshwater > Lake | place: USA: Lake Mendota... | reverse complement strand
CGACGCTTTGCAATACGCTACATCAAGACATCCACCGGCGCCTGCAAATAGATGACGAGATCGGGCTTCGGCGGATTTACCACCATCCGCGCATAGACCTGCTCATAGAGACTGAACTCAGCGTCATCGAGCGTCACCCGCGCGAACAGCTTGTCCTTTTCGAGCAGATAGTCGGCAACCCTCACCGAAGCAAACAGGTCGTCTTGATGAAGCCCCGACAACTGCTGCGTACGCTGGAACAGGAAGTGCAACTGCGCAGGTAACGCAGAGCCGACCGGATCGCGATAAAAGCGCTCTAGAAAGGGGTTGCTCTCGGCTTGCTCGAGGATGAGCTCAGCGTTCCAGACCGCAGCCAAACGACGCGCCAACGACGTCTTGCCGACCCCGATGGGACCTTCAATGACAACGAAGCGGTGTTTGGGGGCGTCCGACATCTTCTCCCGACCACTCAAGCCAGACGCTGCACCCCTCGATCGGAAACCCGGTTGGCTAGATCGCGAACACGACCCAGGCCCGGGATGTACAAATCGGCGGCGACGTCCCGCAAAGGATACAGAACGAAATCGCGCTCCGGTATCCCGGGGTGAGGCAAGCGAAGCAATGCCGAGTCGCGGCTCTCACGGCCGTAGACCAATAAATCCAGATCGATCTCCCGCGGGCCCCAACGCTCGTGCCGCGGCGCCCTGCCGAGCTCCGTCTCAAGCTGCTGCAACGCCGCAAAGAAATCCTCCAGCGGCATCTGGGTGAGCACCCCGACGACGGCATTGACGAAATCCGCTTGTTTGACCGGGCCGAAAGGCACGGTGCGATACAACGCCGAGCGGCGCCAAAAGCGGGTCTTGGGCAACGCCGATATCGAGCCGATGGCGCGCTCTACCGCGGCCCGAGGATCACCGAGATTACTGCCCAGAGCGACGTAAGCCGGCTGCCAATACACGGCTTCACTCGCCGCTACGTCGACCGCGACCGCCTCGTCCGCGACGTCGCCCACCCCGGCTACGTGTCGTACCGCTGCGGGCGGGACCCGAACCACTCGCGCGCCCCAGGCTTTCGGCCATCGCCGCACGCTGCTCCGGATTGGCCAACTGCATGCGCGACCACCACTCGACGATAGCGGCATCGGCCATCCCGAATTGGGAGCGCAGTTGCAGCAGATCGAAGGCGGCACGAAAACGCGGGTGCTCCATCGTGCGCAAGGCGCGACGGCCGCGCGGCGACTCCAAGCGCGGCTGGAGCGCAAACATGTCGCGCAAGCCGAGGATGAATCGGCGATGCACCGCCACTCGTCGGTGGATGACCATCACCGCCCGATCGACGGCATCGAGAATCGTAGCGATGTCATGCCACTGTTCACGCGGTGCTTTCTCGATCTCAAGACCGATCGACCCGTAGAGCAACACGGCAAACAAGAACCCTGGCGTCACGGGCTTATCGGCCTGCACCCGCGCATCGGTGTTGGCGAGTGCCTGCATCAGCATTCGCGCCGGCGGACTCTCTGGATAACGCTCGATAAAGTCGCCGACGTTGGGCAACAAGACTTTCAACAAACCTCGGTGGCGCAACGTTTCGAGGCTGCGCGCACCGTGTCCCGTCAAGAATAACTTCAAAGTCTCATCGAACAATCGCGCGGCCGGCACTCCGGCAAGCAGCTCAGCTAATTGGCCGATCGGCTCAGCGGTCGCCGACTCAATCTCGAAATTGAGTTTCGCTTCGAAGCGAGCCGCCCGCAGCATACGCACGGGATCTTCGCGGTAACGAGTCTCCGGATCACCGATCAGACGCAGGCGCCGTGCCTGCACATCCTCGAAACCACCGCAGTAATCCCACACGGAGAAATCGGCGATGTTGTAGTAGAGCGCATTACAGGTGAAATCCCGTCGCCAGACGTCATCGTCGATGTTGCCGTAAACGTTGTCGCGCAGAATGCGTCCGCTATCGTCGACGACTCGCTCGAGGTTCTCATCGAAGTCGTGGATGTCATGTGCACCGACCGTATCGCTCGCTGCGTCGCCTAACTCGACATCACCGATAGGTTCACCGATCGCTTCGTCGATCGACTCATCGATCATCCCCACCGGATCCTCGGCTTGAGATGGCGCACTCGAGGCACGGAAAGTTGCCACCTCGATAATCTCGCGACCGAAGAACACATGAGCTAGGCGAAAGCGACGCCCTACCAAACGGCAATTGCGAAACAGTTTTTTGACTTGTTCCGGTAGCGCATCGGTCGCGACGTCGAAATCTTTCGGTTCGATACCGAGCATGAGGTCGCGCACGCAACCACCGACTAGGAAGGCCTGAAAGCCCGCCTCTCGCAGTCGATACAAGACCCGCAACGCATCGGGAGAGATGCGTGAGCGCGAGATGGGATGGGAATCACGCGGGATGATGCGCGCGAGACGAGGAGTCGCCTCTGGGGAGGCAGGATTGGAATTCAAAGCAATGCGTTCCGCTTGAGCAATCGTGGCGGGCGCCTATAATACCTCGCCTCGGTACGTCATCACTCGGCCCAACGCTCCTTTCGTCTAGAGGCCCAGGACATAGCCCTCTCAAGGCTGTAACACGGGTTCGAATCCCGTAAGGAGCGCCATCCCATGAATCCCGCTCAAGGTCCGGTATTCACCCTGCAGCAGCTCTGCAAGTCCTACGGGACGGGCCCTGCAGCCGTGCATGCCTTGCGCGGCATCAATCTCGACATCGATGCTGGAGAACTGCTGGTTCTGCTCGGCCCCTCAGGCTCCGGTAAGTCGACGCTGCTCAACATCCTGGGCGGTCTCGACCGCCCCACCTCCGGAACCGCACGCTTCGGCGATCTTGATCTCACGACCGCCTTGGATGACGCCCTGACCGAGTACCGACGGCGCCACGTCGGCTTCGTCTTCCAGTTCTACAACCTGATTGCGAGTTTGACCGCCCGCGAAAATGTCGAACTGGTGAGTCAGATCGCAGATGACCCTATGTCGCCCGACGAGGCCCTGCGGTTGGTTGGGCTAAATGAACGCAGCACGCATTTTCCGGCACAGCTCTCAGGCGGCGAGCAACAACGGGTCGCCATCGCTCGAGCGATCGTCAAGCGACCGACCGTACTGCTGTGCGACGAGCCGACAGGTGCTCTCGATGTGGCAACGGGCGTCAAGGTGCTCGAGTCTTTGCTGCACGTCAACGAAACCATCGGCACGACGACCTTGCTGATCACGCATAACGCCGATATCGCTCGAATCGGCGATCGTGTCGTTCACTTTGCCGACGGGATGATTCGTAACGTGGAGGTCAACGCCCGGCGAGTCGCGCCGAGCCAGGTCCGCTGGTGAATCCACTCAGACACAAGTTGTTTCGCGACCTGCGTCGCCTGTGGATACAGGCCATCGCTGTCGGGACGGTGCTCGGCTGCGGAATCGCGATCTTCGTGATGTCCATCGGCACCTACGCGTCGCTGGAGTCCGCGCGTGACGACTACTACCAAAAGTCGAAGATGGCCGACCTAACCACAACTCTGGTGAGAGCACCCGACAGCATAGCGCCATTTTTAGCGCTCCTTCCCGGTGTCGCCGCTATCGAAACACGTACTGTCGGCTTCGGATTGATCGATCTGTCGACCGTGGACGAGCCTGTTACCGCACAATTGCTATCGCTTCCCGATGGCAGGCGTCCGACGGTCAACGATCTCGTCTTGCGAGCCGGGCGCTGGCCAGAAACACATCGCACGAACGAAGCGTTGCTCAACGAAGCCTTTGCCACTGCGCACGGAATCGAACCCGGCGGAACGATCTCACTGTTGATACGCGGCGAACGAAAGCGTTTCAACATCGTCGGTGTCGCCAGCAGCCCCGAATTCGTCTTTGCTGTCGCTCCGGGAAGCATTCTGCCGGAGCCAGGACGATTCGGCGTGCTCTGGATCAACCGTAGCACGCTCGCCAGCGCCCTAGAACTCGATGGCGCCTTCAATGACGTGGTGCTGCGTGTATCTTCAGAGAAATCTCGTGCAACCGTCAGCGCTAGCATCGACGAGCGTCTGACACGTTACGGTAACCGAGGCGTCTACGGACGCGAGCGGATGCTGTCTGCACGCTTTTTAACCGACGAACTATCGCAACTGAAAACGCTAGCCAGCATCTTGCCGCCGATATTCCTGCTCGTTGCCACGTTCTTGATCCACTCGATCCTCTCACGCTTGGTGGGAATGGAGCGGTCCAACATCGGGCTGCTGAAATCATTCGGCTATCGAAACTGGGCGATCGGCTGGCACTACGCCCAATTCTCGATCGCTTTTTCCTTAGTTGGCATCGGGATCGGTATCTTTCTCGGCACGATCGTCGGCCGATATATGACCGAGGTGTACCGTGACGTGTACCACTTTCCCACCCTCGAATTTCAAGCAGATGCGTTGACCTACAGTGGAGCCGTTACGGTTGGCCTAATCGCGGGCCTGTTGGGTGCCTTCAGCGCAGTACGTCAGGCGACGAGGCTTGCGCCGATCGTCGCCCTTTCGCCACCGACACCGACATCTTTTCGGAAGCTCAGCAGTGGAATCGAGCGGCGACTAGGTAATCTGTCACTGCGCTCAAGGATGGTGGTTCGACGACTGCTCCAGTTTCCGCGTCGCAGCGCGATGACCCTCATCGGCATTGCGCTCGCTTTGGCATTGCTGATCATGTCCGAGCACTTCCCGATCGCCATCAATCGCCTACTCGAACTGAATTTCGGCACGGCACAGCGAATGCATGCCACACTCACCTTCGCCGACCAGCGAAGCGATACCGTATTACGCGATATCGGCCGACTCCCTGGCGTTGTCATGGTTGAGCCGATACGAGCTGCTGACGTCTTTTTCTCAAGCCGGCACCGCCGCGAGCGCGAGGCCATCATCGGTCTGCCACAAGGGGCCGTGCTGAATCGACTGGTTGAGTCAAACGGATCGATCGTCACACCGGCCAAAGACGGACTGACGCTCTCGACAAGCCTCGCTCGAAAACTCGATGTCAAAGCGGGGGATCGTATTTTGGTAAAAGCGACTGACGGAAAACGTGTCGCTACCGAAGTCACCGTCAGCCAAGTAGTGAGTCCGTTTCTAGGTGCCGGTGCTTACATGGATCAGACAGAGCTTGGTCGCATGCTGCACGAACCAGCGCGAATCAGCGGAGCACACCTGATCATCGATGCAGCACAACGTCAGGCGCTGAATGCGCGTTTGAAGCAGATCCCCTCCATCGTCGGGGTGGCGTATACGGATCACTTCCAGAGCGAGCTGCAAAAACTTTTCCGTGAGGGAGTCGGCTTCTTTTCGAATATGTTCCTGTTCTTCTCACTCAGCATGGCGGCTGGCGTTGCTTTCTCGGCAGCGCGAATCACCATCAGCGAACAAGAACGAGACCTCGCCACCTTGCGCGTGCTCGGTTATCGTCGCCAGGCGATCGCGAGCTTGCCTCTTGGCGAAATGACCGCCCTGCTGATCGCTGCGATCCCCACTGGTCTATTGCTTGGCGCGGCACTCTCGAATTGGATGATGCACCAGTTCGAAACAGACCTTTTCTCGTTTCCGCTGATCTTCGATCAGGGCACCTACGCCCAATCAGCCATCTTCATTACCTTGGCCGTGCTGCTGGCGACTTACTGGGCTCGCCGCTACATGGATAGAATGCATTTAGTCTCCGCGCTGAAATCGCACGAATGAACCGATCACAAGTGTCGAAATTTCTGATGCGACGTTGGTATGCCGTCGCCGCCACCCTCGCACTACTGGGCGTGCTGACTTGGTCGCTACAACCGCGACCTATTCCGGTGGAGACGGTCAGTATCGATCGCGGCATCGTGCGCAGTACGCTCATCGACGAAGCGCGCACCAGAATGCACGAAATTTTTATTGTCAGCGCTCCCATCAATGGCGAACTGCTTCGAGTCACCGTCGAACCTGGCGATGCCGTCAAAAAGGGCGAGACACTGGCCCGGCTGTCGCGTAACCGGGCCGAATTCGTCGATGCACGAACCGACGCCAGCACGCAATCATTGATCACCGCGGCGGAGTCCCGCTTGCGTGCGGCGACCGCGGCACTCGAATACGCCACACTCGAGCTCGAACGGGCGCAGAAACTTTCCGAGTCGAAACTGATCGCCGCGACAACCGTGGATGGTGCCCGCGCCCGAGTGCGCGCTGCCAGCGCGGAGGAAACCACCGCAAAGGCCGAACTGAGTCGGGCCAGAAGCGCCCTCCTCTCCGCTGCGACCCAGAACTCTGACGGTCAAGTGGCGCTCGTCGCGCCCGCGTCGGGTTATATCCTAGAGGTGCGGCAGGAAAGCGAGACGTCCGTTCAAGCGGGCACACCGATCATCGTCCTCGGTGATCCATCTCGAATCGATATCGTGGCGGAGTTTCTCTCGCAAGACGCCCTGCGAATCGAGGCCGGTGACACTGCACTGATCGAGAACTGGAGTACCGGCGAATCTGCCGGTCAAAGTATCCGTGCGGTCGTCGAGCGCGTCGAACCCACAGCAAGAACCAAAATTTCAGCACTGGGTATCGAGGAGCAGCGCACACGAGTCATCCTGCGTTTTGATGAGAAGCTTCCGGATGAGCTCCGCTCACATCAATACCGCGTGGACGCGCGCGTGATCTTGGATCGAGTAGATAAAGTCGTTCGCGCCCCACGAGGCGCACTCTTTCGTGATGGTGATGATTGGAGTGTCTTCGTCGTGAGAGCTCAACGAGCCCGGTTGCAGCCCGTCGAGCTTGGCGTTCGCGGCGATGACTTCACTGAGATCAAAGGCGGCTTGCAAGTGGGCGATAGGGTGATTGTATTCCCGAGCCGAGAGCTGTCAGACGGAGCGAGGGTCGTTAATGAGGATTCGCGATAATCATGGATGATCTTCGCCTCAAAGCCATCTTGGCCAGCCCCAGTTACCGTCTCGCCGAAGACGACGGGGATTTCCTCGAGAGCGATAGCGCGCGAGCCATCCGTCTTGCGCTGGAATTCCATCGTGCCGAGACCTATCTGCAGGCCCACGGCATCGAAAGCACCGTCGCTGTCTTCGGCAGCGCCCGAGTTCGATCGCCCGAAGATCCGCTCGCGAGTGAGTCACATCGGCACGAATACGAGCAAGCACGCCGATTCAGCTATGACCTCAGTCGTGGTGCGGCGCACACACCCAGATGCCATCGACTCGTGGTCGCTACCGGCGGCGGCCCCGGACTGATGGAGGCCGCCAACCGAGGCGCTTCGGAGGCCGGCGCACCGACCATCGGTTTCAATATCCGACTGCCGCACGAACAGCAGCCGAATCCCTACATCACGCCCGGGCTCGCCTTCAGCTTTCGTTATTTCGCGCTACGCAAGATGCATTTCATTTTTCGAGCGCGCGCACTAGTCGCCTTTGCGGGCGGCTTCGGCACGCTTGATGAAGTCTACGAAGCGCTGAATCTCGTTCTCACGCGCACGATCGACCCGATACCCATCGTGCTCGTTGGTTCGAACTACTGGAGCCGGATGTTGGATCTGGATTATCTGGCCGACGGTGGCTACATCGAGGCGCGAGACAAAGCGCTCGTCTATCAAACCGATTCGGGCGCCGATGCCGCCGCATATGTGCTTGGGCGATGCGGCTGCGGAAAAGATGGTGGGTCCTGACAGGATCGAACTGTCGACCAACTCCTTAAAAGGGAGCTGCTCTACCGGCTGAGCTAAGGACCCGTTCCGAGAGAGGCGCGATTTTACACATATCGCGTCGAATCTGGGACACCCGCTGCGTGGAACCCCTCCCGGCGCAATCGACAGGAGTCGCAGACCCCGCAGGCTCGCCCCTGCGGATCGGCCTGATAGCAGGATACGGTTAACGAGTAGTCCACCCCGAGACGCATACCCTCTTGGATGATCTGCGCCTTGCTCCAGTGCAGCAGCGGTGCAACCAGCCGCACCCCCCGACCTTCGACACCGGCTTTGGTACCGACATCGGCCAAGTGCTGGAATGCCGCGACGAACTCGGGTCGGCAATCGGGGTAACCGGAGTAATCAAGCGCATTCACACCTATGAAGACATGCTGCGCTTCGAGCACCTCGGCCCAACCGAGCGCCAGTGAGAGCATCAGCGTGTTACGAGCCGGTACGTAAGTGACGGGGATACCCGCCGTTGGCTCCTTGGGCACACCGATTGAGGCATCGGTCAGCGCCGAGCCACCAATGCCTGCCAGATCGACGCCCATGATTCGATGGTCCTGGGCGCCGAAAACTCTCGCGATCTTGGCAGCCGCCTCAAGCTCAATCGAATGTCGCTGACCGTAATGAACCGACAGCGCGTAGCACTCGTGTCCGGCTTCGCGCGCCATCGCAAGTACCGTAGCCGAATCGAGCCCACCCGAGAGCAGCACGACGGCTCGATCAGCGACCCGGGACATCGCCCCAAAGATATTTGTGTAGTTGGATCTGGAAGCGCACCGGCAAACGATCCTCCAGTATCCAATCCGCCAAATCACCGGCCTTCAGCTGCTGATGACTAGGCGAAAACAGTACGGTGCAACGCTCTGACAGCGCCCGCGCTTTAAGCTGCTCGCGACTCCATTCGTAATCCGTCCGATCCGCGATCACGAATTTCAGAAGATCCTTCTGATCGAGACGCGCGAGCTCGTCATAGCGATTACGCGACTCCTCACCTGACGCCGGTGTTTTTATGTCGACGACCTTCACGACCCGAGGATCAACTCGCTCAAGAGACATGGCACCGCTCGTCTCGAGCGACACGCGATAACCCACATCGCACAACGCCGCCAGCAACTCGTGCACCGCCGCTTGAGCAAGTGGCTCACCACCGGTCACGCAAACGTGACGGACCTCGAGCTCTGCCACGCGCGCCAGAATCTCGGGCAACGTCCACCACTGGCCGCCGTGAAAGGCATAGGCCGTATCGCAATAATGGCAACGCAGCGGACACCCGGTGAGACGCACGAAGACCGTCGGAATACCTACCGTATCCGCCTCGCCCTGCAGCGATCGGAAAATCTCGGTGAGTTTAAGACGGCTTTCTTTGGTCACTCAGCGCAACTTCTGCAATGCATCCGCAGCCGTGCGCGCCGCATCGCTCTCCGGGTAGCGCTGCAACAACTCTCCGAAACTGCGGCGAGCATCTTCATTACGTTTCAGCTCGATTTCCGACAAGCCTTTCTTCAACAAAGCATCAGGCGCCTTGGATCGGTCGGGCGAGCGACCACCGACAGCCGAGAAAGCCTCGACGGCACGCGCGTAATCGCGGCTGAGATAGTAAGTTTGACCGAGCCAGTATTGCGCATTGTCGGCAAGCGGATGTTGGGGATGCGCTGCAAGGAACGCTTTCATTCCCTCGATCGCCTCTGGATAACGGGCTGACTTCAGCGCATCGAAGGCGCGGTTGTATAGCGCCTCGGCCGAAGGGTCCGTCACCACGGTCGGCGCTGCGACCGACGAGGACGGGGTTTCCGCGACCGGCGCTGCGATCATCGCCGGTCGCCGCTCGAGCTCGACGAGGCGCCGATCGAAGTCGGTGGCAAGATCGACCAGCTGCTTGCGCAGTTGCTGATTCTCGTTTTGCGATGACTCGATCGCACCACGCAGTTCACGCAACTCAGCCGCTTGCGCCTCTAATCGCTGCGACATCTCGATCAGGGTCTGGCTCTGGAGAGTCTGCTCGAGCTGCGCTACGCGCAACTCGAGATCCTCCACACGAGAGCGTGTGGATTGCGCGAAGAGCGGCGTTGCCGACAGCACCGCCGCGCCCGCTGCAACCCAAGCGATTGATCGCATCAATTGGCGCCGTAAACCAACTCGACGCGACGGTTCTTGGCGAAGGCCTCGTCACCCTCACCGCCCATCGCGGGACGCTCCTCGCCGTAGCTCACCGTGGCAAGGCGCGACTCCGGCACACCCTGCAGCGCAAGTGCGCGACGTACCGCCTGAGCTCTGCGCTCGCCAAGACCGATGTTGTACTCGCGAGTGCCGCGCTCATCGGTATGCCCCTCGAGACGCAGGCTCACACCGGCCTTGCCATTGAGAAAGCGCGCGTGTTGCGAGAGCAGATCGAGATCGGCACTCGAAATAGCGTCACTATCGAACGGGAAATAGATCACGAGACGATTGACGAGTTCCGGCGGCAAACCGACGGGGTTGCTGGATGCGTCGCCAACCATCCCAGCCGAGACGGCGTCATCACTGGCATCCGGTTGAGCCACAGCCGACTCGCTCTCGCTCTTGGCCACCGGCTCCGCTGGCGCCTCATCCGCCTTCTTCGGCGATGAGCAGGCAGCAAGCAACGCAAGCAAGGCGAGCGGGGCAATGAATCTCAAAGTCATGATGTTCTCCGAAAACAGATAAAACGAATTATGACAGGAAGCGAAGCGCAAGACCGTCAGGGCAGAAACGGACCCCAAGCCGGATCGCGAACGTCACCCCGGTCCGCCTTCAGGCGCTGCGAAATGAGCCCGTCAGCCGAGACCGTCGCCAACACGCCCTGCCCTCGCTCCCGCGCGGCATAGATCAGCGTGCCGCCATCGGGCGAGTAGCCAGGCGACTCGTCCTGCGAACCTTTGGACAGCACGGACATCGATCCGTTCCCAAGATCCTGCACGGCAACCCGATAACCAGCACCATCACGAGTGATGAACGCGAGTTGCTTGCCATCCGGCGAGAGACGCGGTCTTGCGTTGTAGTTGCCACCAAAAGTGACTCGGGTGGCTGCGGCGCCCGCGCGCGGCTCGGTTCGATAGACTTGCGGACCACCCCCGCGATCCGAAGTGAAATACAGTCGTGAACCGTCGCCCGACCAAACCGGCTCGGTGTCGATCGATGGATGCTCCGTCACGCGCGTCATGGCACCGCCGTCGAGCTCCAGCACGTAGACATCGAGATTGCCGGCGGGCGATGACAGCGTGAGCGCCAATCGTCTGCCATCGGGCGACCACGCCGGCGCATTGTTGACACCCGCGCGCCCGGACACGCGTCGACGCTCGGCCGTGCGCACACGCTGCACGTAGATCGCGGCACTACGCGTCTCGAAGGAGACGTAAGCCAACCACTCGCCATCGGGTGACCAAGCGGGCGACATTAACGGCTGCTTCGACTCGAGGATCACGCGCGAATTTTCGCCATCGGCGTCAGCCACGATGAGCTGGTATCGCTGCGCGGGTGGCCGTCCGTCGACCGAGACATACGCAATACGCGTCGCGAAAGAACTGCGCGCGCCGATGATGCGCTCGTAGATCTTATCGGCGATCCGATGCGCCGCATTGCGCCAGGCTTGCGGCGAAGCAACCATCCGCTCGCGCAACAATTTTTGGCCGGTCAACAAATTGGTCAGCTCGTAATCGATCTGATGTCGACCATCCGCCGTCACCGCATGGCGTCCCGTCACGAGGTAGTCGGATCGATTGGCAGCGCCCGCGGAGAATCGTCCGCTACGCGTGAGGTCAGCCGCCACCACCTCGCTCGAGGGGCGCGGATCCGCATCAAACGGCAGCACCGCAATCGGGATCGGGTCCGTCACCCCCGAGGTGATATCGATCTTCAGTTGCGCGGGCGCTGCCGCCGATGCGAGCAGCAAGAGTGCAACCCACCACCCCTTCACACCGATGCCTCGAAACGAATCAATCATACGGTCTGAACCTCAACTCCAAAGTACGCTCGAACAGGGCCGGATCCGGCGGTGGCGGCAGCGGTGAAGCACGAAACACCGCCGCTTCGATCGACTGCTTGACCGCGTCATCGCCGTTGCAAGTGCGCACCTCGGCGCGCACCACCGTACCACCTGGAACCTGCGTGACAATGACCAGACAGTCGAGCCCTGCCTTGGCGCTCGGCGGTCGTATCCAGGCGCGTTGCACGCGAGCTTGAATGGCCTGCGCCCATTGTGCACCGAGACCTGCGAGGCGCGACGCGTTGCGACGTTCCTCTTCGGCGTTCAGCGCACGCTGCAAGTCGGTCTCTCGCTCAGCTTTGATTCGTCGATCCTCTGCTTCAGCGGCGGCCTTACGCTTGGCTTCGACCTCAGCCGCCTCTGCTGCTTTTCGTTTTGCATCCGCTTCGGCTTGACGCTTGGTTTCGAGCTCGGCTTTACGTTTGGCCTCAAGCTCCGCTTTACGCTTCACGTCCGCTTCGCGCTTGGCAGCAGCCTCGCGCGCGGCCTCTTCTTTGGCACGATCCGGTTTGGGCGGCTCGGGCCTGGATGGTTCAGGCTGTGGCTGTGGCT
>Ga0164293_10004283_pt1 | contig 12198 bp, 12 predicted proteins | sample GEODES118metaG_FD_111487 | JGI IMG/M metagenome (GOLD analysis project Ga0164293, IMG submission 111487) | Eutrophic lake water microbial communities from Lake Mendota, Wisconsin, USA - GEODES118 metaG | ecosystem: Environmental > Aquatic > Freshwater > Lake | place: USA: Lake Mendota... | reverse complement strand
TGGCGGCCAGAGCGGCCGCCAAGGGCCCGCCCGCCCACCCAGTGGGCGATGGCGGCGGGAGCGGTGGCCTGCGGGATTTTGTCGGGTGCGTTCATGGTGGTCGGAAAGGGTGGGGTTGCAGCCAAAGCCGCTCAGTCTAGGCCAGCGCGGGGTGGCTTGCCTAGGCGGTTCGTCCCCGGTGGAAGCGGGGCTTGCGAGCCGGGCCGGGGCCCGGCGGATAAGGCTTGTCAGAAATAGATACTTAATGTTCAATTAAGCCGTATTCATTAAGAGGAGTGCATTCATGGGACGTTCATGGGCCGCTGGCTATGTTGCCGACCTCCCCTACACCCACGGCTACTACCACGAGCTGGCCCCGTCCTTTGTCCGCTTTGCCCTGCTGCTGCAGGGGCTGGACCATGGCGGCGGCGATGCCAGCAACGCCGGCCGGTATCGGTATTGCGAGCTGGGCTATGGGCAGGGCGTATCGGGCAACCTGCACGCCGCTGCGAACCCCCGGGGCAGCTTCTGGGGCACCGACTTTTTGCCCGAGCACGCGCTTTTTGCCCAAGACCTGGCTCAACGCGCCGGCCTGGATGCCCGCTGGCTGTCCCGCTCGTTTCAGGACTTGCTCGCCGAAGATTTGCCCGAGTTCGACTTCGTCACCCTCCACGGTGTCTGGTCCTGGATCGATGCCGATGCACGGGCTGCTGTGGTGGAGTTCCTGCGCCGCCGGCTCAAGGTTGGCGGCGTGGTCTACCTCTCCTGCAATGTCATGCCTGGTTGGGCCTCCGAAAAGCCCCTGCGTGACCTGATGCACCTGCATACCGAGTTGGCCAGTCCCCCGGGCGACCCGACCTCCTCGCGCATCCGACGCTCGGTCGACTTCGCCGACCGATTGCGCCAGGGCCGGGCGGCCTTTTTTGCCCACCATCCCCCAGCGGTCCAGATGCTCGAAGATCTGCAGCGCGATGAGGTCCAGGTGGTGGCCCACGAGTACTTCAACCGTAGCTGGCACATCGGCTATTTCGCTGATGTGGCCCGCGCCCTGGAGCCGGCCGGGCTTCAGTTTGCCTGTTCCGCCCACAAGTCCGACCTGGTCGGCGAGGTCCAGCAGCGTGCCCAGGGCCGCGGACTCGATGGCCTCGACCCGACCTTGCGCGAGACCGCGCACGACTTCATCTTGAACCGGCGTTTCCGCCGCGACCTGTTTGTCCGCGGTGCGCGGCGGCTGCTGCCCGCCGAGCGTGAGCAGCGGTTGCTCGATCTCTGCTTCGTCTTGCTTCGGCCGGGTGCCGGTGGCCAGTCGACGGTGCAGACGCCCTATGGCTCGGTGGCCCTCGACCCCCAGGTCTTGCGACCGCTGCTGGCGGCACTTGAGGCTGCGTCTGCACCCCTGGCCCTGCGCCAGCTGCGCGACGAGGCGGGTTTGGCGGAGGTTGCGATCGAGCAGCTGCTCCATGTGCTGGTGGCGCTGGTGGCTCAAGGCCATGTCTTCCCCGCGTTCGCCGACGACACCGGTCATGCGGGTGCTTCGCGCGCACGCGCCATCAACCGGGTGGTCGCTGAGCGCGCGCGGCAGGACGACCTGCTGCGTTACCTCGCCAGCCCGTTGACGGGCCACGCCTTTGAGGCCTCAAGGCCTGAGCGTCTCATGCTGGCCGCGTGGGAGGACGGCGCCCGCGACCCGGTCGCCCTGGCCGAGGCGCTCCGGCAAGCCAGCCCCGGCAGCGAGCTGGGTCTCGGATCTGGCGACGCGCAGGCGACGCCCCTCGGCGAGGCCGAACGCTTTCTGGCCCGTGTCGCGCCAGCCTGGCAGCGGCTGGGTCTCATGGACCATCCCCTGGCCTGAGCGGCCATCTTTCCTCCGGAAAATTCATGAGCATTCAGCCCGCCCTCGACACCGCCGTTCTCTGGACCGAACACCCCCAGTGGTGGCTGTACGGTATTCACCCGCAGTTCGTCCAGGCGCTGGTGCGCTTTCACCAGCGCAACCGCCTCCACCTTCGCATGGCGATGAGCCTGGGCCCCGAGCTCGAACAAGAGGCCTACTGGGAGGCCGAGATTCCCCGGCGCCAGGCGGATATGCAGGCTGGCCGGGCGGTTCATCTGGTGGGTTTTCTGCGCCAAGGGGATGACCGTGAGATCGGCGGCTTGGTTAGCTTCTGGGGGATCGAGCATGGTGATTTCGAAGCCTGCACCTTGAGCTTTCTGCTCGATCGCCAGTTAGAGGGCCGCAGCCTGATGCACCAGTGGCTGGGCCCGGTAGTGCCCGAGGTCATGTCGCGCCACCACCTGCACCGGGTGATGGCGACTCACCTGCCAGAGAACCTGCGCAGCGCCGCACTGCTCAAACGTCTGGGCTTCGTGGTCGAGGGCTACGCCCGCGACTTCGTCAAGCTCAATGGCCGCTGGCGTGACAACGTGCTGTTGTCTCGGGTCGCGCCAGACGACTGAAGTGCCAGGCCTCCATCGCAGCAGCCTGCGCCCCGCCCTTCGCCCTTCGCCCTGTCTCAGGGGATCCCTGCACCTGTCTGCCAGCCCGGGCCGGTTAAGCTTGGTCTGGCGTTTCCCTGTCTGCAAGAATTTGCGGGGCTCGGGACCGCAGCGATCTGAACAAGACTAGGAGAGACCATGGGTGAAATCGTCAACCTCACATCGGCCGATGGCCAGTCCATTCCCGCCTACGTGGCCCGGCCAGCAGGGAAACCGCGTGGCGGCGTCGTCGTTTTGCAGGAGATCTTCGGCGTCAATGCGCATATCCGTGCGGTCGCCGACGGCTACGCTGCCGAAGGCTACCTGGCGGTCGCGCCGCCAACCTTCCACCGTGCTAAGTCCGGGGTCGAACTGGGCTACGGCGACGAGGACAAAAAGGCGGGCTTTGCGCTCAAGACAGCGGTCGATACGCTGCCGGCGCCCGGAGTGATGCAGGACGTTCAGGCGGCCATTGACTACGCAGGACAAGCGGGCAAGGTCGGGGTGGTCGGCTACTGCTGGGGCGGACTCCTGACCTGGCGCGCCGCGTGCCTGCTCAAGGGTCTGGCGGCGGCTGCGCCCTATTACGGTGGCGGCGTCACCTCGCCCGAGGAGTCCGCGCGCAAGCCCCAGGTGCCCGTGATGGCCCACTTTGGCGAGCGCGATGCGTGGATACCGATGGACTCTGTGCGCGCCTTCGCCGAGGCCCATCCCGAGGTGCAGGTTCACGCCTACGCCGCCGATCACGGCTTTAACTGTGACCACCGTGCCACCGGAGATGCGACTGCCGCCGCTCTGGCGCGCCAGCGCACGCTGGAATTCTTCGCTCGTCACCTAGCCTGATTCAGGCCAGGCGGTCCAGCGGCCTACCGGCCATGGACCGCCAGCAAAGGTGCCGCTTCAGGCTGACTGAAGCACGCGGGCCGCGTCGCGCGCGAAGTAGGTGAGGATGCCGTCTGCGCCGGCGCGCTTGAACGCCAGCAGGCTCTCCATCATGACCGCTTCACGGTCCAACCAGCCGTTGGCAGCGGCCGCCTGCAGCATCGCGTACTCGCCCGACACTTGGTAGGCGAAGGTTGGCATGCTGAACTCGTCTTTGACCCGGCGAACAATGTCCAGGTAAGGCATGCCTGGCTTGACCATCACCATGTCGGCACCTTCGGCAATGTCCATCGCGACCTCGCGCAGGGCCTCGTCGGTGTTGGCCGGGTCCATCTGGTAGACCTTCTTGTTGCCTTTGCCAAGGTTGGCGGCCGACCCCACCGCGTCCCGGAAGGGGCCATAGAACGCACTGGCGTATTTGGCGCTGTAGGCCATGATTCGTGTGTGGATGTGGCCGTCTTTTTCCAGGGCCTGGCGAATCGCGCCAATACGTCCGTCCATCATGTCGCTGGGTGCGACGATGTCCACGCCAGCCTCGGCCTGCACCAGGGCTTGGCGCGTCAAGATGGCCACTGTCTCGTCATTGAGTATGTAGCCCGTCTCGTCCATCACCCCGTCTTGTCCGTGGCTGGTGAACGGGTCCAGCGCCACATCGGTCATGACGCCCAGACCGGGCACCCGCTTCTTCAATTCGCGCACCACCCGGGGCACCAGACCGTCTGGGTTGCCAGCCTCGGCGCCATCGGGAGTCTTGAGGGATGGGTCGATGACCGGAAAGAGCGCCATCACCGGAATGCCCAGTGCCACGCACTCTTCGGCCACTGGAATCAGCAGGTCCAGGCTGAGGCGGTCGACGCCCGGCATCGAGGCCACCGACTCGCGTCGGTTCTGGCCGTCAAGCACGAAGACCGGATAGATCAGGTCGTGCGCTGTTAAACGATGTTCGCGAACCAGATTGCGGGTGAACTCGTCGCGGCGAAGCCGCCGGGGGCGGCCCATGGGGAAGGGGGCATGCAGTGTCATGGTCGTTATTTTGCTACCAGACGGCGTCGTAAGAACAGCTTGTCGTGTCACACCGTCAACCGTGGTTAACTGGCCCGCCCGAGATGTAGTTCCAAAGAATTGCATGGTCATCCGAGGCAGGGGAAACCCCCGTGTGCGGTTGCTTGTGGGCCCGAGGGGCCTTTGCTAGATTGGTCTTGGGCGGTTTGCCGCCCCCCGCTTTTCCTCCCTGAGCGGGCGCCTTGATGTGTGACAGCAAAAAGGCTTCCCACCCCGGCTCGTTGGCCGGGGTTTTTTTTGTCCCAGGGGTGTCGCTGTCTACACTTAGACCATGCTCTGGATCAAAGCCCTGCACATCGTCTTCGTCGCCAGCTGGTTTGCCGGCCTGTTTTATCTGCCCCGCATCTACGTCAACCTCGCCATGGTCGAGCCTGGCTCACTGGCCGAGCGCGATCGGCTGCTGCTCATGTCACGTAAGCTGCTGCGCTTCACCACCTTGCTGGCCGTACCCGCAGTGGCGCTGGGGCTGGTGCTCTGGTTGACTTATGGCATCGGTCGCGGTGACGGCTGGATGCACGCCAAACTGATCGTTGTCCTGCTGGTCATCGCCTACCACCACGCCTGCGCTCGCATGCTGCGCCGGTTCGAGGCCGGTGGCAGCACCCGGAGCCACCGCTGGTACCGCTGGTTCAATGAGATCCCTGTGGTGCTTATGCTGGTGGCGGTGCTGCTGGTCGTCATCAAGCCATTCTGAGCGCGGTCCGACGCAAGCAGACGTCATGCCGATGCACAAGACCTCTGCCGGGCCGCTGGCCCTGGCCTATGGGGTGTTGATCGTCTATGCCAGCCTCTACCCCTTCGATGGCTGGCGCGTCCAGGGCCTCGCGCCCTGGGCTTTCCTGGCCAGCCCCTGGCCGCAGTGGTGGACAGGCTTCGATATGGCAGCCAACGTGGCCGGCTACGCTCCGCTGGGCTTCCTGATCGCCCTGGCCCGGTTGCGGCGCGATCCAGCAGCGGGCGGCTCTGGCGGCGCGATGGTTGTGTCACTCGTCGCCGCCGGCACCCTGTCCTTTTGCCTGGAGGCGCTCCAGACCTTCCTGCCTTCGCGCGTGCCCTCGAACCTCGACCTCGGGCTTAATCTGGCGGGTACGGTCTTGGGCGCACTGCTTGCCTCGGGCCTCGAGCGGTTGGGATTGTTGCAACGCTGGTCGCGCTTTCGGCGCCGTTGGTTCGTGGACGAGGCCCGCGGCGCCCTGGTGCTGCTGGCCCTGTGGCCGGCCGGCTTGTTATTTCCCGCGCCGCTGCCCTTGGGCCTGGGGCAGGTGCTCGAGCGAACCCAACTCGCCCTGGCGGAGTGGCTGGAGTACACGCCCTTCATCGATTGGCTGCCAGTCCGGGAGCCTCTACAACAGCCGCTCGGACAAGGCACCGAGCTGGTCGCGGTGGCGCTGGGTTTGCTGGTGCCTTGCCTGCTGGCTTTTTCCATCATGGGTGCCCTTCGTGGGCGGCTGGCATTGATGCTCCTCCTCCTCGCCGCCGGTCTTGCCGCCAGCGCGCTGTCTGCGGCTTTGAGCTTCGGCCCGGCCAACGCCTGGGCGTGGCTGAGCCTATCCGTGCAGCTGGGGCTGGCCGGTGGGCTGGCGCTGGCCGTGCTGGCGGTCTGGTTGCCTCGCCGGGGCTGCGTGGCCCTGCTCCTGCCGGTGCTGGTGCTGCACCTGGCCCTGTTGAACCAAGCGCCGGCCAATGCGTATTACTCGCTCACGCTTCAGGCCTGGGAGCAGGGTCGGTTTATCCGCTTCAACGGTCTGGCGCAGTGGATCGGGTGGTGCTGGCCGTACGCGGCGCTCGCCTATGGTCTGCTGCGGCTGTCCCGGGGTGATGCGCGGCCTAGAATCGGCGCATGACTTCAACTGTTCAGGGGGCCGACACGGCCTCTTACTACGCGCGCCACGTTTTCTTCTGCCTGAACCAGCGCCCCAATGGCGAGGCATGCTGCGCCGATCATCCGGCTAAGGAGGGCTTTGACCGCTGCAAGGCGCGTGTGAAGCAGGCGGGGCTGGCTGGGCCCGGGCAAGTGCGGGTCAACAAGGCCGGTTGCCTTGACCGTTGCGCCGGTGGCCCGGTGGCGGTGGTCTACCCGGAAGCCGTCTGGTACACCTTCGTCGATATGGACGATATTGACGAGATCGTCGAGTCCCACCTGAAAAACGGGAAGGTGGTCGAGCGCCTCGTGCTACCGGCGAACGTCGGCCGCTGAACCTGGCTGCCGGTCCCTGCGTTCCTGGATGAAGGCGGCCCCATGAACGCACAGACCGAACGCCTTCGCCTGGCAGGCGGGGCAGGCGTGATCGAGGCGCTACGTGACACGCCGCCCGACGGCCTGCCATGGCGGGGCACCGCGGTCATTGCCCACCCCCACCCGCTCTTTGGCGGCACCATGGACAACAAGGTGGTCCAGACTCTGGCCCGCGCCTTTGTTCAATGTGGGTGGACCGCGATCCGCTTCAATTTTCGTGGCGTGGGCGGCAGCGAGGGTGCGCATGACGGGGGCGCTGGCGAGGTCGAGGACATGATCTCTCTGGTCGGACAAGTGGCGCCTGCCGGGCCCCTGGGCCTGGCGGGCTTTTCATTCGGTTCCTTTGTCGCCTCCCAGGTGGCGGCGCGGATGTGGGCGCAGCGGCCCGTCGATCAGCTGGTGCTTGTGGGCACTGCCGCCTCGCGCTTTTCGGTGGCCACCTTGCCGCCCGAGGCACATGAACGCACCCTGGTGATCCATGGCGAGCAGGACGACACAGTGCCGCTGTCTGCGGTCTTTGACTGGGCGCGCCCTCAATCGCTCCCGGTGACAGTGGTGCCTGGTGGCGGGCATTTCTTTCACGGACAATTGCCGCTGCTCAAGTCTCTGGTGGTTCGCCACCTGCGTTGATCGTCCACCATGAACCCACTTGCCCGCATGCTGCCCGCGCATTTTTTTGCGTCATTTTTCGGGCCGCTGCTCGCCCTGATTTTTTTCTTCGGGGCATGTCCCGCCCAGGCACAGGCGCCGCAGCCGCCCGAGATTGCGGCGCGCAGCTACCTGCTGTTCGATGTCACTGCCAACCAGATGCTGGCTGGCCGCGACGTGGACTCGCCTGTCGAGCCCGCATCGCTGACCAAGCTGATGACCGCCTACATCGTCTTCGACGCCCTCAAGTCGAAGAAACTCGATCTCAAGCAGGCGCTGCCTGTGAGCGAGCGCGCATGGAAGATGCCTGGCTCCCGGATGTTCATCGACCCCAAGATGAAAGTGCCGGTGGAGGACCTGATCAAAGGAATGATCGTTCAGTCTGGCAACGATGCGACGGTGGCCTTGGCCGAGGGTGTGGGCGGTAGCGTAGAGCGCTTCGTGCAGCTGATGAATGACCAGGCCAAGAACCTCGGCATGAAGGCTACTGCTTACCGCAACCCCGAAGGCCTGACCGAGCCAGGTCACACCACCACCGCCCGCGACTTGGGCGTCCTAGCGACCCGGCTGATGCAGGACTTTCCGGACTATGTGGGCTACTACGCGATCAAGAAGTACCGTTACCCGGGCACGCCCGCCGCGAACGAAAACAACCGCAACCTTCTGCTGATGCGCGATCCGACGGTCGATGGCCTCAAGACGGGCCATACCGAAGCCGCCGGTTACTGTCTGATTGCCACCGCCCATCGCGACTTCCCGGGCCTGGGTTCGCGTCGCCTGCTTTCCATCGTCTTGGGCGCTGCCAACGAAAACGCCCGTGCCAACGAGTCCCAGAAGCTGCTCAATTGGGGCTACACCGCATTTGAGGCGGTCAAGCTGTTCGAAGCCAATCAGGCCGTGCTCACCCCGGAGGTCTGGAAGGGTACCCAGTCGCGGGCCAAGCTCGGCCGGCCTCAGGCCATCGTGGTGGCGGTGCCTGCGGGGACCGCCAGCCGGCTCAAGACCCAGGTGGTGCGGCCCGACCCGCTGGTCGCCCCCCTGGGCCGCGGTCAATCGGTGGGCGTGCTCACGGTGCTCGCTGGCGATCAGGTCGTTTCTGAGATTCCGCTTGTCGCCCTCGAAGCCGTGCCCCAGGCGGGCGTGCTGGGTCGAGCCTGGGACGCCATCCGCCTGTGGATAAAGTAATTCTTTAGGGCTCTTTGTCCGGTTTTTCGACCGGCGGCGCCTCCACTGGCTGACCCTCGTCACCTCGTGAGGGGTGTCGTGCCCGCCTGCCGTCATTGCCGGTTGCCTGACGGCCGGATATACTGGAGGGCTTTCCCGCTATTGGGGCGGGAATTATTTGCCTGCGATCTTTCCGGGTTCACGCCGGCTGTCGCTGGGATTTTTTCAGACGTTTTCAAACGTTTAGGGACGTTTAATGCCAACCATCAATCAACTCGTGCGTCAGGGGCGCGAGGTCGAAAAGACCAAATCAAAAAGCCCCGCGATGCAAAACAGCCCGCAGCGCCGTGGCGTCTGCACCCGCGTGTACACCACCACCCCCAAGAAGCCAAACTCCGCGCTTCGCAAGGTAGCCAAGGTGCGCCTGACCAACGGCTTCGAGGTCATCTCCTACATCGGCGGCGAAGGCCACAACCTGCAGGAGCACTCCGTGGTGCTCGTGCGTGGCGGCCGTGTGAAGGACTTGCCCGGTGTGCGTTACCACATCGTTCGCGGTTCTCTGGACCTGAAGGGCGTCAAAGACCGCAAGCAGTCCCGCTCCAAGTACGGCGCCAAGCGTCCGAAGAAGGCCTGAGCGGCCTGATTGTTTTTCCCGGTGCCGGTGGGCCAGTCAGGCTGCATCGGCGAAGTGACCCCAAGCAGGCATGGTGCCTGTGGGTCGAGTAAGTGAGAGTCCTAATGGCTCTCGCGGCCACCCGGAAGGGCTGGCCAACTGAAGCAAATGAAAGAGGTTCGAAATGCCGCGTCGTCGCGAAGTCCCTAAACGTGAAATCCTGCCGGATCCCAAGTTCGGCAATGTCGAGCTCGCCAAGTTCATGAACGTGATCATGCAAGGCGGCAAAAAGGCGGTGGCCGAGCGCATCGTCTACGGAGCCCTCGACTTCATCGAGAAAAAGAATCCGGGCAAGGATCCCCTGGAAGCCTTCACCATCGCCATCAACAACGTGAAGCCCATGGTGGAAGTGAAGTCCCGCCGCGTGGGTGGCGCCAACTACCAGGTGCCCGTTGAGGTGCGTCCCGTCCGCCGTGTTGCACTGTCGATGCGCTGGATCAAGGAAGCCTCCAAGAAGCGTGGCGAGAAATCCATGGCCCTGCGACTGGCCAACGAACTCATGGAAGCCACCGAAGGTCGTGGCGGCGCCATGAAGAAGCGTGACGAAGTGCACCGCATGGCCGAGGCCAACAAGGCCTTCAGCCACTTCCGCTTCTAAGCATTCCCCCTGGTACGGTCGGCCCGCCACGAGCGGGCCGCTGTCCACTTCAACGAAAGAGATTGATCATGGCCCGCAATACGCCTATCGAGCGTTATCGCAATATCGGCATCTCGGCGCACATCGACGCCGGCAAGACCACCACCACCGAGCGCATCCTGTTCTACACCGGCGTCAACCACAAGATCGGTGAAGTGCACGACGGCGCTGCCACGATGGACTGGATGGAGCAGGAGCAGGAGCGCGGCATCACCATTACGTCTGCTGCTACGACCTGCTTCTGGAAGGGGATGGACATGTCCTTCCCCGAGCACCGTATCAACATCATCGACACCCCTGGCCACGTCGACTTCACCATCGAGGTGGAGCGTTCCATGCGCGTGCTCGACGGCGCCTGCATGGTGTATTGCGCCGTGGGTGGCGTGCAGCCCCAGTCGGAAACCGTCTGGCGCCAGGCCAACAAGTACCGGGTCCCCCGTCTCGCCTTCGTCAACAAGATGGACCGCACCGGTGCCAACTTCTTCAAGGTCGTTGACCAGATGAAGCTGCGCCTCAAGGCCAACCCTGTTCCGATCGTGATCCCGATTGGCGCCGAAGAAAACTTCACCGGCGTGGTCGACCTCCGCAAGATGAAGGCCATCATCTGGGACGAAGCCTCCCAGGGCATGAAGTTCAACTACGAAGATATCCCCGCCGACCTCTTGGAGACCGCCAAGGAATGGCGCGAGAAGATGCTCGAGGCTGCGGCCGAAGCGTCCGAAGATCTCATGAACAAGTACCTGGAAGAAGGTGACTTGTCCGAAGAAGAAATCACGTTGGGTCTGCGCACCCGCACCATCGCCGGCGAAATTCAGCCGATGCTGTGCGGCACCGCGTTCAAGAACAAGGGTGTGCAGCGCATGCTCGACGCCGTGATCGAGTTGATGCCCTCCCCGGTGGATATTCCCCCGGTGTCCGGCACCGACGAAAACGAGCAGCCCACCAGCCGCAAGGCCGACGACGGCGAAAAGTTTGCCGCACTCGCGTTCAAGCTGATGACCGACCCCTTCGTGGGCCAGTTGACCTTTGTGCGCGTCTACTCCGGCGTGCTCTCCAAGGGCGATAGCGTTTACAACCCGGTCCGCGGTAAGAAAGAGCGTATCGGTCGTATCGTGCAGATGCACGCCAACAACCGCCAGGAGGTCGACGAAATCCGCGCAGGTGACATCGCCGCTTGCGTGGGCCTCAAGGACGTCACCACCGGCGTGACGCTGTGCGACCCGTCGTCCACCGTGACCCTCGAGCGCATGGTCTTCCCCGAGCCCGTGATCGCGCAGGCCGTTGAGCCCAAGACCAAGGCCGACCAAGAGAAGATGGGCATTGCCCTCAACCGCCTGGCGCAGGAAGACCCGTCGTTCCGCGTGCGTACCGACGAAGAATCCGGCCAGACCATCATCGCCGGCATGGGCGAGCTGCACCTGGAGATCATCGTCGACCGCATGAAGCGCGAGTTCGGCGTGGAAGCCAACGTGGGCAAGCCGCAGGTGGCGTACCGCGAAACCATCCGCAAGACGGTGGAAGACGCCGAAGGCAAGTTCGTGCGCCAGTCGGGCGGCAAGGGCCAGTACGGACACGTCGTGCTCAAGATCGAGCCGAATGAGCCGGGCAAGGGCATCGAATTCATCGACGCCATCAAGGGCGGCGTGGTGCCGCGCGAGTACATCCCCGCGGTCGAAAAAGGCATCCACGAAGCCGTCACGCAAGGCGTGCTGGCGGGCTACCCGGTCGTTGACGTCAAGGTCACGCTGCATTTCGGCTCGTACCACGACGTGGACTCGAACGAACTCGCCTTCAAGATGGCTGCCATCTTTGGCTTCAAAGAAGGCGCTCGCAAGGCCAGCCCCGTCATCCTCGAGCCGATGATGGCCGTGGAAGTCGAGACTCCGGAAGACTACGCTGGCAGCGTGATGGGCGACCTGTCCTCTCGCCGCGGCATGGTCCAGGGCATGGACGATATGGTCGGTGGCGGCAAGGCCATCAAGGCCGAGGTCCCGCTGTCCGAGATGTTCGGTTACTCGACCACCCTACGTTCGATGTCGCAGGGTCGCGCCACCTACACGATGGAGTTCAAGCATTACTCGGAAGCCCCGCGTAATGTGGCCGAAACCATCATGGCCGCGCGCTCTAAATAAGACCGCCCCGAAGCGGCTTCGCCGCCTCCCCCCAAGGGGCGCCCTGGCGGTCCCGGCAAAGCCGGGGCCACGGGGCCTGGTAACGAGAAATTGTCTTTGGCGCCACGAACGTGGTTGACCCGCTGCCCGTGGCGCGGTCTTTGCCAGAGACGTTAAACAGTCACGGGCCTTGCTCTTTGGAGATTTGAGAAATGGCAAAAGGAAAATTCGAGCGGACCAAGCCGCACGTGAACGTGGGCACGATTGGTCACGTGGACCATGGCAAGACCACGCTGACGGCGGCCATTACGACGGTGTTGTCGGCCAAGTT
>Ga0164293_10004282_pt1 | contig 12199 bp, 10 predicted proteins | sample GEODES118metaG_FD_111487 | JGI IMG/M metagenome (GOLD analysis project Ga0164293, IMG submission 111487) | Eutrophic lake water microbial communities from Lake Mendota, Wisconsin, USA - GEODES118 metaG | ecosystem: Environmental > Aquatic > Freshwater > Lake | place: USA: Lake Mendota... | reverse complement strand
CCTAGACGCCATTCACCGTACCCTTAGGTTGGAATTGCTGCCTTGGAACATCCGCCTAACCTCTATAAATCCAGGTATGGTTGAAACCGAATTTAGCTTGGTTCGGTTTAATGGCGACCAAGAACGCGCCGACGCTGTGTACAATGAGGTAAATCCCCTTCGCCCCGAAGACGTTGCCGATGCGGTGGCTTACTGCCTGTCTGTGCCGCCCCACGTCAACATTCCCGAACTGCACATTGCTGCCGCCTGCCAAGCCACCGCAACGCGCGTACGAAAACACGACGGCACGCTGCGCGGTTGATTTTTTCGATTAAGCCAACCCCAGCCTTCTTCCATTCCGATTGCAAAAAAATCAGCTGACGTTTTAAGCCCTGCTTAAACGCCTAAACAGCTGCAGATTCAGGACCCATTTCCCGGCATGGCACATTGAATCAAGCCCCCAACTTACCTGCCCCTGAAAATAGGCAAAACCGCCCCTACCGATGCATTCGGTGATGGTATGCCCAAAAGCTGAGAAAGCGTGGGAGCAATGTCCTCAACCCCAACCTCCTGGTAATGGCAGTGAGGTTTGAATACGCTGCCAAAAAACAACAGGGGGACTTGTGCATCATACGAATATGGAGAGCCATGGGTTGTGCCTTTTTCTCCACTTAAGCCTTCCATGTATCCCGGCATAGAAAGTCCAATCAAGTTGCCAGAGCGGTTGTGGTGCAGCCCCTTGGCCAGCATCCCCGGACCATGAGAAAGTGTAAGCAAAGGGAATAATTCCGAAAAAGAATATACGTCCAAAATGCCTGGAATGCTGCGCATGGCCTGCCGAATCCGCTCTTGAAAGTCAGCAGGGCAATCGGGACTTAAATATACGTTTAGGTTTTGAACCGCCTGTATGTATGCGCTTGAACCGGGCACACTGTGCTCCAGTTTTGTTTTTATGTCATCTGTTATCACTCCCCCCGGTATTTTTTGTGCCTTAGCAAATTTTGGATTTTCAGCCGCCCCATGGTCGGCAGTAAGAACCACCACATAATGCTCCGAACCTACCTTTTGATCCAAATACCCAAACAACTTAGCCAGGTTCTGGTCTAATTTGATGTAGGTGTCGGCCACTTCAAGCGAGCGAATGCCAAACTGATGCCCCATAATATCTGGCTGTGAAAAGCTAATGTTTAACAAATCAGGCGTGTCATCCAATCCCAAGTTTTCCTGTTCAATCGTTTCTACCGCGAAATCTACGGTTAGGGTGTTGCCGGCCGGCAAATGCTTAAGCCGCTGATATCCATATTTTCCGCTTGTTTTTGGGTCGTTGTGTGGAAATACAGGCTCTGTTTCCCCAGGAAATGCGGCCTCGTCGGGTTGATTGTCCAAATGGCTTAATGCCTGCAGCTTTTTGTCCAAATCCCAAGGCTGGTTTATCTCTTTATCCTTGGCAGCACTTTGATTAAATGCGCTTACCCAGCGGGGCAAAGCTTGGGTATAAAAGGTTGAACTAATGAAATTTCCGTTTGAAGGGTCCAACCAATACACCCCGTTTGCATGGTGGCCAGCCATCAAAATCGCCGACCTATCTTTTATGGCAACGGCGATGTTTTTGGCATTGGGATAGGCCAACTTTAATTCGTCGCCTAGGGTTGTGGCCCAGAGGTACTGGGGACTCATTTGCCCTGCGTTGCCGGTGCTTCCTACTGTTTTTGCCGAGGGGTCTTCCACACAATATACCGATTTCTGCTGGGCACGGTCAAACCAATCGTTGGCTACGATGCCGTTGTACATGGGGAAGCTCCCTGTCGAAATGCACGCATGCCCCGGACCAGTGTAGGTGGGCACATAATGATACCTGGCGTTCGAAAAACGGATTCCCTGCCGCTTTAGCCGATTAAATCCCCCCTCTCCGAAATACGAACCAAACCGTTCTAAATAATCGTTGCGCATTTGGTCAACAGAAATCACCACCACCAAACGCGGGGGCACTAAACTGCCCGTGTTTGTCTGGGCATCAACCAGCCCTGCAAGGCTTAAGCAAATTAAAAAAACGAAAGGATAGGGTTTCAACATCTTATACTTTTAAGGCAATAGAAAATAAAATCAACATGCTTCGAAAGGTCCAAAGGCCTGCTCGAATAAAAGAGGTAATGTACATTGCTTGGTAGCTTTTTTCAGTGGGATTTTCCCAAAAAGCAGCTCTTTGCCGCCTCAATATACCCAGCGAAATGCCCCAAATTGCCAATAAAATGAAAAAAGACAAGCCATACAGCTGAATAAAACGGGCGGCCTGGTCGGAAGCCGACATAGAGCGTACCGAAAAGATAAGGGTAGCAAATGAGCTGAGCAGCTCTAAAGAAACCAAAGGGAAGTGGAGTAGGGTAGAGCGCTTTTTAAACTCCTCCGAAGCCTCTTTTCGCGCATTTTCTGGAATCCAGCGCAGCAAAGGCAGTGTTGATACACTGCTAAACCAAGCCATGCCGGTAAGAAGCAGGCTGCATAATAAAGAGAGTATAAAAGCAGGTGAAACCATAGATTAGGGAGCAAGCCGTTCTTTATTCCACGATTTTTCTTCCCGTACAAACCGAATTCGATCGTGAAGCCTACCGGGCCTACCTTGCCAAAATTCCATGCTTTGCGGCAACAGTCGGTATCCACCCCAAAAAGGAGGCATCGGAATTACATCGGTGTGGGAAAAACGCGCCTCAACCGATTTTAACAGGTCTTCTAAATGTGCCCGGTCGGGAACAATTTCACTTTGGGGTGAGGCCCAAGCCGATAGTTGATTTAGGCGGGGACGGCTTTGAAAATATGCATCCGATTCAACTTTCGATAATTTCCGTACTTCCCCTTTTATGCGAATTTGACGTTCTAGCTCCACCCAAAAAAAGTTTAAAGCCGATTTGGGGTTGCTTTCTAGGTGCCGGGCTTTCTCTGAGGTGTAATTGGTGTAAAAAACCAAGCCCCCCTGCGAAATATCTCGAAGCAATACGATTCGGCTGCTTGGAAATCCGTTTAAGTCTACTGTGCTAAGAGTCATGGCATTTGGTTCCGATTGACCTGCATTTGCGGCATCGCCCAACCATTTTTCCAATAAAAAAATGGGGTCGGTTCCACATTCCGTTTCGGATAATGCCATCAATTTATAATCTTTACGGAGTTTTGAGAGAAATTCTTTCATAATGCATCAACTTCTGATATCAAAGATACCGAAATGGAATCAATAGAAACCGACTTAAAAGAACGAAAGGTTGACCGAGTTAAATGGCTTGCACTCATTATTATTGCTCTTTCTTCTGCATTTCGATTGTTTTTTGCCTCGACCATTTCTTTTAGCCCAGAAGAGGTTTTTTCCATTTTTCAGTTTTCTGAACATGGCTTCTCCGGTCTGCTCGGTCACCTAAACGAACGCGGCGAAAACCACCCGGTTGTCGCTCAAGTGTTCTTTGGATTGTGGCAGCTAATTACGCCCAGCCATGAATTTTTTGTCCGATTGCCTTATGTTGTTTTAGGGTCCATGGGAATGTGGTGGGCATACTTGCTTTTTTCAGGTTGGTTTGGACGGAAAATAGCCGTTATGGTGTTGATTTTTATGGGATTTGCCGCCATGAATATGGTCTTTGGAATCTATGCTCGGCCTTTTGTTTTGGGAATGTCTTTGGTTATGCTGGCGGCCTGGCGTTGGGATCGAGTTGTCAATAGAACCGGGCAGATCTCCCTTAAAAAAGGCTTGTTTCTAGGCCTCGCCTGGCTCATCGCCGCTCACTCCCACTATGGAGCTCTCATAATCGTAGGGCTTATGGTGCTTGCCTCTTTGCTTTTCATTAATCCCAAAAACATGTACGCCCTGGGTGCCGCAGCCCTTATTTTGGCAATAGGGCTTGTTCCATTTTATGGAATTGGCCGGCAGCATTTTACCATGGCAACCATCGGTCCGCACGGCTTACCCGTTCCAGACCCCCAATTTAGCTGGATTTTAGACTGGATATTGTATCTGGTTAACCAGTCCTATTTTGTATTTTTAACCCTAATCGGCATTCTGGTTTACTCCCGCCCCAAATCCTATGAAAAAAAATACAATTGGAGGGCCTCTCGCTATCACATGGCCCTAGGAAAACAACAAATTGTTTGGATTTCGGCCGCCTTTGGCTTCTTGCCCTTTATTGGTTTACTCTTTTATTCTTTCGTTCAAAAACCGGTTTTTCATGTTTCTTTAATTCTACCTACCTTCCCTTTTGTTGCGGCCTTTGTTTTTCAATGGGCATATCCCTTTGTCAGAAAAATGCCCACCTATTTGTTGGGGGTTTTTGCTCTGGTCGTTCTGTTTACCTCTATGACCGAAAAGGAAGCCTTTAACATCATGCCTTTTACCCACTTCAAACAAGCCATTGCTCAAATGGAAGAGCAGGTTGAAACAAGTCCTAAAACCGCCGTTCTTATGGTGAGCCATTCGCCCGAGGTCTTGAAGTATTTTATTGATGAAGATAGCCCCCTAAATAAAGCAGGTCGAATTTTTCACCCCGACAGCCTGAATCAAGAGTTTACCGATTGGATGACCGCCGCAAAACAACAAGGGCAACAAAATTTGATTTACGCCTGGTTTGATGAGGAACCCGCCGTTGAGATACCAACTCGAATTCGAGCCGTATTTCCCAACTACGCTATGCGAAAACGCGGCAGCCAGCAAGCTCAACACTATTTTTCTGTGCTTCCCGTTAAATCTACCATTTTGCGCGATTTAGATACCCTGCTTTCTTACCAGCGTTTTTACGCCGCTGCCCCGCTCGATTCTATGCTTTCTCAGCCTGCCATCTTTATGGATGCCGGACCCCTACGCGACGACCTAAATCCATGGACCGAAGTGGTAGGCAAGGTTGTTCTGCAAAACCTTGACAGTGTGCCCGCAAACATTCAAATTCATGTTGAAGTTTTATCGGATTACGGAGCAAACTGGGAAAACATCTTGACCGTCGAGGTTCCCGCCCTTGCCACCCAAGCTTACTTTGTGGGACGAAAACTGAGAGCAGAAATTTCCTATAAAAAGGAACCCATCTTCCGTTTAAAAACCAATCCCATTGCTCAAAACGGCCAACCCGGTAAAATACGGGTGCTCGAAAACTATATTTCGGTCGTGGTAGGCGACGAGAAAAATTTCCCCAAAATGATGTACCCAGGCCATCAAAAAAGATAACCGCGCTATGGTACAAGCCCCCCCTCTTCGTTTGCTCTCTTTCGCCCTTTTGTTGCAGTTCTCGGCCATCTGTGCCCAAAATAAGCCGGAATCGTGGCGGGTTCATTTGCCTTTCTTTCGATGTGCACACATCGACTTCCAACAAGGCAACTTGCTGCTCGCCTCCGATCAAGGTGCCTGGAGCTACAACCTCCAAACCATCGAACGCCAACCTTTCTCTAAAGCCGAGGGCTTTAGTGCCGTCGAAAGCTCTGTGGTGCGTGCACACCCCAGCAAGCCCTGGGCAATTATTACCTACCGCAGCGGACACGTCGATTTAATTAAAAATGGCCGAGTTATAGGCTTGAATTCCTTGCTAAATGCAGGAATTAATGATTCCAAGTTCATCCGGTCGGCCGAATGGTTCGGCGATACCGTTCTTCTGGCTGCCGATTTCGGTGCCGTGATTATCGATGCAAATCAAGAGGTTTTTCGGAATTCCGCTATTCTTAATAATAGCCCCCAATTCACCACCGAAACCTGCCAGTATGCCGCTGTGTTTAACAACCGATTTTGGTTCGCCCTCTCTTCAGGCCTCTACAGCAGCCCCTTGAATGGAAACATCAAAGACCTTACATCTTGGTCTTTGCATCCCGATGCAGGCCCCGGATTTTACTTGAAATTAGCCCCCTTCAACGGAAAACTCTATGCCATTAAAGGCCAAACCGGCGATAGCCTGTTTGCCATTGTGCCCGGTGTCTCTGCGCAAAATCTGCAATTCCCCGATTTCCCCTCCTTTAACCAAATCCGAACCATAGGCAATCGACTCTACATCCTAACCGACACCGTCGCTATTGCCATTGACCCCCAGCAATCGCCCATCTGGAATTTTCATTCGCCCTTCGGTTTATTTAAGGATATTGTGCAAGACGATCTGGGCAACCATTACTTGGCAACCTCACGAAACGGATTGTTGTTCGCCGCTACCAATCAAACCGCTTACGGACCGCCAGGCCCCGAAACCCGAAACGCATACGACATCAAAGTGCTGCCCAACGGAGATGTTTGGGTGGCCACCGGAGGACGAACTCCACTTTGGGGTGCCATTTTTCGACGAGATCAACTGTTTTACCGCCGCCAAGGATTTTGGAGGGTGCTGCGCGAACCGGAAGCCGGATACCCGCTGGGACATGCCGATTTACTTGCCATTGCCCCCGACCCCGACAACCCAAGCCGCCTGTTTGTCGCAGCCGGTATAACCGGACTCTACGAAATCAACAACTACGACTATTCCTCCTTTATTCAAGGCCCACCACTTCCTATGGGCCTGAACCGGCCGGGCTTGGGGGGCCTCGCTTTCGACCGGCAAAAAAACCTCTGGGTGGCCCCAACCTACGACCCCATTGGTCTGCTCTGCTTGAAAACCGACAATACCTTCAGCGCTGTCGATTTCCCCAATTTTACCTCAAACTCTGTGCCTACGGGCGATGTTGTAGTTGACGATTTTGGCCATGTTTGGCTCGCCGTCTGGAGCCGCGGAATCGCTGTCTATAACCCCTCCTCTGGCCAAAAGCAATACTTGACAGCTACTTTTAACTCCGGCGACCTGCCAAACCTGCACATTCGAACCCTGGCCAAAGATAAAAATGGGGAAATTTGGGTTGGAACCGACGACGGAATCCGCGTGTTTTCCCCTGGACTTTTGTTCTCAGGAAACCCCATCAATGGCCAAAAAGTGGTGCTGAAATCCGACGATGGAAACAATGAGCTCCTGCTGGCCCAAACCATTGTGAACGACATTCAAATTGATGGCGGCAACCGAAAATGGATCGCTACTCAAGGTGCCGGTGTTCTTTTGGTAAGTCCCGATGGCCGAAGCATTATACGCAGTTTTAATGCGGCAAACAGCCCCCTGTTGGCCGACAATGTACAATGCATAGGCATCGACCCCGTCTCGGGCGAGGTGTATTTTGGCACCGAACTCGGCATCATTTCTTACCAAGGAAACGCCTCCGAAGCCAACGACCAATTTGGCGAGGTGCTGGCCTTTCCCAATCCGATTAAACCCAACTACGACGGCCCTGTTACCATTAGGGGCCTGGCCCGAAATGCCCAACTTAAAATAACCGATGTGGCTGGAAATCTTGTGTATGAACTGCAGGCCGACGGCGGTACCGCAACCTGGAACGGAAAACGATTTGATGGACGGCGCCCACAAACCGGCGTTTACTTGGTTTGGGCCACGAATGAAGATGGCTCAGAATCCATGGCAACAAAACTGATTTTTATTCATTAGGGCATGCCCCGACAATTGGAATGCCTGCTCTTGCACACCATCCGTTTTGGTGACCAGGGCCATATTCTTAAATTATTGGCTGCCGACGGGGAGCAAGTCGATGCGGTCATTTCCATTTCCTCCAAAGCAAAATCCACCAAAAGGGCTTTCTTACACCCGCTTTCCGCTCTCAATTTGGTGCTCAGCGACAGCAAATCTTCAGGCTTGCCCTACGCCTCTCAGTTTTCCTTTCAACCCCATCGGTCTTTCGTCCATGCCGGACCCGCTCAATTGGCCACCGCTTTGTTCGTGGCCGAAGTATTAACCCGAATTTGCCAGTGGCAAAAAGGCGATGCAGCCCTCTATGAACTGTCCACGCGCTACCTAGAAGAAATGCTGCAGCCCGTCAACTCCAGCCATTTGCCCATTTTGTTTTTACTCGAGGTTATTGACTGGTCGGGGTTTTTACCCGAACCCCCCGAAACCCAAAACACCAATTTGGTTTTTGGCCTCCAATCCGCAGCCTTCTCTCCAGCACCCGGTTCGGGCTTAGAACCCGTTTTTTCAACCGAACTTTCGCAAATCTGGATTGACCTGATTGCCCATCGAGCCCTGCCCCCCTTGGCCAAGCAGCGCCGCGAACTCCTTGACGCCATGGTTCGATTCTTAGAATGGCACTTCGATAAACCGGGCAGCATTCTTAGCCACCGCATTTTTGCCGAAATGAGCCAAGCCTAAAAAAAAAGGACCGGTTTCCCGGCCCTTTTTTACGTTTTTAAAATCCCTTGTTTATTGAATCACGAAGCGACCGCGGGCAACCGCTTGCCCTTGCTCCAATACGGTGAACAGGTAAATGCCTGAATTTAAATTGCCAACATCAATTTGATCCGATCCCATCCGTACAGCCGCATGCCGACGTCCGCTTAAGTCGGTCAGGCTAAGCTGGGCAGTAGGCTTCAGACCTTCAATGCGGATTACCCCCGCGTTCGATGGATTCGGATATACCGTTAATTCTGGCGTGGAAACGGGCGAAACGGACATTTGGCTGGCATCGCTCTTAAAACGCGCATTGTCCGGATTCCCTTGGTCGTCCAAACGCAGTGCCACAACCCCAAATTTCTCTCCATTCGCATACCAAGTATATACTGTGGTGGTGGTGGTAACTACATTGCCTGGAAGGCCAGCCAGCTGAGCCAAGGTTTGAGGCATTAAATTCCAACCGGCAGGCATGTTAATGCCCAACAGCAAACAATTGATCGGCGATGGATTGTACACAAAAATTGAATCCGTGGTTGTTTCGTCCGATTTAGCCCGCAACGCTTGCACGGTATCGGTAGGCAAATAAACCGTTCCTGAGGCATCAAATACCGTGTTTAAGGTGGAACGGCGGTTGATCCGTGTTGAGTCAAAGGTCAACTGACATCCCAATACATTGGTGTCCAATCCTAAGTAGATGGCCGCTTTAAATGAGGAGGTGCTGTTGACTTGGTCGTTCAACTGAGAAGGAAATGGCAACAAAATTTGTTCAGGCTGATACACCGCTAAGGTGGGCACCCCATTCAAATCGGTACCCAATGCAACCGTATTTACGGAGCTCGAAGTTTTGTTTAAGAAAAAGTAACCATCGTTCGACTCAGTAACTAAATTGCAGTTTCCAAGGCCAGAGGCCGCAGGAACCGCCGATGGATCCAGAAAAAACAAGGTGTCTAAACTTTCTGTGTTCAAAGAGCTGAAATTCCATGTCTGCCCAGCACCCGCAGGTCCAGGTTGAATCCCAGGGGTGTTGTCGGAACCTACAATGAATTGATCGCCCACGGAACCAAAGTCAGATGAACCAATGCTAATCTGTGCTCCAGCCGTTAGCACACTTGCGCTGCACAGCAAACTAAAATAGATGTTTTTCATAGGGTGTTTTTTGAATTCTCAATTTCACAAAACTAATGCCAAAATACCATTTTTTCATATCCATTGCATTATTTGCAAAAGGCAGTTCCTTTTTCAACAGGATGCTTACCTTTGTCAAAATCTTTAAACTATGGGTTGGTTGTTTATTCCTCTTGGCAACGGCATCAAATCGTCTTTTCAGTTTTTGGAAATGGCGGGCATGAATTACAACCTGCTCATGATTGCAGCAGGTACAGGCCTAACCGTGTATTGGGTGCTGCAAATGATTAAGAACAAACAGTCCGAAGACAAAGGCGTTTTTCGCCCCAAATAAGCGAGCCCCTTTTTTTCGGTTCAAAAGCCCCAAATCGGGGCGGGATTTAGGCAAATCCCCTTTTAATCGTTTAGCTTGAGTACAGCTAGAAAAGCTTCTTGTGGAATTTCTACGCTTCCCACCTGCCGCATCTTTTTCTTGCCCTCTTTCTGTTTTTCCAACAGCTTCCGCTTCCGACTAATGTCGCCCCCATAGCATTTTGCCGTTACATCTTTCCGCAAGGCTTTCACCGTTTCGCGCGCAATAACTTTTGCACCTATTGCGGCTTGTATAGCAATTTCAAACTGCTGCCTTGGCAGCAATTCCTTCAGTTTCAAACAGAGCTTTTTCCCTAAATTAAACGCGTTGTCTCTGTGAATAAGGCTCGACAATGCATCTACCTGCTCCCCGTTCAGCATAATATCCATTTTAACCAGCACCGAAGTGCGGTAGTCGCTCGGATGGTAGTCAAAGCTGGCATAGCCCTTCGAGATGGTTTTGAGCCGGTCGTAAAAGTCAAATACAATTTCCCCTAGGGGCAATTCAAAACTCAACTCTACCCTGTCTTGTGTTAAATAAACCTGGTTTTTTAAAATGCCCCGTTTCTCCATACACAAAGTCATTACAGAGCCGGTAAATTCCGATTTCGTGATAATTTGTGCATTAATATAAGGCTCTTCAACATACTCTAAGTGATTCGGCTCGGGTAAATCCGAGGGATTATTCACAATGAGCTTTTCTCCTTTTTTAGTGAAGGCATTGTACGAAACGTTGGGAACGGTGGTAATCACATTCATGTTAAACTCCCGCTCCAAACGCTCTTGAATAATTTCCATGTGCAACATGCCCAAAAATCCGCACCGAAATCCAAATCCAAGGGCCGCCGAAGATTCCGGCTCAAAGGTCAGGCTGCTGTCGTTCAACTGCAGTTTTCCCATGGCTTCGCGCAGCTCTTCGTAATCCTCTGTATCTACCGGATAAATACCGGCAAATACCATGGGTTTTACGTTTTCAAACCCATGTATCATGTCGGTACAGGGATTGGCAACATGGGTAAGGGTGTCGCCCACCTTTACCTCTTTGGCCGTTTTAATGCCCGAAACAATATAACCCACATCGCCTGCCAGTACTTGGTTGCGTGGCGACAAATCCAATTTCAAAACCCCTACCTCATCGGCATTGTATTCCCGTTCGGTGGCCATGAATTTCACTTTGTCGCCTTTGCGCAGGCTGCCGTTCATGATTCTGAAATAGGCAATAATGCCCCGGAAGGGATTGAATACCGAGTCGAATATCAGCGCCTGCAAGGGGGCTTCTGTGTCCCCTTTGGGTGGAGATATCCGTGCCACAACCGCTTCCAGTATCTTGTCCACCCCCAACCCTGTTTTGCCCGAGGCAGGAATAATGTCGTCCAACGAACAGCCAATCAACTCCACAATTTGGTCCTTCACCTCTTCGGGCATGGCCGAGGGCAAATCCATTTTATTTAGAATGGGTATGATTTCCAAATCGTGTTCAATGGCCAAGTACAAATTTGAAATTGTTTGGGCCTGAATCCCTTGTGTAGCATCTACAATCAGCAAGGCTCCTTCGCAAGCCGCAATGCTGCGGCTTACCTCGTACGAAAAATCCACATGCCCAGGGGTGTCAATCAAATTCAATATATACGATTGCCCATTTAGGCTGTATTCCATTTGAATGGCCTTGCTTTTTATGGTAATGCCGCGCTCCCGTTCCAGGTCCATATCGTCCAGCGTTTGTGCCTTCAAATCTTTACCACTAATAGTATTGGTGATTTGCAACAGGCGGTCGGCTAAGGTCGATTTCCCATGGTCAATATGGGCAATAATGCAAAAATTCCGGATGTGCTTCATAGCTTATGGGCAAAGGTAAAAAAAGGGGGCTTGCACAGGCCACTTCCCGCCGCTTTTCAGTTAAAACCAAAGGGGTTTTTGAAGTTTGTGTTTTTTGGGCGGGTTTTCGGGCTTTCTCCGGTGGTCCGCGGGTGCAGGCCTAGGCCCCAGCGGGGTACGGGGGCTCCTAAAGTCGCCTCCGCCCCGCGCGGGGCCTCGGGCCTACACCCTTGCGGGCCACCCGGTTCAATCCCGCCCGCAGGCGGCTCAATGCGTTTGCCCAGCTCAACATAAAAAACCGTTTTCCTGAACCCCAGCTTTTGCCTGCTCCCCTTTTCCCTTCCTTCCCCAAATCAATAAACGGCATAAAATGCAGATTTGCCCTTTCTACCGTGTGTGCCAATCCGTAATTTTGCAGTTCATCGCTGAATCATTTGTGTTGGAACGTGCTTCGCTACATTTTTTAGGCTGGAGAAGAACACGCAAGGTGTTTTTTAGGTTTGAGGTCTGTTTGTGGGTCAAAGGTCAGCTCGCAGCAAAGTTCAACCCAGGTAACTGTATTTACAAACTGTTGAAATTTCCAACCACTTTCAAAACCTCTGGTCCAAATTTCGGGGAGTATTAAAATGTACAAAAGTCCTATAAAATAAACCAAAAGCAACAAAAATGCGGTAAAATAAACCAAAAATGAAAAAATCAAAAATGGGCGGCACATCCCAATCTTT